>OLNF01000887.1_pt1 | contig 26547 bp, 18 predicted proteins | sample 1673061 | NCBI WGS metagenome assembly OLNF01 (sample SAMEA3136751, study PRJEB25190) | human gut metagenome
AGAGACTTGGTGCTACAATCATCTATGTAACACATGACCAGACAGAGGCTATGACTCTTGGTACCAGAATCGTTGTTATGAAAGACGGTGTTGTTCAGCAGGTAGATACACCACAGAACCTGTATCAGAAACCAGGCAACTTATTCGTTGCAGGATTCATGGGATCACCGCAGATGAACTTCCTTGACGCTGTTATCTCTGAAAAAGGCAGCAACCTTATCGCTAAAGTTGGCGAGCATGAACTGGTTATCCCGGCTGCTAAAGCAAAAGCTCTTAAAGATGGCGGCTATGTAGGAAAAACTGTTGTTCTTGGTATCCGTCCAGAAGATATCCATGATTCTCAGATGTTTATCGAAGCTTCTCCAAGCGCACCGATGACATCCGTAGTTAAAGTTTACGAGCTTCTCGGAGCTGAAGTATTCTTATACTTCGATGTAAACGGAACTCAGGTTACAGCACGAGTTGATCCTCGTACAACAGCTAAAACAGGAGATCCGATCAAATTCGCATTTGATATGGAAAAATCTCATTTCTTCGACAAGGAAACAGAGCTTGTTATTACTAACTAATTTTAGAAATCTTTTCAGAACCCGGGGAACTTCTCCCCGGGTTTTTATGTTATAATAAGAAAGAAATAAGGGTTCGAAATTTGCAGAGCAGATCTTAAAGGCAGTATGACCCACAGGCATTATGAAATGAAAGCAGTATGCCAGACTGAACAAATCAGTAAAAAAGTTTCTAATGCTTAAGAAAAAACGAACTAATAAAGAAATGACTTGATCAACGAAAGGGACTATTTATGAAAATACAACAGATTTTGCAGAAATGCCTGACAGACTGGAAGAATATCAGTCAGCTTGATTTCTGCCTGATTGATGCTGATAATAATATTTTTGTTTCTACCTGTGATAAGAAACTTCCTGCTGAATCCAAACTGGAGGAATTCCGCCAGAGCAGTGCACTTTGTGTATCAAATACAAGCAGCTGCCTGTATAAAATTACAGAGAATCATTCAACTTCCTATATCCTGATCGTGTGGGGTAAGGGAGAAAGTACTTCTACTATTGGTGAACTCGCAGTATGCCAGGTCCAAACCCTTCTGACTGCCTATGCTGAGAAAAATGATAAAAATACATTTATGCAAAATTTACTTCTTGGTTCTTACTCTGAAGTGGATGCTTTTAACCGTGCAAAAAAACTGCATATTGCAACTTTCGTACAGCGAGCTGTATTTCTGGTTGAAACAAAGCAGAGCAAGGACGAGAATGCTCTTGCCACGATTCGGAATATCTTTTCCGCACGTACCAAAGATTTCATCACTGCGATTGATGATACCGGAATTATCATTATCAGAGAATTACAGTCCACAGAAACCTATGAGGATCTGGACTCTATCGCATGTATGCTTGTAGATATGTTAAATACCGAAGCAATGACTTCTGCCTGGGTAGCTTACAGTAATCTAGCAGAGGATATCACAAGGCTTCCTGATGCGTATAAAGAAGCTCATACAGCCCTTGAAGTCGGTAAGATCTTCTATGCTGAGAAGAATGTATTCGGATATAACCAGCTTGGAATCGGCAGACTGATCTACCAGCTCCCGGTTTCTATCTGTGAAATGTTTATTGATGAGATTTTTAAAGAAGAAACTCTGGATTCTATTGATGAGGAGACGCTGATCACCATCCGTACTTTCTTTGAAAATAACCTGAATCTCTCAGAAACTTCCAGGCAGCTCTACGTACATAGAAACACACTGGTTTACCGATTTGAGAAACTTCAGAGAAAATTTGGACTGGATATCCGTGCATTTGAAGATGCTCTGACATTTAAGCTGGCGATGATGGTTGTGGATTATATCAAATATTCTCAGAGTCATCCATCGTAATTCAGAAACTGCTGTTTTTTCAGTTACAAACCACCAAAACGTCTCCATATCTTTGAAATAACCATAAGATATTGATTGCTAATCTTACTAAAGCAAAAAGCGCTATATCTTTCTGATAGCTCTACTCTCTACTGAATGATCAGTAAAGAGAATCTGTCTAAGATATAGCGCTTCTATTTTTATTCTTTATGGATTCTATTTTGCTTCTTTTAACAGCATCAGATGCTCTGCCGGGAAATAAATATATTTCGGAACTTTGGTCTGAGGATCTTCCTCGAAGTCTCCTTTCGGACACATCCACCACACTGGCTGACAGTCTCCGCCTTTCTTATTCTTCAGTAAATACTGATGTTCAAAGGTCGTTTCAATATATTCCACAACTTCCACTTCCATATGGTTCTCTCCGCCCTCAGATGAGCCTTTCATCCAATGACCGCGGATTCCCACATGAGTAACATCATCCGCTACCACATCTTTTGTCTGTAACATCAGATCCCAGTCCACTGCATAAACGCTGTGTTCTCCCATCTTCTGTACAGTTGAAAAATTCTTACATCCGGTCAGTCTGGCTGCCTGCAGAATACCAGGTCTCTCAAAAAGTTTCTTTGTTTCTCCTGTAGTGAGTGCCTGTCCACTGTCCAGGATCGTCAGATGTCCGCAGAACTTATAAGCCTCGTCACGGCTGTGAGTTACCAAGATCATATCACCTGTATACTCTTTCAGGAAGTTCTGCATATCACGCTGCATGATGTCTTTCAGATATCCATCCAGCGCAGAGAACGGTTCATCCAGAAGAATAACTTCCGGCTCTCCGATCATCATTCGTGCCAGCGCAACTCGCTGCTGCTGGCCTCCGGAAAGCTGTCCCGGATAGCGCTTCTCCAAACCTTTAAGCTGATAACGCTCTATGTAATCTGCTACTTTTTCCTGAAGCTGCTTCTTATCTCCCCTGTATCCGCATGCAATATTCTTCTCTACTGTCATAGTAGGAAAAAGTGCATAGTTCTGAAAAAGGTAGCCAACCTTTCTCTCCTGCGGTTTCAGATTGATCTTCTTCTCTGAATCAAAAAGAACCTTGTCATTTACAACAATTCTTCCTGAGTCCGGTGTCTGGATTCCTGCAATGCAGCGCAGAGTCATACTCTTTCCGCTTCCGGATGCTCCAAGGATTCCCATTGGAGAACCATGACTCTCCAGCTTTACTCTCAGGGTAAATCCGTGAAGTTTCTTCTCAATATCTACACTGACTGCCATTACATCCACCTGCCCATCTTCATTCCCTTACCGGAAACGATATTAATCGCCGCAACGATCACAAACGAAATGATCAAGATCACAACCACCCAGAAACCGGCCATTCCATAGTTTCCTGATGCTGTCTCTGAAGCAATGGCAACAGAAACCGTTCTGGTCTTACCGAGGATGTTGCCTGCAAGCATGGATGTTGCACCATACTCTCCGATTGCTCTGGCAAATGCAAGAACAGTACCCGATGCGATTCCAGGTCCTGCTGCCGGCATGACAACTGTCCAGAAGATTCTTCTGTCACTCATGCCAAGAGTCTTGCCCGCTGCGATCAGATTCACATCCACCTGCTCAAATGCAGCACGTGCATTTCGATACATCAGTGGAAATGCGATCACGGAAGCTGCGATCACGCATCCTTTCCAGGTCTGTACAATCTTAATATCAAAATTATCCAGCAGAAACGCTCCGAATGGACGTCTCAGACTGAACAGCAGAAGCAGAAGGAAACCGGCCACTGTCGGTGGAAGTACCAGAGGCATGGTCAGGATACCATCCAGGATGCCTCTGGAAACAGGTTTCATTTTCATTACCAGTCTCGCAAAGAATATTCCCAGAAAGAATGCGATCACAGTAGCTGTAAAACCTGTTTTTAACGAAATCCATAAAGGACTCCAGTTTATTTCCGCCAGAAATTCACTCATTCTTATTTAGCTTCCTCTGTTGTTTCTGTATCAGCTTCTGTGTCATCTGCTTCTTCTGTAGCTTCTGCATCTTCTTCCTCTGCAGCGTCAGCATCGTCTGCTTTGTATGCGGAGAATCCGTACTTTTCGAATACTTTCATAGCGTCATCAGATTTGATGTACTCAAGGAATGCTTCTGCAGCTGCTGTATCATCATCAGATGCTTCTTTGTCTTCGATAAGACCTACAGGATAAAGAACCGGTGTATTCAGTGCTTCTGCCGGAGCTTCTGCGATAATGTCTACTTTGTCAGCAACGGAAGCTGCATCTGTAGCATAAACGATACCGATCTCATTACTTCCTTCACTTACTGCTGCAAGAACTTCAGATACGTTCTTACCTTCGTTGATTTCCATCTTGTTTACTTCATCTGTAATTCCAAGGTTCTCAAAGATTTCTCTGGAGTACTGTCCAACAGGAACGCTGTCACCAGCAAGTGCGATGTTAGCTGCATCTGTAATATTCTCAAATCCTGTAACTTTTGTTTCGCCATCCTTAGGTTTGATCAGAACGACTTTGTTCTCAAGAATATCTTCTACAGTATCTTTCTTAGCCAGGTCTTCATCTACCAGAGCGTCCATCTGTTTGTCAGCTGCTGAGAAAAAGATATCGCAGCGTGCGCCTTCTTCGATCTGTGTCTGTAATGTGCCTGAGCTGTCTGCATTGTAAAGAATTTCAACATCAGGGTATGTCTCATTAAAATCTTTCTGGATTTCTTCCATAGCATTACTTAAGCTTGCTGCGATGAATGTGTTGACTTCACCTTTTAAATCAGATGTTTCTGCTGCGAAAACTCCTGTGCTGAGCATTCCTACGCTCAGTGCTCCTGCCATCATTGCTGCAATAAATTTTTTTCTCATGTTTTTTACCGCCTTTCGTTTAGTTTTATTTACTTTAATTCTGTTTTGTTTCCTTTTGTGTCTATTGTACAAAACTTTTGCATTCTTGTCAATTTTATTTGTATATGTTATCATATAAATGATAGCAAGCCGAAAGCCTTATTATTTACTGCCAGAAGCGACTTTCCGGCCTTTGTCCTGGTATCAAAGACATATATAGAAAAAACTAATAAACAGTGAGGTAATTATCATGAAATTAAGTGCACGTAATCAGTTAAAAGGTAAAGTAGTAAGCATCAATAACGGAGCAGTAAACTCCATCGTTTCTATTGATATCGGCGGCGGAAATATCATCACAGCTACAATCTCCTGCGCAGCAGTTGAAGAATTAAACCTGAAAGTTGGTTCTGATGCTTATGCAGTGATCAAAGCTACTAATGTTATGGTAGGTATTGATGAATAAGCTTTACACAGCTCAGGAAGTCGCAGACCGTCTGAAGATCAAGAAGACGACGGTCTATGAACTTATCAAGCGCGGTGAGCTGGAGTCTTCCAAAATAGGAAAGCAGCTCAGGGTCAGTGAAGAGCAGTTATCGCAGTATCTTAACAGAAGCAGTTCAGGTAATTCTGGAAATTCCGGATTTTCCAGAACTGCTTCTGGTTTTTCCGGGATTTCTGTTTCCGGCGCTTCGGCTAATACCGGATTTGTTTCGGGAACTGAGAGAAATCTTCCATACACTGCTGCTAATTTTGAACCTGAAAGCTCTCTGCTTAAAAGGGATTATCTGCTTCATTCCAGCGGTATCATTTTAGGCGGTCAGACCTCTGCTGCTCTGGAGCTTCTTCTTGGCAGAATGTCTGCTCATCCTGAGGGACTTCCTGTCCTGCAATCTCATATGAATGATTATAATGGACTTTATGCCCTGTATTTTGAGAAAGCACATATTGCTGCCACCAGTCTGGATATAGACGATATCCGTCATCTGGTTCCCGGAATCCCGCTGGCACTTCTTTCCTTATATAAATACTCCACCGGCTTCTATGTACAGGCCGGAAATCCCGAAAGGATTTCTTCTGTGGAAGACCTGACGAATCCGAAGATTGTATTTATTAATCGCGAAAAAGGAAGCGCCCGCAGAGTTTATCTCGATCGTCTGCTAAAAGAACGTCTGATTTCTACTGAGAAGATCAGTGGATACAGAAATGAAGCCGTTTCTGATATGTCTGCTGCATCAGCTGTTTTCGAACACAGAGCAAATGTGGCTTTTGGGGAAGAAATGATCGCACGGTATTTTCCGGGGCTTGATTTTGTCCCTGTCACCACCATGCATATGTATCTGGCAATTCCTGCGGAATCTGTGAAAAAGCCAGGTTTCTCTGCACTTGTGGAGATTGTACAGTCTGAAGATTTTAAAACAGAAATTCAGCATCTTACAGGTTATGACACCGCTGATACCGGTGAACTTATCTACATATAGAAAAAGCCCTGCTGTCGGGGACATACGTTTTTACGTACATGCCGCCTTATACAGCAAGGCTTTTCTTATTCATTCTTAAAATTTCTTTCCATGATCGTCTTTCCGCATTATAAGTTTTTTATCCAAGAATACTCTTTCCGATAAAATATCCAAGTACCAGAATACCAAGTACGATTCTGTACCATCCGAATGCTTTGAAGTCGTGTTTCTTTATGTATCCCATCAGGAATTTAATCGCGATAATGGAAACTACGAAAGCTACCACCATACCCACGATCAAGATCATTACTTCTGTTCCTGTAAAGGCGAATCCGAATTTCACAATTTTCAGGAGACTGGCTCCGAACATAACCGGGATTCCCAGGAAGAAGGTAAATTCTGCTGCCACTGTACGGGATGTTCCTGCAAGAATACCTCCGATGATGGTGGAACCGGAACGGGATGTACCCGGAACTACAGAGAGTACCTGGAACAGACCGATGATAAATGCTGTCTTGAATGACAGATCTTCCAGATTTGTACAGGTTGGTCTTCTTTTCTTGTTATAATTCTCGATAATAATGAAAAGAATACCATATACGATCAGAGCAATGGCAACAACTACATAGTTATTAAATTTCTCTTCAATGATATCGTTAAATGGAAGTGCGATAACGATTGTCGGGATACAGGCTACTACAATCTTAAACCAGAGTACCCATTTCTCTTTGTCGCAGAACTTCTCAATAAAAGTAAGGATTCCTCTGGACACTGCACCGTGTCTGTTAAGAATCGCCTGCTGCTTCTTTGAAATTGGTCTGATGTAAAACGGCCACAGCTTATTCCAGTAAAGAACTACGACCGCAAGGATCGCGCCAAGCTGGATCACTACGAAAAACAGGTTCTTGAAATCCTCTGTTACGTTCAGTTTCAGAAATTCATCCACAAGGATCATATGTCCGGTGCTGCTGATCGGGAGCCATTCTGTGATTCCCTCCACAATACCAAGGAAAATGACCTTTAACAGTTCAATAAAATCCATATTCTTTCCTTTCTTAATGCAGCTATCTGTTTTCTTTTATCTGCCCATATGATTATATTACACACTATCACTCCGGCACAACTGTAATTTGTGGTTTTCATGTTAATTCTACGTAAAATCATTACTGTTCGCTTCGTTCTCAGTAACGCTGCCAAAATTCATTCCAGATTGCCTGCGGCAATGGAATTTGTAATGCCGGGCAAAACTCTTTGAACAAATACTGTCCGGAACTATTACCATAGCATATGGATAATACGAAAACAGCAACCGTCTTCTCCTTAATGGAAAAATACGGCTGCTGTCTTTATCATTTTCTATTTACCAGCTGATAAAATTATCTTCTTGCAATAGTCGCAATATCGATCAGTGACAATTTATTCAGGTCTGTGTTCTCAAGGCTGGTTGCCAGTGCTTCTGCTGTATCCAGAGAAGTAAGGACATTAACGCCTGTCTCAATGGCATTACGTCTGATAACAAAGCCATCTTTCTGATGTTCCACACCCTGCGGCGGAGTATCGATGACAACGTCGATCTTATGACCAAGGATAAGGTCCATAAGGTTCGGTGCAGGCTGCTCCAGTTTGTTGGTACGGATAACTTTGATTCCGTTCTCTTTGAGAACTTTTGCAGTTCCTAATGTAGCGTAGATTCTGTAGCCAAGTGCTTCGAATCTTCTTGCGATCGGAATAATATCCTGTTTGTCTTCATCCTTAACTGTGATGATCATGTTCTTGTATTTCGGAAGACGGATACCGGCTCCGATGAATGCTTTGTAAAGTGCTTCGTTGAATGTCTCAGCAATACCAAGACACTCACCTGTAGATTTCATTTCCGGTCCAAGGCTGATATCAGCACCGCGGATCTTCTCGAAGGAGAATACAGGCATCTTAATTGCATAGTGTTTTGCTTCCGGCTGAAGTCCCGGTTCATAACCCATGTCTTTCAGTTTGTATCCAAGGATTACTTTAGTTGCAAGCGGAACGATCGGGATTCCTGTTACCTTACTGATGTACGGTACAGTACGGCTAGAACGCGGATTAACTTCGATTACATATACGTCATCACCAAGAACAATGAACTGAATGTTGATCATACCGATAACATGCAGTGCTCTTGCAAGACGTTTGGTGTATTCTGCGATTGTTTCTTTTGCTTTTGCGCTGATGGTTTTAGCCGGGTATACGGAGATACTGTCACCGGAATGGATTCCGGCACGTTCGATATGCTCCATGATACCAGGGATCAGGATGTCCTCGCCGTCACATACTGCATCGACTTCAATTTCCTTACCCATCAGGTATTTATCTACAAGAATCGGGTGTTCCTGTGCGATCTGGTTGATCACACCGATGTACTCTTCTACATCCTCATCACTTACAGCGATTCTCATACCCTGTCCACCAAGTACGTAAGAAGGACGAACCAGAACCGGATAACCAAGTTCATTGGCTGCTTTCTTCGCTTCCTCTGCTGTAAATACAGTATGTCCCTTTGGTCTCGGAATCTGGCACTGCTCAAGGATTTCGTCGAAGAGCTCACGGTCCTCTGCTGCGTCTACGTTCTCAGCAGATGTTCCGAGGATCTTAACACCCATCTTTGTAAGTGCTTCTGTCAGTTTGATCGCTGTCTGTCCACCGAACTGTACAACTGCTCCGTCCGGTTTCTCGATATTTACTACATTCTCAACATCTTCCGGTGTCAGAGGCTCGAAATACAGTTTATCTGCGATATCGAAGTCTGTACTTACTGTTTCCGGGTTATTGTTAATGATGATTGTTTCATAGCCTTCTTTTGCGAATGCCCATGTACAGTGTACGGAGCAGAAATCGAACTCGATACCCTGACCGATACGGATCGGACCGGAACCAAGTACCAGGATTTTCTTCTTATCCGGTGTTGCTACTGCTTCGTTTTCTGTGCCTTCATCGCCGTATACAGAATAGTAATATGGTGTTGCTGCCGCAAACTCTGCTGCGCAGGTATCAACCATCTTGTATGCTGCTTTGATCTGATACTCTTCACGGAGAGCTTTGATCTCTTCTTCTGTTTTGCCTGTCAGACATGCAACGATGTAATCCGGGAATTCCATACGTTTTGCTTCAAGGAGAAGTTCTTTTGTGAGCTTTCTGGTCTTGAGGGCATTTTCCATACCTACAAGGATTGCGATCTTGTCGATAAACCAGATGTCAATCTGTGTGATGTCGTGAAGCATAGACTGTGGCATACCACGGCGGATTGCTTCTGCGATCTTCCAGATTCTGCGGTCATCTACGATTTCCAGCTCTGCAAGGAGTTCCTCATCTGTAAGCTGTGTGAAATCGTAGGACATCAGGCTGTCTACGTGCTGCTCCAGAGAACGGATAGCTTTCATCAGGGCACCTTCGAAGTTATGGCAGATACTCATAACCTCACCGGTAGCTTTCATCTGAGTAGTAAGAGTTCTCTTTGCAGTGATAAATTTATCGAATGGAAGTCTTGGGATTTTAACTACGCAGTAGTCAAGCATTGGCTCGAAACTTGCATATGTTTTTCCTGTGATTGCATTCGGGATCTCATCCAGTGTGTAACCCAGAGCGATCTTTGCTGCAACTTTTGCGATCGGGTAACCAGTTGCCTTACTTGCAAGTGCAGAGGAACGGCTTACACGTGGGTTAACCTCGATAACGCAATATTCAAAGCTGTCCGGTTTCAGAGCGTACTGAACGTTACATCCGCCTGTGATTCCAAGCTCTGTGATGATGTTCAGGGCTGAAGTACGGAGCATCTGATATTCTTTATCTCCAAGTGTCTGGGACGGAGCAACTACGATGGAGTCACCTGTGTGAACACCAACCGGGTCGATATTCTCCATGTTGCAGACTGTGATGCAGTTTCCTGCACTGTCACGCATTACTTCGTATTCAATCTCTTTCCATCCTGCGATACAGCGCTCTACCAGTACTTCACCAACACGTGAAAGACGAAGACCATTCTCAAGGATCTCACGAAGTTCATATTCGTTATGTGCGATACCACCGCCGCTTCCACCAAGTGTGTAAGCAGGGCGAAGAACTACCGGATAACCGATGGTGTTTGTAAATGCAAGACCATCTTCTACAGTTGTAACAACTTTGGACGCTGCAACCGGCTCATGGATCTTCTCCATGGTATCTTTGAATTCCTGACGGTCCTCAGCTTTCTTGATGGTCTGAGCTGTGGTACCGATCAGTCTTACATTATGCTCTTTGAGGAAACCTTTCTCATCCAGCTCCATGGCAAGGTTCAGACCTGCCTGGCCACCCAGTGTAGGGAGAACGCTGTCCGGTTTCTCTTTGAGGATTAACTGCTCTACTACTTCTACTGTCAGAGGCTCAATGTAAACTCTGTCAGCAATATCTTTATCTGTCATGATGGTTGCAGGGTTGGAGTTGAGAAGAACAACTTCGATGCCCTCTTCTTTCAGAGAACGGCAGGCCTGTGTTCCTGCATAGTCAAACTCTGCTGCCTGGCCGATGATAATCGGGCCGGAACCAATTACAAGTACTTTTTTAATGTCTTTATTTCTTGGCATTATTTATTTCCTCCCATCATATCCATAAATCTGTCAAACAGGTAACTGGAATCCTGCGGTCCCGGGCATGCCTCCGGATGGAACTGAACAGTGAAAATGTTCTTTCCTTCATATGCCATACCTTCGTTTGTTCCATCGTTAACATTGATGAATGCAGGTTTCGCAATGTTCTTTGCCTCAAGTCCCTCTGCATCTACTACGTAGCCATGGTTCTGTGAGGAGATGTAAACACGTCCTGTTGCAAGATCTTTGACCGGATGATTTCCACCTCTGTGTCCATATTTCATCTTATGGGTATCTCCGCCTGTTGCAAGAGCCATCAACTGATGTCCAAGGCAGATTGCAAAGATCGGAACATCGGAATCATATAATTTTTTTATTTCCTTTATAATGGAAGTACATTCCTTTGGATCTCCAGGGCCGTTGCTTAACATGATGCCGTCCGGATTGTCCTTCAGGATTTCTTCTGCGGATGTAAGTGCCGGATAAATAGTTACCTCGCATCCTCTCTTATTGAGGGAACGTGCGATATTTCTCTTTGCACCAAGGTCGAGAAGTGCTACCTTCGGGCCGTCGCCTTTTAAGATTTCTTTTTCACGGCATGTTACTTTCTCTACTACCTTGCCTGTTGTATATGCTTTTAACTGGGGGATAATTGTATCTAAGTCGTAATTTTCATTGACGGTGATCATACCGTTCATGGTACCTTTCTCACGAAGAATCTTCGTTAATGCTCTGGTATCAATTCCGGCAATACCTGGAATATCATGTTTTGTTAAGAAATGCTGAATCGTGTCCACGCTTCTGAAATTACTTGGGACACGGGATAATTCGCGGACAATAAAACCGTCCACCCATGGTTTTGATGACTCCTGGTCATCATAACAGATTCCGTAGTTCCCAATGAGGGGATAGGTCATACATACTGCCTGTCCTGCATAGGAAGGGTCGGTCATTACCTCCAGATAACCTGTCATGGAAGTATTAAAGACGATTTCGCTGATAACGTCTCTTGTCGAACCAATGCTTGTACCTTTGAACACATGGCCATCTTCTAATATCAGAAATGCTTTCATACAATCTCCCTTTCTTATCTTTATATTGTGTCTATCACTTATTTTTTCCTAAATCTTCAAGATTGTATCACAGTAAAGTGCTTTTTTCAACCTTATAAGACACTAAAAATAATTATGTTGGTTTTAAAAACTTTTTTGTAAAATTGATATACTCTTTGCTACTTGCTCCTGTGTGGTGGGTTGCAAATTGTGTATTTTGAGGATACTATAAAAAAAATAAAAAAAATTTCAAAAAAGCTATTGACTTTTATCCATACATCGGTTATTATAAATGAGCAGTCGCGAGAGAGCGATTGATAAATAAGAAATGCAGAAGTGGCGGAATTGGCAGACGCGCAGGCTTCAGGTGCCTGTGGTAGCAATATCGTGTGGGTTCAAGTCCCATCTTCTGCATTGTTTTTATTTGTGGGAACTCCTTTTAAAAGGAGTTCCCATTTTTTATTTTTAAAAATTTTTCTCTAAAAAGAAAAAGCCGCTGTACTTAACTGAAAATCTGTTTCTCAATACAACGGCTTTTCATATTTTTTCACAATTGAATCAGAAAGCTTCCCTGATTCGCCCAATTTCGTCTGTATTATTCTTCCTTCGCTTCAACAGTTTCCTCTGCTGGTGTTTCCTGTATCTCTACAGACTGTTCTTCTGCAGACGCTTCTTCCACTTTTTCTTCTTTCTCCTGCTGCTCTTCCACTGGCTGTTCCGATTCAGCTGGCTGTGCCTCTTCTGTCTGCACCTTCTCAGAGTCATTACTCCCTTCGGCGGGTTCCTCCGGCTGTACGGCATCTCCCTCTACATCATCTGCTGGTTCCGGGGTAGGACATGGTGTTCCACAATATGGACAGAAGCTTACCGTGATATCCACTTCTCTCTCACAGGACGGGCAGATTTTCTGTCCTTTAATATTTGCGGCATTGTCCCTGTATTCTCTGATTTTCAGATAGTGCTGATCAATTTCCTGGCATAAAGAACTCAGTTCATTATCAATTCCATCCCCTCCGGAATGCCTTCTGTAAATAACATCTCCGATATCCTCTTTGATCTTCTCAATGATACGCTCTTCTCCTGCAATCTTATTTCGGATTTTCTGCGCTTCGATAGTCTGCTCTGCACGGGCACCTAATTCCTTTGTTGTCTTCCCTAATTCTTTTGTTGTTTTTGATAATGTTTTAACCAATCCATCAAAAAATTCTGCAGCCATAATATCTTCCCCTTTCTGCTACATTAATGCTGTGTTATCAGTGAGTATCCTCCAGCAGCGGAGACTCCTGTCCGCGAAGCAGGATTCTCGGGCCTCCGTTTCCTTCAATATATTCTCTTGTAATCACTACCTCTCCTATGCTGTCATCCTTAGGAATTTCATACATGATATCCAGCATATATTCCTCCAGGATCGCGCGAAGCGCTCTTGCACCGGTATCCCGTTCAAGTGCCTTTGCCGCAATCGCATGAAGTGCACCATCTTCAAACTCCAGTTTAACCTCATCCAGGGCCAGAAGCTTCTGGTATTGTTTGAGTATCGCATTCTTCGGTTCCTGCAGAATCTTCACAAGCATGTCCTCTGACAGTCCGTCCAGAGTAAAAATAATCGGAAGTCGTCCGATAAACTCAGGGATCATTCCGAAGTTTCGGATATCCTCCACTGTCACCTTCTGGAGTAAATGCGGATCATTGTCATATTTATCTTTAAGATCTGCATAGAATCCGATGGATGCCTGCTTATTCAGCCTCTCCTTGATGATATTTTCCAGATCAGGGAAAGCACCTCCGCAAATGAACAGAATATTACGTGTATTTACAGTTACAAGCGGTACCATTGCATTCTTACTGTTAGCACCTACAGGAACTTCTACTTCACTTCCTTCGAGAAGTTTAAGCATTCCCTGCTGTACTGCTTCACCGCTGACATCTCTTTGATTAGTATTTTTCTTCTTTGCGATCTTGTCAATTTCATCAATAAAAATAATTCCATGTTCTGCACGCTCTACATCATTGTCCGCAGCAGCCAGCAGCTTGGATACAACACTCTCAATATCATCTCCAATATAACCCGCTTCTGTAAGAGAAGTGGCATCTGCAATCGCAAGCGGTACGTCCAGAAGCTTTGCAAGTGTTTTTACCAGATAGGTTTTACCACATCCTGTCGGTCCGATCATCAGCATATTGGATTTCTCGATCTCTATCTCATCCATGGTATCTGTCGCCACACGTTTATAATGATTGTAGACAGCCACGGACATTACCTTCTTAGCTTTCTCCTGACCAATCACATACTGATCAAGTGTCTCCTTAATTTTGTGCGGAGCAGGAATATTCTTCAGATCTAAAACCGGCTCCTTCTGTTTCTTTTTCTTTTTTTCCTTCTTAGGCTGCTGTACCGGATTCTGAAAACTGCTAAGATCGATCATACTTACATTTGGCATATTCAGCAGATCTGAATAATTGAACTTACCCTCATTAAACTGCTGGTTCATAGAATTAAAACTCTTCTGCATACAATCTGTACAAATATGTATATTATTTGGCAGTTCGATCATCGGGCCTGCTTTGCTCTCTGGTCTGCGGCAGAGAAAACAAAATTTCTCCGGCCCGTTTTCTCTGTCCTCTTTGTTGTATTCATTCTTTTCATCTTCGTCTGCTTCGACTTTTTCTATTATCTCATCATCATTATAATCTCTGCTCATGATGACTCCTTTCTGATACTTAATTATTTCAAATCACAGTAGGTATACTGCCGTTATTTATTAAAGCTTGCTTTAGATTATACCATATTCTGTCCCTATCACAAAATGAAAGTTTTATTAAATTATAATATATACTATCCCCATTGCACAGAACGGTCAAACAGCAACAAGGACACCGCCATCTGACGGTGTCCTGCCTTTCATAAACTTATTTTATTCACTGTCTGTTCTTGTTCCCAGACTCACTTCTATGGTACTCTCTTTATATTCGCCACTGTCTGCTCGTGCCACAACAACCTCTACTGTCTCACCGGCTTTATAATACTGTAGCTTATCCAACAGATCATCACCATCGCTTACCTTCTGTCCATCAAACTTCACGATGATATCACCTTTGCAGATACCTCCGTTCTGAGCAGGTGAATCCTGTTCCACCCCTCTGACAAATGCCCCTGCCGGTATATTATACATCTGGATTGCCTCTGTTGGCATATTGGAAAGCACAACTCCAAGATAGCCTTTCTCACTGCTGTCTACTTTTTCTCTGGTCTCGCGGTTCATCAGTTCCTCAAGAATCGGTTTTGCTTTTGAGATTGGAATAGCATATCCCATACCTTCTACAGAACTGTCTGCATATTTCGCAGAGTTAATACCGATCAGCTCACCTTTCATGTTCAGAAGCGCACCACCACTGTTACCAGGATTGATTGCTGCATCTGTCTGAATCAGACCTGTACTGTTGGTTCCATCTTCTGTTGAAATGGTTCTGTTCAGTGCGCTGACCCAGCCTGAGGTGACGGACTGTCCATAACCTAATGCATTACCGATAGCAACCACCTGCTGACCTACTACAAGGTCATCTGAACTGCCAATCTGTGCGATTTTGATCTGACTCAGTGTATCGGCCGGAATATCTGATTTTTGCACTGCAACTACTGCCAGATCATTATCGGCATCCGTGCCCTTTATCTTGGCACTGACCGCATCCTCCACATTCAGATCTCCGTTATCCCCTGCATTTACAGTCTCTGTCTCTGCATTTGTCACATCATCTCCTATAAAGCAGACACTGAGCGTTGTAGCTCCTTCAACCACATGGTTATTAGTAGCGATCAGAAGTTCATCATCATTGTCTCCTACAATAATTCCTGATCCGCTGGCTGCACTTTCATACTTTCGTGAACCATAGCCAAAGAAACTTGGAATCTCCTGAACACTTACTGTTGTAATAGCAACTACCGACGGCATGGAAGCCTGTGCTACAGCCGCTACTGTACCATTCTCTGAAGCAGTTTCAGCAGTCGTCTGCCCGTCTTCACTGTCTGTTGCCGTTCCCTGCAGCTCTACACTCTCTGTTGTTCCAATCTGAGTAGTAGTTCTGTCCGTCTTCAAATATTTATCTGCTGCAAAATTCACCGCCTGAAATACAACTGATGCCACCAATCCGAAGATTACAGCCAATACAATGGTTGTTCCTGCCTTCTTCTCAAAAGATTTTTGATGGTTTCTATGATCGGAGGGGCCTGATGTCGGTAAAACAGTTCTGGATTTTTCTTGGAACTGATAATGTTCATATCTGGGTAACTGTTGTTCAGAATCATCTCGATTTTCGCCCCAGTTTCTCTCATCATTCATATACTCTGCCCCCTTATCTTTATTCTGGGTTCAGTATAGCAATTAATTGTGTTCAAAATGTGACAACTATCGTAAAATGCCGTGTCCATATTTGCTGTGTTTCTCTGTAAACAGACAACTTTTATCTCTGCTCGTTTTTATCCCAGTAATAAGGGCTCATCGTGCATGCCAGAATCAGTTTCCGAGGAAGTTTCCTGTATCTTTTTCCAAGAAAATACCCTGCATATTTCATGCCACTCTGCCATATCAGCTGAGGAACCAGCCAGACATGTCCCGTTCTGATCAGATATCTCAGACTCTTCTTTACCAGACGGATTCCCTCTCCTTCGGAAGGCACTCCTTCGAAGATTTCCGAATGCTCTGCCTGTGACACGCCCAGATCAAAATTACGGTGAAACTGCTGTCTTCCTGAATAGTTATGAGAATGATATACCCTCGCGTCCGCTGCATAAGCGACATTATAGCCATTCTGCACCATCGTGCCTGCATAGATCATGTCTTCATTAAAAATCGCACGACTGACAAATCCACCTATTCTTTCATATATTTCTCTGTCATAAGCAGCGCACACATTAGAACAGAAATATGTCTTAATCCCATATTTATCCACATCTTTCAGACTCTTTACAGAGGACTGGTCCGGGTAATTAAAAGAACGGGTATATCGTTCCAAAAAGCGGCAGTCAGCCTTTGGCAGCTGCCTTGCATAGGCAGCCCCTGTCTGAGGATCGCTGCTGACCGCATGAACAAGATTCCCAACCAGTTTTCTGTCAGCCGGAAGTGCATCCTGTGTCATAAAGATCATGATATCTGCATTAGACAGTTGCGCTGCCCTTCTTCTGGTTCCGCCATGGTCGAAATCTTTCTGGTCCAGATGATGAACCTCAAGAATCGGACAGCATTCCCACTCCCTGTTCCAGTATTGTTCTCCTGTATTCATTACCAGAATCCTGTCCGGGCGGTACTCCTGCTCCTCTATCCTGCGGATCAGTTCTCCGAATTCTCTGCCTGGACGGTAAGTCGGAATGATCACATCTACTGTCCATTTCCTGTTCTCTGCATTATCCATCTTTTTCTCCTTATCTGAAAAGGACCATCCTTTCCGATGGATGGTCCTCTTTAGCAATATTATTTAGTTTCCCGGTACTATTCTTCCTCTGAAGTTGCACTGTCTTCATATCCGCCGTCTTCTCCGGAAGTATCGCCACCGCCGTAATCGCCGCTGCTATAATCATCACCGCCGCTGTTATCATCGCCGCCACTATAATCACCACCGCCGCTGTTATCATCGCCGCCGCTATAATCACCACCGCCGCTGTTATCATCGCCGCCGCTATAATCACCGCCGCCGCTATAATCATCGCCGCCACTATAATCATCACCGCCGCTATAATCATAATCATCACCGGTATCGTCATAACCATTATCACCGGACCATACAAAAGTATCATTTGTGGTTGTAGTATCCGTATTCTGTGATGTAGCAGTTGAAGCATCATCCAGTTTGCTCTCTCCGCCAACAATCTCAAGAATCTTATTGCTGCGGGCGATTACTTCTGATGATGGCGTATAATCCTGATCATCGTACAGGAACTTATGAAGTTCAACTACGTTGTTCTCCAGATCCGTAGGTACAATAATACTTCCCTTGATATTGGAGAATTTATATTTCTGTGGGAAACCTGTACTGTCAGTAAATTTGTATCCTACCAGAGTAGGAATCAGTCCCAGAATATCCTGTTTGGAAAGAGAAGTTGATACCATTGGGAAAACATCATCCATGATCTTAAAGATAGAAGAAAGTCCAGCTATCTTTGCCTTATCAAAAAGCATTCCAAGTACTCGTCTCTGACGTTCCGTACGTCCCATATCAAGACTTGCTGTATAACGGATACGGCAATAGGAAGTTACCTGCACACCATTGAGGTGATAAGTTCCGACTGTTGCTTCCTGATCTTCCGGTTTTGGTTCCGGTTTCTCGATCGGTGTGTAGCTCTTTCCTGTCAGTTTGGAAGTCTCTACACAATAGTTATTCATATGCTCGATCTCAGCATAAGACAACGGAATATCCAGACCGCCCAGGTCATCAACAACTTCTACAAGTGCTGAGAAATCTGCTGTTGCATAATCGGAAATATCCAGATCCAGGTTAGTGTTCAGCATGGAAATTGCCTGCTCCGGTCCACCGTACGCATAAGCCGCATTTGCTTTTGTATAAGTATCATCTCCGACATTCAGGAGTGTATCTCTGTATACAGATACCATTCGTACTTCTTTCGTATCGTTGTTTACACTCACAATAATCATTGTATCGCTGTTCTGCGCAGAATACTGAGAGCCTCCGCCTCTGGTATCAATACCAAACAGTACATATGTCTTATAGCCTGTCATCTTTGGTGCTTCCTGGTTTACAATTACTTTCTCCTGATCCAGTTCCGGCTGCTCAATCTTATCCAGTCTGGCAGAAATCTGTCCATATACATACAGTCCGCCAATGAACAGTAACAGTACAATAATCTCAAGCACAAACAGTACTTTTCTCTTTTTTCCTGGTTTAGCCATACTCTTTCCCCTTATCTTAATATGCATTCTTGTTTATAAATCCCTTAAAAAATGTAAGGAATATGATCTTAATGTCCAGTCCGATACTCCAGTTTTCAATATAATAAAGATCACACTCTATCCTTTTCCTTATGGAAGTATCTCCACGATAGCCATTTACCTGAGCCCATCCTGTAAGTCCCGGGCGTACCTGGTGTTTCACCATATATCTCGGAATTTCTTCCCTGAACTTCTCTACAAAAAACGGTCGTTCCGGTCGTGGACCCACAAGGCTCATATTGCCCTTCAGTATATTGAAAAGCTGCGGCAATTCATCAATACTGGTGTGACGCATAAACTTTCCTATCGGTGTTACTCTTGGGTCATTTTTTACTGTCCATGCTTTCTTCTCTTCTGCCTCCGGCTGCACTTCCATAGAACGGAATTTGTACATCCAGAATGTCTGATTGTGAAGTCCCACTCTTTCCTGTTTATAGATCAGAGGTCCCGGTGAAGTCAGTTTAATAATCAGACACATCAGAAGCATCAATGGAGAAGTCACTATAATACCTACGATCGATCCTACAATATCCATAGCCCGCTTGACCAGTGCATTAAACGTATTATTCAATGGCACATAACGGATGTTGATGACCGGAAGTCCCAGGATATCCTCTGTATAAGGCTTCGTCGGAATGATTTTATTATAGTCCGGAATAAATTTCGTGTGTACTCCTGACTTTTCACACAGTGCCACAATTTCCTCCAGACGATAGTATTCGCTCAGTCCCAGGGTAATGGCAATCTCATCCAGTCGATTCTCCGGAAGTATGATATTAAGATTCGCAATTCTTCCAAGAACTTTAATTCCTTTATACTCTGTTCCGGCTGCAACATTGTCGTCCAGTATTCCACGTATCACATAGCCCCACTGAGGATTAGCAAGAACACGGTCAATATATTCCTCTGCTGCACGGCTGTACCCTACACAGATCATCTGCTTCTGATTAAGCCCTTTCTCACGCATATCTCTGAGAAGAGTGAAGATCAGCATTCGAACACACCACTGAAGTATGATATTGATCACATAGAACATAATATAGGTAGAACGGGAATAGTCACCCTCATCTATCATATAAAATGTGAACATGAGAATAAGGAGCCCGAGCGAATTGGCTTTTATAATATTAGCCAGTACAAGTCGGCGCCCCTGCATCCGCATAGGAGTGTATAGAGTAAATGCCTGATACAAAAGCAGATAAACAGGTATGATAAGAATCAACATCATCATATACTGCTGGAAACTTCTGGTTCTGACTGCAGTTGCGGCCATCGGACCTACAAAACGGATCAGCCAGGCAAGAAAATATGACAGTACCAGCACAATTGTATCAATAAGCATATGGAGACGACTGAAATTCTTTTCATTGTCTTTTAACAATCTTTTGTCACCTCATTTTTTCATTGCCTTTCGGCAGGGTCAAAAGGATTTTTGACCTTAGTATCCTTATATTATAATAGTTGATTTACAAAAGCAATAAAATCTTCTTCTGAAATTTATAAAATTTCTGTGAATTTCTTTGTTACAATTTTACATTTTTCTGCTTTTTTCAATTATCATCCGCGTAAACGACGGAAGATATTCACCCAAAGTTCAAGCTGAATTTTTATATAATTCGGCAGATTCCGAAATCTGAAAGACACTTTTCGATTCTTTGCGCTGATCTGGAATCCGTTTTTAATACCCGCAATATACTCTCTGCCAAATCCCTTTAATGTAAAGAACAAAATTTTGATCCCAAATCCAGCCACAAGGAATGGCAGATTTATAATGATCTGCAGAAGAGGCATATTTTTATATATCAGGTAAATATTGTTTCTGGACGAATAGCGGATCTTAAACTGGTTATATCTGGAACCGCTTGTGCCGCTTCCTACATGATATACCATAGCATCCGGTGCATACCAGTTCTCATATCCGTGAATCCTTGCCCTGTATCCTACATCCATATCTTCCAGATAAGCAAAATGTTCCTCATCAAATAACCCGATTTTGTCAAAAATCTTCTTTCTATATATAGCAGCACCTGCACAGGAGGAAAAAATCTTCTCCTCTTTCTCGTAGGTATGGATATCTTTTCCTTTACCCCGCGCATATGCCCAGCCAAGTGCACAGTAATAATTTCCTGCATCATCCAGTCTGTCTCTGTCATGAAACTGGATCATTCTGGCTGCACAGGAGAACGCTTTCGGATGTCTTTTGATAGCTGAAGTCATCTCTTCGATAAAGTTCTCTGTCACTTCAATATCATTATTTAAAAGAAGCACATATGGCGCTCTGGATGCTTTAATCCCCTCATTGACGGCTTTACAGAATCCATAATTCTCGGGCAGTTCGATCAGGTGCACCCAAGGATATCTGGCAGCTACAAAAGCACAGCTTCCATCACTGGACCCATTATCTACCAGGATCACCTCAAAATTATTTACAGTCTGGCATTCCATTCCTGCCAGCACACCATCCAGATAGGCCATACCGTTAAAGTTCGGAATAATCACTGATACTTCCTGCATGATTTCCTCCCTGTTTTTACTGATTTCTCTTTATTCTGTCTTTTCTTTGCTTCCGCAGGCTCCATCCCCGGAATCGGCTTCAGAGAATAGTTCCATTTGGTAAGAGACAGGTTCTTATTATAGTAAGGATCACCATTCTTAAGAATATCCAGCCAATGACAGCGCATATATTCAATTTCCGTCTGGAAACGGCGGATCTTCTCTTTACTGTCCTCTGCACCTCTGGTCTTGGACTCCATATGATAAAGCTTGGCATATGGGTCATATACGATCAGATGATCATTCTTTCTTACCTTCAGACACAGATCCACATCATTAAATGCCACTGCAAGATCTTCAGTAAATCCTCCTGCTTCCTCAAATACATTCTTCTTCATCATCAGGCATGCAGCTGTGACTGCACTCATGTCCTGAAGCAGAGATGCTTTGTGAAGATATCCGGTGCGGTCTGCAGGCATGTCCACAAACATATGACCTGCAATACCGCCCATTCCGATCACGCAGCCTGCATGCTGGATCGTATTGTCCGGATAAATAAGTTTCGCTCCCACACCCCCGACTTCCGGGCGCTGGCATACTCCCAGCATCTCCTCCATCCAGTCCGGGTTAATAGATTTCACATCATTGTTCAGGAAAAGCAGATACTCTCCTTTCGCATGGGCAACACCAAAATTATTGATGGCAGAATAATTAAATTCCTTACCCCAGCGCAGGAGATGGATCCGTGGGTCTTTTGAAAGTTCTTTATAGTATTTGAAAATTTCATCAGTAGTACTGTTATTCTCAATGATGATAATCTCGAAATTCTGATAAGAAGTATTCTTCTCCAGCATTTCCAGGCAGGTCTGGAGAGTCTCTTTCTCATCTTTATTCGGAATGATTACGGAAACAAGTGGATTTCCCTGTACAGGATATTTCACGCGATAGAATCCCAGATCCTGGGTATGACTTACAATACCTTTGGTCTTTGTCCTTTCAAGATTTGCCTCTATCGCTCTTTTTCCTGCTTCAAATGCATACATCTTGCTTGCAGGATTATCTGCAGTAGATGCTTTATGTGTTCTCCAGTGATAAAGAATCTCAGGAATATGCAGAACTTCTCTGGCATTCTCTGTGCATCGGAAAATAAAATCATAATCCTGTGCTCCGTCAAACTCCTTTCTGAAACCGCCTGCTTTCTCCACAATGCTCCTGCGCACCACAAAAAAATGGCAGATATAATTGTTAGAACGCAGCAGATCCAGATTAAAATCCGGTTTCAGATGAGGCTGGAAATGTTCATCCAATTCCGTGGTTACTTTGTCCTCGTCTGTATAGAGTGCATCTGCCTCCGGGTGATCCTGTAATGCCTTCACAATTTCATATAGTGCATTCGGCGCCAGCAGATCGTCATGATCAAGGAGCCCCATAAATTCTCCCTTTGCCATGGCAAATGCCTGGTTTGTATTCTCCGCGATTCCCAGATTCTCTTTAAGATTGCAAAATCTTACTCTGGAATCTCTTGCTGAATAGTCTGCCAGGACTCTCTGCATTCCCTCATTGTCAGGACTTGCATTTGCAATACACAGCTCCCATTCCGAGTAGGTCTGGCTGATCAGCGACTCGATCATCTGCTTCAGAAATTCCACTGGAGTCTGATAGGCAGGTACTGCAATACTGATCAGTGGTTTATAGTCAAATCTGTGTTTCCTTTGTGTTTCCAGTGTTTCCTCATCCGGAATGTATGCCTCATACCATGGACCATACGGTACTTCTTCCGGTTCAAAACGTTCATGCAGTCTGATCCAGAATTCTTTGGGACCATAGTGCTTCAGATAGCGAAACCCTTTCTGGATCGTGTAAGGAGAAAGTTTTTTCAGCATTCTTGTCCACTGAATTTTTCCTCCTACTGATTGTTTTCTGCTCATATGATAACCTCGATCTTTATTATGATTTTTTATTTTAACATTGTATGATATTTTTTGCAAGAAAGGCGCCTAATGTGTTATACTGCTTTTATCTGATGATTTGATTTAACAAATAGGAGTATTATTATACCATGAAGAAAAAAAGAATTACCGCAGCCCTGCTGGCTCTGGGACTCAGTACAGTTACCGTATTGTCCCAGCTGCCGGTTCTTGCTGCTGAAGAAACAGCCGCTGAAGCACAGGTACAGACAACCGCTGATCCTTCTGTAGTCATCACAAACGGAATTGACGGATGGCCGCAGGCTTCTGATATCTCGTCTACTGCAGCAATCGTGATGGAAACTTCAACCAACACTGTACTCTATTCCAAGAATGCAGACCAGGCTCTCTATCCTGCCAGTGCGGTTAAAGTTATGACCTGCCTGCTCGCGCTTGAGAACAGCAATCTGGATGATCAGGTAACTATGACTGCAACAGGTGTGTCCGGTGTCACTGACGGAGGCGCCAATATTTCCTCACAGCTGGACGAAGTTTTCACAATGGAGCAATGTTTATATGCCATTATGGTTGCTTCTGCCAACGATATCGCACTTCAGGTAGCTGAACATATCGGCGGTTCTGTAGATGCTTTTGTGCAGACAATGAACACCCGAGCCCAGGAACTCGGATGTACAAATACTGTTTTCACCAATCCTACCGGACTTCCCGATGAGAACCAGCATACGACTGCTCATGATATGGCACTGATCATGGAAACAGCTATGGAAAACGAAACTTTTCGTACCATTGCGGCTACTACATCTTATACACTTCCGGCAACCAATGTTTCCGGCGGTGAACGTGTACTTACAAACAGCTTTACTATGATCAACAACACCAGCGACGGATATTATGAACCATGTATCGGCGGAAAAGAAGGCTATACCGAAGCATCCGGAAGTACTCTGGTATGCGAAGCAGCAAAGAATAATATGAAACTTGTATGTGTCGTATTAAACGGTGCATCCGGTGTCACTGATGATGAGGCAATCGCACTCCTTAATTATGGATTTGATAATTTTTCTCCGCTGACCATCACTGACAGTGATTTCAACCGTCTCTCCGGCGGTACAGTCATTACTCCGAACGGAGCCACTGAAGATAATCTGACTACAGAAGATACTTCCTCTGACGGTCAGATCATGCGGCAGTATTATTTTGGCGGAACTCCTGTGGGAACTGCAGTCCTTGAAGATGTAGAACAGGAAACAAATGATGCGGCTGTCACAGGTCAGAAAAACATGGATGCGGCTAAACAATATTCTGCTTCCCATACTGTGACTCCATACTATATTATCGGAGCAATCGGAGCTGCTTTCCTGCTGTTCTTCCTGTTTCTGATGATCAAAGTGATCAAATCCTAATCATGTTCTAAATGTTTTATTATGTCACAGGAACATTACGGAGTAATTTCCCTGTGACATAAAAAACTGGAATTACCTGCATATATGATATGCGGCAATTCCAGTTTTTTTGATTCTATATTATTTTTTCTCTATCATCCTACGCATAAAATGGCACCACAAGGAATGCCCAGCATGCAAAGGGTGAGATCACCAGTAACGCGGTAGCTACTCTGTAGACCCAGCTTCGTACTTTTCCATTCTTTATAACCTTTTTCAGGATATTATTCCATCCCAGTGTAACGAAATACATCAGCGGATACAGCGCAGGCATCAGATATCTTCCCTGTGCCTGATTATCACTGTAATAAACATAATACATATATAAAATCACAGGTATAATAATAAGCAACACCATCATCAGATGAAATATACCCTCATCACTCCACTTTTTTGATGTAACTTTTGTTCTGACTTTCAATATATCATCTGCTAAAGTCTTCTTCTGTACTATATACATGCTCTTCCTGAGACTGAAAGTTTCTTTTACAAAGAGTACGCTTAAAATCCCTGCCGCAAAAAAAACAATATACATCTTGCTGACTGTATAAGGCATATATATCTCCATCAGCCCGAAAGTACCAATGAAACTTACACACACTGTCAGTATCCAGTTATGATACCAGCCCGGATCCTGATAAAAGATAACATCTTTCCATGTCCATCCCCACTTTTCCGGTGTAGGATAGAGCGATGGCCTGTAATCTTTTTGTGCATATTTTTCAGCGCATTCCGCACAGGATTTTCTTCCAAGGAAATCTCCATTATACAGAACTGCATTCCGGATAAACCACCATCCGCAAAGTGCCACTGTTACTCCGGCAATTGCAGCACCTCTGCTTAAAAGGAAACGGACCCTCTTTGAAAAAGGCTCCTCTCTGCACAACAATATAGTAAGGCAAAAGAAGAAAAAACTGCACAAGATCCAACCGTATGCATTGAAGTACGATAATGCACATACTGCCATTCCCACTGCAAGCATCATGCAATTTTTCCATGTCCATTTTTCCCTCAGATAGGACGCCCAGGCATACAGGATGATCGCTGCTGCCAGAAGCGCCAGTGAGTCAGTATTTACATAAGTTCCCAGAAAAATCGCCTGCGGCATAAAACCTGCAAGTGCTACAAACAGCCACCTTACTTCTCCGGAATATTTCTCCTTCGGAAATAATTTACCGGAAGCCTTTATTACGAAATATACAGCCCCTGTAACAAACAGTACATCTGCCATACGTGCAGCTTTGATCATGTCTGCTCCCCTTACTCCAAAAAGTCTGGAGATTTTCATAAACAGAGCAGAGACCATATAAGACAGTACCGGATAATACGCATAGGAAATACCCCATACTTCATTTCTCACAGCCGGGTCATCTCCTTTTGGAAGAGCTCCGTGATGCCATAAAATATAATCCGCAACAAGATATCTCATAGGCTCATCCGGTCCTGCATTAAACGGCTGGGTCATTGTCCATGCAGTCATAAGGATAAATGCAAGAAACACAAATGCAATGGTCATACTTTTTTCATTAATCTCTATTCTTTTTTTCTTTAACATATTTTCTTTCACAATCATGATTATTTCAGATTCTCTTTAATGAAAAATCCTGACTTTTCAAAGTGAGGTTTGGATTGTAATAAGGATCTCCATTCTTCAGAATCTCCGGCCATTTTTTCTCGAATGTGGCAATCTCTCTGTTGAACCGTGCCACCTTCTCCGGTGTATCTTCAAGACCTCTGGACTTGGACTCATAATGATACAGTTCCGCATATGGATTATACACGATCAGATACCCTGCCTGTCTCAGTTTCATGCAGAAGTCAATATCATTAAATGCAACTGCCAGATCCTCGGAGAGTCCATTAACTGCGTCAAAAGCAGATTTCTTCACCATCATGCAGGCTGCTGTAACTGCACTGTAATCCTGTGCAC
>OLNF01000888.1_pt1 | contig 26547 bp, 14 predicted proteins | sample 1673061 | NCBI WGS metagenome assembly OLNF01 (sample SAMEA3136751, study PRJEB25190) | human gut metagenome
GCCGACGCCTTCAACAACCTCTCCGACGCCTCGAGCAACATCGTGAGCCTGCTCGGATTCCGCCTTGCCAGCCGCCCGGCCGACGAGGGGCACCCCTATGGCCACGGCCGCTACGAATACCTGGCGGGGCTGTTTGTCGCCGTTCTCGTTTGCGCCGTCGGCATCAACCTGGCACTCGAGTCCATTACCAAGATCATCAAGCCCTCTCCCACCGCGTATTCGGCGCTCTCCATGGCAGCCCTTGTCCTGTCCATGCTCGTCAAGTTCTGGATGGCAGCGTTCAACCGCACGCTGGGCAATCGCATCGATTCCGAGACGCTTATCGCCACGGCGCAGGATTCCAAAAACGACGTCATTACCTCGGCCTCGGTCCTGGCCGCAGCGCTTATTTCGCAGACGACCGGCTTTGACCTCGATGGCTGGGCAGGCCTGGGCGTGGGCATCTTCATCTGCATCAGCGGCATGGGCCTGGTGCGCGACGCCATCAGCCCGCTGTTGGGGCAAGCGCCCGACCCCAAGCTCGTCCAGTCAATCCGCGACAAGATCATGTCGTATCCGCAGGTCCTAGGCACGCACGACCTGATGGTGCACGACTACGGCCCCGGCCGCCAGTTTGCCAGCGCACACGTGGAAATGCCCGGCGAGGGCGATGCGTTTGAACATCACGAGATCCTGGACACCATCGAACACGACATCAAGCATCAGATGGGCATCGACATCACGCTGCACTGCGACCCCATCGCCACCACCGGCGACGATCTGCGCGGCTGGGTCAAGCGCGGTGTAGTGCAGATCGACCCCGCGCTCTCCATCCACGACCTGCACGAGCACGACGGCTTTGTTTCGCTTGACCTGGTGCGTCCCGACGGCTTTGACATATCCGACGAGGAGCTGCTGGAGCTCGTCACGCGCATCGTGCACGAGCGCCGGCCCGATGTCTCGTGCGTCGTCACATTTGACTCGGGCTTCAGCTCGCCCGACCGTCCGGCCGAGCAGCTGTAATCAACAGCAAAACGGGACGCAGGACCGCCGACCAACGCGCCTACGCGCCCGGTCACGCGATCCTGCGCCCCGTATTTGTTTGCACTGCTAAGGCTCTAGCCGCTCGACCGCTAGTTCCCCTGCGCACCCGAAATGCCGTTTTGCAGGGCATCCCAGGCGTTCGTTGCCATATCGCCCAGGTTCTGTGCGGTATCGCCGAGATTCTGAGCCGTGTCGCCCAACTGCTGGGCCTTATCCCCCAGCTCCTGGGCCTTGTTGCTCAGGTCCTCCAGCGTGTTGGAGCTCGAGCTGTCCGCGCCGCCCTGATCGCCGGACGCATTACCCGACGAGCCGTCCTTGCGCGTGAGCTGAATCTCGAGGTTACCGTTATCGTTATAGTAGACAGACGTAACCACCCAGTTGGCGTCGACAACAGGCGTTGAGCCGTCATCGGTCAGAATCACGGCATTCGAAAGATCGGCCCCGCGCGACTTGAGGAGCTTCTTGGCGTTGGACCAGTACTGACCCGGGATATCGCTCAGGTCGACGGTGTCGGACTGGGTAGCCTCGGTCTGCTCGGCCGTGGTATCAGTCGTGGCGCCCCGCTTGTTGAGCATGCCCGACACGATGGCAAACACAACCGACAGGGCAAAGAAGATCGCCAGTACGATCAGGATTTTCTTAATCACGCTCGACGAACGCGAAGGCTTCTTCTCCTCGTCCTCGCCATACTGGGGGATGGACTTGGGATACTCACGATACGACTCGCGCGCATATCGGTCGCGCGACTCGTAGCGCGGTTGTGCCGTGCGCGGCATATATGTCGTCTGCTGAGGTTGCGGAATGGGATTTTGCAGCAGGTCATCATAAGGGTCTGCCGCCGCGTTGCCGTAGGGGCCCTGCGACGAGGCACCATACGGGTCCTGCGCTGCGTTTCCGTAATTCACAACGCGCGTGGGATCGGCCGACGCCTGCGTCGTATCGGGAGCAGCGTAGCCGGGATTCGGCACGACGCGGGTCTCATCGGCGCCATTGCCCGTCCGCGGGGAGCCGTAGCCACCCATTACGGTCGTCTTATCCTGGTCCATGCAACGTTTCCTTTCCGTCGCCCGTAAGCATCAAGTTATCCATGCATTCTACCCGCGCAAAAGCCTATGATGGGCAAAGCCCGCCGGTATCTACAAGACATGCGCGGCGACGGTCACAATCGAATCGAGGAACGTTATGGCAAAAAGCAAGCTCATCAAGGACACGACGCGTGCCGAGCGTGAGGAGATCATCAAGCTAGCGCTCGCGGGCTGCGGTAACGGCAGTTGCGACAACTGCGGAAGCTGCAGCTTGGGAGCCGGCGATCCACATGGCACCTACCAGCCCTACATTGACGGCGAGTTGGAAATCGCCGACATCAACATGATGGTCGCCGAGCGCAACGCCAAACTCTTCGGCCTCCAGCGCGGCTAATGATCCCTTCTTGGGCTGTGCACCAAAAAATGCGCCCATCTACTACGTTTAACCCAAGGGTGCCAACCATAGCCATATTTGTGTTAACAAAACCGCAGGTAAACGTCTTGCCGCATTGTTAAAAAACGCTCCATGGTCGGTCCAACCCTGGTAAACGTAGTAGATGGGCGCTTCTCGTGGCGTGGCTGGCCCAGATAGCTTGTTTCGGAGCCAATTTGCATCAAAAAGTCCCCGGCGGCGTTTTGCTTGACGCCACCGGGGACTGTTCAATTTATCCCTCGCGGTCCACCTTACTCATTGGGTACGTACGTAGCCCTGGCTCGCTCGGGCGTTACATCCTGACCGCAGGAATAGCTCGAGTCGAAGGCGTGCGCAACCAAGTCGTGCGTATCCCATGCCATGCAGTCAAACTCTCCAGTATCGAGGACGATGATATAGCCCTTGCCGTCGTAGTAGAAATGATCCTCGGTGTAGTTATTGTCATCGTCGATGCTGTCTTCGGACACAGAGTCCATATCCGGCTTTGCCGTCTTAATTGCCTGCTTGGCCTCGCTCTTGAGGGTGTCAAACGAGAGCCCATGCTGCGCAAGCGAGTCCTCGAGCGAAACCTGCTCACCCGTCTTGAGGTTGTAGAACGCCGACCTTGTCACTCGCTCCGATCGATACGGAGGTTGATAGCTGTCGGTAAACGTGCGCACACAGGCAATATCGCCATCGATCGAGACGATCTCGGCGGTGTACATCATGGTCACGTGGCTGTCTTCGTCATCCATCGAGGCCTGCTTGCTCGCTTCGAGCGTATCCGCAACGAGCTGGACCATATCCTTGTTAAACTTGGCGACACCCACGCCCTGGCCCTTCACCTGAGGATAGGTCCACGTAGCCGTGATCTGGCACGTGTCATCGGGGGACGGGTCCAGCGGGCCTTCGCCAACCGCAGCCGTAAAGTTGACATCCTGCGTGGCAGAGACGGCCTCGTAGCTCGCCTGCGCATCGTCGCCGGCATCCTTCGACTTCAGCTGCTCCAGCGTCGTGGCCACCGTGCCAATGGTGCTGTTAACCGAGCTCTCGTCGGCATACAAGAAACCAATACCGCCCAAAGAGGCAGAACCAACTTCATTCGGGGCAACAAGGTCGGTTATGGCTTTGAATGACTTGCCGTCGTAGCCAATGAATTTAACTTGGTATTCGTGAGCAGAAGGACCACTTTCGCCAGAGAGATCGCTTTGCTTAATTGCTGTCCCATGGTCATACCACTGCGAAAAACCAATCTTGCCCTCGTATTCATCAAGCCAGACAGACACACACGCCTCCTGATGAGATACGTTTACCTCTGGCGTGTAGACCTTCTCAATCTCGCCATTCTTATACGCCCAGACCTCAAGATGCGCAGCGGCTGCGTTATCCCCACGGTCCACCGGTTCATCGGAATACTCAATCAGCAGCTCATCTTGACCATCGCCATCAAAGTCAATGAGCTTGGCGTAAGCAACGCCCTGGGCTCCATACGCATATTCATCGAACCCGACAGCCTCACCCTCGCCGTACTTCTTCTGGTACTCGAGAATCTTATCGGTGAACAGCTCGTTTGCCGTCTTGACCGCTGCCTTGGCAGAGGCTTTGGCCTCCTTCTTGGACTGGGTGAGCTCGACATTCTTGGGGGCGTCCGAACCTTCCTTGGCGTAGTCGACCTTCATGGTGGTCGTGCTCTTCTTTTTGCCCTTGCCCGAGGTAATGGTCATCTGGTACTTCTGATCGGGCAGCTCGCCAAAGTCCTCCATGGCAAAGCCGTCCTCGCCATCCACTTTGATGGTGTAGCTCTTGCCCTTGCCGGACACCGGCGCCAGCTCGACGGTATAGCTCTTGAGCTTTTTGCCCTTGCTGTTCTTGGGCAGAATCTTAGTCTCGCACGCGCAGACAACATAGCCCTTGCCACCCGAGGTTACCTCGGACGACGCGCCGATACGCGGCACGATCACGATAGCGGCGACAATGGCGACAACGGCCACGCCGCCGATAACAGCCGCGACGATACGGCCCCTGTGTTTGGGCTTCTTGGGCTGCGGCGTCGGAACAAACGGCTGAGCGACCTCAGCAGGCTCGGTCATAGGTTCCTCATAACGAGGCTGCGCCGCCATATGAGCCGAGACACCCTGAGGAGCGTGCTGTCCCGCAGGGGCAGTCGCCGGCGCATCCCCTACCGGAAACGCCACGGGCTCCGCCTGGTCCTCAACGCCGCCCACGCGAGCGCCGCAGCTCGTGCAAAACGTGGAGCCATCGGGTATCTGAGCTCCGCACTTAGTGCAATACATCGCATCTCCCGTCTCTCGCCGCAGCCGCAATGCGCCCGCGCAGTTCTTCCAACTACACCGTACGAGAGAAATCGTGATTCTTGTTGCGCAACATTACCGCCACGTCCAAAACTATCCCCTTGGGACCAAAAAGCCTCGCCGAGCCATGGGGCGCGGCGGGGCGGGCAAGCGGCTATGCGCGGCAGGCTTAGAACAGGCCGGTGATGTTGCCGTCGTTGTCGACGTCGATGTTCTCGGCCGCGGGAACCTTGGGCAGGCCCGGCATGGTCAGAACGCTGCCGGTCAGCGCAACCACAAAGTGGGCACCGGCGGAAACCTTGAGCTCGCGCACGGTGATGCGGAAGCCCTCGGGAGCGCCCAGCGCCTTGGCGTTGTCGCTAAAGCTGTACTGCGTCTTGGCCACGCACACCGGCAGGTTGCCAAAGCCGTTCTCGCGTAGCTCGGCGAGCTGGCGCTTGGCAGCCGGCGTAAAGTCGACGCCGTCGGCGCGGTAGACCTTGGTGGCAACGGCCTCGAGGGCGTCGGCCACATCGGCACCGTCCTCGTAGGCAAACTTGAGCTCGCTCGGCTGCTCAATCAGGCGCATGACCTCATCGGCCAGGTCGAGCGCGCCCTCGCCTCCCTTGGCCCAGACCTCGGACAGCTTAACGTTGACACCGAGCTTCTGGCACTCGGACTCGATGAGCTCGAGTTCGGCCTCGGTGTCCGTCGGGAAGCGGTTAATGGCGACCACGCAGGGCAGACCGTAGACATTCTGAATGTTGTCGACGTGGCGCAGCAGGTTGGGCATGCCGGCCTTGAGGGCCTCGAGGTTCTCCTCGTTGAGGTCGGCCTTGGCAACACCGCCGTTGTACTTAAGCGCACGGGCGGTGGCGACAATCACGACGGCGCTAGGGCGAACGCCCGTCATGCGGCACTTGATGTCGAGGAACTTCTCAGCACCCAGGTCGGCGCCGAAACCGGCCTCGGTAATCGCGACGTCGCCAAAGCGCATGGCCATACGCGTGGCCATGATGGAGTTGCAGCCGTGGGCGATATTGGCGAAGGGACCGCCGTGGACAAACGCGGGCGTGCCCTCGAGCGTCTGCACCAGGTTGGGTTTGAGCGCATCCTTGAGCAGGGCCGCCATGGCACCCTGGGCCTTAAGGTCACGGGCGCGGACGGGCTCGCCGGCATAGCTGTAGCCGACAACGATCTCGCCCAAGCGCTCCTTGAGATCATTGATGCTCGTGGACAGGCACAGGATTGCCATGACCTCGGAGGCAACAGTGATGTCGAAGCCATCCTCGCGCGGCACACCCTGGGCCTTGCCGCCAATGCCGTCGATAACATGGCGCAGCTGACGGTCGTTCATGTCGACAACGCGCTTCCAGGTAATGCGCTTAACGTCGATGCCGAGCTGGTTGCCCTGCTGAATATGGTTGTCGAGCATGGCTGCCAGCAGGTTGTTGGCGGCACCGATGGCATGGAAGTCGCCGGTAAAGTGCAGGTTGATGTCCTCCATGGGGATGACCTGGGCCCAACCGCCACCGGCGGCACCGCCCTTCACGCCAAACACGGGGCCGAGCGAAGGCTCGCGCAGGGCCACGGCGCTCTTGACGCCGCGACGACGCAGGCCGTCGGCCAGGCCGATGGTCGTGGTGGTCTTGCCCTCGCCTGCGGGCGTGGGATTGATAGCGGTCACGAGGACAAGCTTGGCCTGGTGATCAGTTGGCTCGTTGAGCAGGGAATAGTCGACCTTTGCCTTGTCAAAGCCGTACGGAATCAGATGCTTAACGTCGACGCCGGCGTTCTTGGCCACCTCGGTAATAGGCAGCGGCGTAACAGAACGTGCGATTTCGATGTCAGTAGGCATGGGCGGTCCTTTCGTTACCGGATGAGAAAAAGACCAATCCAGCATAGCACGCGCGCGCAATAGTAAAACGCCCGTAACCGACGAACGGCGATATGTTTACCCGATGCCCAGCGATAGCCTACAGATGCGCTAAAACAAGCCCATTCCTACAGGGTCGGTTCAATACCCAAATGCTCAAAGGTGCGAAGCGTTGCCTGGCGACCCTGCGGTGTGCGAATCATCAAGCCGCACTGCAGCAGATAAGGCTCATAAACATCTTCGAGCGTTCCCGGGTCCTCGCCCACCGCGCTAGCAAGCGTCGTCAGGCCCACGGCACGACCGGAGAACGTCTTGGCAAGCGTCTCCAAGATGCGAATGTCCATCCAGTCCAGACCAAGCTCATCGATCTCAAAGAACTCGAGCGCCTGGCGGCAGATATCGAGCTCGATGGGACCGTTGCCGCGCACCTGCGCGTAGTCGCGCACGCGCTTGAGCAGACGGTTGGCAAGACGCGGCGTGCCGCGCGAACGCGAGCCAATCTCGAGCGCGCTGGGATGGTCAATCGTCACGCCCAGGATGGTCGCCGAGCGTGTCACAATCTGGGCGAGTTCCTCGACGGTGTAGTAATCCAGACGATACGAAATGCCAAAGCGATCGCGCAGCGGGCCGGTCAACATGCCCGAGCGAGTTGTTGCCGCCACCAGCGTGAACTTGGGGATATCCAGGCGAATCGAGCGCGCAGCCGGACCCTTGCCGATCACGATATCGAGGGCAAAGTCCTCCATCGCAGGATACAGGACCTCCTCGACCGAGCGGTTGAGGCGGTGGATCTCGTCGATAAACAGCACGTCGCCCGGTTGCAGGTTGGTAAGGATGGCAGCCAGGTCGCCGGTGCGCGCGATGGCCGGACCGCTCGTCGTCTTGATCTGAGCGCCCAGCTCGTTGGCGATAACCGTAGCCAGCGTGGTCTTGCCCAGACCCGGAGGGCCCGAGAAGATCACGTGGTCGAGCGTCTCGCCACGGCTCTGCGCTGCCTCGATGAGCACGCGCAGGCTCTGTTTGATGTGCTCCTGACCGCAGTAGTCATCCAAGCGCTGGGGACGCAGGGTACGGTCGACATCGAGGTCCTCGGGCGTCAGCTCCGAGCCCACCATGCGCTCACCGTGTGCCATGGATGCCGCCGGCGAGTTGCCGGCCGTCGCCCACAGGTCCTGAGAGTCATCGGCTTCCCACATCACGCATCCATTCCGAGTCGCTTAAGCGCCGCGCCGAGCAGATCCTCGACACGCATATCCTGCCCATCATACCCGCTCAGGGCGACATCGGTCTCCTGTGGGCTAAAGCCCATGGAAAGGAGCGCCGCACGGGCGTCATCGATTGTCGAAGGGGCGGCGGCGGGAACCGGCATCGCAACCTGGCCGGGAATCACGTCGACCGGCACAAAGCCCTTGTCCTTGGCAAAGATGCTCTTGAGCTCCAGGATCAGGCGCTGCGCGGTCTTTTTGCCCACACCGGGAACCTTGGCCATGCCCTTGTCGTCCTCGGCCATCACCAGGGAATACAGCTGGCCCACGGTATAGGTGGAGAGCACGGCAAGCGCCAGGCGCGGACCAACGCCCGACACGGACACGAGCCGATCGAACATCGTGCGCTCGTCCTTGGAGGCAAAACCAAAGAGCGTCATGGCGTCCTCGCGCACCTGCATACGGGTATAGAGGCGAACCTCGCCGCCGGGCGTCGGCAAAGTGGCGGCGGTGCTGCCCGAGATGCCGAGCTCAAAGCCCACGCCCGACACATCGACGACGGCCGAGCTCATCGTGGCCTCGACAAGCGTTCCATGGAGCTGGGAGATCATCAGTATCCGGTTCCTCTCTGTTGATAGAACTCGCCGCCGGTAAGCGCCCGGGTGCGGCTGAGGTTAACGTGGCAGATGGCGCAGGCCAGGGCATCGGCGGCATGGTCGGGATGCGGGTCGTGATCGAGCTGCGTGAGCGTACGCACCATGTAGGCGACCTGCCGTTTGTCCGCGGCACCGGTGCCCACCACAGCCTGCTTGATCTGCATGGGCGTGTACTCGCCAATCTCGAGCGCGCATTCCGAAAGCGCCACGAGTGCAGCACCGCGGGCATGCGCCGTGGGGATGGCCGAGCGAACGTTGGCGCCAAAGTAAATACTCTCGATAGCAGCAGTATCGGGTCGATAACGCTCCACGGCACCCTTGAGGTCGCGGGCGATATGCGACAGGCGCACCGCGAGCGGGCTTCCGGCACTGGTCTCAATACAACCGTAGGCACGGCAGCGAACCTCTCCGCGCCGTTCCTCGATAATCCCCCAACCCGTATGGGCCAAACCGGGGTCGATACCCAAAATGACCAAGCCAACCTCCCCTCGCCACAAGCGCAGCGCAAGGCAAGGCCCCGCGCACTATTCACGAACGTCTGTTCTAGAATAACACAACGCCAGCCCCATAAGTCAGCCGAGATTAAATGCAGGTTGAGCATACGCAAGCGAGCGCCCGCCAGAGCGAGCAAGGTGCCTTGAAAGAGGAGGGCATTGACCTGGCGGTCATGCCCGACGATTGAAAGGCAGATTGCCGCTCTGGCGGGCGCGCAGCGGCCTAGTTCTGCGAGAAAAAGGGGAACTGCCTCGGGTCCACCGGCGGTTGCGGAATCGGTCCGCCCTGGGGCCCGCCCTGCGGTCCGCCCTGGCCGCCCATCATCTTTTCGATGGCGTCCTGGACCTCGCCTTCAAACTTTTTCATACCCTCATGCAGGCGACGCTGACCATCCTCGGAGCGCAGCTCCTCCATCTGCTCGGGCGAAATACCCAACAGGTCACCCAGTATGCCCATCATCTCGCCACGCATGCGCTCGCTTGTATCCTCGTCGGCAAAGCGGTTCACCTCGGCGCGCGCCAGCGCATCGACCGTCATGCGTTCCTTGCCGTCGAGCCCCAGGTCGGACCACGCGAGCATATACGGCCAGGCACGCTCGGCAAACGACCGGGCCGAGACGATCGGCGCCGTCGGCAGCTGGCGGCGAGCCGCCTCTCCCTGGCGCACGAGCATCAGCAGCAGTGAGCAGGCCTCGGGCTTGCCGGCAGCCATCGGAATGTCGTCGAAGGGACGGTTGCGGTCGACGTGCGACTCGAGCGTGCCATCGACCTCGCCCGGCTCAAGTCCGCCGAGCAGCTGCGCCGCACGATCGAGCATGTCGACCGGGCCGTCGAGCGTCGAGAGCGCCCGCGCCAGCACGCGCTCCATGCAATCCTCCACCGCGTTGAGCGTCACGAGCTCCTGCGGCACCACGGCGGACGTGCGGTTACGCACACGCGCCACAAACTCGAGCGTCGACAGGTATACGTCACCAAAGGGCGCATAATCGCCCTGGTAGCCGCCGCAAAGCGCGGGCGCCGCCAGCGCGTACTCAGTTTTGGACAGCGGACTCAGCGCCATCGCACCCAGCTCGAGCGCCGTATCCTCCAGCATGAGGCCCAGCGTGCGAGAGCGCAGGCGCTCGGCGTCGCCCGCCGACACATCGCGGTCGAGCACACGCGCGGCATCCGGCGCATCGCGCTCAACCGTGCGAATATGCAGGCGCTCGGCAATGGCGCGAACGGCGGCACAGCGAGCAGCCTCGGCCTCCTCCTGCGCCGGCGTAAAGATGCGGTTGCGTCCCAACACCAGGCCGACCACATTGCGCGGACCTAGGGCGTCGACGGCAAGCGCCGCCAGCAGGGACGACGGCAGGTCGCCCTCGAGCGCCACCACGGCGCGCGACGTACCGCGGGCGCGGGCGTTATCGCGAACGGCGAGCACCAGCGCCTGCCACAGCCATTCCTCGGAGCGAAACTCGGGCAGCTCGTGGTCCTCCAAGGCATCGAGCATCACACCGCGCTGGATCTCCTGAACCAGTAGGCTCTCCTCAAAACACGGCGCTTGGGCCACCACGCGGCCGCAGTCGTCGAGTACAAACGACCCGCCGGTATACACCGACTCGTCGTACGCACCGACCGGCGCCATGCAGGCAAACCACACGCTGCGCTTAGATGCAATCTTGCGGTAGGCTCCGCTGCGCACGGCTGCGATCGCAGCGGTCTCGCGGTCGGTCATATCAAACGCGTTGAACTGAAAATAGGCGATGAGGTCGACGCCGGTCGGCAGCATCTCGAGCTCGCGGTCCAAGTCGAAGATCACGGCGATACGCACGCCGTCCACATCGAAGACTGGCGGCGCCCAACGGGCATCGCCGTTCCCACCGCGCTGCAGGGCAATGCTCGAACGGGCCGGCACCACACGACCGTCCTTGAGCATCATATAGTCGAGCAGGGGCTGGCCCTCAAACGAAACCGCTGCGGGCACGATGCAGATCATATCGAGCTCTTGGATACGCTCGGCGACGCCGGTCAAGCCGGCAAGCATGTCGTGCTCAAAGTCGGCAGCGCCCACCAGGCCGCCGGGCAGGGCTCCCATAAAGAGCGGAGCCGGCACGCACAGCACGCGCGCACCGCGCTCGTGGGCCAGGCGCGCCTGGTCCACGATGCGACCGCAGATACCCTCAATATCACCCAGGCGCATATCGATCTGTGCAAGTGCGAGCTTCATGGCTCAGCCCTTTCCGTCGTAAACCATCGTTGTCGTAGTAAAAGCGCCGGCCACAAGATGCAGTCGGCGCTTGCATGTGCATATGCTAGCTATGATACCCCGAGCGGGAGCGCGCTCCTAGAACGTCGCGGACCACAACCCGTGCAGGTTGCAATAGGCATAGACGGTACCGGTCTTGGAACCGCCGGCAAAAAACGTCGCGGGCTTCATGCCGGGCTGGAGGTAATGGACCTCCAGACGGCCCTCGGCCTCAAGGGCGATCCACTCGATGTAGTGCTCGGGCACCATAGGATGCTCGACCGAGCCCACGCGCGCACGGATCACGTGACCGTCGCGCTCGCTCTCAACGACCGGCACGTGCTTCTCGTGCGCCGCATCCTCGGTGTTCGCGGTCAGCTCCGTGCAGCCGGCAGGGGTTGCAACGTCGTTGCCAAGGGCGGCAATGAGCTTGCCGTCGGGGTCCTTAAAGAATTTCGCCATGATGATCTCCTTTGCTGATGTGCCGATGTTCTTGAGGTTCTTATGCCCAAAGGCAGGCGAACCATCCACGGCATCGCAAATGAACACATAACGAGCGAGGCTAGCGCCCGGGGTCAGAGCGCGCCGGCAACCCGGAGCCGTCTCAACAGCCCCGGTTGCCATCTGCGCAGCTAGCGCCCGTCGCCGCCGAGCAGCGCCAGAACGTCCTCGCGGGTAAACAGCGCCGAGGAGATGCCGTCGCCGCCGAGCACGCTGTTGACCAGGTCGCGCTTAGACTCCTGCATCTGCATGATGCGCTCCTCGATCGTGTCCTTGGCGATGAGCTTGTACACGGTCACGGTATGTTGCTGGCCAATACGGTGCGCGCGGTCGGTCGCCTGGTCCTGCGCGGCCACGTTCCACCACGGGTCGTAGTGGATGACCACGTCGGCCGCCGTCAGGTTGAGGCCCACGCCGCCCGCCTTGAGCGAGATCAGAAACACCGGCACCTCGCCCGCCTGGAACTGCGCGACCATCTTGGCGCGGCTCTCCTTGGACGAAGCGCCCGTGAGCTTAAGAAAGCCGATGTCCTCCTTGGCCAGGCGCTTGCCGATGATATCGAGCATGCCCGTGAACTGGCTGAACAGCAGAATGTGGTGCCCGCCGTCGAGCGCACCGTGCACGAGCTCCATGCAAGCGTCGAGTTTGGCGCTCCCCGCCTTGTAATCCTCGTAGTGTAGATGCGGGTCGCAGCAGATCTGGCGCAGCTTGGTGAGCTCGGCGAGTACCTTGAGCTTGTCTTTCTTAAACTCGGATGCCTCGCGATGCTGCACCTGCTGGGCGATGCGGTCCTGGTTGGCCAGGTAGAGCTTGCGCTGCTCGCCGGTGAGCTGCGCCATGACGGTGTCCTCGATCTTTTCGGGCAGGTCGGCAACCACGTCTTCCTTGACACGGCGCAGCACAAACGGCGACACGAGCGCCTGCAGGCGAGCGGCGCTATCGCCCTCGGCATGCTCGACGGGGCTCTCAAAGCGCTTGGCAAACGACTCGCGTGTGCCAAGCAGGCCCGGCATCAAAAAGTCGAAGATGCTCCAGAGCTCAGACAGGCGATTTTCGATGGGCGTGCCCGTCAAGGCAAAGCGCACGCCGGCAGGCAGGCGCTTGGCGGCGCGCGCTACCTGCGTGAGCGGGTTTTTAATGTACTGGGCCTCGTCGAGCACAACGCGGGCAAAGTCCTGCTCGGCATACTCGTCGATATCGCGGCGCATGAGGTCATACGACGTCACGACCACGTTATGCTCGTCGGCGCCGGCTATCTGCACGCGGCGCTGCGCCTTGGCACCCACGATGGCGCACACGTCGAGCGAAGGCGCAAAGCGCTCCAGCTCGGCAGTCCAGTTGTACACAAGCGACGCAGGGCACACCACAAGCGTGGGCTTAGTGTCCCCCGCCTCCACGCGCGCCAGGATATGCGCGATCATCTGCAGTGTTTTGCCCAGGCCCATATCGTCGGCCAAGATGCCGCCGAGGCCCAGGTGCTCGAGCGAGCCGAGCCACTGGTAGCCGTCGACCTGATAGCCGCGCAGTGTGGCCTTGAGAGATGCCGGCACCGTAAAGTCCATCTTGCCGAGCGTATCCAAGCGCTCGACGGTGCGACGGAACGCAGCGTCGCGATCGGCTTCGAGCGCGGGCGTGCGTGCAAGCATGCTATCGACAAACAGGGTGCTCGACGCGGGAAGCGACACGCCGTCGAGCAGGTCGACAGCATCGACGCCCAGGTCCTCGGCAAGGCCAAACGCGGCACGGGCACCCTCGTCCAGGCGCACGATGTCGCCGGACGTCAGGCGCGCAAACGTCTGATGGCGCTTGTATGAGTCCAGATAGATGGCAAGATCTGCCGCTGAAAGACCGCTCGCGCCCAGTTCGACATCGAGCAGGTTGCTCTTGACGGTCGCGCGCACCGAAAGCTTGGGCGCAGGGCGGACCGAGATCTGGCGTAGGCGGTCGCTGAGCATGACCTCGCCCAGCTCGGACAGGGCAGACAGGCCCTCGGTGAGCAGGCAGAACAGGCTCTCGTCGTCGCGCTCCTCAAACGCCAGGCCGCCCTCGTAAAAGTCGAAATACAGGGCCGCCGTGTCCATAACGCGAAACTCTGCTATCTCGTCGCGCGGCGGCACGCCCGGGCGCTGTTCTTCGAAGGGGCTGCCCGGGGCACCCAGGCTAAAGAGATCTGCCGACCAATCGCCGTAGCTAACCGTAATCTTGCAGGTCACAAGCCCATCGTCGACACCGATTGCCATGGCAAAGCTCGGCTCAGGCGCCACGGTGTCGAGCACGGCGGGAGCGGTGAGGTCAGTGTATTCGCGCAGCACGGGCAGCGCCATGCGGCAGAATTCGCCCACCTGTTCGGCGGCGATATGGACCGGCGTGCGACAGGGCAGCAGACGCGACAGAAACGGTGCGGCATGCTGGGCAAACGCCGCATCGGCGCGGCGCGCGCGGTGCGTGTCGACCAGATAGGCAACGTCGCCCGAGACAAAGCAGTACATATCGGCGGGCAGACGCAGGTCGTAGCTGCCACCGGCCGCCGGCGCGATCTTGGCGGCAAGGAGCGGCGGCTGTTTTGCCGAGGCCTCGTCCTCCCCCACCGGCGACAACTCAACCGCCACCTCGTAGGAACGATGCGTCGTCGTTCCCCGCGACCAGGCGGGCTCAAAGGAAATGGTCCGGCCACGCAGCAAGTCCAGCATGTATACGATGTCATGCTCGGACAGCGGCAGTTGACGCTCGGCGACAAAGCCGCTGCGTGCAAAATCGTACGACGCCGAACGCGAACTCGTGATGTCGCTCAGATACACAACCGTTGCCACAACAAGGTCGAGCAGACGCACCGAAACCTCGTCAAAGGCCTCGGGCGTATGGAGGAATGTGAGCTTCTTGCCGTACGAGAACGTGCCGCCGCGCACGTAGGCGGCGGCCATGCCGTCGATGTCCTTGACCACGTAGGACACCGAGCCGCATCGGATGCGAAGCTCGAGCGCCCAGCTAAAGCGGTCGGCGAACAGCGGATTGTAGTACGGCACCAGCGAGGGCTCCAACACCGCCTTGGGGGCATCGGGGTCGACAGTGCCGGCGAGCTTGCGGCGCATGCCCGCCAACTCATCCATGCGCGCGTCCGAAAGATCGGAGAGCGCCTTCATGAGGCTCGGGCTCGTGGGGACGGGCGCCGGGAAGGGAAAGTTGGGATTGACGACCGGCACTTTGGGCGCGGTGCGCGCGGGCTGTTTCGGCTGCGCCGTAAACGTGCGGACCGGCGTGCGCAGCCCCTCAACAGGCTCAATGCCGCTGGCGTCCAGGTACGCTAGCGCCGTGGCGATGGCGTGCTTGCACATGCCGGGGTAGCGATAGGCAGCGGGGCAATCGCAGTCGTAGTCGATCACCTCCTGCTCGTCCATGTCGAGCGCCACGTGCGTCTTGTACAGGTCACCGCGCGAGCCGCGCACTGAGCCCTCAACCGTCACGTTTTTGGAGAAGCGCGAGCCGCTGTCCTCGATCGACAGCACGGCGCCGTTGAGCATGAGCGAGCGGCCCTTCATAAAGGTGCCGCTCAGCGCCGCCTCTTTCCGGAGCGCCTGCACAAACGTCCCCTGCGCCATCACTTCCTCCAATCTCGCACCGAGTACCTCTCAGCAACGCCGTCCCTAGATAACCGTCACGCGGCCTTGGTTACCCACAATGGCCTTGGCCTCGGCCAGCAGCGGAATCGAGCGCGCGTTGACCTTGGCAGGCACCTCGGCGCGCAGCACGCGCCCGTCCACCTGCTCGATAAAGATCTCCACACGGTCGCCGCCCGGGTTAGCGGTGAGCACCGTGGCCAGGCGCGCCATATTGCCCTGGCTAAAGCGGCTGTTGGGCACCATGACCTCAAACACCTTGGGCTTGTTGTTCTCCTCGTTGAGCTCAAGCGGCACGATCTCCTGCGCGATGATCTGGTCGCCGCGGTCCGAGCGCTCGAGTTTGCCCTTGATGCGCACAAAGGCGTCGGACAGCTGCGCACCGGTCTCGGGATCGACCTCGCCGTACAGGTACCCCTCGGCCTCCTTGTAGGTCTTGGGGAACACGACGACGGTGGCCTCGCCTTCCATGTCCTCGAGCTGCACGATGCCCATGGGGTCGCCGTTTTTGGTCACGCGCTTGGACACGCTCGAGACCATGCCGGCCCACCACAGCGCTTTGCCCTCGGGAATCTCCTGGTTGATGGTGCCGCCCGTAGGATTCTGAACTTCGTAGCCGGTGTCGATCTGCGAGAACGAGAAGTCGCGCGCTTTGCTGAGCGCATACTCAAACGGGCGCAGCGGGTGGTCCGAGACATAGATGCCCAGAACCTCCTTCTCCTGGCTCAGCTTAAGGTGGCGGTCCCATTCCTGGCCGTCCGGATCGGGCACGCTGACCTCAAAGCCCGAGCCCTCAACATCACCAAACATGTCGAAGAACGAGGTCTGGCCGCTCGCGCGGTCCTTCTGGCGCTTTATCGCGGCGTCGATGATGTTCTCGGGGTTGTTCTTGTCCACAAAGTGCATCATCTGGCGGCGCGGATAGCCCGTGGAGTCGAAGGCACCTGCCTTGATCAGCGATTCGATCACGCGGCGGTTGGCCTGGCTCGAGTCCACGCGCTCGACAAAGTCGTGCAGCGTCTTAAACGGGCCGCCCGCCTCGCGCTCGGCGATAATCGCCTGCGCCACGCCGGTGCCCACGCCGCGGATGCCGGCCAGACCAAAGCGCACGCCTTCCTTGGTAGCCGTGAACTCGGTGCCGGACTCGTTGACATCTGGCGAAAGCACGGGGATGCCGTCGTGACGGCATGCCGAGACGTAGTGCACGATCTTGTCGGTCTTGCCCGTGTAGGACGTCAGAACGGCCGCCATGTACTCGTGCGGATAGTGCGCCTTGAGCCATGCCGTCTGCATAACCAGGATGGCGTAGCCGGCGGAGTGCGACTTGTTGAAGGCGTAGGACGCGAACTCGAGAACATCGTCCCAAATCTTCTGGGCGACCTCGCGCGTGTAGTTGTTCTTGATAGCGCCGTTCATCCAGTGGTCGTAGGTGGTCTCGTCCGAGCCATCCTCCCAGTGGAGCACCGTCGACGTGAGCAGCTTGATCTTTTTCTTAGCCACGGGCTTACGGATACGCGAGTCCGACTCGCCCTTGGAGAAGCCGCACATCTCGACGGAGATGAGCATAACCTGCTCCTGGTAGACCATGGTGCCGTAGGTTTCGCCCAGGATGTCGTCCAGACGGTCGTCGTAGGAGACGGCCGGCTCCTTGCCGTTCATACGGTTGATGTAGGACGAAACCATGCCGGCGCCCAGCGGGCCCGGGCGGTACAGAGCGATCAATGCCACGACGTGCTTGTATTCGGTGGGTTTCATGTTCTTGATCGTGGCCGTCATGCCGGCGGACTCGACCTGGAAGACGCCGGCGGTGTGACCGGAGCCCATGAGCTTAAAGATTTCGGGATCGTCAAAGGGAATCTCTTCCTCTTTGATGTCGATGCCGAAGTTCTTTTTGATGTTGGCCTTGGCCTTGGAGATAACCGTCAGCGTGCGCAGGCCCAAGAAGTCCATCTTGAGCAGGCCCATGTCGGCGACGGTATGGCCCTCGTACTGGGTAATCTCGACGCCGCCCTTGGTGTCGAGCTTGGTGGGCACGTGCTCGTTGACGGGGTCGCGGCAGATCAGAACGGCGCACGCGTGCACGCCCTCGCCACGGGTGAGGCCCTCGATCGAGAGCGCCGTGTCGATGATGCGGCGAGCGTCGTCGTCCTTTTTATAGGCCTCGGCAAAATCGGGGTTAAACAGATCCTCTTTGCCGGGTTGTTTGTCGAGCACCTGCTTGAGCTTGACCTTGGGGTCGCTCGAGACCATCTTGGACAGGCGCTGGCCCATGTAGACCGGGTAGTCCAGAACGCGCGCGGCATCATTGATGGCCTGCTTGGCCTTGATGGTCGAGTAGGTGATGACGTGGGTGACCTTCTCGGGGCCGTAGAGCTGGCGAACGTGCTCCACGACCTCGAGGCGCCGCTCATCGTCGAAGTCCATATCGATATCGGGCATCTCGGTACGCTGCGGGGACAGGAACCTCTCGAACATCAGGCCGTTCTCGAGCGGGTCGAACGCGGTGATGTTCATGGCGTAGGCGACGATAGCGCCGGCGGCCGAACCACGGCCGGGGCCGACGCCGATGCCGTTGTCCTTGGCCCATTGCACGTACTCGGCAACGATCAAGAAGTAGGCGGCAAATCCCTTGTCGCAGATGACCTTGTATTCGTACTCAAAGCGCTCTTTGATGTTGACGCCACCGATCTCGCGCGTGGCCCAGTCGTCACCGTAGTGCTGGCGCAGGCCCTTCTCGCACTCGCGGCGGAACTGGCTCTCGTGCGTCTCGCCGGGATCGAGCAGCGGGAAGCGCGGCAGGATGATGGAGTCCCAGTCGAGCTCCACGTAGCACTTGTCGGCAATCTCGAGCGTGTTGTCGCAGGCCTCGGGGCAATACGGGAACATCGCCCGCATCTCCTCCTCGGTCTTCATGTAAAACTCCGAGCCGGTCATGCGCATGCGGTTGGGGTCGTCGACTTTGGCGTTCATGCCGATGCACATGATGACGTCCTGCACGGGCGCGTCCTCGCGGCGCAGGTAGTGGAAGTCGTTGGTCGCGATGACCTTGACGCCCACCTGTTTGGCGATGTCGATGAGCGTGCGGTCCATCTGCTCGTCGGTCAGGCCGTTATCGGTGGTAATGCCGTGTTCCTGGATCTCGATATAAAAGTCGCCGGGGTCGAAGGTGTCGCGGAAGGTCTCGGCCCATTTGATGGCACCCTCCATGTCACCGCGGTCGATGTACTTGGGGATGATGCCCGCGATACAGGCACTGGTGCAGATCATGCCCTTGGCGTGGCGGCGCAGGTTGTCGAGCGTCACGCGGGGCTTATAGTAAAAGCCCTGCACGGCGGCCTCGGAAACCGTCTGCATCAGGTTGACGTAGCCCTCCTGGTCCTTGGCCAGAAGGATCATGTGGTAGAGCTCGGGCTTGTGGTCGCGGGCGAGCGTCTCGTCCGGCGTAAAGTAGACCTCGCAGCCAAAGATGGGTTTGATGACCAGGGGCGGCTTGAGCTCGTCGATGTTGCCCTTCTCGTCCCACATGGCCATGTCCTTCACATACTGGGCATGCTCGCGCGGGTTTTCCTCGGGATCGGGCTCCACCAGCTCGTCGCGGCGGTCCTTTTCCAAGAAGGCCTTGTCGTGGCTCCAGGTTTTGTACTCGGGCGTGTTGTGGTTGACGGCGTCGCAGGCCAGCGCCAGGTCGGGCACGCCGTACATGTAGCCGTGGTCGGTGATGGCCACGGCGGGCATGCCCAGCTCAACGGCACGGTTGACCATATCCTGGATACGGGTTGCGCCGTCGAGCATGGAGAAAACAGTGTGATTGTGCAGATGGACGAATGCCATGTGATGAGCTCCGATGCGGGTTCGTGTTCTGACTGAACGATTTTACCCCACGGCACGGACAGCACCCGAACCTAGCCAAACCCACACGGCTCCTCTTGCAGTTGCGGTGAAATAGTTCCCGCTTGGGCCATCTGGGCCGCAATACAGGAACTATTCCACCGCAAGTTATCTGAGGGCTAGAGATTGTAGGTGACCACTTGAGGTTCGGCGGGTTCGACGAAGAGAGTCGGATCGGCCTGTTCCACGCGGACGAACTTGACGGTCACGGCCTCAAAGCCCGCCTTGTGCAGAACATCAGCGTAGACGCGCGCCTGCAGGGCGTGCTTCTCCTGCAGCTGTTCCGGCGTCTCGTCCGGCGTGCCGCCCGTCTTGTAGTCGATGACCAGTGCCCGCGACGGATCGGCCGGGTTCGTCGCCAAAGCGTCGATGGCGCCCTCGGCATATGCACCGTAGCGAGCGATGTCCTCGTCCTCGCAGCCCAGCGAAAAGAACGGCACCTCGGCGCGAACACACGGCCACGCGAGCAGGTCGGCACGAACAGCCGACTTGAGCCAGCGGTCCAGGGCAACGTCGAAGCGTTCGCGCTGCTCCGGCGTCAGGCACCACAGGCGCGCCAGCGCATCGGCACGCGCGGCGGGCAGCGCATCGGCACCCATCTCGATCAGCCACTGGCAGGCGGCATGGAACGCCGAGCCCAGCGCCATGGGGTTGCCGGCGGGCTCAACGGCGGCCACGTCTGCATCCGTCATCTCGGAACCATCCGACTCCGCATCATCGCCTGCCTCGTCCATGGGCACGCGTGCCTCGGCGGCACGGTCCTCGGACTCGGCATGCAGCGCCGCGGCAATTGACGAGTAGCTGTACGAATCGCGCGCCGGATACGGGCAGATGCCCATTCGCACGCCCACCGCCTGGGGATACACGAGCTCAAACGCATCGGGCTCAGGGTCGGCAGGACCGGGAACGGCGGCGCGGGCATCTGCACCGGCGCCCTCCGGCTCCGCATCGCCGCGGACAAGCCTGCCCTCGGCATCCAGCGAAGCGTTGGCCTCAAACGCCTGCTCGCCAAAGGTAAAGTCCGCGAGCGAAATGAGCTCGTAGTCGCCCGGCTTGGAGTTGTCGAACGTCAAACGATCACTATCGAGCTGTGGCATGTCCAGAGCGTCGGTCGGCAAAATACGGCGCAGCACGTCGTAGGTCAGATCCGTCTCGACATCGAAGGTCGGCGCCGTCACCTTGCCACGGCTCACGCCGGCATCCATCGCCAAGATCACCAGCTCGCGCGCACGCGTCATGGCGACATAGAGCAAACGAGCCCGCTCTTCGAGCGAAAGCTGCAGGTCGTCGTTGCGCAGGCGAGCAAATGCCTCAGCGGGAGAACCCGTCGCGCAGACGTCCTCCATGAGCTCCGGCGGCAGCCATAGCGACGTGCCCTTGCCCTTAAACGCATGCTCAAACTGCTTTTTAACGTCGTCGCCCTTCACAAAGGTTCCGTCGGCGAGCTTAACGCCGTCGAAGCGTGCAGGCAGTGCCACAACCTGCGCCCCGCCCTCGACACGCCCCATCTGAGCCGCACCGGACGATTTGCGCACGCCAAAGCACTCGGCGACCGCCACGACCGGATATTCCAGGCCCTTGGATGCGTGCACCGTCATGATGCGCACCGCGCCGTCGCCCTCCTCGTTGAGGGCACCCGGGGCTTCCTTGCCCGCTAGGAAGCGATCGAAGGCAAGCGCGATGGAACGCGGCGAGTTGCCAAACTCGGCCTCCGCCTCGGCCACAGCGTCGAGCGCCTTGAGCACGTTGGCGGCAATGGCCTTGCCCTCGGGACCACGCTGTGCCAGACGCACAAACCAGCCGGAGGCGTTGACCACGTCGCGCGCGATGGCTGCGAACGAATCGCGGCCCACGCGACGAAGCGCATACCGCAGTACCTCGCGGGCGCGCGTCACGAGCGGCAGGTCTTGCAGGCCCGGCACATCGGAATCGCTCATGATGCCCACGTCGATATTCCTGCGCGAGGTCTCCCCCGTCTGCTCGTCGAGCTTGGTCGCCAGCGCTAGGAACTCCTGGGCGCCGAGCGCAAACATCGGCGAGGCCAGCAGCGGCATAAGGCCCTGCGCCGTATCGGCCGGATTGGCGAGCGCACAAACCAGGGCGCGCACCGTCTGCACCTCGGCGGCTTGGGCAAAGACCGAGCCGCCCGCGATGACGCAGTCGAGCCCCTGGTCGCGGAAGGCCTGTGCGTAGACGTCTGCGTTGGTCATGCGGCCCAGCAGCAGCACCATGCCGCCCTGGGGCTGGCCGGCATCGGCAAGCGCGCGGAATCGCTCCGCGATTGCACGGGCCTTGGCCTGTGTGCGCTCCTGCGTGCTGCCGCCGGCAACAAAGAGGGCCTGGCGACGCGAGGCGTCCGCCACCAGCGTGTCCTTGCGGCCGTCGCTCGCCTCAAGATCCAAAAAGCCCTGCATCAGGCCGCCGTCATCGCCGTCGAAGACGCGTGCCACGTAACGCAGTACCTCGTCGTGACTGCGGAAGTTGCGCACGAGCTTGACGAGCTCGCCGGTGGGGACATCCAGCGTGGCAACCGTCTCGGACGCCGCCGTCGATCCCACCTTGCGCTCCTGGCGGCGGAAGACCTCGACCTCGGCGCCGCGGAAACGATAGATCGACTGCTGCGCATCGCCCACGGTGCACAGCGCGCGCTCCCCCGCGCCGGTCAGGTAACGGATCAGGTCGACCTGCATCTGGTCGGTATCCTGAAACTCATCGATCATGACCATCTTAAAGCGGCCCTCGTACGCAGCGCGAATGGCCGGGTAATCGCGCAGGGCCTCGTAGGCCATGCGCAGCAGGTCGTTGTTGTCGAGGGCAGACTGGCCGGCCTTCAGCGCGCGATACTCGGCCTCTACAGAGCGGGCCAAGCCCACCAGCGCATCGAGCGCGGGACCACCGCAGGCCAGCGCGATATTGATAAATGCATCGGCAGCCTCGGCCTTGAGCAGCTCGACCTGCTCCTTGGGGAACGCCTTGCTCGCGCGCGGCATGGTGCACGACATCATGAGCCGCGCCGCATCGGCCATGGTCTTGCCGCTCGCCTCGAACGCATCGATGGCGTCGAGTGCAACCTGCGCCTTCTCGGTCGCCGCCTTGCTTGCACCCAACGCCGATCGATAGGCATCGGCGAGTGCCGAGGTATCGGCCTGGCCGCGCGCCACGCGCACGTCGTCCATACCGCCCGGCAGCTGGCTCGACAGCTCCAGCAGCTCGCGCACCAGGCCCTTGATGGTGGTGCCGGCGCCAAAGGGGCCGCCCTCGCCCGCCATGGGATACCAGGCGTAGAGGGCCTTGAGCGATGCCGCGAGCTCGGGGGCGGCATCGGGCGCCGTCGCGCGGGCCAGCACATGCTCAACAGCCTGGTCCATAAGCTCGTCGGTATCGGTGAGCACCGTGAACTCGGGGTCGATGCCCAGCTCCAGCGCATGCGCGCGCAGGATGCGCGAACACATGCCGTGAATGGTCGAGATCCACGCATCGTCGACGGTCAGGGCCTCCTCGTCCATGCCCTCGTCGATGAGCGCGCGGCGCACGCGGTCACGGATCTCGGCCGCGGCATCTTTGGTAAAGGTAATGGCGAGCACCTGGTCCAGATGCTCAACGAACGGACCAGACTCGGGCGAGAGCGCGTAGACGATGCGGCGCGTAAGGGTAAAGGTCTTGCCCGAACCGGCGCCCGCCGAGACAAACAGCGGACGGTCGAGCGTTTTGACGATCCGCAGCTGTTGCGGCATCAAAGTCGAAAGATCCATGGTCTACACGTCCCTCCTTACAAACGTACCTTCGTGGTTATACGAGCAGCGCGCATGCGCGGCCTGAGCCGACGCCGGGTCGACGGCGGCAACGTTGCCTGCCTCGAGCTCGCGCAGGCGCTCGGCGATGCCGGCCTCCACGCGATCGAGCAGGGCGTCGAAGTCCATGCTGCCACCCTCGCCGGGGAAACCTTTCTTAAGGCCCGGGATGCGACCGTCGCCGCGCTCTTCCTCGAGCAGCTCGGCGCTCGCGGCGCCTCGCAACGCCGGCTTGCCGCCCTTGGTCGAAAAGTAGAGCGCCGCGCGGGTGTCCAAATCCAGCGCCCGGCGCATAGCCTGTGCATAGATAAGCGTCTGGGTATGGGGCGGTAGCCACCGCGGGTCGTCGATGGGCGCCGTGCCCGATTCCTCATCGCGCACCGTAGGGTCGGCGAGCTTAAATTCCTCAACGCCCGTGCGATGCTTGTAGTCGATCACCACGGCACGATTCTCGGCGTCCACGTCCACGCGGTCGATGCGCCCGCCAAGCGGCCAACCGGCATACTCGACCTTGAGCTCGTTGAAGGCGAACTCCAGGTAGCGCGGGGCAAAGGGGGCAAGTGCCTCGGACTCGTAGGCAAGCACGCCCTCCAGCTGCGGCAAGATCTCGGCCACCTGGCGCTCCTCTACCGCAGAGAGCGGCACCAGCGGGCCCTCCGTGCCTCGCTTGCCGGCGTGCTCGGCCAACGTCTCGTCAAAGACCTCGTGCAGCAGCTCCTGAGCGCGCGACAGATTCTCGGGCGTCACGCGCTCCATGCCCTCCTGGGGCAGGCGGGCATGCAGGTGCTCCAGCACATCGTGGACAAAGTTGCCCTTCTCCATATTTCCAAAGCCCGCGTCGATGGACTGGGGCTTCACGCGATACGACACGAACCAGCACAGCGGGCATGTCGAGTACGCCTCAATCTGCGAGGCGGACGTCAGGCGCGGCACGAGCGGCGCGTTCTCGTCCTCGCCATCGCGGCGGCGCAGGACCAGGTACGGCACAGCCGCCTCACTCAAATGCTGAGGAGCCTCGCACGCGACGCGCTTGCACTCGATGCCCTCGCCGGCCGCTGAATCAAAATCGGCGACGATACCGCCCTCGCCCACGCGCGTGGGTTTGACAGCGCCAGTGGCCTCGGCGTGCGCCCGCAACTCGGTCCACACGGCAGCCGGATAGCACTCGTGCGCCTGGCGATCGTGGGTCACGCGGGCAAGCGCAACCGGACCGCGCGCGGCCTGCATCGCGCGGCCAAAGCGCACGCGCAGCAGGGCCGCGGGCTCAAGCGTCACACCGCTGCGCCCCAGCTCGGCCGTCAGCGTGGCCAGCGGTCCCTCCTCGTGTGAGAGCGGATAACTGTCCAGATCGACGTCGGCAAACAGCACGGCATCGTAGCTATCGGGGCGCAGGGCTGCCGCATCGGTAAGCGACGCAAAGCGCACCCGGGCACGCGGCGCGCGGTCGACCTCGTAGGTCTCGTAATCGTATGCGGTGCCGCGCTTGTCCACCTTGGTACGAACGTCGTCGAGCACGGGCACGGTCGCGGCCTGCGACACGTCGAGCACGCGGGCGTCGTTCATAAGGATGTCGATGGCATGTCGCAGCAGGGCGGTCTCCGCCTGGCGACGGGCCTGACCGTCAAGGCCTCCAAGGGCGCGATCGGGCAACGCCTCGGCGACGGCGAGCATTGCCTTGAGCGCCGTCACGGGTTTGTCGCGCCACAGCGCTTGGAACACGTCCGAGACCACGCACGGCACGTTCTTAAACCAGTTATCATCACTGGCAGCCTTGCGCGTGCCCCTGACCTGGCCCTGCACGCTCTGCAGCAGGCTTTTGACGGCCGTGGTGGTCTTGCCGCGCGACAGGCGCATGTTCTTGTCAAAGGTGCGCGCGCTAGCGGCATCGGCACCTGAAAGCGGACTGTAAATCCAGTCAGTAAGCTCCGGCGCGGGCCACCACTCGGTCTTGGAGGCGGTGCCCTCGTCGGCGGCCTTCATGCGCTCGATCAGATTGGCGAGCGCCGTGAACTGCCTGCCCGCGATGGATTGGGAAAACGCCGTGAACTCGGTTGTCTCGGCCGCAATGTGGCGCGCCGCCAAACGGGCAGCGAGTTCACCGAACAGCTGGGGCGCCCGGGCAGACACCACGAGCACGCGCACGGGGTCCGCGGACGCCGTGACACCGCCGTCGACCGCGGCGTCCTCACACGTTTTTACCAGCCCATCGATTGCATCCACATAGGCGTGGGCGCGGGCGTGAGGGCCGGCAACCTCTACAAAGGTAGGCTGAGCGGCGGACTTGGAGGCAGTCTGGGGCGCGGCGGCACCCTCCCCCAGCGGCGCGGCCTCAAACAGCACACCGCGGGCATCAAAGGCGGCAGCAAGTTCCTCGCGCATTGCCGCCTGCTCGCGGGCAAGCAGCACAACGACTTCTCCCCCATTGTTCGCCACGGCCGACAGCAGCTCGAGCAGGCCGTGCGTAAACGATGTGATACCGCGCACACATACCGCGCGGGCGCACGCCGGCAGGCTGTCGGCCAGCACCTCGGCCATAAGGTCAGCCGCCTCGCAGGGCTCGACCACGTCTCGACGGTCCAAGCCGCTCGCATAGGCACTCAGCAGCTCGAACACGCGAGCCTCGGCGTCGCTCTTGGGATCGGGCCGGCAAACGTCGCCGCGGCAGCGCTCGGCACCCGTTCCCGCTACGCCCGGCAGCACATCGCGGGCCATGCGCGCGAGCATGCGCACCGTGCCCTGACTGCGCGAAAGCGGCTGCAGGTCGGCATCGTCGCGACGGGCGATCATGTCCGAGAACAGCATCTGGCGTTGCATGTTGTCGACGAAGCTGCGGCCATCGCCCATAAGCTCCCACATCGAACGGAGCCACGACGCAGGGGGTTTGTAGTCAACGCCCAGCGAGGCGCCAGCAACCGCAGCATCGTGACGGCACAGGTCGAGCTCGGCAAACGAGGGTGCCAGCAAAACGGCATGCCCGTGGCGGGCAACCAGGTCGGCGAGCAACGCCGCCTCGGCATCGCTCAAGTCCGCACCGGTATTGGTGGTATAGATTCGAACAGGCATGGTCCTCCACTCAAACCGTTCGCAATAATCAATGCATCCATCCTACCCGCCCACGCGGACAGATTGCCACCGCAGCTCCATCTTTTGGTACAAAGCAACCTGACCCCAACGCACCAACCGGTTACAGGCATATAAAAACCGCCCCCGAAGGGACGGTTCTGCGCAATTCGTTTGTTGCCGCCGGCCTACTCGCCATCCTCCAGTTTGATGAGGATCTTGCGATAGCCACCGTACTCGCCATTAAGCGCCTTGGACACGCGGCTCACCGTGGTGGACGAAGCGCCGGTGCGGGCCTGAACCTCAACATAGGGCTCGCCCTCATCCAGATAACGCGCGACCTGTAGGCGCTGAGAAAGATCGCAGATCTCGCGCGGTGTGCAGATATCGGTTAAAAACGCCTGGATATCGTTCTCGTCGTCCAAAAGACTAAATGCGTGGACCAGCTGCTTGACATCAGGCTTGTCAAACATGTTCTCGATAT
>OLNF01000897.1_pt1 | contig 26499 bp, 27 predicted proteins | sample 1673061 | NCBI WGS metagenome assembly OLNF01 (sample SAMEA3136751, study PRJEB25190) | human gut metagenome
TGAAAGCTGCATCTGTGGCGTACTACCATTTGACGATACAGAAACAACTCGCGTATTACGAAGGGCACGAAAGTGGCCATCGAAGGCAAGCTTCGTTACAGCTCCTGGGAGCGTGACGGTCAGCGCCGCAGCAAGCTTGAAGTGATCGTTGACGAGTTGGAGTTCATGTCGAGCCGCAACAGCGCGAACCAGGGCTACGACAACGGCATGTCCGCTGGCTACGCCCCGCAGCCTCAGCCTATGATGGCTGCTCAACCTGCTCCGGCACCGATTATGAATGCCTCTGCTTCGGTTTACGACGAAGATATCCCGTTTTAAGCGAAAGAGGTTTACGAAATGTCCGATTACGCGAAGCAGCCTCGTCGCAAGTACTGCCAGTTCTGCAAAGAGGACGCAGAGTACATCGACTACAAAGATACTCAGATGCTGCGCAAGTATGTTACCGACCGCGGGAAGATCAAGCCGCGCCGCGTGACGGGTGCCTGCACCCAGCACCAGCGTGACATCGCGAACGCCGTGAAGCGCGCTCGCGAGATGGCTCTGATGCCCTACGCGGTTCCCGCCATCAGCGGCCGCGGCGACCGCCGCAATCGCTAGGCGCAAGGAGGAACCATGAAAGTCATCCTGCTCCAAGAGCTTAAGGGCAAGGGCGGCGAAGGCGACGTCGTGGACGTGGCCCCCGGTTTTGCCAACAACTACCTGATGCCGCAGGGCATCGCCATCCTGGCTACGAAGGGCAACCTGAAGCAGCTGGAGATGCGCAAGAAGAACATCGCTAAGCGCGAAGAGGCTCGCCTGGCCGACGCTGCCAAGCTGCAGGCTGCGCTTGACGGTGCTTCCGTGAAGGTTGACGCGAAGGTCGGCGAAGAGGGCCAGCTGTTCGGCTCCGTTACCGCCGCTCAGATCGCCGAGGCCATCAAGGAGTCCCTGGGCGTCGAGATCGACCGTCGTCGCATTGAGGCTGGCAAGGCCATCAAGACGGCTGGTCAGCACGAGGTTGTCATCTCCATCTACCGTGACATCAAGGCCACGGTGACCCTGCTCGTCGGCATCGACGAGGTTGAGGCTGAGGAAGAGGCCGAAGAGGCTGCTCCCGAGGCTGAGGAAGTCGCAACGGAAGAGGCTGCTGAATAACGCAGCGTCTTTTTTTGAAGACTTTTGCATCCCCGCATCGTTTCGGTGCGGGGATTTTTTTCGCCCATGGTGCGGGTCTGCTTGTGATGACATGAGGCGGCGCAGTGCGGGTGGTGTGGGGCGGTGCATGACGCTAGGCTGGGTTGACACCATCGAATAACGGGTCAACAGCTGTTCGTTACCTTCGCCTTGATGCTGTAATGCTGCTTGGTGGTTTCGTCCTGCCAAAGGTTGCATCTTGCGCGAGCGTAGAGCACGCCATGTACCGTAAAGGGGCGATGGAAAATCGGCGTGCCGTGTAGGCTGCGGTAAAATAGCCGAAGCAAAGAAAGGATGACACATGCCCGTTGACGTTCCCTACAATCCCGATTTCGCGCCTGAGGTTGCCGGTACGCAGCCAAACCGAAAAGTGGAGCCTCAGAACATTGAAGCTGAGAAATCGGTGTTGGCGGCGTGCATGTTGACCCCTGCGGCCATTGAGGACGTGGCGGCGAAGCTGGTCCCCGAGAACTTCTACCGCGCTTCCCATCAGCGTATTTTCGAGTCGATGGTGGACCTGTACGTGCGTCATATCCCCATCGATCAGATCTCGGTGGCAGACAACCTCAATGCTGCCGGCCAGCTTGAAGCTGTGGGCGGCAGGTCGTACCTGCTTGAGCTTTCCTCGAACACGTTCGCTCTGACGAACTGGCAAAACCACGTTGAAATCGTTAAGCGCACCGCTATTTTGCGCGACCTTATCCGAGCGTCCGAGGAAATCAAGGCCATGGCCTACGATGCGCCCGACGATTTAGGCGTGGTGGTGGAGTCGGCGGAGAAAACGCTGTTCCGCGTTACCGAGCAGCGCGTTTCGTCGGCGTTCACGGGCATCGACACGTTGCTGGTCGACGCCTTCGAAGAATTGCAGGAAATGGCGGCGCAGGAGAACAAGATTTCCGGCGTGGCATCTGGTTTCAAAGACGTTGATGACCTGTTCCACGGCTTTCGCGGCGGCGACCTGGTTATTCTTGCGGCGCGTCCTGGTGTCGGCAAGACGGCGTTCGCGCTGAACCTTGCAACCAGCGCGGCGAAGCTGGGCGCAACCGTGGCGTTCCTGTCGCTGGAGATGAGCGCCTCTCAGCTGGTACAGCGTGTTTTGGCTTCGGAAGCGCGCGTCAGCTTGTCGAAGCTGCGTGCAGGTCAGGTGCAAGACGCCGACTGGGCGGCCATCATCGAGGCTTCGAGCAACCTGTCGAAGTTGAAAATCGAGTTCGACGACACGCCGGCGCTTTCCATCCTGGAGCTGCGCGCAAAGGCCCGCCGTGAGCTGCGCGACGCGGAAAAGGGTCTCATCATCGTTGACTACTTGCAGCTTATGCAGCCTCCGCAGGCTCGCCGCGACGGCAACCGCGCCGTTGAGGTCGCAGAAATCTCGCGTGGCTTGAAGGTGCTTGCCAAGGAGATGGACATGCCCGTTATTGCCCTGTCGCAGCTGTCCCGTGCCGTTGAGATGCGCGGCAAGAAGCGCCCCATGCTTTCCGACCTGCGTGAATCCGGCGCTATCGAGCAGGACGCCGACATCGTTATGTTCATCGACCGAAGCATGGACGAGATGGAGGCCGAAAGCGAAGACCGTCCCGACCTGGGAACGGCCGAGCTGATCGTGGCGAAGCACCGCAACGGTCCCACGCGCGACATCACGCTGGCGTTCAACGCCGAGTACACGCGCTTCATGGACTTCGTTGACGATTCGCGCGTGCCCGGGTATATATAAGAAGCAACGCAAAAGATAGGAGCCGTGCCTGCTGCATGACGAAGAGCCTGACATTCCTTCATTCCGCCGACCTTCACCTTGGCGCGCCTTTTCGCGGGCTTGCGCAGGTTTCCGAGTTGTGGGCCGCGCGGCTGATTCAGGCTATCACCGAATCGTTCGACCGTATGATCGATGCGGCGGTGAAGCGGCAGGTTGACTTCGTGGTGATTGCGGGCGACATCTTCGATGCTTCGCGCGCGTCGTATGGCGACTACCTGCACTTTTTCGAGGGAATGCGCACGCTTGGCGCCGCGGGCATTCCCGTGTACATGATCACGGGCAACCACGATCCGTTCACGTCGTGGCAGCGAAGCATGTTCGCGCTGCCGGACAACGTGCGCATGCTTGCGGCCGACCACCCCGGGTTCGAGCTGTTCGAGAAAGACGGTCAACCTGCGTGCATCATCGCGGGGCGCGGCTACTATAACCAAACGTGGCCCATGGACGAGTGCATCGCCGATGGCCTGACGCGCCAAGCGGCCATCCAGGCGCTTTCGCCTTCTCGTCCGCGTGTGGCCGAGGCACCGTTTTCCATCGGAGTTCTGCACACGGGGCTGAACCTTGACCCCATCAAGGCGCCGGTGAACCCTTCGGTGCTTATGAACGCCGGCATGGATTACTGGGCGTGCGGGCATATTCATATGCGTTACCTCTATCCCAGCAAGGAAAATCCGCGCATAGCGTTCTCGGGGTGCATCCAGGGGCGCGACATCAAGGAGACGGGCACGCGCGGTGTGATGGCCGTGACGCTTGAGGAAGGCGCCGCGCCGCAGCTGGAATATATCCCCACGGCAAGCGTGGTGTGGCAGCGCCTTGACGTGAACGTCGAGGAATGCGCAACGTTGCCCGAGGTTGGCGACAAGATTATGCGCGAGCAGTTCCGCGCCAACGGCAAAGCGCATTGCGAGGAGATGATCTCCCGCATCACGCTGGTGGGCAAAACGAAGCTGCACGAGGTGCTGAGCCGCCCGGATGTCATCGAGGACTTGCGCAAGCACGTGAACGACTCGTACTCGTCGTTTTTCTGCGACACGCTGGTGGACGCGACGGTCGAACCGCGCGATGAGCAGGCGCTTCGCTCTGAAGGGCTGTTCCCGGCGGTGTTGATGCGCGTGGCCGACGATCAAATCGAGAACAAGGAAGATGCAGTGGCGTTTTTGCAGGCCGAGTTCATCGACCGCAACCTGCAGATGCCCGCCGCGTGCGCTGGTAAGGTAGACAAGCTGACGAAAGAGGCCGAGAATTTGGTGCTTGACCTGCTGTCTTGGGGTGAAGACCAATGAGCGGCAAGTATTTGAAGCATGCGAAAATCGATGCGTTCGGCGCGTTCTCGAACCGCGTGGTGGGGCCATTCGGGCCGCATCTGAATGTGGTGTTCGGTCAAAACGAGGCGGGCAAAACCACGTTGTCGCAGTTTGTGGGCGGTGTGCTGTTCGGTTGGGAAGAGGCGCGCGGCCTGCGCAACACGTACAAGCCGGCAAACGCGGAGCGCTCAGGCACGCTGGTGTTCGCCGATGAACAAACGGGCGAAACGGCGCAGGTCACGCGCGTGCGCAACGCCGATGGGCTACAGGGGGACGTTTTCGTGGCGGCCGACATCGACCGCGAAACGTATCGCACCATGTTCAGCCTTTCAAGCGATGAGCTGCGCCGCTTGAAGAACACGTCCGATGTGGCGGCGAAGCTGCTGACGGCGGGCTCGGGCACGGGCGCGTCCCCGGCGCATGCGCTGGCGGAGCTGCAGCAGCGTTTGGCCTCGTTCACGTCGCGTGCGCAGGCGGCGGAAAACTCTCTAGTGAACATCGAGCGCGAGCAGGATGCTGTTCGCGAGCAGATTGCGCAGGAGACGGAGCGCGTCGAGAAGCTCAAGTGCGAAAGCGAAGAGTTCGCCGAGCTTGCCCCTCAGCGCGAGGACCTGCTGACGAAGATCAGCGAGCTGAACGCATCGATCGAGATGCTGACGGCGAACCGCAAGACGCTTGAAAAGCTGGAATCCGAAACGGGCGACCTGCAGGCGAAGATCGCGGATTTGCGCGAGCAGGAAGACGACCTGCGTCGCGAGCACCGTTCGGCCCAGAAAGAGCACGCGGTGCAGCTTGCGGGCATCACGGCCACCGAAGAGCGGCACCTGCGCGACCGCATCGAGGTGCTGGCGGCCGAAAACGCCAAGTTCGAACACGCCGTTGACCTGGCACGCGACAATTTCGCCACCTCGAAGGCGTCGTATGAGGCGCTGCTTGAGGCCGATGACGAGCAAGCAATTGCCCAGGCGGCACGTCGGCAGCAATACGTGCAGGTAGCGCTGTCCATCGCGCTGCCGGTGGCGTTCATGTCCGCGGGCATTCCTCTGTTCATGCACGGCCGCGAAATCACCAGTCTGTCGTTCACGGCGCTGGGCTTCTGCTTGGTGTTGGTGGCGGTCATTCTGGCGGCGGCTTCCCTGGCGCTGTTGTTCAAGCCGAACAAGAAGGCCGAAGCGGCAGATGCGCGCGTGCAAGATGCGCGCTGGGTGATGTTGCAGGACAAGAAAAAGCTTGAAACTTGTTGCGCTGAGCAGGAGCAACACCGTGTGCGCGTGGAAAACGAGCTGGCGGAGATGGGCCTTTCGGAAGCGAAGGACTCGCTGCGCCACGCGCGCACGCTTCTGGACGAGGCGCACGACATGCGCGCCAACAACGCGCTGTACCTTCAGCGCCGGCAAGCGCTGGTGTCGCGACGCACGGCGCTTGAGGAAACGCTGGATGCGTCCACGAATACCCGCAACGCGCTGTACGAGGACATGGGTTTCCGCCCCGAGCGCGGCACCATCGAGGCCGTGGACGCGTTCGTCGCCCGCAAAACGCGGCAGCGCGAGGGCTTGATGGAAAACGGCGAGCATCTGAACAGGCGTTATGGCGAGCTCAGCCAAATTCTGGCGCACGGCAGATCGGAGCGCACGTTCGACGAGCTCAAGCTGCGCTACCAAGAGCTGCAAACGCGCCGCGATCAGAGCGCCATGGAATTCGCCAAGCTGCTGCTTGCGCGCCGCATGCTGGAAACGGCCATCGCGGCGTGGGAGAGCAAAAGCCAGCCCGAGGTGTATGCGCGCGCCAGCAAGCTGCTGGCCGACATGACCGACGGCAAATGGACAAGCGTCTCCATGAGCAGGGAAGGCCGCCTGCAGGTTTCCAACGACATGCTGACCACGCGCGAACCGGTGCACCTTTCGCTGGGTACGTGCCAGCAGCTGTACCTGGCGCTGCGCATCGCGTTGCTTATCACGGCCGACAACGTGGGGCGCAACATCCCCATCATCGCCGACGACATTCTGGTGAATTTCGACTCCAAGCGCCGCGCGGCCGCCGCCCGCGCGCTGGCGGAGCTGGCCCGTCATCGCCAGGTGATCATGTTGACATGCCATGAAGAAATCGTCGATACGATGCGCCTGGCCGATTCGTCGTTGAATGAAGTGGTTCTGTAGTAAACTGTGAGGGTTGCGACACAGTAACTGAAAGGATGCGCACACATGCCGAACACCGTTCTGGTTGGCGCCCAGTGGGGCGACGAAGGTAAAGGCAAGATTACCGATCTTATCGCAAGCAAATACGACTACGTCGTTCGTTATCAGGGCGGCAACAACGCCGGCCACACCGTGATTCACGGCGACAAGAAGCTGGCGCTGCACCTGATGCCGTCCGGCGTCATGTACGAGAACGCCGTCCCGGTCATCGGCAACGGCGTTGTGGTCGACCCCGGCGTGCTGGTCAAGGAAATGGCCATGCTGGAAGCCGAGGGCATCTCTTGCAAGAACCTCAAGATCAGCTGCGACGCGCATGTAATCATGCCGTACCACAAAGATCTTGACGGCGCGGACGAGAAAAGCCTGGGCGAGCACAAGATCGGCACCACGAAGCGCGGCATCGGCCCGTGCTACCAGGACAAGGTTGCCCGCAAAGGCATCCGCATCCAAGACCTTATGGACGAGAAGATTTTCCGCCTGAAGGTTGAAACGGCGCTGGTGCAGAAAAACGCCATCCTCGAGAAGATCTACGGCCTGCACACCTACACGGTGGAGGAGATTTGCGAAGAGTACCTGCCGTACGCCCGCATCCTCAAGCAGTACATGGCCGAAACCAGCCAGATGCTCAACGACGCCGTGCGCGCCGGCAAGTCCATCCTGTTCGAGGGCGCGCAAGGCACGCTGCTCGACATCGACCACGGCACGTACCCCTATGTCACGTCCTCTTCGTGCTGCGCCGGCGGCGCGGCCACGGGTTCGGGCGTGGGCCCGGTCAACATCGACCGCGTGCTGGGCATTCAGAAGGCTTACATCACGCGCGTCGGCGGCGGTCCTTTCCCCACCGAGCTCAAGTACGCTGAAGACGGTGGCGAAGGCATCGAGGCCGAAGAGGGCGAAACGCTGTGCCAGGTGGGCCACGAATACGGCGTGACCACCGGCCGCAAGCGCCGCTGTGGCTGGTTCGACGCGGTCATCGCGCGCTATGCGGCTGACGTGAACGGCCTGACGGACGTGGCGCTCACGAAGCTCGACGTGCTTTCCGCGTTCGATACCATCAAGGTGTGCGTTGCCTACGAGTGCAACGGCGAGCGCTACGATTATTTCCCCATGCAGCAAAGCGTGCTGTTCCACGCCAAGCCCATCTACGAGGAGCTGCCGGGCTGGAAGGGCGAGGACATCACCGGATGCCGTTCGTTCGACGAGCTGCCGGAAAACGCCAAGTCCTACGTGGAATACCTCGAGCGCACCATCGGCGTGCCGATCAGCATCGTGGCTGTTGGCCCCGATCGCGACCAAACCATCATGCGCGGCTGGCAGGGCTAAACCTTGCTTGTCGGCATCAGCGTGAAATAGAAGTGCATTATCGTGCGGGGCTGCTAAGCTGCAGGCCCGCACGCGCGTATTACCTCGGAAAACGACATTCGGACACTTGGGAGGTTGTCATTCATGAACATCCTGGTCTTGGGCGGCGGCGGTCGCGAGCATGCCATCACGTGGGCGCTGGCGAAATCTGCGCGCACTGACGAGCTTTTCGTTGCTCCCGGCAACGGCGGCACGGCCGACATCGCGCAAAACGTTGCGGGCTTGAATGCTGAAGACGGCGAAGCGGTGCTGGCCTTTGTGCAGCAGCACGCCATCGACCTGGTGGTCATCGGCCCGGAAGCCCCGCTGGTTGCCGGTGTGGCCGACGTGCTGCGCGCGGCTGGTGTGGCCGTGTTCGGCCCCGACGCGCAGGGCGCGCAGCTTGAGGGCAGCAAAACCTACAGCAAGGAATTCATGGAGGCCAACGGCATCCCCACGGCGCGCTACGGCAGCTTCACCGAGCTTGAGCCGGCGCTGGCCTACGTGCGAGAGCTGGGCGCCCCCGTTGTGGTGAAGGCCGACGGCCTGGCCGCTGGCAAGGGCGTTGTGGTTGCGCAGACCATCGAAGAGGCCGAAGAAGCCGTTCGCAGCTGCTTCGACGGTGCGTTCGGCGACGCAGGCTCGAAGGTGCTGGTGGAGGAGTGCCTGACCGGCCCCGAGTGCTCGCTTCTGGCGTTCGTTTCCGGCGGCAAGGCGCATTGCATGGCCACGGCGCAGGACCACAAGCGCGCTTTCGATGGCGACAAGGGTCCGAACACCGGCGGCATGGGCGTGTACTCGCCGGTGCCGATCGTGACGCCCGAAGAGCTTGAGACCATGCAGCAGGTCATGCAGACGGCCGCGGCCGCAACGGCCCGCGCGCCGTTTGAGCACGACTACCGCGGCGTGCTGTACGGCGGCTTCATGCTGACGCCCGAAGGCCCGAAGGTGCTTGAGTACAACGCCCGCTTCGGCGATCCGGAAACGCAGGTGGTGCTGCCGCGTTTGCAGAACGACCTGGTGGACGTGATGATGGCCGTGGCCGAAGGCCGTCCCGACGACATCGACCTGGCGTGGGACGACCAATGGGCCGTGTGCGTGGTGCTTGCTTCGGCGGGCTACCCGGGCAAATACGAGAAGGGCAAGGTCATCCTCGGCGTCGAGGACGCCCAGGCGATGGACGGCGTGACGGTGTTCCATGCCGGCACCGCCCGCAACGCCGATGGCGAGCTGGTTACGGCCGGCGGGCGCGTGTTGAACGTGGTTGCGCTTGGCAAGACGTTCGACGAGGCGCGCGAAAAGGCCTACGAGGCTTGCGACGTCATCAACTTCGAGGGCAAGCAATTGCGCACCGACATCGGTGCGAAGGCGGCCGCCGGTCGCGGTGCCTGGGCGTAAACGGCATGCTTGGCGCGTCTGTCCGCGCGGCGCGCTTGGACGGTGAAGAACTCGAGCTGACCGCTTGAAGGCTTCGTTAAGATTATATGAGACTTAAACGGTAGGATATAATTCCTACCGTTTACTTATGACGAGAGAAGGAGCACGCGAAACATGCTGTCCGAGCGTTTGCTTACCACGGTGGTTCGCCAGTGCACGAACCAATACCTGAAACTGAAACCGACTGATGAAGTGATGATGCCGGCTCCCGTGCCTGGTCAGCGCTATATGCTGTACATGCACGTGCCGTTCTGCGAGCGCTTGTGCCCGTATTGCAGCTTCAACCGCTTCCCGTTCTCCGAGGAGCGCGCACGCCCGTACTTCGAGAACATGCGCAAGGAAATGCGCATGCTGAAGGACTTGGGCTACGACTTCGACAGCGTCTACATCGGCGGCGGCACGCCCACCATCATGATCGATGAACTGTGCGACACCATCGATCAGGCGCGCGAGCTGTTCAACATCAAGGAAGTTTCCAGCGAAACGAACCCGAACCATCTGATTCCCAGCTACCTTGACAAGCTGCAGGGGCGCGTGCAGCGCCTGTCCGTTGGCGTGCAAAGCTTCGACAACGGCCTGCTCAAGCAGATGGACCGCTACGACAAGTACGGCAGCGGCCAGGAGATTATCGCGCGCATTCAGGACGCCAGCCCGTACTTCACGTCCATGAACGCGGACATGATCTTCAACTTCCCTGCGCAGACCGAGGATATCCTTATCAGCGACATTGAGCGCGTCATCGAAAGCGGTTGCACGCAGACGACGTTCTACCCGCTGATGGCGTCGCCGTCGGTTGAGCGCAGCCTGGCGCGCACCGTTGGCAAGGTGGATTACGCGCGTGAGCAGAAGTACTACGAGATCATTTGCGAACTTCTGACGGGCGGCCCGCTGCATTTGTTCGAGCACGGCAGCGCGTGGACGTTCAACAAGCGCAACACGTCGGCCGCAGGCGAGGACGCCATGATCGACGAGTACGTGGTGGACTACGAGGAGTATCCGGCCATCGGCAGCGGCGGCATCACATATCTGGGCAGCAACCTGTACGTGAACACGTTTAGCGTGAAGGATTACAACAAGTGCATCGAGGCTGGTCACATGTCCATCATGGGCAAGACCACGTTCAGCAAGCGCGACCGCATGCGTTACCGCTTCATGATGCAGCTGTTCGGCCTGCGTCTGGACAAGCGCCAGTTCAAGAAGGATTTCGGCTGCTCGGTCGAGCGCGGTCTGCCTGCGGAGATGGCGTTCATGAAGGCGTCGGGGGCGTTCGTCACCGACAACGCCGACGAACTGACGCTTACGCCGAAGGGCCGCTACCTGCTGGTGGTGATGATGCGCCAGTTCTTCATCGGCGTGAACAACCTGCGCGATCAGGCGCGCGCGGCGCTTCCGGGCGAGGAGAAGGAGCTTCTGTTCGGCTGCTAGCGTCGATTCGAGCGGCCGCGTGGAGCATAACTGGTAGTTGGTGGTCAACTGAGCGAGTTGTGCACTGGTTTGCGAGGCGGAATCCCGGGAAAAGTGCGCCGGCGTTTGCCTCTTCCTGGGGTTTTGCTTTTGTTTGGCGCGAATCGCGGTAAGCGAGGTCAGAAAAACGTCGCATAACTCTTCCGGTTGTCCATCAAGTCGCGGTACTCTTACAGAAAGAGAGACCGATGAGCGTATCAGTCGTCCTTGGCAACGCCCCCGCGTATGCGGGTGGGGCGTCGTTCGCGCTCTTTTTGGTGCTGCTAGCCTGGGCGAGCGCGATTGACCTGCGCGAGAGGCGGATTCCCAACAAGCTAGTGGCAGCGATGGCGGTGCTCTGGCTTGCCGTGCGCGTTCTGCTTGCCGCGATGGCGGCCGCCTGCTCTGCCGGCGCCTTCGGCGTGGACGCACAAATGGGGAATGCGGCGTCGGCTGCATCCGTCGCGACGATAAGGGTATCCCCTTTCGGCCTGACGCTTGGCGACGGGCTTGTGGGGGCGCTTGTGCTCGGGGGCGGCTCGCTTGCGGTCTCGATCGCGTTCGAGCGCTTAGCCCAACGCTCCTCCATGGGAGGCGGGGACATCAAGTTGCTTGCGGTGGTCGGACTGTTTCTGGGTTGGGAACGGGGGCTGTGGTGCCTGTTCGCGGCGTGTCTCGTCGTCCTTGTGATGCAGATGGCGTCGCGCTTTCGCGAAGGCGGGAAGGGAATCGCCTCCCAGCCGTTCCCGTTTGCCCCGGCGATTCTTGTGGGTGTCGTAATAGCTTCGATACTTTGAAAAAAAGGCCCTTCGCGGTTTCTAGTGGGTAATCCAATCACCCCTCAGCTGTCAAACCGCCCCTCGCCGCCTCCCCTCAGCCTGCAGAATCGTCGTCATCGGAACACGGCGTAGAGAGGTGCGGCTGCGGCCACGGCGCCTACGACACGCGCGAGCACACATGGCGCCACCTGGACATCTGGCAGTGCAAGACCTTCATCCACTGCAGGCTGCCCCGCCCGGACTGCCCGGGCGGGCCCGTCACCGCCGAGGTCCCGTGGGCGCCTGCGGACCCGAAGCACTTCACCGTCCTGTTCGAGGCCCAGGCGCTGCAGGCGGTCTACGAGTGCGAGACGCGCGGATTGGATGAAAACTTCCATTGCAACAGGACAGGTCTTATAATTATCGGGACATGTCCTGATAATATTCCATTATCGGGACACCATCGCACTACCATCGAAGGACGTCTATGACTGACAAGCGCGAAATTCCCAAAAAAGAAGACCTCGGCTGCGAATTCAAGAGTGATCTGAAGAGGTTGCCGGACAGCGAACTCATCGATACCGTGGTCGCTCTTAGCAACACCGATGGAGGCGTCCTGTACTTAGGCGTCGAGGACGACGGCACGCCTACCGGCATCCATGAAGCGCACGCTGATACCACAGGGCTTTCGGCACTCGTGTCAAACAAGACGATGCCCCCCGTCCCCGCCCGAGCCACCATGCTACGGCTCGCCGCGGATGGATCGCCGGACGAGGAGGGCGTGCGGGTCATGGCCCTCGAGGTGCCGAAATCCACGGCGATCGTCGCCTCGAGGGACGGGAAGATCCTACGGAGGCTGATCAAAGCAGACGGATCCCCAGAAAGCGTCCCCATGTACCCGTACGAGATAATCACGCGCCTTTCGACCATCGGACAGCTCGATTACTCGTCGCTTCCCTTGCCGAATGCAAGCATGGACGACTTCAGCAAAGAAGAGCTGGCCCGCTTGAGGGACATTCTCTCAAGAAGCCGGAACAACGGAGACCAGGCCCTCCTCGAACTGCCCGACGACGAGATGCTGAGCGCGCTTCGCATGGTGGCGATGGTGGACGGCAGGAAGGTCCCCACGGTCACCGGAATTCTTCTCGCCGGGAAGCGCGAGGCCATCGCCCGTTGCGTGCCCACTTCGGGAGCCGCGTTCCAGGTCCTCGAGGGGACGGAGGTTCGGGTCAACCAGGACTTCGACCAGCCCCTGCTCTACACGATCGAAAAGATGAGGGCAATGCTCGAGCCGTGGAACCCCGAGCGAGAATACGAAGAAGGGCTGTTCAGGCAGCCTGTGCCCGAATTCGACCACAGGGCGTTCAGGGAGACGCTCGTGAACGCCTTCGGCCACAGGGATTACGCCTCCCTGGGCAGGGTGCGCGTCCTCGTCGACGACGAGGGGCTCACGATATCGAACCCCGGAGGATTCGTGGAGGGCGTCACCATCGACAACCTGCTGACCGTCGAGCCCCATGGGCGGAACGAGTGCCTGATGGGGGCTTTGAAGAGGATCGGCCTCGCGGAGAAAACGGGGCGTGGCGTCGACAGGATTTACGAGGGCTCCCTCTATTGTGGACGCCCGCTTCCGGACTACTCTGCTTCGACATCTGCCAATGTCACGGTATTCATCGCAAGGAGCGCCCCCGACAAGCTGTTTATGCGCATGATTAACGAAGAGCGCGAGCGGACGGGAAGGCCTCTTTCCCTCAGGTCGCTCCTCGTTTTGGACGCCCTGAAGCGGCAGAGGAGACTAACGCTCGCCGACCTGTGTTCCCAAATCCACGCAACCGACTCCGTGACGCGTTCAACCGTCGAGAACCTTGTCGAGGCGGGTCTCGTCGAAGGAGTGGGAAACGCCAGCGGCCGCGCCTACATGCTCAGCGGCAGGGTGTACTCGCGATCCGGCAAGGACGCCGACTTCGTGCGCCAATCCGACATCGACAAGATCAGATACCCGGAACTCATAATGAAGCTTGCGCACCAGCAGGGCGGGACAATCAAGAGGCGCGATGTCGAGAAGCTTTTGCACCTGCAGACGAAACAGGCTTACCGCGAGCTCTCGAAGCTCGTCGACGCCGGCGAGCTCGTATCTGTCGGGCGCGGGCCGGGAGCCCATTACGAGGTCTCCTGATAGGCCAAGTTCCAGGGCAATATCAGGACATGTCCTGATATTGCCCTGATGAGTCTCTCCTCGTCGGCAGTGCAGTCGATTCGTCTGGTTCGCGAGAGGTCTTGGACTTGGCGATGTAGGCCTGCACGTCGGTGTAGGAGAAGCGCAGCTTTCGTCCGACCTTGAAGGACGCGAGCACTCCTCTGTTCTTGAGCGCATAGACAGTGTTCCTGCTCACCTGCAGAATCTCTGCCACCTCGTCCACGGTGAGCGCTTCGTCATTCCTCATGTCGTGCTCGCCTTACTCGCTGGTGTCTATTGGCGCGAACTGGCACGAACTTGGCTTGTCTTCACAAGCTCGTACCGTATCGTGGGTGAAGTTCATTATAATCCGCAAAGATAACATGGAACCCGTACATAAGGAGCAAAGGATCACATGGAGTCGCTTGTCGAGAACAGATGGTTTGCGGCGCTACTCACGATCGCTGTGGGCTGCGCGTGCGGACTTCTCGCCAAGAGGATCAAGGTCCCGGCGGGATACATGATCGGGGCCTTCGTCGGCGTGTCGGCTCTGAGCATCTCCACAGGAGTCGCATGGCTTCCCACGGAGGTTCGCACGGGCGTGCAGATCGTGGCCGGCGCCTTCGTCGGATGCTCCCTTGAGCGTAGCGACCTTCTGCGCATGCGCGGTTCCGTGCGACCCCTTCTCCTCATGCTGTGCACCTTTCTCGCGCTCAACCTTGTCCTGGGATTCGCCATGAGCGCCGTATCGAGCATGGACCTGCGCACCGCCCTCATGTGCGCTGTGCCAGGGGGCATCAACGACACGCCCATCGTGGCCGCCGCCATGGGAGCGAACGGACCCGACGTCACCGTCATGCAGCTCATACGCCAGGTGCTCGGCATCGGAGCGTTCCCCATCATGATCGCAGCCTTCGACCGTGCACTCGATAGGCGCGGAAGGCCAGATCCCGGCACGCGCGACACCGCAGCCGCCGATGCGAAGCGCGAGAAATCGAAGCAGCGATCTGCCACCTCGACCGTGGTGGCGCTCGCCGTGGCCGTGGCAGCGGGCGTTCTCGGTCGGCTGTCGGGTGTGCCGGGGCTCACGTTCACGGCATCCATCGTGGCCGTGTCGGTGCTCAAGCTCGCCTTCGACTTCGCATACATCCCCAAGTGGGTGAAGAAGGCCTGTCAGCTGGTTGCCGGGTGCTACCTGGGCACGCTGCTCACGGCGGAGGGCTTCGCGGGACTCGCCGACCTCATCGTCCCGGCGATCATCCTCATCGTCGGCTACACGGCGAACTGCTTCATCACTGGGAAGCTGGAGAGCAGGCTCTTCGGCTACGGGCGCAAGGAGGGGATGCTCATCGCTTCCCCTGCGGGGGCCTCCGACATGGCCCTCATCATGGAGGATCTGCGCGTGCAGAACGTGGATGTCGTCATCATGCAGGTTCTTCGCGCGGCTGTCGTGATGGCGCTCTTCCCCCAGATAGTCAATATCGTCTGTTTCGCATTGGGAGGTTAGGACATGGCTAGGAAAGTAGCGGTTAACGGGCTTGGCAGGATCGGGAGGCTTGTGCTTCGCGAACTGCTCGAAGACGACAGGTTCGAGGTGCCGCCATGGTGTCCGGCGTGTCGTGCTCCACCGTGGGGCTCTCGCCGCTTGCCGCCGCTCTCGACGAGTGCGCTCCCATACTCCATGGCATATCGACGACGATACACGCGCTCACCCCTTCCCAGATGGTACTTGACGATGCCCAGAGGAGTCGATCTTCGATGGAACGCAGACTAAGGTGTCCCCGGCGGGCGAGGGCACGTACATGGTGGAGGTCGCCACCTGGTTCGACAACGAAACGTCCTACGTGGCCCACTTCGTCAGGCTCGCCTCGCTGATGTAGAACAGATCAAGTTACGATCCGAAGAGTCAACGGCATAGCAGCAGCTTTCCTGCTCGTGTTCTTCTTAGCGCATGCAGCGTTCGGGGTGACGGCAGAACACTTCGTCATCCCTCGATCCTTCATACTCCTCGTGTGGGTCGGGGTTGCTGTCTGCGCCGCCCATGTCGTACTCTCGGCATTGACGAGCCGTGAGATGCTCTTGGATACGGTGCGCCCACCAAGCCTCAAGAAGAAGCGACACCTCGTTTTAAAATGGGTGTCGGGAATCGTGTTGCTGCTTGAACTACTTCGACCACGGGCTCGCCAACGCCGTGCTCGAGGGGATGAACTCGGTGATCCAGTCAGCCAAGAGGCTGGCGCGCGGCTTCAGGAACCCGGAGTACTTCAAGACCGTGATATGCCTGAAGCTCGGGAAGCTGACCTTCCCGCAGATGGAGGTCTGTGCTACCCACTAGAAACCGCGAAGGGTCTGAAAAAAGCTATTGACGCGCTTTGTCATTTGCCATAAAATACTATCTTGCGTTTGCTCGAACGGATTCTCCGCGAAAGGCAAGCACGTATGGTCAGGTAGCTCAGTTGGTAGAGCAGCGGACTGAAAATCCGCGTGCCGAGGGTTCAAGTCCCCCTCTGACCACCATAAACTCAAGGCCCCGCTTCGGCGGGGTCTTTTGTATTTCCGGCTTTTCCGCTCCCGTCACGATCCAAACGCACTCCTCTTGGGCGAAACGCGAGGGGGTGAAATTCAGCATTGGCGGGCTCCGCTACGATTCGAGCACGTCCCCGTTGCGCGTGACGAAGATCGCCTTGCGGATGGCGGGGTGCTCGCGGGCGAAGGCGAGTCCCCGCACGGTGCCAAGTGCGAGCAAGGTGGTGGAATATCCCTCGGCGTCGATCGACCGATCGGCGATGACGGTTGCTCCTGCGACGTCGGTCTGCACGGGCATTCCCGTTTCGGGTGAGAGGATATGGTGGTAGAACTTCCCGTTGACCTCGCAGCAGCGCTCGTAAATGCCGCTCGTCACCGCAGATGCGTCGCAAAGCGGCACCGCTCCCACGATGGAACTATCGTCGCGGGGGTCGCGGATTCCGATGTTCCACGCTATGCCGCTGGGCTTTTTCCCGTGCGCCACCACGTTGCCTCCGAGGTTGATGAGGAAGTCCTCCAAGCCCTCTTCGAGAAGCATGCTCGTGAATTTGTCGGCGATCCATCCCTTGGCGATCCCTCCGACGTCGACTGCCGCTTGCGGGTCGGCAAGTTGGGCGAAATAGCGCCCGCTCTCTTCCCGCATGCGGACGCCGCGCCAGTCGACATGGGCGACAGCTTCGCGAAGTGCATCCTGCGAGGGAATGATTGCGCGGCGCAAGTCCCACAGCTGCACGGTCGAGCCCATCGTGATGTCGAAGCGCCCGTCGCTGTCGGCGCAGTAGGAAAGCGCGCACTCCAAAAGGTCGGCCGTGTCGCGCGAAATCTCGACAGGGGTACTTTCTGCCCTGTTTAGGCGCGAAATATCGGAATGGGGAAGCGTTCTTGAGAAGAGCCGCTCGAGCCTGCGGGCCTCCTTGCGCACGCGCCCGAACGCCGAAAGGCAGGCTTGCTCGGGCGCGAACGCCTGCAGCGTGATCGCGGTGTTGAACGCGAAGAAGCGCTGTGCGACCATGCCCGCCCCGTTGGGGCCGCTCGTTTCGAGGAAGTCTTCTTGCGGAATCGCGTCTTGGATGACGCCTGCTTTGTTCATGCTATGCGCGCTCCTTGCGATGCTCGACGGCGAGGGAAAGTGCCAGCTCGTGGGTTCCTCTTGCGATCTCGGTGGCATCTCTGCATTCTCCCGAAAGCTCACCGCTTGCAACCGCCAGGCAGCATGCGAGAACGATTGCCTTGTTCGTGAGTCTATTCATGGCTGCATGGTATCAAACTATCGTGCCCCTTACCGCCGCGTGATTTCTCTGCGCGCAATCGTGCGCGATAAAAAGGCGCTCGCATTCGCTTCTGGAGTCGCATTCGGGTTCGCTTCCTATCCTTTCGCGAGATTGCTCTGCTCTCGCGGCGTTTCTTCGTATGCTTCGGGTTTCTTGTGCGCTACACTGTTCCTCATGAAAACGGGGCAATTCAAACAAACGAGGGTGCGGAAATTGACCGCAGACGAGCTGGCCGAGATCGACCAGGCGGCCTCTCCTGCGCTCAGCATGCTTTCACGCTGGGCAAACAAGAAGATGCAGTGCGCGCATTGCAAGCGCTGCACACTTCGCTGCGAGGTGCTCAAGGAACCTGGCCTCGATGTGGGCACGGTTCAGGAAGCGTACGACCGCGTTATGTCCCTTCCCGCTGACGAGCGCCCCGCCGCGGTGGCCGAGCTCATGCAGTCGAACTACGACATGTACCATGCGCTTCGCCGCTGCTGCTTCTGCGGTTACTGCACGGCGGACTGCGCGGTTCACATGCTCGCTCCCGACCGTATGCGCGACTGGCGCGAGCTGTTCATGCAATCGGGGCTCTACCAGCCTGAAAAGCTCACGATGGTCGACAACGAATGGCACATCTTCAGCGCCTACCGCGCCATCTTCGGCATAGGGTATCCCGAAATCGTCGCACTGCGCGATGTGGCCTCGTACGAGCCGGGAACGTTCGACACGGTGTTCTTCCCCGGGTGCTCGCTGGTGAGCTACGCGCCCGATCTGACCCGTCGCGTGGGCGAATGGCTCACCGCCGCGGGATTCAAATGGTGCATGTCCGACGACTGCTGCGGAAGTCCGCTCATGAGCGCGGGCTTCTTCGATCGCGCTGCGGCGCATCGCGAGAAGATTTTCGAGCAGATAAAAGCCGCGGGTATCACGCGCATGGTAACCGTTTGCCCTGGTTGCGGTGAGGAATTCGCCGAGCTTATGGCCGACGATATCGACATCATCCCGCTGCCCGAGCTCATCTTGGAGCGCGGTCGCGAAATGGAGCGCGCGGCGGGGGTCGCACTGCGCGCCGACGGCATGCCGCAAGATGTTGACGCGGTGGTTCGTGCGGCGGGGCTTTCTCCTTGGAACGTGCCTTCCGTCACTGTGTTCGACTCATGTCACGACCGCCACGACGGGCGCCATGGCCGGGCGATTCGTGGCGTGCTGCGCCGCTATATGCCGCAGGTCGAGATTCGCGAGATGGACGAGCGCCGCAAGCAGACGCTGTGCTGCGGGGCAGGTGGCGCCGTTGCAGGCTACGACCCCGACATCACGAAGCGCCGTGTCATGCGCGTGGTGGACGAAGCTCATTCGACGGGCGCGAACACGCTTGTCACCATGTGCCCCACCTGCACGTACACCATCGCGCAGGAGAACCTGTCCGCAGCGCCCGAGCGCGTGATCGACAGTCATAACTACCTGGAGCTGTTCTTCGGGCAGACCATCGACTGGGCGGTCGTCTTCGATCAGCTCGGTTCCATGTGGACAGGCGAATACGGCCCGTGGTTGAACGCCACGTTCTTCTCGTAAGGGGCCTTCTGGATTCTCATCGACCTCTCTGTAAGGTTAACGGGCTTCGAGGGCCGAAGCGTCTCGCAAATTGCGGAACGCTTCGGCCCGATGTGTCCTATTTCTTATTGAGGATAAATATATTCTTGACTTGGAATAATTAAAGGGGTATTCTTCAAATCGTTCCAAAGATTTCTCCTCACTCCACTCGTCCGAGAACAAGGCCGCCTCCCCCGCGGCCTTTTCTCGTTTCTGGGGATGATTTGCGCACGTGCGCGGCGAGGCTGCGAGTGACGGGCAAGCCGCGAGGGCTGGAATGCCCGCGGACACGGGATGCGCGCGGTGGACGTGCCGTGGCAGGCGGGTGGAGGATGTACGCGGCAGGTAGGCGCGCAGCCTCGCGCACTGATTGACTTCCCTCTATTTCCCCAGGCGGGGAAGCTTCTTGAACAGCGCCCAGGCACGTTGCTTTCCCTCGGGGGTCTCAAGCATGCCCTCCAAATCCCGAAACGCCACGCCGTTGCGGCAGAAGATGCGGCAGGCCTCGTCGACAGGGATGTTTTGCCGATAAGCGCGCGCGAGCCGGGCGGCTGCCGCGGCATCCGTCGCAACGATTGCAAGCGGATCGATTCCTTCCACAAGGGTGAACAGGTCGACATCGCCGAGCGGGATATCGTCGACGTCGAGGGTCACGAAGGCCAGCGCTCCGCCGTAGCCGAGGGCAGCCATCGAGCTTTCAAGGGCATGCCGTGCCGCCTCGCTTGCTTTGCGGGAGCCGATTGCGCAGGCGAGCGTCGAGTGCGATCCCGACACGTAGTCGGCGTACAAGTCCCAAACAAGGCTGCCGTTCGCCTCGTAAATGTTACTTCTTGTGGATTCTTTCACATCAATCCCCCATTGGGTGGCTTGAAGGGGTATACCTGAACCCATGATAGCAAGAAACCTAGTGCTGGGTTTGCGATTATGCGCGAGGTGCGCCTGTCCACCCGGCGCGATGAAGGAGGCTGTTTATGTGCACGAACGGTATTAACACTGGTCAATTCTCCCAGATGATTGACCAGATCGACGATCATATCAAGCTGGAGCGCCGCTGGGCCCACATGCTTGCCCACCAGGCGGGCGATGCCGGCTTTGCGCAGACGAACGAGAAGCTCCACAACGTGCAGGCGCTGCTCGACGACGTGCGCGCCATGCTCGACGAGGCGAAAGACGCGCTCGAGGACGACGCGGAAAACGCTCCTGGTGTCACCGTCAACCTCGTGTAAGCGGCGCGCATCATGAGCAATGACCTCATGCGCTTCTCGGTGGCGATGCCCGAGGAGCTTTTGATGCGCTTCGACCAGCTGGTCGCTCGCCGTGGTTTGGCGAAGAACCGCAGCGAAGTGGTGCGCGACCTGGTGCGCGATGCGCTCGTCGAGGACGAGTGCGCGACTCCTGGCGTGGAGGTGATGGGCACGCTGACGATCGTGTTCGACCATCATGCGTCGGATGTGCAGGAGAAGTTGCACAACATTCAGCACGACTATTTCGGCAACATCGTGTCCACGCTCCACGTGCATCTCGACCAGCATCATTGCTTGGAAGTGGTGATTCTGCGTGGCGAGACCGGGCTCGTGCAGACCATCGCGAACCTGATCCTTGGCACGAAGGGCGTGAAGAACGGGCGACTGGTCCTCACCACCGCGGGTGAAGGATTGTAAAGGGGCTTTCGCGAAGGGCCCTGCGAAGTTTCCGCGAAGGGCGCCGCGAAGGGCTCTCTCAAAGAGTTTCGTAGGGGACTTTGCAGAGGGTTCCCGCAAAGAGCTCCCATAAAGGAAAAGACGCGAGAAGCGCCCAGGTGGGCGGCCTGTTCGGTCGCAGCCTGGGCGCTTCGTCTTGTTCGCGCTACTCCTTGCTCGGGAAGTACGGGCAGCCTTCTTTGAGGCACTCGGCGTTTCTCGCGTAAAACGCACAGGTCACCTTTTCAGGAGTCTCCATTTCCACGCCGTGCATCTCCTTGGCGAAGGCGACGCCCTCGAGAATCGCTGTGAAGCCCGTGCGCTTGCAACAGCGCGGGCCTCCCAAATCGGCGAGCTTTCCCAAGATGCGCGAGGTCAAACGCTGCGTTTGTGCCCAGGGGTTGCGCGTCATGGGCGTCGACCCGGAAACGATAGACCACCACTGCCCGGCACTTGTCGCGGCGCCGCACGTGCCCCAGAACCCGCAGGTGCCGCCCGGCACGAGAAGTGAGCGCTTCTGCAGCTCGGCGAGCGCCTTGTCCAAGTCGATGTCGCCGCCAGCGTTCTTGTAGGCGGCCATGAGCGAAGCCCCGATGAGGGTGTGGTGCTCGGGCCCGTTCGGGTAGATCGACTTGTCGCTCATGATCTTCTGCGCGATGCGGATGGGGTTCTTCGAGTCGGTTTCGCGGCATACGGCCATGATGTGCTCGACTCCGCCCGCGCGATGGCATGCGTCGCACACGTAGTGGCCCTCGATGCAGACGGAATGCCCCGTCTCCTTCTTGCCACAGATCTGACAGGTGACGTCTTGCGCCTCCTTAAAGTAGGCAAGCGGCTCCCCGCATACCAGGCAAATTCCCTTTCCTGCTGACATAAATCCCCTCTCTCTTGCCTTTACCAGGCTAGCTCCACTTCACTGTCTTGCGAACGAGAAGCCCCACCAGGAAGTCCAAAATGGTGACAACGATCCCGACCATGATAATGCCCGCGACGACGTTCGTGTAGTTCGCGTAGTTCGTGTAGTTGATGACGAAGTACCCAAGCCCGCTTGTGGCGCCGTACATCTCGGCCATGACCAGCATCAACATGGCGGTCGGCAGCTGCGTTTTCAGCCCGGTCGCAACCGTGGGGTACAGATACGGCAGAAGAACCCGGAAGATCATCGTGGGCGTGGAAAGCCCCATCATGCGCGCCGAGTCGAGGATGTGCTTGTCTAAGGACTCCACGCGCAGGATGGTGTTCAAAAGCGTTGGCCAGAAGATGCCGAGGAAGATGACGGCGACAGCCGCGGCTTTGAACGAGGGCAGAAGCATCACGAGATATGGCGCGAACACGATGGCCGGGACGGGTGCGAGCACGTGCGCGATGGGGTAGACCGCTTCGCGCACCTTGGGCATCCAGCCCACGAACAGCCCGATGATGTTGCCGGCGATAAGCGAGGTGATGAAGCCCTCTGCGAGCAGGATCATCGATGACGTCACGTTCTTGAGGAGCTCCTCCCATCGCGCGGGGAACACAGCGAACACGTTCTCGGGGTTGGGGATGAGCACCGGGTGCGTGAGCTTTAGGTCGGTCGAGACGGTTTCCCAAACGATGAGCAGCAAAAACACGACGATTACGATGTGACACGTCGAACGCTTCCGCCCGCCCGCGAAATAGCGCCACAAGAACAGCGCCTCGATGATCGCCGCGGCGACGTAGAAGGGGACGCTCGTCTTCGGGTGGACCTTGCCGGGAATCGCGATTGCTGCGATAAGCGCCAGGAACAACACGTTCGCCAGGACAAACGACACGGTGAACACCTGACGTGCAAAGCTTTTGGCCGGGGTGGGCGCAGGTGTTGCGACGCCTTCGACCTCGCTTTCGGCGGCGCGCGGGTTGTCTGCAGTAGGCTTTTTCCCGAGTGACATCAGCGGTCCTCCTTTCCCGTTGCGGTGGCGTCGAACAGCTCCATGACCTCGCGTTTGACGTCGCGCAGCCGCACATCTTCCACGATGGCATCGGCACTGCGAGCACGGTCTTTCGGCAGAATGAACTCGCGCGTGATGTGGCGGGGCTCCATGAAGACGAGGCGGTCGGCGAGAATGAGCGCCTCGTCGATGTCGTGCGTCACGAAGACCGCCGTCTTGCAGCAGCCTTCGCCCTCGTTCCACAGGCGCAGCAAAAGCTCTTGCAGTTTGCCGCGGATGAGCGGGTCGAGAGCCCCGAAGGGTTCGTCGAGCAGCATCGTGGGCGCATCGATGCCCAGCGCTCGTGCGATTGCCACGCGCTGGCGCATGCCTCCCGAGAGCTGGAAGGGATAGCGGTTTGCCGCGTCTTCCATGCCCACCTGGGCAAGCAGCTCCATCGCGCGCATCTTCGCCTGCTCCTTGGAGATGTCCTTGTTCGTCTGGCGGATCGAGAACATGACGTTCTTAAGGGCGGTCTGCCAGGGGAACAAAGAGTAGCTTTGAAACACGATCGACCGGTCGGGTCCTGGTCCCGAAACTGGTGCATCATCGATAAGGATTTCTCCCGAAGTTGGCGTCGACAGGCCTGCGAGCAGGGACAACAACGTCGACTTGCCGCATCCTGAATGGCCGATGAGGCATACGAACTCGCCGTCGGCGATTTCAAGGTCGATGTCCTCGAGCGCCAGAAACGATTCATCGCCGTCGACGTAGGAGTAGCTCACGTTTTTGAATGAGATGGCAGGCATGGAGTCCTCGCGATATCGGATGGAAAAGAAGCGCGCCCGCGAGCCAGGCTGCGGGCGCGCTGGGGAAGGTAGTTAGATGCCGAGCGTGTTGTGCTTCGCATACTCGGCAGCGAGCTTCTCGTAGAAGTCCTTGTTCTCGCCGCGCTCGATAAGCGCATCAAGCGCTGCCTTGTAGATGGTCGAGTCCATGTGTTCGACGATGAGCTCCTTGTTGGTGTCGTCGATGTCGCCGTTGTCGACCATGTCGCCGTAGAACGCTTTCACGTCGTCGGTGTAGGGGTCCATCTCGAACTTCATCGCGGCAACGTAGTCGCCCTTGCCGTACGTGATGTTCTCGATGTACTCCTCGGGTTGGCCGGAGTACTCAACGATGGTTGCGATGGTTCCCGCGTGGTCGCTCTCGATGTCGTAGAGGGCGCGCAGGTTGGCGATCTCGAACTTGATGAGCGCCGAGCGCTTCTCCTCGAACGCCTTGCGATTCGTGGTCTGGCGGCAGCAAGGGAACTCCTTGCCCGTCAGCTCGTTGGGGCGAAACGCCACGGCGCATTTGCCGCCCTGCGTTGCGACGTAGCCGTAGCCGCTGTTCACGAAGCACATGTCAATCTCGCCGTTTTCAACTGCGGCAACTTCGGCAGCGGAGCTTTCCAGCAGGATGAATTCCACGTCCTTGCCGTCCTCGATGCCGTTTTGGCGCAGCCAGCTCTTGGTGATCATGTGGCCGGTCTCCATGCGGAAGCAGCCGATTTTCTTCCCCTTGAAATCCTCGGGCTTCTTGTAGGCGTCCTTGTTCTCGATGAGCGTGACGCACTCGGAGCCATCGGCGACGGTGCCACCGAAGATGACCAGGTCATCGCCCTGTCCGATATAGGTGCAGGAAGGGATGGAGCCGAAGGGGAGCACGTCGGCGGTGCCGTTGGAGAGCGCAGGCATTGCCTCGGGGAAGCCGCCCGACACGGTCTGCGTGGCGACGTTGAGCTTCTCTTCCTCGTAGTAGCCCTTCTTGAGGGCCAAGATGATGGCGGCGATCTTCGAGTCCTTGCCCAGAAGCACGATGTTGAGGTCTTCGGTGTCGGCCGAAATCGTGTTGTCGTACTTGCTTTCGGGGGTGTCGGTTTTCGCCTCGGACTTGTCCTCGGTTTTCTGCTCGCTTGCACATCCGCCGAGGGCGGCGATGCCTGCGAGTGCTCCTGCGGTTGCCGCGCCCTTGACGAAGGTGCGGCGAGAAAGGTTGTCGATGGTTTGGACCATGCGGTTCCTCCTTGACTTGTTGGGATGTTCCCTATAAAGACATGATTCACATATAGCACATAAGCCAGCATTAGACATATAACAATAATTTAAAACGTTACTATTTATCTTGCATAGGTAGTGGATGATCTGAGGAAACACTATCGAATGGGTATGCATTAATGAGGCAGTTCCCTATATAAACTAGCATGGATTGGCATTCAAGCAGGCGTGATACTGTGCCGCTCTTGCCGTTGCCGCGCTGGCCGATTGCCCTGTTTCTGCTGTTTGCCTTCTGTCCGAGCGGCGATTGCGTCTCCGCCGCGCGTTCTGGCGTATGATGGGGCAAACGAACGATTTCCCCGCGCGCGATAAGCGCAAGGCGGGCGACGAAGACAAGGGAGTCCTCATGGACGAGAAAGTGATGCTCGGGCACGGCGGCGGCGGATCGATGATGAAGCGCATCATCGATGAGGTTTTCTACGAGGCCTACGGAAACGACGAGCTTCTGCAGGGGAACGACGCGGCGGTTCTGCCGGCGCCCAAACCTGGCGAGCGGCTGGCCTTCTCCACCGACAGCTTCGTCGTGACCCCTCAGTTCTTCCCCGGTGGCAACATCGGACGGCTCGCGATTTGCGGCACGGTGAACGATGTGGCCACTTCGGGCGCCCGCCCGCTTTATCTGAGCTGCGGTTTCATCCTTGAAGAGGGTTATCCCATGGCTGATTTGAAGCGCATTTGCTCCACGATGGCAGAAACGGCGCGCGAGGCGGGCGTGCGCTTGGTCACGGGCGATACGAAGGTTGTGAACCGCGGTCACGGCGATGGCGTGTTCATTAACACCGCGGGTGTGGGCGTTGTTCCCGAGGGGGTGAGCCTGGGCGGTGAGCAGTGCAAGCCGGGCGATAAGGTGCTCGTCAGCGGCACTTTGGGCGACCACGGCATCACCGTCATGAGCTGCCGAGAGGGCTTAAGCTTCTCGGCCGACCTGCAAAGCGATGCGGCTCCGCTGAACCACCTGATCGCCGAGGTTCTCGCCGTCGCGCCCAATACGCGTTGCTTTCGCGATCCGACGCGCGGCGGCTTGGCGTCGACGCTCAACGAGTTCGCAGATCAGGCGCAGGTCGATATCACCATTGAAGAGGACTCCGTGCCTGTGAAGGACGCGGTGCGCGGCGCCTGCGAGATGCTCGGCTACGACGTGCTCCAAGTGGCGAACGAAGGCAAGATGGTTTGCGTCGTCCCCGCTGACGAGGCGGATGCCGCGCTTGGCGCCATGCGAGCGAACAAGTACGGCGTCGATGCGGCCATCATCGGCGAAGTGGGCGAGATGCAGCCCGAGCGCGGGCCGAAGGTCTACCTGCGCACGGCTTTCGGCGGCAAGCGCATCCTCGACATGCTGGTGGGCGAGCAGCTCCCGCGCATCTGCTAGTAGGCCCTTGCCGGCAGACTCTCCGCTAGCGAGCCCGTCCTCCGGCGATCCTCAAGCAGCGGGATGGAGCGCTTCATCCCAAAATGGGGAATAATCATCGGACGCGCCGCGAGGCGTGTCCGACTTTGCTGGGCGTATCTTGACGTCTCGGTATCAATTCGCGCCGTACCCTGAAAAACGCTCGATTTCTCTTGCATTTAACGGCTGCAATGGTATCTTTTCGGGCAGTAGTTTCCCGAGCGCGCGGCGGTCAGTTGCGAGAGGGCGCCGGGATTCGCTTTCATCTGAATGAGACGAGAAGGAGTTTGACATGGCTCACCCGGTTATTGATGCAGATGAGTGCATCGGCTGCGGCATTTGCGTTGACGCCTGCCCGCAGGAGGTTCTCGAGGTCGTCAACGGCGTTGCGGCTCCCGTGAACGAGGACAACTGCATCGCATGCGGTGATTGCGTCGAGGAGTGCCCGATGGGCGCTATCCCTGAGGTTGTCGAGGAATAAACCTCACAGACA
>OLNF01000898.1_pt1 | contig 26471 bp, 19 predicted proteins | sample 1673061 | NCBI WGS metagenome assembly OLNF01 (sample SAMEA3136751, study PRJEB25190) | human gut metagenome
TCTAATATTGAGATTATATATGTGTGCAGAAAATACCATGGAGAATTAAAGAGACAGGAAGAAGAAATTGAAGACAGGGAAATCGCTCAGGAACTTGCAGGCATGAAATATGACCACAGCCTGGAACTCCAGTATGCAGATCAGTTTGCAGTAGATTATTACGAGGGTGGCTATGCACTGATCACAATTGCGGGTGGTGAACGTTTCCTTCTGGTTCCGGAGGATAAAGAAGCACCTGAGGGGCTTGATGCCGACATTTCTGTAATACAGAAACCAGTGCAGAATATCTATCTGGTTGCAACTTCGGCGATGGATCTTTTCTGTGCTCTGGACGGGCTGGACAGTATCAGTCTCTCCGGTACAAATGCAGATGGCTGGTATGTTGACAAGGCCAAAAAGGCAATGGAAGACGGAGATATCGCATTTGCAGGAAAGTACAGCGCACCGGACTATGAACTGATCCTTTCAAAGAACTGTGATCTTGCAATCGAATCAACCATGATCTATCATCAGCCGGAAGTCCAGGAGAAACTGGAAAAGTTTGGAATCCCGGTCCTGGTAGAACATTCCAGCTATGAGAGCCATCCGCTCGGAAGAACGGAATGGATCAAACTTTATGGAGTTCTCCTTGGTAAAGAGGATCAGGCACAGAAGCTTTTTCAGGAGCAGGTGGACAAGCTGAAATCCGTAGAGGACAGCGAGAATACAGGAAAAACAGTGGCTTTCTTCTATATTAATTCCATGGGTGCGGCGAATGTGCGTAAATCCAATGATTATGTATCAAAAATGATTGAGCTTGCCGGGGGCGAGTATATTTTCCATGATCCTGCAGAAGACGACAATGCGCTGTCTACCATGAATATGCAGATGGAAGAATTTTATGCGAAAGCAAAAGATGCGGATTACATCATCTACAACAGTACGATTGACGGAGAACTGGATTCCATCGATGAACTTCTTGCAAAAAGCTCACTTCTGGCTGATTTCAAGGCTGTGAAGGATGGAAATGTATGGTGTACAGGACAGAATCTTTTTCAGGAAACGATGGGACTGGCAACTATGATCGAGGATATCCACACGATGCTGACTTCAGATGATCCAAAACTGGATTCTCTTACTTATATGAAGAAACTGAAATAAGGGGAAAAATATGCGTAAGAAACTACATTTCAGATACTGGCTGTCGTTTATCATACTGATCATACTTCTTGGAGTCCTGGTTTTCTGGAATATTAATTCCGGAAGCATTCCGATCTCCTTACAGGATGTATTCCGAATTATTTTTCTGAGAGACGGAACGGAGACGGCCTACAATATTATATGGGAGATTCGGCTTCCGAGAATTCTGGCAGCCGTGATCCTTGGAGGCGCTTTGTCCGTATCAGGATTTTTGCTTCAGACTTTTTTTGGAAACCCGATCGCGGGACCTTTTGTCCTGGGAATCTCTTCCGGTGCCAAACTGATCGTGGCACTGACGATGATCTTTCTTCTCGGGAAATCTATCGTGGCAACCTCGGGCGTGATGATCATTGCTGCTTTCACAGGTTCCATGATTTCCATGGGCTTTGTGCTCCTGATCGCAAAGAAAGTCAATCAGATGTCTATGCTGGTTATCAGCGGAATCATGATAGGATATATCTGTTCAGCAGTGACAGATTTTGTGGTGACTTTTGCGGATGATTCCAACATCGTAAATCTTCATAACTGGTCGATGGGAAGTTTTTCGGGAACAACCTGGGAAAATGTTTCTACGATGACAGTTGTAGTCATGACAGCGCTTATCATTACTTTTCTGATGTCGAAACCAATAGGAGCTTATCAGCTGGGAGAAGGCTATGCCCAGAATATGGGCGTGAATATTAAGGCGTTCAGGATCGCACTGATTTTGCTTTCCAGTATTCTCTCTGCCTGTGTGACAGCTTTTGCAGGGCCGATTTCCTTTGTTGGAATTGCGGTGCCGCATCTGGTAAAAAGCCTGCTCAAAACATCAAAACCGCTTCTTGTGATCCCGGCCTGCTTCCTTGGAGGTGCTGTATTCTGTCTGTTCTGTGACCTGATCGCAAGAACTGTGTTTGCACCGACGGAACTCAGTATCAGTTCTGTGACGGCAGTGTTTGGCGCACCGATTGTTATTTACATTATGATCCACAGAAAGAAGAGAGCGTGATGGGAGAATATTTTATCCATACAGATCAGATGGTGGTTGGCTATGACGGAAAACCACTGATCAAAGATGTAGAAATTAAAATGAAACGTGGAGAGATCCTTACACTGATCGGACCAAACGGTGCGGGTAAATCTACGATTCTTAAGAGCATGACAAGACAGCTGAAGCTTGTGGCCGGAACTGTTTATATGAATCAGGAAATGATGAGCAAAATGTCCGGCAAAGAAGTGGCAAAGAAGCTTGCTGTCGTCATGACTGAACGGATCCAGCCGGAACTTATGACCTGTGAGGACATCGTGGCAACAGGACGTTATCCTTATACGGGAACTCTAGGAATCTTATCAGCAAAAGACTGGAAAAAGGTTCACAGGGCGATGGAGATGGTCCATGCAATGGATTTTAAGGACAGAGATTTCACGGCGATCAGCGATGGCCAGAGACAGAGAATACTTCTGGCCAGGGCAATCTGTCAGGAACCGGAAGTGATCGTTTTGGACGAGCCGACTTCTTTCCTGGATATTCGTCATAAACTGGAACTGCTTTCTATTTTGAAACGGATGGTGTTGGAAAACCAGACAGCAGTTCTGATGTCTCTTCATGAATTGGATCTTGCACAGAAGATTTCGGATAAGGTGATCTGCGTTCATGGTGACAGGATTGAGAAATACGGCCCGCCGGAAGAAATTTTTACCTCTGAATATATCCATCATCTTTATGGGATCACAACAGGAAGCTATAATGCGGCTTTTGGCTGTTTGGAGATGGGAGCACCGGAGGGAAAACCGGAGGTTTTTGTGATCGGCGGCAATGGAAGTGGAATCCCAACCTACAGAAGACTGCAAAGAGCAGGAATCCCGTTTGCAGCAGGTGTCCTCCATGAAAATGATGTGGACTACCAGGTGGCAAAGGATCTGGCAGCGGAAGTGATCGTAGAGCAGCCGTTTGAAGAAATTTCAGAAGAGGCGTATCAGAAAGCATATGCATCCATGAAAAAATGCAGAGAGGTAATCTGCTGTATGGATGCATTTGGAACATTCAACAAAAAAAATCAGCTTCTGAGAGAAGAAGCTGGACGGCTGAAAAAATTAAAAATCAACTAAGAGAAGCAGAGCTGAGATGAAAATCACAGTTCTGCTTCTTTATGTGTATAACTGTCAAGAATTCCGTCGATCGATTGATGAAGATATGGCAGGTATTCGTCAAGTGAAACGGGCTGCTGGTAAAGGATGCAGCTGTAACAGGTGGAACTTGCAAGTTCGATGACCGAAAATAGCAGCATATCAGGATGATCATAGGTGCATTCATCTTTTTCGAGTAGTTCCAGATAGGCTTCATAAAATATGAGATCTTCATTTGGAATCTGATCTTCCAGTGCAGTCTGAAAAACACCCCAGGAAAGGTTGCGGGAAATGAAGATCAGCAGAGAAGAATCTTTCTGCAGGGCATCCAGAATAAAATCAATCATAAAGTGAAGCTGTTTTCTGAAACCTGTGATTTCCTGTTCGATGATCGCACGGTAGGCCTGATAAAAAAGTTCTGAAGTCTTATGAGAGACAAGCTTGTTGCGAATATCATATTTATCTTTGAAATAGAGGTAAAAAGTACCCTTGGCAACGCCTGCTTTATTTACAATATCAGAGATCGTCGTCTGGTTGGTCCCTTTTGTGGTAAAAAGCTCAAAGGCTGTATTGAACAGAGCATCTTTCTTTTTTTGCTTTTTCATTTCCAGTTTTCCCATACGAATCTCCTTTCCGGATTTTTGGTTCCGTGATTTATTATAGTCAAAAATGACCGGAAGTCAATATTAATAAAAAAGAGGCTTAGTTTTTGGACACTTTGGGCGAATCGTATATTGACTAAGAGTCAGTTTTGGTATATAACTCTTTATGGAATAAAAAATGACTGATAGTCATAAATGACAAAAAAAGTCGATAAGGAGGACATGATGATTAAGTTTGGAAAATGGATAGCAAAGCATAAAGTGCTGATCGTGATCATCAGTATGCTTCTGCTGATTCCGTCATTCCTGGGAATGGCAGCAACGAGAGTTAATTACGACATCCTCAGTTATCTGCCGGATTCACTGGAGACAGTTGAAGGTCAGGATATCATGGTGGATGAATTCGGAATGGGTGCATTCTCTATGGTAGTCGTAGAAGATATGGAACTGAAAGACGTAGCGAAATTAAAAGAGAAATTTCAGGATGTAGAGCATGTAAAGGACGTGCTGTGGTATGACAGTGTGGCTGACTTAAGCATTCCGGTAAGTATGATCCCGGCTAAGTTCAAAGATGGCTTCTTCAATGGTGATGCAACCATGATGATCGCGCTTTTTGATGATACAACATCTTCTGATGCGGCGATGGAAGCAGTTACCGATATGCGTAAGATTGCAAATGAACAGTGCTTTATAAGTGGGATGTCCGGTGTCGTAACAGACATTAAGAACATAGCACTTCAGGAAATGCCAATCTATGTTGTGATCGCAGCCTGCCTGTCTCTGCTGGTTCTGCTTCTGGCTATGGATTCGCTGATAATTCCGGTGCTGTTCCTGCTTAGTGTAGGTCTTGCAGTTGTTTATAATCTGGGAAGCAACATTTTCCTTGGTGAGGTTTGTTATATCACAAAATCTCTGACAGCAGTACTTCAGCTTGGTGTAACAATGGACTATTCCATTTTCCTTCTGAACTCCTTTGAAGCATATAAGAAAAAATATGATGCCAAAGACCGGGCAATGGCACATGCGATTGCCGATACATTCAAATCTGTAGCCGGAAGTTCGGTCACAACAATTGCCGGTTTCCTTGCACTGTGTGTTATGACTTTTGCACTCGGACGTGACATGGGTATTGTTATGGCGAAAGGTGTTGTGATCGGTGTTATCTGCTGTGTTACAGTTCTTCCGGCAATGATCCTTGTATTTGACGGAGTGATCGAGAAGACAAAACACAAACCTCTGATCAGGAGTATGGATAAGCCTTCCGGATTTATCACAAAGCATTATAAAGTATGGCTTCTTATATTCCTGATTCTTTTGTATCCGGCTGTTTACGGAAATAACCATACACAGATTTATTACAATATTGACAAGTCTCTTCCGGCTACACTGGACAGTAACGTATCCAATGAAAAACTGAAGGAAGACTTTGATATGAGTACTGTCCATATGGTACTGCTGAAAAACGGGCTGGACAGCAAAGAGAAAACACAGATGCTGGATCAGATCGATAAGGTTGACGGAGTGAAATGGTCACTGGGAATGAATTCTCTGATCGGACCGACATTCCCGGAATCCATGATTCCTTCCAATATCAAAGAAATGCTTCAGTCGGATAACTACGAAGTACAGTTTATCTGTTCCGAGTATTCCTCAGCAACAGATGAGTGTAATGCACAGCTGGATGAAATTCAGAAGATTGTCAAAAAATACAGTCCGGAATCCATGGTGATCGGAGAAGCTCCTCTGATGAAAGACCTTCAGGATACAACAAATGTTGACCTCCAGAGAGTAAATATCCTTTCTATGGCAGCAATATTCCTGATCATACTGTTTGTATTTAAATCAATTTCATTACCATTTATTCTGTTGTTTGTTATTGAATTTGCAATCTTTGTTAATATGGCAATCCCATATTACCAGGGAGTAACACTTCCATTCGTTGCAAGTATCGTAATCGGTGCCATCCAGCTGGGTGCAACTGTTGACTATGCGATCCTGATGACTAGCAGATATCAGAAAGAGCGAGGCCTTGGAAAGAGCAAGAAAGAATCCATTGCCATTGCACATAAGACTTCAATGAAGTCCATAGTGATCAGTGGATGCAGTTTCTTCGCAGCAACTTTCGGTGTTGGCCTTTACACACAGGTTGATATGATCGGAAGTATCACAAACCTGCTCTCACGTGGTGCAGTTATCAGTACTTTAGTTGTACTGCTGGTACTGCCTGCAATGTTTATGATATTTGATCCGCTCATCTGCCATACATCTATTGGATTTACCAAGAAGAAAACGGCAGAAGAGAAGAAAAAATAAAGAACATAGAATTATATAAAGAAGCCTATTGTAGAAAGATAGAATATAAAGGAGTAATCTATTATGAACAGAAACAGAAAGAAAGCAGCTGCAGCATCACTTGCAGCAGGAATGGCCGTAGTTCTTGGAGCAGGTACTGTAATGGCAGCTGTTTCAACAAGTGACAGTGGAGTTCAGAAGGAAGAGACTGTTTATGTAAATACAACAGCAGCCGGAGATGTAACAGATGTTACCGTATCTAACTGGCTGAAGAATTCAGGAGACAGTTCAGGATCTGAGATCAAAGATACTTCTGATCTGACAGATATCAAGAATGTAAAAGGTGATGAAACTTTTACACAGAACGGTGATAACCTGACATGGAATACAGACGGAAAAGATATTTATTATCAGGGAAAAACTGACAAAGATCTCCCGGTTTCCGTAGAAATCAAATATTATCTGGACGGAACAGAAATTTCACCGGATGACCTGGCTGGAAAAACCGGTCACCTCAAAATGGAAGTGACTTATACTAATACTTCCAAGACAACTAAGAAAGTAAATGGAAAGAATGCAGAGATCTATTCCCCATTTGTTATGGTAACCGGAATGATTCTTTCTACAGATAATTTTAGTAATGTAACTGTAGATAACGGTAAGGTGATTTCTGATGGAAGCAGAAATATTGTAGTAGGCCTTGGAATGCCTGGAATGAAAGAGAGTCTTGATCTGTCCTCTGATATTGCAGATGACGTAGATATTCCGGAAGGTTTTACAATGGAAGCAGATGTTACAGACTGCGAGATGAGTTCTGCATTTACGGTAGCTATGTCAGATATCTTCAGCGATATTGATCTGGATAACATCGACGGACTGGATGATCTGAAAGATTCCATGAAAGATCTGACAGATGCAGCAGTAAAACTGGTAGACGGAACCAAGGATCTCTATGATGGAACCAGTACATTGAATGATAAATATAAAGAGTTCTATGATGGAATCGGAACTCTCAAATCCGGTGTTGGTGATCTTAACGATGGTGCAAAAGAACTGGATGACGGTGCGAAACAGTTAAGTACAGGAGCACAGACTTTAAGCACAGGAGCAGAGTCATTAAGCAGTGGAGTTTCTTCTTATACATCAGGAGCAGATACACTTTCTGACGGAATCAAACAGTATACTGCAGGGGTAGATACACTGGACAGCAAGATGTCAGAATATGAAGCCGGAATGAAGAGCCTTACAGATGGTGTTAATGCATATGTTGCAGGCGGTAATCAGCTTGCAGGCGGTGTACAGAACTATGTAAACGGTGCGACTACTTTGACAGATGGAATGCAGCAGTACATTGCAGGAGCTAATCAGCTTGCAGGCGGTGTGAGCCAGTATGTAGGCGGCATCAAGAGTCTTGTTGAGGGAATCGGACAGATGACTCCTGGAATTGATTCAGCTGTGAACGGAATTCAGACTGCTGTGGATAAAATGTCAGCACTTTCATCTTCGATTGATGCAAAACAGATTTCTGAGTTTAGTCAGAACGTAACTGCTTATACAACAGGAGTTACTTCCTATACATCTAAAGTAAAAGAATATGTTGCAGGAGTAGAGCAGCTTGCAGCAGGTCTGTCAAAACTTCAGAGTGCGTTGAATGATATGTCAGGTTCTCAGACAGCATCTGTACAGGAAAGTGCACAGGCGATGGCAAATAAGTTAAATGAAAGCGCAGATGTGATGAACAGCCAGGCAGATGCTATTGAATCCTGGATCAGTGATGCTTCAAATGTTTCTGTAGATGCATCTTCTGTAAATGCAGGTGTTGCAGCTGTAAGCAGCAAGCTTGAAGCGGCAGAATCTGCTTTAAATAATATTGATTACAGCAATATGGATGATGCGACTGCAGCAGCAGTGGAAGCAGCTGTAAGTGGTGCATTGGGATCAATTCAGTCAGCAGAGGAAAGTGCATCTAATATTGATGCATCCACAGTTACAGCATCTGCACCTGATACATCTGCATTACAGGCAGCTGCAAGCAGCCTGAGAGCATCCGCAGACAGTGCGGCAGCAACAGCAGATTCAGAAGGAGAAACAGTAAACAACGGTGTTGAACAGCTTCAGCAGCAGTTACAGGCATTAAGTACAGGATTAAAGAGCGTGAAAGAAACAGTAGACCAGCTTGATGCGAGTGCAAAACAGCTGACTGCAAATGATGAAACATTAACATCCAGCGGAGATCAGCTCTCTGCTATGGGAACAGAACTTGCCAAAGGTGTAAACGGCATGAATACTCTGTTTACTGAGCTTGGTGAACAGTTACCGGAGATGTTAGAGGGTATTGAGCAGCTTAAGGCCGGATCTGCTCAGCTTACAGAAGCAAACAAATCTCTGCAGAACGGATATGAGAACCTTGCAAAAGCCAGCACAGAGCAGCTGATTTCAGGAGCAGACACACTTTTGAGTTCAGGCAAAACATTAACAGCCGGAATCACACAGCTTCAGGGTGAGAACAATGCTAATGCACAGGCACTGTTAAAAGGTGCAAAGACTCTTAAGAGCGCAAGAAAGAGCCTGACGAGCGGTATGTCACAGATCAGCTCTGCAACAGGTCAGCTTACAAGCGGTGTAGCTACACTTGCTTCTAACAGCGGAGCATTGTACAGCGGAGCATCTCAGCTCTCTTCTAACAGCTCTACATTAAACAGCGGAGCATCTCAGCTTACATCCGGAGCACAGACACTTGCATCCGGAGCACAGACACTTGCATCCGGAACAGGCAGCCTTGTTTCTGGAACACAGACATTGCTTGACGGAACAAATGAACTGTCAGATGGAAGTGACCAGCTTAAGGATGGAATCAAAGAGCTCAATGACGGTGCGAAAGAATTAAATAAAGGTCAGAAGAAATTCTACAAAGAAGGTATCAAGAAACTGGATGATACAGTAAACGGAGATCTTCAGGATATCCTCGACAGATTTGAAGCAATCCAGTCTGATGATGTAATGTATACAACATTTACAGACAGATCCAGTGATATGGACGGAGATGTTAAATTTATCTTTGAATCCGATCCGATTGAGATTGCTGATGATGAAGAATAACAGATTCAAACTTTATGCTGTTGAAAACAAAGTAAACAGCTGGTATATTGAAAATTAAGGCAAGTCAATATGGCGGTTACTTAATATTCGATGTACTGGTATTACGATTAAATGGGGCAGGTGTATCAGACAACTGTCCCATTGCTTATGTATAAGCTTTCTGATATAATGAAAAAGAATGATTACCGGGAAGGAATACCCGGAAGTAAAAAAAGTGATCCGGAAACAAATCAGATGAATGATTCTGCTTGACTTCTGGTATCAGAAGAGATATTCTCTGATTGGTGAAAATGATATTTTAGAAAGCGACAGGTGATTAAATGCAAAATACAAAATCACGAAAGCAATCTTATACAGCTTCATCCTCCAGAAGCGGGGCGCGCCGGAAAGCAAAGGTTGATTATTATGATTACAGTCTTGTGGCGGTTATTGTATTGCTGACCTGTTTCGGCCTTATTATGTTGTACAGTACAAGTTCATATACCGCTGAATTAAAATACGGGGATGATATGTTTTTCTTTAAGAAGCAGGCAATGATCAGTGTGGCATGTATCATTATGGCATTGGTTATTTCGAGAATCAATTATCATATACTGAACCGCTTTGCTACAATCCTGTATCTGGCCGCGCTGGCATTGATGATGCTGGTAAAAACTCCGCTGGGACAGTCTGCAAACGGTGCACAGAGATGGCTTAATCTGGGACCGATCCAATTTCAGCCGGCAGAAATTGCCAAGATCGCAGTTATTGTATGTCTGCCATATATGATCGTGCATATGGGAAAGAAGGTTCGTACTTTAAAAGGATGTATGGTACTTGGCGGTGCAGGAGCATTACTTGCACTTGTTGCATATGTATTTACAGATAACCTGAGTACTGCGATCATTATTTTCTGCATTACTGCGGGACTGATATTTGTAGCGCATCCTGATACAAGAATCTTTGTTATCATCGCAGGTGTGGTAATTGCAGTGGGGGTGATCGGAGTCATATTCCTGAATGCTACTGCAAATGTTGATGGCAGCGGAAGTTTCCGTCTGAGACGAATTATGGTATGGATTCACCCTGAGGATTACGCGGATACCTGGGGATATCAGACGATTCAGGCATTATATGCCATTGGTTCAGGGGGCTTTTTTGGCAGAGGGCTTGGAAACAGTATCCAGAAGCTTGGAAGTGTACCTGAGGCTCAGAATGATATGATCTTCTCGATCATATGTGAGGAACTTGGCATTTTTGGAGGGCTTATCGTGCTGATGCTGTATGCCTATCTGCTATATAGACTGTTCTTTATCGCACAGAATGCTCCGGATATGTTTGGTTCACTGATGGTCAGCGGAATCTTTATTCATATTGCATTGCAGGTTATTCTGAACATCGCAGTTGTTGTAAATCTCATGCCGAATACAGGTGTTACATTACCATTCATCAGTTACGGCGGTACGTCGGTCTTGTTTCTTATGGCGGAGATGGGCCTTGCACTGAGTGTGGCAAGGCAGATCCGGTTTGAAGAATAACGCAAAAAGATCACAGTAAAATAAAATAGTGCTTGACAAACAGAAGTGAAGAATATATACTTTGAGCATCAAAGTAATTGAACACGATTTAGGTGTGTCAGACAGAACAAACAGTAAATCAATTGTTCGGTTAGAAGAAAAATGAAGCGGATGTTTACCGCTTAATAAAATATTAAAGAAACAAGTAATATCCGGAATACAGACAGTCCGGGACTTGAATTAAAGGAGAAGAGAACTATGTTAGAAAAAATGAGTGAAATGATCGCAGAACAGTTAAATTGTGACGCAGCAGAGATTAATGCTGACACATCTTTCAAGGATGACCTTGGAGCAGATTCCCTTGACCTCTTTGAACTGGTTATGGCTCTGGAAGACGAATACAACATCGAGATCCCGGCAGAAGACCTTACAGACTTAACAACAGTTGGTGCTGTTATGGATTACCTGAAAGATAAAGGCGTAGAAGCTTAATTTATAACCTCCCTGGAGTCGGAAATGGCTCCCGGGAGAAATTTTTTGACGCTATAATTTGAATATCAAAATATTTTAAAATAAAATAATTTGAAACAAGAACAATAGAGAGGAATCAGATATGTCACAAATTGCATTTGTATTCCCAGGACAGGGCGCACAGTACACAGGTATGGCAAAGGATTTTTACGAGAAATATCCTGTATGCCGTGAAGTGTTTGACAGAGCATCTAAAGCGTCCGGTCTTGATGTGGAAGCTTTATGTTTTGAAGAAAATGAGAACTTAAATATTACAGAATATACACAGATTGCCATGCTGGCAGCAGAAATCGCTATACTAAGAGCTGTAGAGGAATCCGGGATCACATCTCAGGTAAATGCCGGATTAAGTCTTGGAGAGTACGGTGCACTTGTAGCTTCCGGAGTAATGACAGAAGAGGATGCCTTTGCAGTAGTGCGAAAAAGAGGAATCCTGATGCAGGAGGCATATCCGACAGGCGGTGCAATGTCAGCAGTCCTTGGAACAGATGCAGAACTCATTGAGAAAATCTGCGAGGAGACGGAAGGGATTGTATCCATTGCAAACTATAATTGCCCCGGACAGATTGTGATCACAGGAGAAGAGAAAGCAGTTGCTGCAGCAGGAGAAGCCTTAAAAGCAGCCGGCGCAAGACGTGTAATCCCGCTTAAAGTCAGTGGCCCTTTTCACTGCGGACTTTTGAGAGAAGCAGGAGAGAAACTTGAACAGGCTCTGGAAGATGTGGAGATTCAGAAGTTCACTATTCCGTATGTAACAAATGTAACCGCACAGAACGTGACAGAGACGGAACAGGTTAAAGAACTTCTTGTAAAACAGGTATCTTCCTCCGTGCGCTGGCAGCAGTGCGTAGAGCAGATGATCAGCGATGGTGTAGATACATTTATTGAGATAGGACCAGGAAAAACTCTGACCGGATTTCTTAAGAAAATCAACAGAAATGTAAAAGCCTTACATATAGAGAAAACAGAGGATCTGGAAGCAGTAAGAAAGGAGTTGTCTGTAAATGCTGAAGAATAAAGTGGCACTTGTCACAGGTGCAGGACGCGGAATCGGACGCGCCATCGCCATTGCGCTTGCAAAAGAGGGAGCAGAGGTGATCGTCAATTATAATGGTTCCGAAGAACGGGCAAAAGAAGTAAAACAAACCATTGAAGAAAATGGTGGAAAAGCTTCTATATATAAATGCAATGTAAGCGATTTTGAAGCTTGCGAAGCCATGATCAAAGATGTAGTAAAAGAATACGGACATCTGGACATTCTGGTAAATAACGCTGGAATTACTAAAGATGGTCTGATCATGAAAATGAAAGAAGAAGATTTTGATTCCGTATTAAATGTAAACCTGAAAGGCACATTTAATACCATTCGTCACAGTGCTCGCCAGATGCTGAAACAGAGAAGCGGAAAGATCATCAACATTTCTTCTGTTTCCGGAATCCTTGGAAATGCAGGACAGGCAAACTATGCAGCATCCAAAGCGGGAGTCATCGGTTTGACAAAGACAATGGCAAGAGAACTTGGCAGTCGCGGCATCACAGTAAATGCCATTGCACCGGGATTCGTAGATACAGAGATGACGGAAATACTTTCCGAAGAACTGAAAGAAAATGCATGTAAACAGATCATTCTGGGGCGTTTCGGAAAGCCGGAAGATATTGCGAATACAGCAGTATTTCTGGCATCAGACAAAGCAGATTATATTACAGGCCAGGTCATCAGCGTAGATGGCGGCATGAACGTATAAACAGACAAGGAGATTAAAATGAGAAGAGTAGTGATCACAGGTATGGGAGCTATCACTCCTGTAGGTTTAAATGTAGAGGAATTCTGGAACAGTGTAAAAGAAGGCAAAACAAATTTCGCAGAAGTAACCCGCTTTGACACAACCAAATACAGAGCACATATGGCAGCAGAGATCAACAACTTCAATGCAAAAGATTACATGGATTTCAAATCTGCCAAACGTATGGAACTTTTCAGCCAGTATGCAGTTGCAGCAGCAAAAGAAGCCATTGAGCAGTCTGGCCTTGATATGACAAAAGAAGATCCGTTCCGTGTAGGATGCAGCGTAGGAAGCGGCATCGGAAGCATGCAGGTAGTAGAAAAATCCTGCGAAATTCTGGAAACAAAAGGTCCGGGCAGACTGAATCCACTGATGATCCCATTACTGATTTCCAACATGGCATCAGGAAATGTATCCATCCAGTTCGGACTTCGTGGAAAGAACATCAACGTTGTAACTGCCTGCGCAACAGGAACTCACAGCATTGGTGAAGCGTATCGAACCATCCAGTGGTCTGATGCAGACGTAATGGTCGCAGGCGGAACAGAAGCTGCTATCACACCAACAGGTTTTGGTGGTTTCGCAGCCCTGACAGCCCTGACATCTTCCACAGATCCGAAGAGATGCTCTATTCCTTTTGACAAAGAAAGAAGCGGTTTCGTTATGGGTGAAGGTGCAGGTGTCGTAGTTCTGGAAGAACTGGAACATGCAAAAGCCCGAGGTGCAAAGATCCTTGCTGAAGTTGTAGGTTACGGTGCAACCGGTGATGCGTTCCACATCACATCCCCTGCAGAAGACGGTTCCGGTGCAGCCAAAGCTATGGAACTTGCAGTAAAAGAAGCAGGCATTTCCACAAATGATGTATGGTATGTAAATGCTCACGGCACAAGCACACATCACAACGATTTATTCGAGACCATTGCCATCAAGAAGACATTCGGCGAGCATGCAAAGGAAATGAAAGTAAACTCCACCAAATCCATCACAGGCCATCTTCTGGGGGCAGCCGGTGCTGTAGAAGTGATCACCTGTGTAAAAGAACTTCAGGAAGGCCTGATTCACCAGACTGTTGGTTATCAGGTACCGGATGAACAATGTGATCTGGATTATGTAGGAAATGGTCCGGTTGAAATGGATATTAAATATGCACTGTCAAATTCCCTGGGATTCGGCGGACATAATGCATCTTTACTTATTAAGAAATACGAAGACTGATTTTACAGACAGCCTGAATATTAGCTGATTCGGGCAGGAGGACATAAATGGAATTAGCAAATATATTAGAACTGATTCATGCAGTCAGCGATTCAAATCTGACACAATTCAATCTGCAGGACGGAAATTTAAATATATCCATGTCAGCAGAAAAAACAATTGTACAGCAGGTTGCAGCAAATGCAGATGCAGCATTAGCAGTCCAGTATCAGTCGATGGTACAGCCAGTGATGCAGTCTGCTGTATCATCTACTGTACAGAATCAGGCAGACAATGCTTTAATAACCGATGCCAAAGAATTCACAGGAAATGTAGTGAAATCTCCGCTTGTAGGAACCTACTATGCAGCTTCATCCCCTGACAGCGCCCCGTTCGTAAAAGTCGGAGACAAAGTAAGCAAAGGACAGGTTCTCGGTATTGTAGAGGCGATGAAACTGATGAACGAGATTGAATCAGAATTTGACGGCACAGTCAGACAAATTCTGGTGGAAAATGAACAGATGGTAGAGTTCGGACAGCCAATGTTTGTGATAGAATAGAGAAAAAAGATAAGGAGGCAATGTTACTGAAGGAAACCTGTACAGAGTTATTTACATCAAACTGACAGAAACAGTAACAGACAGAGAATATGAAGCTTACAACAAAAGAAATCATGGAAATTATTCCCCACAGACACCCGTTCCTCCTGATCGACACAATCGAAGATCTGGTTCCGGGCGTAAAAGCAACAGGAAAGAAATGCATCACTTACAATGAGCCACAGTTTGCCGGCCATTTTCCACAGGAACCAATCATGCCTGGAGTCCTGATCATTGAAGCACTTGCCCAGACCGGCGCAGTTGCAATCCTGAGCAAACCGGAGAATAAAGGAAAAATCGCATATTTTGCATCCATCAACAATGCGAAATTCAAGAATAAAGTAGTTCCGGGTGACACTCTTACACTTGAGGTAGAGATTATAAAAGAAAAAGGTCCGATGGGAGTCGGCAGAGCAAAAGCCACAAACCAGGACGGTAAGGTAGCAGTGATCGCAGAACTGACTTTTGCAGTAGGAGCATAACAAATGTTTGGAAAAATTTTGATCGCCAACCGTGGCGAGATCGCAGTGCGCATCATCCGTGCGTGTCGTGAAATGGGAATTCGCACAGTTGCCGTATACTCAGAAGCAGACAGAGATGCCCTGCACACGCAGCTTGCGGATGAAGCAGTCTGCATTGGTAAAGCACAGTCCACAGACAGTTATCTGAATATGGAACGGATCTTAAGCGCAACTATCGCCACAAACGCAGAAGCTATCCATCCGGGCTTCGGTTTTCTGTCAGAGAACAGCCGTTTCGTGGAAATGTGTGAGAAATGCAACGTAGCATTTATCGGCCCGTCTGCAGAAGTTATTTCCAGAATGGGAAATAAATCCGAGGCAAAAAACACTATGCGTAAAGCCAAAGTTCCGGTAGTCCCAGGCACGAAAGAGCCGGTCTACACAGTAGCAGAAGCACAGAAAGCAGTAAAAGAAATCGGTTTTCCGGTTATGATCAAGGCTTCTGCAGGTGGCGGCGGAAAAGGAATGCGAGTAGCAAGAAATGAGCGGGAATTTGCCAAATTATTCGAGACAGCACAGCAGGAATCTGTCCATTCTTTCTCTGACAACACGATGTATCTGGAACGTTTTGTAGAAAATCCGAGACACGTGGAAGTGCAGATTCTTGCAGACAAATATGGAAACGTAATTCATCTTGGAGAGCGTGACTGTTCTGTTCAGAGACGTCACCAGAAGATGATCGAGGAATCTCCATGCATCGCAATTTCCGACAAAATGCGAAAAAAAATGGGAGAAACCGCAGTCTGTGCTGCAAAAGCAGCAGGCTATGAAAGTGCGGGAACTATAGAGTTCCTCCTGGATCAGTCCGGAGAATTCTACTTCATGGAAATGAACACCAGAATTCAGGTGGAACATCCGGTGACGGAGTTTGTATCAGGCGTAGATCTGATCAAAGAGCAGATCCGTATTGCAGCAGGTGAACCGTTAAGTGTTCAGCAGAAAGATATAGAAATTCGTGGTCATGCCATGGAATGCAGGATTAATGCTGAAGATCCTGAGAGACATTTCATGCCATGTCCTGGCAGGATCACAGATCTGCATCTGCCCGGCGGAAATGGAATCCGCGTAGATACAGCAGTCTACAATGACTACACAATCCCGCCATACTACGATTCCATGATCGCTAAGATCATCGTCTATGATAAAGACCGTCACAGCGCCATCCGGAAGATGATCAGCGCACTGGGAGAAGTTGCGATCGAAGGGGTAAAGACGAATGTAGACTTCCTCTACGAACTGCTGAACCAGCCGGACTTCCAGGAGGGAAACATTACTACGGATTTCATTCCTCAGCATTATCCAGACCTGTAAAAAAATTGTTGAAGGGTAACTGTTGGCAAAATGACAGTATGTATTGATAAATATAGTGCTTGAAATAATAGAGAATTGGGTTACATAAAGGAGCAGGATTTTAATGGCAGACTTGAAAAGATTTTTTAAGAAGACAGTTTCAGAACAGCGGAACAAACAGTCCGCATCTGTTTCCGTACCTGAGGGTTTATGGATCAAATGTCCGAAGTGCGGAGAAATGGTTTACAGAGAAGATGTAATATCCAGCGCCTATGTGTGCCCGAAATGCGGGGGATATTTCAGAATCAGCTCAAAACGCCGCATTAAGATGATCGCAGACAAGGGGAGTTTCAAAGAGTGGTTTACAGGAATAGAAAACAGCAATCCACTGGATTATCCGGACTACCCGCAGAAGATCGAAGACCTGAAAGAGAAAACAAAGATGGATGAAGCAATCCTCATCGGAGAAGCTACGATCGGCGGTATCCGCAGTGTGATCGGAGCTATGGATGCAAGATTTCTGATGGCGTCCATGGGCTATGTAGTGGGAGAAAAAATCACCCGTTCATTTGAAGAAGCCACACGACAGGGCCTTCCGGTCATCTTGTTCTGCTGTTCCGGCGGTGCCAGAATGCAGGAGGGAATCGTGTCACTGATGCAGATGGCAAAGACCTCTGCAGCCATCAAACGCCACTCCGAAGCAGGACTTCTCTACACATCCGTATTGACAGACCCGACCACGGGCGGAGTTACTGCAAGCTTCGCCATGCTTGGAGATATTATCCTTGCAGAACCAGGTTCGCTGATCGGATTTGCAGGCCCAAGAGTTATTGAACAGACCATAGGCCAGAAACTCCCGGAAGGCTTCCAGAGACCGGAGTTTCTTCTGGAGCATGGTTTCCTTGATGGAATTGTAGAACGAGGCTCCATGCGGGATACGCTTTCGCTGATCCTGAAACTACACAACTCCGGAGAAAAATATGGAGAATTCCCACAGGAAACTGCAGCAAGGGCATTCGACACCTTTGGCAAAAAGAAAAAACAGAGGAGACCAAAGAATCTCACAGCCTGGGACAGAGTTCAGATTGCCAGAAGCAGTGACCGACCATCTGCAGCGGAATATATTGATACAATCTTTGACGACTTCATGGAACTCCACGGTGACAGAGGAGTCAAAGACGACAACGCCATTATTGGTGGCATCGCCACACTGGACGGACAACCCGTCACCGTGATCGGAATCCGCAAAGGACACACTACAAAAGAAAATATCAGATGTAACTTCGGAATGCCGTCGCCGGAGGGCTATAAGAAAGCACTCCGTTTGATGAAACAGGCAGAGAAGTTCGGGCGTGCAGTCATCGCGTTTGTAGATACTCCGGGAGCATTCTGCGGGCTGGAAGCAGAAGAACGCGGACAGGGAGAAGCCATTGCACGAAATTTACTGGAAATGTCAGATCTGAAAGTGCCGGTGCTTTCTATCGTAATTGGTGAAGGCGGCAGCGGCGGCGCACTTGCACTGGCGGTCGGCAATGAAGTCTGGATGATGGAAAATGCAACCTACACCATCCTTTCACCAGAAGGTTTCGCCTCCATTCTCTGGAAAGACAGCAGGAAAGCGCCGGAAGCTGCAGAAGTTATGAAAGTAACGGCGGCTCATCTGAAAGAACTGGGAATCATCGAACGCATCATACCAGAGGAATATCCAGCAAGCGAGGAGAATTTACCGGAAATCGTAGAATACATGAAAATCCGAATGAAACAGTTTCTGGTGAAGCAATCTGGTAAGAGTGGAGAACAGATTGCGCAGGAAAGATATGAAAGGTTTCGCAGAATGTAGATTGTGATTCTCAAAAGGGACGCGCATAAAAATATTTTATTTCAGGTGCGGTTTCGGCATCTAAGATCTTCTAAGGCGAAAAAAATCTGCTAAAACCATGAGCCATCAAGGTCAAACTCGCTGACGCTCAGACAGTGACCTTGATGGCTCATAACGCAGATTTTTTTTGCCTAAGAAGATCTAAGATACCTGCAAATGCACCTGAAATAAAATATTTTTATGCGCTGTTTTGTTGTATGTTAGTAGGCAATTTCTAAAAATTTGTACTGAGTGGGAAAAGTGTTATTTTGTCAGTAGCCAGATATCATCTTCTTTCTCCTTGTGCCTCTTCACAGGTTACTATTCAAAACAGAGCAGATGAAATAACAATCTTTTCAGCTTTACGCTAAAATGGTTTCATGATATCATTATTTTGATTAATTGTAATCAGAAAGTGATATTATGAAACTTTTTTATTTTACAAAAAAGATTGCCGTTGCTAATTTATCATTATGGATAAAGATAAAGGAGTACATGGATTATTTTCAAATTACATATTAGTATATTAAGAGAGAAGAATAATGATAAGAATTATGTGAAAGCGAGGCGATAAAGGTGCTGATGAATACATCTGAGTATCTCACTATTATTGAAAATATTAAGAGTGAAATTATTGCGGCACAATACCGTGCTACAATTCATGTAAACGCAGATATGCTGCTTCTTTATTATGACATCGGTTGTGTGATCAATGAACATAAGTCATGGGGCAATAAGTTTATTGATAACCTTGCAGCAGATATTCGGATAGCTTTTCCAGAAAGCAAAGGTTATTCTGTTCGTAATTTGAAGTATATGGCGAAATTCTCTGAGACTTATCCGGATCGAGAATTTGTGCAACAGGTTGTTGCACAAATTCCGTGGGGACACAATATTGTCCTTTTGGATAAGGTTGCGAATATGGATGAGCGCAAATGGTATATTAAAAAGTCAGCAGAAAACGGTTGGTCTCGAAATGTTCTTGTTCATCAGATTGAAAGCGGTTTGTATCAGCGGCAGGCTTTGGCAGATAAGGTCACAAATTTTGAACATCGTCTACCATCTCCACAGAGTGAACTTGCGTTGCAGACTATGAAAGATCCATATATCTTTGATTTCATTCCATTTAAGGAAGATATGCTCGAACGGGATATTGAGCAGGCCTTGGTTCGGGATGTTACAAAGCTTCTTCTGGAGCTTGGAACAGGATTTGCATTTCTGGGGAATCAGTATCACTTGAATGTAGGTGGTGATGATTTTTACATTGATTTGCTGTTCTATAACCTGAATTTACGTTGTTATGTGGTTATTGAATTGAAAACCGGTGACTTCAAACCGGAATATGCCGGTCAGCTAAATTTTTATCTTTCAGCCGTGGACGGCATTTTGAAAAAAGAACAGGACAATCCGTCTATTGGTTTGCTTTTGTGCAAAAGTAAGAATAATGTCGTCGCAGAATATTCGCTCAAAGATATTTCAAAACCAATTGGTGTGAGCGAATATAAAATAACCAGCAGCCTGCCAGATGATCTGGAAAAGCAACTGCCATCTGTTGAGGATATTCAGAAACGGATTAAATAAATCTGATTTAAAAATTTGAAATAAAGATACCAGAAATTTGTTGACTTTATAGAAAAATATATTTTTTTAAGATACAACTTCCGATAATTTCGGATTATGAGAAACTTTCATGTAAGATGATAATATATGGAAGGAGGATTCACAAATGAGCACTGTTTTACCAAAAGATAAAATGTCAGAAGAAGATGTTAAATTACAGTATATCACCCCTGCAATTATCTCTAAATGGGACAGAGGTAAGATTACCATGGAGACACAGGTTACAGATGGTAAAATCAACCTGAAGGGAAATTTTGTATTCCGTGAAAAACCGAAGCGTGCGGATTATATTTTATATCTGAATGCAAACAATCCGATTGCTATTATTGAAGCAAAAGACAATAAACACAGTATTTCTCATGGTTTGCAGCAGGCTATGACTTATGCCAAGATGCTTGACCTTCCGTTTGCATATAGTTCGAATGGAGATGGATTCGCAGAGCATGATTTTCTTACGGGCAAAGAACGTCAGTTGAAAATGGATGAATTTCCGACAGAAATGGAGCTGGTTACACGCTTTAAAGAGGAGTCTGGAATGACACCAACACAGGAAGCGGTAATTGAACAGCCTTATTACAGCAGTCAAAATACATATCCGCCTCGCTATTATCAGCGAATTGCCATTAACCGAACCGTAGATGCTATTGCAAGAGGGCAGAATCGTTTGTTACTTGTTATGGCTACTGGTACAGGAAAAACTTATACGGCTTTTCAGATCGTTTATCGTATGTTACAAAGCGGATTAAAACGGAAGATTTTGTATCTTGCTGATCGCAATATTCTTGTGGATCAGTCTATTCAGCAGGATTTTGCTCCATTGGAAAAAGTGATTCACAAGATAAATGTATCTAAAGATGATAAAAGCACCATTACTTCTTATGAGGTATATTTCTCTCTGTATCAGCAGTTGGTTGGCGACGATGACAAGGAACATTTCAGTGAGCTTTTTACACCGGATTTTTTTGACCTCATTATTGTGGATGAATGTCATCGTGGCTCTGCCAAGGAGGAAAGTCGCTGGCGCAGGATTTTGGAATATTTCAGTTCTGCTAGTCAGATTGGCATGACTGCTACGCCGAAGGAAACTAAGTATATTTCCAATCTCAGCTATTTTGGTGAACCTGTTTATATGTATAGTTTGAAAGAAGGTATCGAAGACGGCTTCCTTGCTCCATTTAAGGTTATCAATATTATGATGGATATTGGGGAAGGATGGAGACCTCGCAAGGGACAGAGAGATATTTATGGCAATGAAATAGAAGATCGTATTTATACCAATAGCGATTATGATTACAATATTATCATCGAAGATCGTATTCAACAGGTGGCAGCCGAAATTACCCGTTATCTGAAAAGTACGGACAGAATGGCGAAAACCATTGTATTTTGTGCAACGGAAGATGCAGCTGAGCGTATGCGTCAGGCATTGGTTAATCTGAACTCTGATATGGTAAAAGAAAACCCGGATTATGTTGTGCGTATTACCGGTAGTGATGATTATGGTAAAAAGAAGTTGAAATATTTTATTTCTGTCTCTGAACAATATCCGGTGATTGCAACTACATCGAAACTTTTATCTACGGGTGCAGATTGCAAAATGACAAAGTTGATTGTTTTGGATGAAATGATTGGTTCTATGACAGAGTTTAAACAAATTATCGGTCGTGGAACCAGACTGCGTGAAAAAGAAGGAAAAACACATTTTGTTGTTATGGATTTCCGCAATGTTACCAGATTATTTGCTGATCCTGACTGGGACGGTCCGATTATGATTGATCCTGGATTCACTCCGGGAGGACAGACAACACCACCTACTCCGGGACCAGATGATCCACCAGATCCGGTTGACCCACCGGGACTGAAAAATCCCAAACCTATTGTCAGCCGTGATGGTTGCAAGGTAGAAATTATCCATAAAACGGTATCAGTATATGATGCAAATGGAAAATTGCTCCGGCAGGAAAGTATTGTAGATTATACAAAAGAAAATATTCGAGGGGAATACGCTTCTTTGGACAATTTTATTCGTCAATGGTCAAGGGAAGAAAAGAAAGAAAAAATTAGAGAAATGCTGCTGGAACGTGGTATTGATCTTGAATTGATGAAATCAGAACAGGACATGATAGATGTGGATGATTTTGATTTTATCTGCCATGTAGCGTTTGATAAGAAGCCGTTGACCCGAAAAGAGAGAGCCAACAATGTGAAGAAAAAAGATTTTTTCAGTAAATATAGCGGTATTGCAAAAGAAGTGCTGGAAAACCTTCTCGATAAGTATATGAATACTGGAATTTATGAAATTGAAAAAACAGAAATTTTAAAACTAGATCCGTTTCAGAAACTGGGAAAACCTGCAAAGATTGCCGGATATTTTGGAGGAAAAGCCGGTTATATGCAGGCAGTTAAAGAACTTGAGAAAGCGATTTACGCAGATGAAGCTGTATAAGTTGCAAGAAAAAACAAAAAGATTAAGGTGGTATAGACCATGAGTAATTTATCAGGATTTGTAAAAAGACTTCGTGATATTATGCGAAATGATGCTGGTATCAATGGTGATGCTCAACGTATTGAACAGATTGCATGGATGCTCTTTTTGAAAGTATATGATGCAAAAGAGCAGGATTGGGATATGGAGGAAAAAGATTATATTTCCATTATTCCGGAAGAGTGTCGCTGGCAGAAATGGGCTGTGGATGATCATACAGGAACTGCTTTAACAGGTGATAAACTATTAAACTTTGTGAATAATACATTATTTCCTGTATTAAAGGGGAATGATATCAAAGATACTACTGGAAAAATAATCATTCCGGGGGTTAAAGTTGATTCGTCAACTCCAATAAAGAAAGCTATCGTGCAAACCACTTTTGCTGATGCAAATCAGTATATGAAAGATGGTGTTTTGCTTCGCAAGGTTATCAACGTTATAGATGATCTTGACCTCGGAGATTATGAAGAAAGTCATGCTTTTGGTGAGATTTATGAAGCTATTTTGAAGGAACTGCAAAGTGCCGGTTCTTCCGGAGAATTTTATACGCCTCGTGCTGTCACGGATTTTATGGCAAAGATGATCAATCCTCAGATTGGTGAACAGGTTGCAGATTTTGCCTGTGGCACCGGTGGTTTCCTCACAAGTTGGCTAAAAGAGCTTTCTAAAAAGGTGAAAACGACGGAAGATCAGGAAGCTTATGACAATTCCATTTATGGTATTGAGAAAAAACAGTTTCCTTGTATGTTGTGTATCACCAATATGTTGCTACATGGTATTGATGTGCCGAAGATTTACCATGACAACTCTCTGTTGAAGGATGTTTTGGATTACACTGTGGATGATCAGTTTGACGTTATTTTGATGAATCCACCTTATGGTGGCAATGAAAAGCCGGAAATAAAGAACCATTTTCCAGCAGATCTAGCAAGTAGTGAGACAGCAGACCTGTTTATGTCTGTTATCATGTATCGATTAAAAAAGAATGGTCGTGCAGCGGTTATCTTACCGGATGGATTTTTGTTCGGTACAGACAATGCCAAGGTTGCCATTAAGAAAAAGCTACTTTCAGAATTTAACTTGCATACTGTAATTCGTATGCCACACAGCGTATTTGCTCCATATACATCCATTACTACAAATATTTTGTTCTTCGACCATACAAAACCGACAGAAGAAACCTGGTTCTACCGTTTGGACATGCCGGAAGGATATAAGAATTTTTCTAAGACCAAGGCAATGGAACTCAAACATTTTGAACCTGCTATTGAGTGGTGGAATAGCCGAGAAGAAATTAACATAGATGGTTTTGATAAGGCAAAGAAGTATACAGCGGAAGAAATCATTGCAAGAAATTATAATATCGACCTTTGTGGGTATCCTCACGAGGAAGAGGAAATTCTGCCACCTAAGGAATTGATTCAACAGTATCAAGAAAAGAGAGCAAGCTTGAATGCAGATATAGATCGCATTTTAGCTCAGATTACGGAAATATTGGGAATTGATTTGGAGGAAGAATGATGACTGGACAACAGTTGAAAAATTCAATATTACAGATGGCTGTTCAGGGAAAACTTGTTCCACAAGACCAAAATGATGAACCTGCGTCTGTATTACTGGAGAGAATAAGAAAAGAAAAAGAACAGCTTATCAAAGATGGCAAAATTAAGAAAGAAAAGAAACCTTCTTATATCTTCCGTGGTGCCGATAACTTGCCTTATGAGAAAGTCGGTAAAAATGAACCGGTGTGCATTGCGGATGAGGTACCGTTTGAGATTCCTGAGAGTTGGGAGTGGGTGCGATTAGGAAGTATTGGTGATTGGGGTTCAGGTGCTACACCAAGCAGATCTGTTCCCGAATATTATGGTGGAGACATTCCTTGGTTAAAAACTGGTGACTTAAATGATAGCTATATAAAGTACATTCCAGAAAATATAAGTGAGCTTGCATTAGAAAAAACATCTGTCAGACTAAACCCAACGGGTTCTGTTCTAATTGCTATGTATGGTGCAACGATTGGAAAAGTAGGAATACTGACATTTCCAGCTACAACAAATCAAGCCTGTTGTGCCTGCTTACCTATTGAGATTTTCAATGAATATTTATTTTATTTTTTGATGTCTCAAAAAGTTGCTTTCGTAAAACAAGGCGAAGGTGGGGCACAGCCCAATATATCAAAAGAAAAAATTGTAGCAACACTTATGCCACTTCCCCCATTAGCTGAACAATATCGTATTGTAGCAAAAATTAAAGAATTATTTCCTCTTGTAAAAAAGTATAAAGAAACCTATTCCGCAGTATCTTCATTAAATAATTCTTTTCCTGACCTTCTCAAAAAATCAATTTTACAAGAAGCTGTCCAGGGAAAACTTGTTCCGCAAGACTCGTCAGATGAACCCGCATCTGTCCTTTTGGAACGTATCCGTGCTGAGAAAGAGCGGCTGATTCAAGAAGGAAAAATTAAGCGTGATAAGCATGAATCAGTCATTTATAGACGGGATAATTCTCATTATGAAAAGCGTGGCTCCGATGAAGTTTGCATTGATGATGAAATTCCTTTTGTACTTCCAAATGGATGGTGTTGGAGTCGTTTTTCAAGTATTTGTTATAAATTGACAGACGGTTCTCATAATCCTCCACCAAAAACAGCTAAGGGTTTTAGAGTCATTAGCGCTAGAAACATAAAAAATGGTAAAATTTTATTTACTGATGAAGATAGGTTGTGTGATCAAAAGGGATTTGATAAGGAAAACCCAAGAACGCAAATTACAAAAGGAGATGTAATCCTTGGCATTATTGGTGGAAGTATCGGAAATACAGCAATTTATGGATATAATGAACCTGTTATTGCACAACGAAGTATTGCTATCTTTGGCTCATTGATAAATAATAGATACTTGAAATTATTATTGGATAGTCCTTTATTTCAACAGCAGTTCAATTCCAAAAGCAACGGAACTGCGCAAGGTGGAATTTATTTAGGTGAACTTGCAAACATGCTTGTACCGCTTCCACCGTATAATGAACAAAATAGAATTCTTGCATCCGTAAGTTTCTTGGAAAATAAATTTGCAAGTATGTAAAGTTCTCATTATGAGAAGTTGGACGGAATTGAGCGTTGTATTGACGATGAAATACCATTTGAGATTCCAGAGAGTTGGGAGTGGGTACGTTTTTATAACATTGCATCATTTCAAAATGGTGACCGTAGCAAAAATTATCCTAATAGAAACGAATATGTTTCAAATGGTGTTGCATGGATAAATACCGGTCACATTACTTCAGACGGTTTTTTAAATGTCAACACGATGAATTATATCACCGAAGAAAAATATAATTCATTGTCTAATGGTCATATACAGAAAGGCGATTTAGTTTACTGTTTAAGAGGTGCAACATTCGGAAAAGTGGCAAGAATAGAGCCATTCTCTAAAGGTGCTATTGCATCATCTCTAATGATTATTCGTCCATTCGATGTTAGCTTACGCAATTATATTTATTGGTACTTGCGTTCGCCGATTGCCTATATTGAACTTCATAAATATAGTAATGGTTCTGCTCAGCCAAATCTTGCAGCTAAAGATGTAGGAAAGTATCTTGTGCCTATACCTCCACTGGATGAGCAAATACGAATTATAAATGAATCTATCCGTTTATTAGCAATTATTGAAAATATATAAAAAAGACAAGGCATACACGTCAAGAACTCCGATATGTATGCCTTTCCCGTTACCAATTTATGATTGTATCTACAATTTCACGCTGTTCAGTGGATGTTTTTCTGAGATAAATACGGGTAGTTTCAATGCTTT
>OLNF01000909.1_pt1 | contig 26273 bp, 29 predicted proteins | sample 1673061 | NCBI WGS metagenome assembly OLNF01 (sample SAMEA3136751, study PRJEB25190) | human gut metagenome
TTGGCGCTGGGCAGGCGGTAGTTGGGCAGCTCCATGACAAAGGGCACCGGCTCCCCCCGGAACTTGGTCAGCTTCAGGATCCCGGCATACAAAATGCCGCACAAGATCCCAAAGACATACAGGCCGACCATGGCCAGCGCCCGGTAGGGCCGCGGGAAGAAGGCCCCCACCAGCATGGTGTAAATGGGCAGCTTGGCCGAGCAGCTCATAAAGGGGGTCAGCAAAATGGTCATTCGCCGGTCCCGCTCGCTGGAGAGGGTCCGGGTCGCCATAATGGCCGGGACGGAGCAGCCGAAGCCCACCAGCATGGGCACAAAGCTCCGGCCGGAGAGGCCCAGCTTCCGCAGAGGCCGGTCCATCACAAAGGCCACGCGCGCCATATAGCCTGTGTCCTCCAGGATCGACAGGAAGAAGAACAGCGTCACGATGGCGGGCAGGAAGCTCAGCACACTGCCGATGCCCTGCGCTGCGCCGTCGATGACCAGGGAGTGGACGACCGCATTGACGTGCAAGGCCTGCAGCCCGTGGTCCAGCAGGGCGATGGCCTGGTTCACGAGAAAGGCCATCCCGTCGGACAGCCACGCCCCGATGCCGCTGAAGGTCATCCAGAAGATCACCGCCATAATGCCGAGGAAGCAGGGCACGGCCGTGTATTTGCCGGTCAAAAACCGGTCGATGGCCATGCTGCGCTTGTGTTCCTTGCTCTCCCTCGGCCGCACGACGGAGGTGCGGCAGAGATCTTCCAGGAAGGAGAAACGCATGTTGGCCAGGGCCGCCTCTCGGTCCAGGCCGGACTCCTTCTCCATGACGGAGACGATCTGTTCAAACGCCTCCCGCTTGTCCTCCGGCAGGTGGAGGGCCTGCTCGATGATGGGGTCATTCTCAATGAGCTTGGTGGCGGCAAAGCGCACCGGCAGGCTGGCGGCTTTGGCGTTGTTCTCCACCATGTGGGCCGTGGCGTGGATGCACCGGTGGACGGCCCCCAGGGGGTCATTCTGGTTGGGGTTGTCCGGGCAAAAGTCGATGCGCACCGGGGCCTCCCGGTAGCGGGCGACGTGGATGGCGTGGTCGATCAGCTCGTTGATGCCCTCGTTCTTCACCGCCGAGATGGGCACCACCGGGATGCCCAGGGCCTGCTCCAGCTCGTTGACCCGGACCGTGCCCCCGTTGGCCCGCACCTCATCCATCATGTTCAGGGCCAGGACCATGGGGATGCCCAGCTCCATGAGCTGCATGGTCAAATAGAGATTGCGCTCGATGTTCGTGGCATCGACGATGTTGATGATGCCGTCCGGCTTCGTCTCCAGCAAAAAGCGCCGGGTGACGATCTCCTCGCTGGAATAGGGGGAGAGGGAGTAGATGCCCGGCAGGTCGGTCACGGTGGCCTCCGGGTGGCTTCGGATCGTGCCGTCCTTTCGGTCCACGGTGACACCGGGGAAATTACCCACGTGCTGGTTGGCCCCGGTGAGCTGGTTAAATAGGGTCGTTTTCCCGCAGTTCTGGTTGCCCGCCAGGGCAAAGCGCAGGGGCTGCCCGGCGGGGATGCCCTCCGTTTTCTTCGGGTGGTCTGTCTCCACGGTGCTTTGCTCGCCCACGGCGGGGTGGTCGATGGCCTGGTAGCGGAGCGGTCTGGTCTCCACGCCGGTCTTTTGATACACGGCTCCGATCTCTATCTTTCGCGCCTCGTCCAGGCGGAGGGTCAGCTCATAGCCCCGTAGCTTGATCTGCACCGGGTCGCCCATAGGGGCGGTCTTTTGCAGGGTGACTTCGGTCTGCGGCGTCAGCCCCATATCCAGCAAATGGTGGCGCAGTGACCCGCTGCCTCCCACTGCTTGGATCACGGCGCTCTGGCCGGGCTTGAGCCGGTCCATCGTCACCGTTTGCTCGTTTACAGCTTGCAAGGTTCGTTCCGTCCTTTCCGGCAGATCTCTGTCGGTTCCGTTGCGTCCCGTTTCGCCAGATCTCTGCCCGTTTCGTAAGCCTAGTGTAACACGCCTGCGCCCCTCGCGCAACCGCTATTCTTTTTGCTCCACCCAAACTGCAAAAAGTTTCTTCTATACAAGAAACTCTTGACTCATTTTTGATTTTATTCTATTATAGAAGAAACTTTAAAAGTCGGGGGAGAAAGCTCAGCACAGAAACCGTCTACAACTATCTTGACGTTCTGGAGAGTGCGTTCTTGATCCACAGATACCCTTCTGCACATCAACCGCGGCGGGATCCGTCAAAAAAACATTCTTCAATTTTTAGAAGCATGAATCCAAAAAGCCGACCCTGATTTTGGGTCGGCTTTTTGGGGGTTCCGGATGAAATTGTATCAATAGTTCTCTGCCTTGACCTCGAAGAAGGACTGAGGGTGGTTGCAGACGGGACATACATCGGGGGCCTTGTCGCCATACTCCAGATGCCCGCAGTTGCGGCAGTACCAGACCTTGACGGAGGACTTCTTGAAGACCTCGTCGTTTTCCAGGTTCTCCAACAGCTTCAGGTAGCGCTCGTAGTGAGACTTCTCGATCTCACCCACGGCGGCGAAGAGGTCAGCGATGCGGTGGAAGCCCTCCTCGCGGGCCTCTTCTGCCATGCGCTTGTACATGCTGGTCCACTCGTCGTGCTCGCCTTCGGCGGCGGCCATCAGGTTCTCGGCGGTGGTGCCGATGCCACCCAGCTCCTTGAACCAGAGCTTGGCGTGCTCCTTCTCGTTGCCGGCGGTCTCCTCGAAGAATGCGGCGATCTGCTGGAAGCCGTCCTTCCGGGCCTGGCTGGCGTAATAGGTGTACTTGTTTCTGGCCTGGCTTTCGCCGGCAAATGCCTCCCACAGGTTGGCTTCAGTCTTGCTGCCCTTCAGTTCCATTGTTGTGCTCCTTTCTGATGTTCGTTGTGGTTTATATGGGTTTGCCCTGGGCCGTCTGCCCTTTGGGCTGGTGTTCTTTGTTGTGGCTTTAGGATACTGCATTTTGGCCTGAGATACCGTGACCTACACACACTCAGAGAAAAATGATGCAAAAACTTCCTTGGAAATTTGACTTTTTCTGTCTGAGAAAGTTTTCCCCCGCCGGCGCATACTATACGCACGGCTTCTTTGCAAGCCCCCGCGTTTTTTTCAAACGCGGCAAGCAACGAAACAACGGAGGGATCATCATGGCTCGCAAGTATCTCACCGCCGGGCTGCTCCTGGTCCTGACCTTGTCCCTGACGGCCTGCGGCACCAGCGACAAGGCCGGGACCGCGGCCCACCGCTGGGACGGCGGCACCAACGCCGCTTCTCAGGACTGGGCCATCCAGCGCCAGGCGGACGCCCGCGGCCCGCTGTCGGGCAGCAGCGACGGCAGCTATCACGCCGACAGCCAGGGTCGGGTCGACGGCTACCACGCCCGCTCCTACGACGGCAAGCGCGGCCAGGCGAAATCCAATCGGGACAAGGCCGGTGACGACCTAAAGAAGGCCGGCGAAAACGCCAAAGACACCGCCAAGGACCTGGGCAAGGCCGCCCAAGACGCCGCCCGCAGCATCGGCGACACCGCAGAGGACGCCCTTGACGGCATGAAGCAAGCCGCCAAGAACGCCACCGACAGCGCCCAGTAAAGCGGACCCGGCAACACAAGCCAGGGGAGAGACAGCTAGGTCTTTCTTCTGGCTTGTTGTCTTGGTTTCTCAGACGTCGGGAAGCTATGCAAGACGGACTGACGTAGCGTCACGAACCCGTATCATTACTTTATATTATAGCACGAACTCCCCCCGTTTACAAGAAAACGAGGGGAGCCAGCCGCGGTGAATTCATGGCGATGGTCGCACCGCCGACGGTGAAAATTTATTTTACAGCGAGATTTGTATTGCAGGTACTATAAATATCATGTATAATGATCTCATAAGAAGTAGGATTTTTATTTAATATTTAACTTGACCTATAGATTTTGGAGTGTGCCATCATGAGAAAAGATACGATAGGGGTATGCTGCTTATTAGTGTCTACGGCGATGATACTCATGATCGCTTGGTTTTTTCAGGCTCATCCTGTGGTAGCTTCTCCAGAAAACACACGAATTATGTTTATTGAAATTGGTGGCGGGGAGGATGAAGATTTCACGATCCCATCGCCAGAGCAGGAAAAACAGATCTTGGCGTTTCTTTCAACCTGTAAAGAAACGCATACGACTCGGCGTGAGCTTTCTGGTGGATATGATGCTGCCTGGAAGTGCATAACCGTGATGCTGGCCTTCCCCAATGGACAAGTTCGAGGGGTTTTGCTTGCTCCGTGTGAAGATGAAGAAGTTGGCGCTTCAAATATACTCAACACTTCATATCCAGCATCTGGGTCTACAGGCTTCTTTGATACAATATGCACGTTACAAAATCCAAAAGAGATTCGGAATTTTCTGGATACTGTGCTATTGCAAGAAGACGAAGAATCAACAACTTGATTCTTAAGTACAATACAAAGGGAGCTGTCTCGTTATGAGGCAGCTCCTTTTGCAATAGAAACGTATTTACTTCTTCTGCATCTTCGTGGCGATGGTCACGCCGCCGATGGCGATGCGGTCCAGGCCGTTGTCGTGGAAGACCAGGGTCAGCTTCTTGTCCTCGCCCAGGACCTCCTGGACGGCGGCCTGCATGGACTCGGCCAGGGCGTTGACCTTCTCCTCCTTGGTGGGGCCGGCCTCGATGTTGGCGACCACCATCTTCTGGGGGGCGGGCTGGCCGTTTTCATACAGCGTCTCGTACTCGTTGACGAAGGTGTAGATGTGGGGGGCCTTCAGGATGGGGGCGGCAGCGTCATACAGCTTGGCAGCCAGGGCATCCTTGGTTCCTTGTTCCAGCTTGGGAACGTTGACGTACATACTGGGCATACTAAAAATCCTCCTTGTGATAGGGGGCGGCAGGGCCGCCTTACAAAACGCCGTGCGGCGGTCTTGTCGTGTGGGTAACATAGGATCAGGACAGGGGCTTTTTCTCCTCGTCCTTCTTTTGCAGCTTGGTCTTGGTGCCGTCCTTCTCTAAGAAGTAGACGTTGTCCAGCTGGGCCTCCAGGCTTTGGCGGATGGAGGCCAGGTACTCCAGGCGCAGGGTGGCCTGCTCCTGCTTTTCTTCCTCGGTCAGGCCGATGGTCTTGCTCTTGCGGGCCAGCTCGTTGAGCCGGGCGATGCGTTCTTCTGTCATGGTGCGGTCCTTTCTTTCTATCGGAAATAGGATGTTCGTCTGAAAATTATAGATAGCGCTGGATCGTGAGAATGGTCCGTCCGCGCTTGGACGTGCCCCCGATCTCGGTCAGGACACACTTGCCCAGCCCCCGGCAGGTCAGCACGTCTCCGGCCTCGACGACCTTATCCGCCTTCTCACAGGGCCGGTGGTTGACCATCACCCGCCCGCCTTTGATGAGCTCGGCGGCGCGGCTGCGGGGGATGGAGAACCCAGCGGAAACAACGGCGTCCAGACGGACGGAGGCTACGGTGGCCCGGACTTCCTTCGTCTCCCCCGGCGTGGGGGCGAGCTGGTCCAGGGGCAGCGGCGTGAGGGTCACAGGGTAACGCCCGGCCTTTTCCCATTGGGCCAGCAAGATGGGCAGGGTCTCCCGCAGGACGATGACCTGCGCCCCCATCTCTCCGATCAGAATATCCCCGATCTTCTCCCGCGTGATGCCCAGGCCCATGAGGGAACCCAAATAGTCCCGGTGGGTCAGCTTGGCCCCCTTGGGGGTCTTCACCTCCAAGGCCGCCAGGGGGCAGTCCTCCCCGGCCAGCCAGAGGTCTTCGTCCAGCCAGTCCGGCAGAAAGCCCCAGAGCTTGCGCTCGGCGTCCGCGTAGCCGCCGTGCAGCACGCCCTGCCCCGGCGCGGCAGCCATCAGCAGGTCGGCGCTCATGGCTTGCTCGGCGGGGGAGAGAAAGGCTGTGTGGGTGGGGATGCCCCGCTGGTCCGCCCGCTGCTGTTGGTCCAGCACACGAGCCAAAAGCAAACGGCTCTCGCCGTCCCTGGCGTATCTGTCCAGCAGTTCCGTTTTGTTCATGGTGCCGTCTCCCTCCCTTCCAGCCTGGAAAATTTTGTCTCTCCAAACCGAATGTTCATAGAAACCAGTATATCCCGACAAAGTGCCTATTGTCAACGGAAATAGGAGGGTTTATAATCTTCTTTATCCTGAGCGTGGCTCCCCTGAAAGGGTCGAACTGTCCGGGGGACAGTTCAATTCAGTAAAATTTTCCTAAAACAGCTGGCCGCAAAGCGGTCTGAGGGGGCCACTCCGCGCTCAAATAGCACTGATCTTGCCATAAGGAGGAATCCACGTGAAACGCGTCCTTTTTATCTATAACCGCCACGCGGGAAAAAACAAGACCTGGGCCGGACTGTCCAACATCATCAACGCCATGACAGAAGAGGATTGTCTCGTCACGGCCTATCCCACCCAGTACCGGGGCGACGCCGGGGAGGCCATCGTGCGCTGGAACAAGGACTTTGACCAGGTCGTGGTCGCTGGCGGCGACGGCACCCTGAGCGAGGCCATCGCCGGGGCCGTGCGGTTAGACGAGCAGCCCATCATCGGCTACATCCCCGTGGGGACGACGAATGACTTTTCCAAAAACTTAAACCTGCCCCTGGGCGATCTGACCGCTCTGGCGGCCACCGCCGTCACCGGTGTGCCCCACACCCATGATCTGGGCCGGTTCAACGGCCAGAGCTTTCTCTATGTCGCCGCCTTCGGGGCCTTTACGGAGATCGCCTACTCCACCCCCCAGAAAGCCAAGAACCTTCTGGGCTACAACGCCTATGTGCTGGAGGTGGTCAAGAATCTCGCCTCCATCAAGCCCTACCACTTAAAGGTGGAGTACGACGACAACGTCATCGAGGGGGATTTCCTCTACGGCATGGTGAGCAACACCACGTCTGTGGGCCGCTTCAACAACTTCCCCCCCGGAAACCCGGACCTCTCCGACGGCCTGCTGGAGGTGACCCTCATCTCCCCCGTCCGGGACGTGAAAGACATGGAGGAATTCAGCCGCGCCCTGCTGATGACCAACCCCGCCATTCTCAACTCCATGATGACGACGTTCTCCACTGCCAAGGTCAAGTTCACCGCCGCCCAGGAGCTGCGCTGGACCCTGGACGGCGAGGCCGGCGGGGCCCACCAGGTGGTCGAGGTGGAGGCCGTCCACAACGCCTATACCATCATCCACGGACCTGAAAAATCGCAATAAAACTTGCATCCGAAAACGCTTTTAGAAAATTTCGACAAATAACCTGCAATTGTATTGACTTTCTTTTGGTTTGATTGTATAATAAAAGCACCACAAGAGGTCATAGACTCAAGGAGGCCATACCCCATGAAAAAGATCCTGTTACCAGTTGACGGCAGCAAACGTAGCCTGCGCACCGTAGAAGCGGTCAAGCAGCTCTGCGACCCGGCAGAGAGCGACATCACCATCGTCAAAGTCGTCAGCGCCCAGCTGTATATCAACTCCATGGATGAGATCAAGCACAACGCAGAAAAGGCCCAGCCTGAGTTAGACGCCGTGGCCGACCTTCTCCCCGGTTACCAGGTCAAGACCCAGGTCCTCCTGGGCAGCGCCCCCGGAGCGGAGATCGTGGAGTACGCCAAGGAGGAACAGATCGACATGATCATCATGACCCGCTCCTCCCGCGGGCCGCTGCGCAAGCTCGGCTCGGTCGCGACCTACATCGTGCGCAACGCCTCGTTCCTCGATGTGATCGTGATGCGGGAAGTGGGTGACGAATAAAAGCACCCCCTTTGGAAGACCCCAACCCTGCAAGCCCACAGCAAGCAACATGATGATTGGAGGTACCCACATGAAGAAGATCCTACTGCCTATCGACGGAAGTCCCCGCAGCCTGCGCACCATTCAGGAGATCAAGCAAAGCTACGACCCCAAAGAGACGGAGATCACCATTCTGTTAGTCACCCCCGAACCCCGGCCCCATAAGATGACTGACGACAACGACGAAGTGAAGCCCATGCCCGACCACGACGAGATCAAGTCCGTGGACGAGAACGACGCCGAGGTTTCCCGTCAGCTCCTCGCCTCTTTTGCCAGAATGATGCCTGAGTACAAGGTGGACACCGCCCTGCGCTTCGGTAACCCTGGCCCGGAGATCATCGGCTTTGCCAAGGAGGGCGGCTTTGACGCCATCCTGATGACCCGCTCCTCCCGCGGTTGCACGCAGAAGATGGGTTCGGTCTCCACTTACATCGTGCGCAACGCCTCTTTCATCGACATCACCGTGCTGAAGGGAATTTGAGGCGATCGCCTGACTGCACATGAATCATAACAAAATGATAAAATTTTTGGCCAGCAGCTTCGCGCTGCTGGCCTTTTTTGTGTCTGATGCCGTCTGCGTCACGCTTCATGGAGATGCCCCACGTCCGGGTCCGGCCAGAGCGTCACAAGAGCGCCGCCCAAAAATGTTGTGTCCAGCCAGAGGTCCAGGTCGATGACCCGCTCCTCCCCTTCGTCCAGGATCGTGCAGAGCAGGACGCGCTCCCCCTCCGTCATGGAGATGAGGGGGACCCAATGCCAGCTGTCCAGATTTTTCAGGGCGCCGTTGGAAAAATTCAAAAAGGCCACGGGGCAGTCCCGCCCCAGGGCCTGGGCCAGAAACGACCGGCATTGGGCGGAGGAGGGCCGCTGGGGACGGCGGGCAATGGGCAGGACCTCGCCCTTGAGATAGCAGCCCCGGCTCTGGGCAAAGCTGCGGCAGCCCAGGACCATATTCTCCGGGTTGTCCAGGCCGCGGGAGCCGGGGGTGACGTAGGGCCACACCGCTTCCATATAGGCCAGAAAGCCCGCCTGGGTGTGGGCTTCGCCGGGGGCCATGGGGGCCAAAACGGGGTGGGCCTGGGCGAGATAGGACAGCAGCGCCGCCGCTGTGGTGGGGCCGCAGCCGGCCCGGCGCTGCCAGAGGTCATGGTACCACTCCTGGTCGCCGCCGCGATACCGGGTCCCGTCGGGGCCGGTCAGCGTGAGGTATTCGGGGTGAGAGAGTTTGTAGGGCATGGCCAGCCCCTCCTTTCTGCGAACGCTTGGGTTTGTCACAAAGCGCGTTACGAAACAGGGGGCGGAATGTTCCGCCCCCTGTCTGGGTCTTGTTCTGATCACAGGATCCCCGATCCTGGTGTTCAACCCTGATTTTCCGGGTCAGCCTGGCCGATGGTCATGAGGCCCAGGTAGCTGTCGGCGTTGGCGATGCTGCCTGCCACATCTTCGTCCGTGAGGGTCTTTTTGACCTTGGCGGGGATGCCGACCACCAGGCTTCTGGGCGGCACGATGGTCCCCGCCGCAACAACGGCCCCGGCCCCGACGATGGAGCCTTCGCCGATGACGGCGTGGTCTAAAATCACGGAGTTCATGCCGATGAGGCACTTATCTTCCACGGTACAGCCGTGGAGGATGGCCCCGTGGCCGACGGTGACGTGGTCGCCCACGGTCACGTGGTTGCCTGCGTCGCCGTGAAGGACGCAGTTGTCCTGGACGTTAGAAAAGGCGCCGATGGTGATCTTCTCCTGGTCGGCCCGGAGGACGGCATTGTACCACACGTTGGTCTGTTCGCCCAGGGTCACGTCACCCCGGAGATAGGCGCCGGGAGCCACCCAGGCCGTGGGATGAAGGTTCGCCATAGTGTGAAACCCCTTTCTTACTTGGACAGCACGCGGACCCGCAGCACGCCGGGGATGGCGGCAATGGCAGCGGCGTCCACCGCGGCGTCGGTATCCAGGATATAGTAGCCGTAGTCGCCGCGGGCCTTGAAGGCAGAGGCCACCGCGGGCACGGCGGCGGTGACGGCAGCGCCGTCGGCATTCTTGGTGATGACGCAGACACGGGTCTTGGCAGCCCAGGGCATGGACAGAACGGGCAGGTTCACAGAGTTGACGATATTGCCGTTGTCCAGGTAGTCCTTGATCTCGCGGGCGGCCATCATGGCGCAGTTGTCCTCGCTCTCCGGGGTGGAAGCACCCAGGTGGGGAATGGCCACGACGCCCTCAATGGCGGCGGTGTCGCTGTTGGGGAAGTCGGTGACGTAAGCGGCGCACTTGCCGGAGTCCATGGCGGCCTTCAGGGCAGCGGTGTCCACCAGCTCGCCGCGGGCCAGGTTGACCACGCGCACGCCGTCCTTCATGGCAGCAAAGGCGGCCTCGTTCAGGGTACCCTTGGTGTCGGGGGTCATGGGCAGGTGCAGGGTGATATAGTCTGCCTTGGCATACAGCTCGTCCAGGGTACCCACGACTTCGACGCCGGGGGTCAGGTTCAGGGCGTGCTTCACGGACAGGAAGGGATCATAACCGACGATGTTCATGCCCAGCGCAGCGGCGGCGTTGGCCACCAGCACGCCAATGGCGCCCAGGCCGACCACGCCCAGCGTCTTGCCCATGATCTCAGGGCCGACATAGGCGGACTTGCCCTTCTCGACGACGGCGGAGATGTCCGCACCGGCGGCGGACTGCTCCTTGACCCAGGTGATGCCCTGAGAAATTTTACGGGAGGCCAGCAGCAGGGCGGCGATGGTCAGCTCCTTCACGCCGTTGGCGTTGGCGCCGGGGGTGTTGAAGACGACGATGCCGGCGTCAGCGGCCCGGTCCAGGGGGATGTTGTTCACGCCAGCGCCGGCGCGGGCGATGCACAGCAGCTCGGCGGGGAAGTCATAGTCGTGCAGCTTGGCGGAACGGACGAGGATCGCGTCCTCGTGCTCCATGGTATCGCTGATCTCGAAGCGGTCGTCCAGCTGGGCCAGGCCGATCTTGGAGATCTTATTCATGGTTTTCACATGATACATGGGAAATCCAGTCCTTTCATAGTGATTTCAAGCAACGCCCCCCAAAGCCTTCCCCTGGGGGGAAGGTGGGCCGGCGAAGCCGGGTCGGATGAGGGCCACGTTGCAGAGAGAAGGCTTACCAGTAAAGAGGTAGAGGTGCAAGGGTTTGCCTCTCCACGCTCTACCCTAGTACACTACGGCTCTGTCGCGGTAGGCAGCCCTCATCCGTCTGCTGCGCAGCCACCTTCCCCCTCGGGGAAGGCTATTTTTATTAGTTCTCGCTGTCGAACTTCTTGATGAAGTCGCACAGCTTCTCCACGCCCTCGGTGGGCATGGCGTTGTAGATGGAGGCACGCATGCCGCCCACGGAACGGTGGCCCTTCAGGTTGGTGAAGCCCTGCTCCACGGACTCGGCCACGAACTTGGCGTCCAGGTCGGCGGAAGCGGTGCGGAAGGTCACGTTCATGAAGGAGCGGGAACCCTTCTCGGCAGCCACGGTGAAGAGCTTGGCGTTGTCCAGCACGTCGTAGAGCATGTTGGCCTTGGCGATGTTGATCTTCTCCATGCCGGCGGCGCCGCCCTGCTGCTCCAGCCAGTCGCACATCAGGCCGAGCATATAGATGCACCAGCAGGGAGGGGTGTTGTACATGGAGTCCTTGTCGATCATGTTCTTGTAGTTCATGATGGCAGGGGTGATGGGCAGCTCGTGGCCAGCCAGGTCCTCCCGGACGATGGCGATGGTCAGGCCGGCGGGAGCCAGGTTCTTCTGGGCACCGGCGAAGATGATGCCGTACTTGCTCACGTCCACGGGACGGGACAGGATGTCGGAGGACATGTCGCTGACCAGAGGCACGCCGTTGGTCTCAGGGACATACTGCCACTGGGTGCCCTCGATGGTGTTGTTGGAGCAGTAATAGAAGTAGGAGGCGTCGGCGCTCAGCTTCAGGTCGCCCTGGGCGGGGATATAGGTGTGCTTGCGGTCCTCGGTGGAGGCGGCGATGTTGATCTCACCGTACTTCTTGGCTTCCTTCATGGCCAGGTTGGCGAAGTTGCCGGTCACAGCGTAGTCGGCCTTGCCGGTCTTGCTGATCAGGTTCATGGGGACCATGCCGAACTGCATGGTGCCGCCGCCCTGCAGGAACAGGACTTTATAGCCCTCAGGCACGTTCATCAGCTTGCGGAACTTGGCCTGGGTGTCGTCAAAGATCTTCTGGAAGACCTTGGAGCGGTGGCTCATCTCCATGACGGACATACCGGAGCCGTTGTAGTTGGTGATCTCAGCGCCTGCACGCTGGAGGACCTCCAGAGGCAGCATGGAAGGGCCAGCGGAGAAGTTAAATACACGATCGTTAGCCATAGGAATTAACCCCTTTCTTTTATAACCAATGCGAATAGAACGATTCTCTAGCTCATTTATTATATCCGTCTGCCCGTCGTCCGTCAAGGTGGCAGACTGGGCTTTTGTGGAAGAAAATCTCCCTCGGCTGGCCGAGGGAGATCTTCTTCCGTTTTGTTTGGCGGTTATGCGGTCTCGTCAAGGGCAGTGGGCAGTAGCTCCACGAGCCGGGTGTCCATGCAGGTCAGAATGGCGATCTTCTTGTTGGGGTATTTGCTGGCGGCATCTGGCGGCATACTGCTCATAGCGCTTCTCGGCCACAAACTGCTTTAAGAAATCCTATTTGGGGATAGTCCGTTTGGGTCTTATGCTTTATAACTATATATAAATATCTTCATTATAAAAATTTATCATTTTATAATTTCTATCTTCATAGTCGAAATTAGAAATAAAGTCAATCACTCTTTGATCTTTCCAGCTTAGTTCAATCTTTTTTGACCAAACTTCCGAAAAATCATCTCTAAGTATATTCCCAATGACAAAGGGAGCCATTCCGTCTATACGAATATCTCCATTTGGCCTAATCAAGGCTGCTGAATACGGTGATTGGCGTTGCCGGTTCAAACCATATCGAACCGGATTTGAACTTCTTATTCTCATCCGCCCAGAATATCGAACAATATTTTCTTCTACCATTTGATAGAGAAATTTACGTTGTTCACTAGAGAGTAATAATTCTTGGTGCTCTGCCGTCCGACCACTAAGCGATAATTCCCCTACCGTAATGGCAGATGCTCCGAGTGAATACGCAAAATCACACATATCATCAATCTCCATTAAATTCTTAGGCGTTACACAATGAGCTATTTTTAATGGAATGTTGTGTTTTACACTTACTCTTGCTGCCCTAACTGCTTTTTCCCAACATCCTTTCATTCCTCGAAATGCATCATGATACTCTGCTTTAACTCCATCAATGGAAATTTGTAACCAATGGTACTTATACTTTTTCAGTTTTCTCGCTATATCTTCTGTCAAAAGAGTCCCATTTGTTTGCAGCAAGAACAACGTGCCATCATCATGCAAAACATCCATAATCCTAAATAGCTGTTCTCCTAGCAGTAACGGCTCTCCCCCAGACAAAAGGCATTCAAATACTCCTCCGTGTCGAACAAGATACTCAGCAAATGAAATCCATTTTTCTGGCGTCATAGGGTCCAGAACATGATTTTGGACGCCTGAATTATTATAGCAATGCCTACAAAACGCATTGCAGTGGGATGTCAACTCGAATTGTAACGATGCCAATGGGAAGATTTGCTGCTTAGAAAATAAGCCCGCTTGGTCAAGCGTGTACTTTATTACTTCCTCATCGTAAGAGTTCGCCTTCTGAATTGCATCATGGTATTTTTTTAATTGCCCGTTTGGTTTCCTCGATTCCATCTTTCTCCGTCCCCCAACGACATTTCAAGCCAGCAATAAATTCTTCTTCGTCAGCCCATTCCCCTCGTATAGGATCGTAAGTACAATACCAAGGTTTTTCAAACGCTTCTCCAGTCAAAGAATCTGGACGACAATCAAAGCAAGCATACCTGTATTCACAAGAACTACATCCTTCAATTTTATCTTTACTTAGATTCCGGATATTATTATCTAATACTATGCCGCTTTGTTTAGTAATGGCACCATGTTTTAAGCGACGCTCCATAACACAAGGAAATATTTCCATATTAGATGAAATATATATTCTTTCTCTAAAGCAATTATGGCCAGAAACTAGACGTTCTATGAAATGCTTATTCAATGGTTTCCTAAACGATTGCTTGGTAATTAACTTTTTATGAATCAGCTCATCCGACAATAACGAAAAGTTCCCTCTTCCTGACATTCTAACAATATCTTTTTCCTCACTTAATTCATACAAGTTACTTCCATCTGTTCCTAAGTCAATATCTTTCATGAGTACGTTGCATACGCGATAATCTACTCCACAAGCCTTTAGTTCAGAGATAGCATGATTTGTCTTCTCCCAGGAACCTTTTTGCCCAGTTACTTTATCATGCTCATCCTTTTCATAAGAATAAACGGACAACGCAACGTGTATTTTTCTCTCAGCAAAAAAATCGACCCATTCCGATGTTATCAACGTTCCATTCGTAAACACTTCAATAAATTTAACTTTTCCAACCGTATAATCAAGCATTTCTCGTAAGCGTGATGGGTTCACAAAAGGTTCTCCGCCAATTATTTGAACTTTCTGAATACCTAAGTCAACTAAACTATTAATAACAAGTTTATAGTCAGATACAGACATCTCAGAATCACACTGCATGTTTGATTCATTGTAACAATGTCGGCATCTCAAATTACATTGATTTGTAATTTCTATCCATGCAAATTGGATGCCAGAATCTTCTTTTCGTAACTCCATAATATCACGAGTTACAGATGTATCGTCTGCCGTCAAAATCCCCAATTGAACAAGCTGTTCAAAGATTGCTCGCAATGGAGGCTCTATTTTTTCCACTAGAATAGGTTCTTTATTGATCCAGTCAATTTTATTGCTCAGTTCATTGTTTATACTATATAATTTTGACGAATTGAAATCATAGATGCAACCACGATTTTCTCCATTTACAAGGTACACATTCCCATTCAAGTTATAAAACATATTATAATCTCCCTCTGCCGTTATTAAAAAACTAGCACATCGCCCTTTACTGACAATGTGCTAGCTTTCGTTGTTACATAGGACTACAGTCTGGGCCGCAGCATCCTTCAATTTCAGGGTAACAAAATCCAGAAAATGGACGACAACTTTCTTCGTTAATTAAGGATTCTTTCTCGTTCGTTGTCAAGCATTCAAACTCATACATTTTAAACAACCACCTTTTATAATAGCTTCTAGTTTTGCATTAAGTTACCACTCGTCATCATCTGGAGTAGGAGAAATAGAATCCAAGTCTCCATTGTCATCGTACCAGGTCGTAGTACCGTCTTCATTGTCGATGCCCCAAAAGTGCTTGCCATCAGAGGGATTTGTATCCTCTCGATCAAACGTCTCCTCCCAGTCAGCGCGAGTTCTTTCATCCGGATTTAAGTCCCAAATGTTCATGCTATTCCTTCTTTCTAATTTTCTTAAAAATAGCACACTTTATTGTTTTTGTCAATATAGGTCAACGTTTTTTTATAGTTGATGATTTTTATTTTATTTTTATGCTCCTTATGAAAAAAACTGAGGCAACAGAAAGTATACTTTCCTTCTGCTGCCCCGGTTATAAATGGACGGTCACAAATATTTGATTTAAATTACTCCGCCTTACAGACGGTGCTGACCTCCCCGGTGATGGAGTCGATGACATAGCCGCCGATGCGGATGTCATGGGGCATGAGGGGGTGGTTGCGGATGGTCTCGACGGTGTCGGTGACGGACTGCTCCACGGTGTCGAACCCGGCCAGCCATTTCTCAAAGTCGATGCCGCAGTATTTCATGAGGTCAATGGACTCCTGGGAAATGCCCCGCTGCTTCATGTGGTGGATCATGATGTCGCTGTCGATGTGCTGCACGCCGCAGTCGGTGTGGCCGATGACCATGATCTCCTCCACGCCCAGCTCGATGATGGCCACCAGCAGGGAGCGGATGACGCTGCCGAAGGGGTTCGTGACCACGCCCCCGGCGTTCTTGATGATCTTCACGTCGCCATTTTTCAGGCCCAGCGCAGCGGGCAGCAGCTCCACGAGCCGGGTGTCCATGCAGGTCAGGATGGCGATCTTCTTGTTGGGGTATTTGCTGGCGGCATACTGCTCATAGCGCTTCTCGGCCACGAACTGCTTGTTGTAGGCCAGCATCTCTTCAATGATCATAGGCGGTCCCTCTTACTTGAGCAGCTCGGCCTTCTTCTCCAGGATCGCGCCGCCCGCCTGGCAGGCGTCGCAGGTGCACCAGACGGCACCGGCGGCTTTGGCCGCGCGGGCCTTGTCTGCCCCGTCCTCGCCCAGGTACTTCTTGCCCAGGTCGGTCTGCGCAAAGGCGATCAGGCCGTCGATGGTGGTCACGTCCTCCTCCAGCTCCTGGATATACTTCTTGGTGGCCTCGGCCTCGCCGGGGGTACCTGCGGCGTCCAGCCAAGCCTGGGCAACGTCCTTCAATTCCTGACAGCAGGACCCGGCGGCCAGGACCTTTTTGGTCTGCTCCGTGACAAACTCCTGTAACGATTTTTCCATGGAAAAAACCTTCTTTCTTGGTTAGGATACTTTATTTTATCACACTCTACGGAGGGATGCAACGGCGGAACACGCCTGAATTTTCCGTCTAGGATGGACAAATTTCCGTCAGAAACAGTCAAATTTGGGATACGTCTTCAAAAGCAGGGGAGAAACTCCCCTGCTTTTTGTGGATTTCCCGCCTTGACCTTTCGGCGTTTTCTTCGCATAATGTCACTAATATACTTTACTGCATCAAAGGAGGCAGCATTTATGGGAGTTTATGTAGTGACCGGCGGCTCCGGCGGCATCGGCGGCAAGACCGTGGAGATCCTGCGGGAGCAGGGCCATGAGGTCATCAACGTGGACCTGAAGGACAGCGACATCTCCGCAAACCTGGCCACCAAAGAGGGCCGGGACGAAGTGATCCAAAAGATCCACGAGCTGCACCCGGAGGGCATCGACGGCCTGTGCTGCAACGCCGGCGTGTCCGGGGCCTGCGGCAATGTGAAGCTGATGGTCAGCCTAAATTACTTCGGCGCGACCAACCTGGCCCACGGCCTGTTCGACCTATTGAAAAAGAAGGGCGGCAGCTGCGTCGTCACCTCTTCCAACACCATCTCCCAGGGCGCAGCCCGGATGGACCTGGTGGATATGCTCAATTACAGCCAGACCAAGCCCATCAACGAGGAGCGCATCCTGAACATCCTGGACGATTTTGACGGCTCCGACCTCTCCGTGGGCAACAGCATTTACGTCACAACGAAGTACGCCCTGGCCCGTTGGGCCCGGCGGGTGTCCGCTTCCTGGGCCGCCAACGGCGTGCGCATCAACACCGTGGCCCCCGGCAACGTCTCCACGCCCATGACGGCCACCATGAGCGAAAACGCCAAGGCCGCCCTGGCCGCCCTGCCCATCCCCATCAACTATGGCACCGACGAGCTGATGCATCCGGAGGACATCGCCAACGTGATCGTCTTCCTGGTCTCCCCCCTGGCCCACGGCATCAACGGCAACGTGATGTTCGTGGACGGCGGCACCGACGCCCTGCTCAACTCGGAAAAAGTTTATTAAAAGGAGGCCGTATTTCCATGACACTCATCAAACAGTTCGTCCAGGCCATGGTCAACCAGGATTCCGTGGCCCTGAGCAAATGCTTCTCCTCCACTGCCATCTTCGTGGACTACTGCCCCAAGGACGCCGGGCAGCCCCAGCTCCACGCCTACGGCCCGGAGGGCATCGACATGTTCTTCCGCAACCGCTTCCTCTTTAAGAAGTTCCAGATCACCGATCCCCTCATCATCAGCGACACCCAGGCCTATTACTACGCCGTCTACAACGGCTATCACATCCGCGCCGTGGCCACCATCCAGGATTTCAGCGAGGACGGCGAGATCCAGCGCCTGGTGGTCCGCCCCGCCTGACCCCGCTGGCCCCATGCACTCTGCCTGACCAAACCTGACGTTTTCTTCTTTTTGCCCGCCGGACGAAAAAATCGCGTCCGGCGGGTGTTTTCTGCATTGCATTTTCTTTCCTCTTGCAATTTTGAAACACGGTTTCTTGTGAATTTTTGACGCTCGATACATTCATTTTTGTCTTTCTCTTGTTCAGCTTTGCAAATAGAGAAGAAATGTACAAAAATAAGCTCTGTATTTTGTACAACCTGTCACTTGACTATTTCCAAGAAATCAACGATAATAGCCACAGTTCCAAGAGGAACGACGAAACCTTCCAAAAAGCAAAAAATTGCGACAGAAAGTTTCATCTGCAAGAAAGCCTGCAAAATCAATTTGATTTCGTCCGCGTGTGGTTCCTTCCTTCTTATCCACACCGCGACTGACATAAATCCTTCCATTATTACTCACCAAAAAAGCCTTTCGGGTAAAACCGAAAGGCTTTTTTGGTGCTGTCCAACTGACTATGGCAAATAAAACAGGATTGGCCCTGTCCAGCAGGTCAGTTTTGTGGTATTTTATAACCACTGAATCTGAGCGGCCTGGTTTCGGAAAAATACTCCACAGGCTCGCTGTCCATATTGTAATTAAGGAGGACCCATCCCATGAAACGTGTCGTTTCCATCCAAGATATTTCCTGCCTGGGCAAATGCTCTCTGACCGTCGCCCTGCCCATCATTTCCGCGATGGGCGTGGAGACCTGCGTGGTGCCCACGGCCGTTCTGTCCACCCACACCGGCGGCTTCAAAAACTTCACCTTCCACGACCTGACCCAGGAGATCGACCCCATCTCTGACCACTGGGCCAACGAGAACATCCATTTTGACGCCATCTACACCGGCTACCTGGGCTCCTTCGAGCAGATCGACCTGGTGGGCAAGTTCTTCGACCGTTTCGGCGGCGACGGCACCCTGGTCTACGCCGACCCCGCCATGGCGGACAACGGCGTGCTCTACCCCGGCTTCACCCCGGAATTTGCCAAGAAGATGGGCGAGCTGTGCGGCAAGGCCGATGTCATCGTCCCCAACCTGACCGAGGCCTCCTTCATGCTGGGCATCGACTACGTGGGCGACAACTATGACGAGGCCTACATCAAAAAGCTCCTTAAGGATCTGACCGGCCTGGGCTGCAAGACCGCCGTGCTGACCGGCGTCTCCTTCGAGCCGGGCAAGATCGGTGCCATGGCCTATGACTCTGCCACCGACAGCTATTCCAGCTACTTCAACGAAAAACTCCCCGTGAGCTTCCACGGCACCGGCGACGTCTTCGCCTCCGCCTGCGTGGGTGCTCTGATGAACGGCAAGGACCTGACCGGCGCCCTGAAGATCGCCGTGGACTACACCCTGGAGTGCATCCGCGAGACCCAGAAGGACCCCGAAGCCCGCTGGTATGGCGTGAGCTTCGAGGCCGCCATCCCCATGCTGGTCCACAGCCTGGGCCGCTGAACGATCCCCGTTCAGCCACGCTTCCCTTTCGCTTTCTCTCGTTTTTCTTCCCTTTGCCCCAAGTCCGGTCTTTTTTCACCGGACTTGGGGCTTTTTTCTGCCGATTGAAATATTTTAAGGCTCTGGATGTGTTATCCTAATAGAAGACCCCATAGAAAGGCGGTGGGCCGATGCGAACGCAGTCTCCCCTCAGCCGCTCTGAGACGAGGTTTCTCCACACGCTCTACCAGAGCTACGCAGGCCCCCTCTACCGGGTGGCCCACCATCGTCTCGGAGACCCCTACTTAGCCCAGGACCTGGTCCAAACGGTCTTCCTGGCCGCCGCAGAAAAGCTCCCCACGCTGCGCCGCCACGAAAACCCCTGGGCCTGGCTCCTGCGTGCCCTGCACTATGAACTGAGCCACACCTACACCAAGCTGGCCAGAGAGCGGCAGCGCCTGTGCCCCCTAGACCAGGCCGAGGCCACCACCAGCGCCCCGCCCCCGACCCTGGGCCTGGCCGACATCCTGCCCGCCCAGCTCACGGACCGGGAGCGGGAGATCCTCCTCTTATACTACGAAGAGGGCCTGTCCTATCAGGAGATCGCGGCGCATTTTGAGATCCCCGTCTCCACCTGCGGCACCTGGCTCTCCCGCGCCAAAAAGCACTGCCGCGCCCTTCTCTCCGCCGGGACTGCCCTAGCCTTCGCCATCGGCCTGGCGGCGACGCTGTTCCTCTCTCCCGGCACCACACCGACGGCCACAGAGCCGACCCCAGAGGGCTGCCGTGCCCTCTACTCCATGGTCACGCTGGAACCCGCGCCCGTCATCACCCCCATCCGGGCAGACCTGCCGGTAGAGGTCATCCTCAACGACCAGCCCTTCTTCCTCCCTGCCGACGCAGAGCTATTTCACCTGCCCTTTTTCAACGCAAAAGACGATACCCTTGACACCCCTCCAACGACCCTAAACAGCCCAACACCCCCAAGCAACAAGTAGGGGCCGCAGACCTCTGCGGCCCTCGCGTCTGAAGCGATACCACGTTACGATACATGGTACGACTCGGTAGGTTTCGGGCCGCAGGGGTCTGCGGCCCCTACGAAAAATGGAGATACGAAGATATGTTTATGGCAGGACGAATTTCTCCAGCGCCACAGCTACCCCGTCCTCGTCGCAGGAGGTGGTGATGTAGTCGGCGGCGGCTTTGACTTCTGCTGTCGCGTTGGCCATGGCCACGCCGAGGCCGGCGGCTTGAAGCAGGGGCAGGTCGCTGCCCCCGTCGCCCATGGCGAGGACTTCGCCGGCGTCGATGCCTAAGTGATCTAAGAGAAAGCGCAGACCGATGCCCTTGTCGATGCCCCCGGCGATCACTTCCAGGTCGTTGGGGAAGGGGTCGGCAAAGCCGATGTCCGGGAGGTCGGAGAGAGCCGCTCGGAGGCGGGCCTTGGTGTCCGTGCTGTCGGTGAGGAAGAAAAGTTCTTCCACCGGCCGCTCATCCTGGGTCAGGAACTCCTCGACGGTCCCCGGCAAGATCTTCCGGGTGCTGAGATGATACGCCAGCATCGCCGTCCCTGCGTAGCGGGCTTTCAGGGTGTCGTAGTCCGTCTGGGAGAGGTAGCCCACCCCCTCCCGGAAGACCTGGCGGATCATGTCGAAGTCCGCGCACCGCGCCAGCACGGCCAGGCAGGCGGCCGGGGTGAGGTGCTTTTCCAGCAAAAAGCGGTCCTCCTGCAAGTCCCGGATGGTGGCCCCGTTGGAGGTCACGGCATAGCGCAGACCGGGCAGGTCTAAGACGGCCTGGGGCAGGCCCTGGGCAGGCCGCCCCGTCACCGGTACAAGAAGCACCCCCTGTTCCCTGGCCTGCTCTAAAGCCGCCAAGGTGCGGGGGGTGATGTGTTTTTCTTCATTGAGCAGGGTCCCGTCCAGATCCAGTGCCAACAGACGGATGTTTGGTTTCATGGTCGCTGCCTCCCTTGTTCTGTGTCTTGATGCTTTGATGATAGCACAGTTCGACAGGGTTTGCCACCTTGAAAATCTCGGAACCATCCTCTATAATAAGGCAGACACTTTACAAAACCGAACCAAGGAGGACCCCTGCCATGCCCACTCGTCCCTATCCCATCCTGACTGTCAACGAAAAAGCCGCCCGCTCCCTCCGGGCCGGGCACCCCTGGGTCTATGGGGCAGAGACGACCGGCCCCGACCAGCCCTATCAAAACGGGGACATCGTGGACGTGGTGAGCCACAAGGGGCGCTGGCTGGGGGCCGGGGTCATCAACGACCACTCCAAAATTCGCGTCCGGCTCCTCTCCCGCAACACCAACGACCGCTTTGACGAGGCCTTTTGGCGGCGGCGCATCCAGTACGCCCTGGACTACCGAAAGACCGTCATGGGGCCGGACTTCGCCTGCTCCCGCCTGATCTTCGGGGAGGCCGACCACTTTCCCGGCCTGACCGTCGATCTCTTCCAGGATATTCTCGTCACGGAAGTGCTGTCCCTGGGCATGGAGGTGCGCAAGCACATCCTCTACCCCCTGCTCGTCGAGCAATTAAAAAATGACGGCATTGAAATTCGCGCCATCTACGAGCGCAACGAGGCCGCCCTGCGGGACAAGGAGGGCCTGCCCAAGGAAAAGGGCTTCTACCCCCTCCCCGGCCTGGCCACGGACCTGGACGGGCATTTGGAGCTGGTGGAAAACGGCATCCGCTATGACGTGGACTACATCAACGGCCAGAAGACCGGCTTTTTCCTGGACCAGAAGTATAATCGCCGGGCCGCGGCGGCCCTGGCCCCCGGCCGCCGGGTGCTGGACTGCTGCACCCACACCGGGGCCTTCGCCCTCAACTGCGCCCAGGCCGGGGCCGAACACGTCACCGCCGTGGACATCTCCAAGGACGCCGTGGAGCTGACCCGCCGCAACGCGGCCCTCAATGGCCTGTCCGACAAAGTGGACGTGCAGCAGGCGGACGTGTTCGACCTGCTCACCACCCTGGCCCAGGAGAAGAAGCATCCCTACGACTACATCATCCTAGACCCCCCGGCCTTCACCAAAAGCGGAGCCACCGTCAAAAACGCCTACCGGGGCTATAAAGAGATCAATCTCAAGGCCATGAAGCTCCTGCCCCGCGGCGGCTATCTGGCCACCTGCTCCTGCTCCCACTTTATGACGCCGAACCTCTTCTGTCAGATGCTCCGCGAAGCGGCCGCCGACGCTGCCGTCTCCCTGCGCCAGATCGAGGACCGCCGCCAGTCCCCCGACCACCCCATCCTCTGGGGCGTACCGGAGACGGAGTACCTGAAATTCTACCTTTTCCAGATCGTCTGATCCGAACTTTCCCCCACAGCTGCTTCTCCCCGGAGAGGCAGCTGTTTTTTATTTTCCAAAAATCCCTTGACAAATCCAGTCTATTCATTTAGACTGGATTTGTCTAAAACATTCGACTGGAGGGCTGACCTATGAAACCCAACACCAACCTGACCCTGGCCGACCACCGTCTGCTGGACCTGGTCTGGCAAGCCGAGCCTGTCTCCTCCCCGCAGCTGTGCAAGCTGGCGGAGGAAGCGCTCGGCTGGAAGCGCACCACCACCTACACCGTCATCAAGCGTCTGTGCGGGAAGGGCTGCCTGAAAAACGAGAACGCCATTGTCACCTCTCTCGTGGACCGGGCCACCGTCCAGCAGGCCGACGGACAGGAGGTCTTGCAGCGCTCCTTCAACGGCTCCCTGCCCAACTTCCTGGCCGCCTTCCTCCGGGCCGGTTCCGTCAGCGACCAGGAGGCCGCCCAGCTGGAAGAGCTGCTGGAAGAATACAAAAACCGCTGACCCCCCGGACCAAGGAGGTACGTTATGAACCGAACTGTTCCCCCCTTCAAAAAGCCGGCCTTTTGGGTGATCCTCGCCGCCGCAGTCTGCGTGGTCCTGGGTGTCCTGCTCCTGCCCCATCGCTCCGGCCCGACTCAGCTGGGTACCAGCCAGGCAGAACCCACCGTGGCTTACGCCGACGGCACAGCTTACGCCATCCAGCTGGACGACCAGATTTTAATCCGTTCTTCCAGCAAAAAATGGACAGAGCGTGACCTTCCCTCTACCTACATCTGGATCCGGGCGGATGGGTCCATAGATACCCTCTACATGGTTCCTTTTGCCGGCGAAACCTACCCCTACCCTGTGATCGACTGCGATGAGATTCAGTCTGTCCTTTCTCTGCCCAGCGGCAAAGGGATCATCATCAGCACAAGAAAGAACGGGTACTATTTCCACAGTCAGGTCGATCAAGTGCTCCCTGTGCCGTTCTTCCCTTCAAAAGATGCCTTTCCCTACTACCCCATCACCGTCTCCCCGGACGAAAAGCAAGTCATTTCCATGAACCGCGCCCCCGGCGAGACTGGCACTTCTCTCTACCGCTACAACGTGGACACCTACCAGACCACCCTGCTCCTCCCTGGCGACCCGGCAGACACCGCCTACCCCATGGGCTGGCTGGACGACAGCACCCTGCTGGTGGCCAGGCGCTCCGGCTACGTCGCTCTGACCCTGGACAGTCAACTCACCTCTTTACCCTTCGCCTGTACCGACCCCCAGGTGGCAACGGTACAGGACGGACTGGTGGTCTATGTGGACGGCGACGCCAAGACGCAGACCACCCTCTATGTGGGCCGCTATGCTGACGGCGCTCTCACCTCGATCCTGGAGGCCCCCAACGTCATCCCCCATCTGACCGACGCCCCTCTGATCTCCCCGAACCAGACCAAGCTGGCCGTCCTTTGCGAGACGGACGCCGGTCCTCTGGAATACCGGATCTATAACCTGGCCACCGGCGGCTACACCGCCCACCCCGCCCCGGAGGACGGCACCCTGACTTCCGTCCGCTGGCTGGACAACAGCACCCTGCTGCTCACCACGGAGCAAGCCGAGGGCTATGCAGCCTGGCTTGCCAAAGCCTAAGGAGGTGCTTCTATGTATCCCTTGCTGACCATGTCTTTGACCGCTTCCATTACGGCAGGCGTTGTGATGGTCCTGCGTCTTTTCCTCAAGAAAGTGCCAAGATGGATCACCTGTCTGCTCTGGGCGGTGGTGCTGCTGCGGATGGTCTGCCCCGTCGGCTTTTCTCTCCCCGTGAGCCTGATGCCGGAGACGGTTTCCAGCGGTGCGTATGTTGAGCGGGTTTTGCCCCAGGCAGAAACACCTGCAAGCACACCGCAGGCGGCTACCACAACGACCACAGTACCAGCCGCCACGACACAAACTCCCGTGACCAGGGAGACAGTAGCTGTCACCCCCACCGGCCCGGACCGCGACACGGTTTTGACCATCCTCTGGGCCGCCGGTGGCATCGCCTGCCTGGCCTGGGGGGCCGTCTCCTACCTGCGCCTACGCCTGAGAATTGCAGACGCCATTCTCATCGAGAAAAATGTCTATGAAACCGACCAGATCGACAGCCCCTTCGTCTGCGGTTTTTTCCGGCCCCGCATCTATCTTCCCGTTGGCCTGGCGGAACCCGACCGGCGCTATGTTCTGCTCCATGAGCAGGCTCACATCCGCCGCCGGGACTATTTGACGAAACCTCTGGCCTATGTCGCCCTGTGCTTCCACTGGTTCAACCCCGTTCTCTGGCTGGCCTATCATCTCTTCGGCCGGGACATTGAGACCGCCACGGACCAGGCCGTGATCCGCTCGTTTGGGCGGACGGATACAGCAGGCTACGCCGCCGCGCTCCTGCACCTGGGCCACAAGCCCAGCTTCCCCCAGGCCGTCCCCCTGGCCTTCGGGGAGGAGAACCCGAAGCATCGGATCCGCTCGGTCTTGTCGTACAAAAAGCCCGCGTTCTGGGTGATCTTGGCCGCCGTTGCCGCCTGTGTGATTTTAGGCGCCCTGCTCCTGGCCGACCTGCGCCCCGGCATGACCCAGCTGGGCACCAGCCAGGCAGAACCCACCGCGGCCTATGCCGACGGCACAGCTTACGCCATTCAGTTGGGAGAGCAGACCCTCGTCCGCTCGAACAAGGGAACTTGGACCCCAAGAACCTTTTCCCCCATCACAGGACTCGTGGACGCAGAGAATGCCCCCTCGTTCTCCATCCTCCACAACGGGTCACAGGAGTATCTTTACACCGACTGGCACGGAAACAGCACCCAGTCCCTTGCCGTTTTTCCAAATGGAAAAGGCGTGGCCTTGGGCGTTGGGAACGTCGGCTATCTGATCCAGTTGGAAGACCAGAAAGTCGTACAGCACAAGCTCCCGCTCCCCGCAGAGGCTCTGCCCTTCTATCCTGTTACCACGACCCCGGACAGGAAGCAGATCATCTCCCTGAACCGGGCCCCAGGAGACGCCGGCAATGCCCTCTATCTCTATGACATCGACAGTGAGCAGACCTCCCTTCTTTTCCCCGGTGACCCGGAGACGGCCTCGTTCCCCCTGGGTTTTCTGGATGATAACACCCTGCTGATCTCCCGGCAGTCTGGCTACGCCGCTTTGACCTTAGACGGGCAGACCTTCCCCCTGGCGTTTGCCTGCAACGACGCCTTTGTCCGCACCGTGCGGGACGGGTTGGTGGTCTATACCTATGACCCAGATACCGCAAACGCCCCCTCGCCCTGGACAGCAGATCATACCCTCTATGTTGCCCGCTATGAAAATGGCAGCCTCACTACCATTCTGGAAGAGGACGACGTGCTTCCCCGCGGCAGAGACGCCGCCTTTGTCTCCCCGCACGGCGACAAACTGCTCTTCCTCTGCGCAACGCTGGGGCACCAAGGCCCCGGACCCGGTGTGCGGCAGGAGTGTTGGGTCTACGACTTAACAACCGGCAAGCACACCGCCCACTTCCCCCCGGACGGCGAAAACGGCGAAACCCAGCTCATCGGCTCCGCCTGCTGGCTGGACAACGACACTCTGCTCCTCGCCCACCGGGAGGACACCCTTTCCAGCGAAAACTCCTACCCCTACACCATCTCGACCACCAAAGCGTAAGGAGGGATCTTAATGCATACTTTCCTGACCATGTCCCTCACCGCCGCCCTCGCGGCAGGCGTTGTGATGGCCCTGCGCCTGCCGCTCAAGCGGGTCCCCCGCTGGATCACCTGCCTGCTCTGGGCCGTGGTGCTGCTG
>OLNF01000914.1_pt1 | contig 26170 bp, 15 predicted proteins | sample 1673061 | NCBI WGS metagenome assembly OLNF01 (sample SAMEA3136751, study PRJEB25190) | human gut metagenome
CCGACGCCTACCCCGACCCCGACGCCAGACCCTACCCCCAAGCCGGACCAGGAGAACAACGGCGGGGGCGGCGGAAGCGCGGCTCCCACGCCCACGCCAAAGCCCAACTATTCAGAAACAGCCAAAGACCCGGAGACGCCCAAGGGGGAACCGAGCGAGTCCGGCTGGGGTGATGCAACGAATATCCAAATCGATTCTACTTCTCCAAGACCAGGGGACAAAACAGATGAGAATACAAGCATCACTTTAAATATCAGTATGTCTGCGTCCTGTCCATTGTACTGTGGACAGAGCATCGACTCCTTAACGATTTTTCGGGTGTTAGATACTTATGTATCGGTCATAAAAAGTGACTGGAGTGCTTGGCCGCCTAGTTTCGATACGACCTATTACTATTGGGGGGAACGCCAGTTCAACAAGCTTTTCCGCATCGACAGCGTGTCTTTTGACGGCGGCGAGACCTACAGCGACCAATTCCCGATGACCATTCCAGAGGGCTTACAGGCCGAAGCGATGAAAATTCGGGTTTCCTATCGTTATGACACTTCGGAAGCCTGGATCTCTTATGAAGAGCCAGTCAGCTGTACCCCCAAAGAAGCTCGTCTCTATGTGCTGTCCGAGCAGTTGAACCAGCAGAACCAAACCATAGATTCGTCCAAAGTGTTAAATTCTGTGTTTACTTCCGATAAATTTCCTTCCGTCGGCTCCCGGATAAACTTGTTTTATTATCAGAAAGCGTTGCTGAGAAAATCTATGGAAACGACGGACAAGCTGGAGAAGCTGTTCCCCGGCTGGCTGGAAAACGATCAGATCGTTCCGTTTTCCTATCCGGTGAGCAGCGGTCGGCACGTGCTGGAGCCAGCCTCTTTGGTAGACTACGATAGCAGTTTGTATGAGGTCCGTTGGGCCTCCTACTATGTAGATGCCAATTATCAAGTACAGGACTCCGCTTTTGACGATTCCATGCTGTGCAGTCTGCAAACGCTGATGGACTATGGCGATACTCTGGAGAGCCAATCTGTTGACCGTCTCGTGGTTCCCCAATATGTCCAGGCCGTGGAGCTGGTTCGCTTGTTTGGAAAAATCGAAGTCAAGGAGCTTGTCCTGCCCAGCTCGGTGATCTATGTCAACACCAAGGATCCGGATACCCTGTCTGTCAGGGAAAACTATGTGGTGGACAGCGCCAATCCGAAGTATACTTCTCAGGATGGCATCCTGTTCAGCAAGGACATGACCCAACTGCTGGCCGTACCGACAGAGCGGGAGACACTGGAAATTCCGGCTTCCGTGAAAAGCGTGACCCTGCCGGGAAGCGATTGCCTGACCAAGCTGGTGTTCCAAGGTACCAACCCGGACGCTCTGCCGGAGGTCAACTTTGAAGACCTGGCAAAAGAGAGTAAGCTGGTCGTCAAGCCAGAGGTTTTAGACCGCTTTCTGCAAAAAAACCGCACCGTGATCGAAAACCGCGGCTTCCAGGTTTCTGACACAGAGAAGCCGAACGTTATTTACACCGTGAAGAATGGCATGGTTCTTCGTAATGATGGCTCGTTGTCTGGCCTTATGCCCTCTGAGGACGAGATCTTGTATTTACCGAATGGTATTGAGAAGATAGACAGTGATGCGTTGCAAGGACAGAATCACCTGAACACGATCGTGATGCCTGCCGATGGAACTGTCGTTAAAACTGACAGCGCTTTGTTTGAAAAATATACGATCAAAAACGTGATCTGCTACAATCAGAACCAGGCGGAGGCCATCCGGGCTGTAGCCCCGGAGGGGATAACGATCCAGACATGCAGGATAACGGATGGGTACACCTATTTCATAATAGAAGAGAATAAGGCGGTCCTGCTCTCTGCCCCGGAAATGATCACGGAATTTACCGGCACGGAACTGGGGGAGGGGATTTCTATCTGCGAGATCGGCAACTACGCCTTTACCCATTGCAAGAGCCTGCGCTATGTGACCCTGCCGGAGAGCGTCAAACATATCGGCACCCAAGCGTTTTATGGCTGCGATGCGTTGGAGGGCCTGCTGATCGACAGCCGAGACAGCATCGTGATCGGTGACAAGGCCTGGGATAACTGCCCGGCGCTGCGTTTTGTCGCGTCCAATGCGGCCAAGGCTGTGCGGCAAAACAACTATGACCCTACGCTGAATGTCACGTATACGGGGGCGGATCGGGATTCCCTTTTGGTGCAGTATCTGTTCTGCCTACCAGACAAGCCGGGCTACTCTGAGCATTGGATGTCTTTCGAGGATCCCATCACGCACTTTGTGATGGTCGATGTGGGAGGAGGAAGCAAGGCCCTGTGCGGCGCAAATGAAGAGGAAGGTGCGTGGTTCGTGGCGCGAATGGGGAAAACGATGCCGAAGCAAGTCAAGTTACCCCCAAGCATCCGCTGGTTCTATTGCGGTTCGTTTTCCGGAACCGTGTCCTCTGATGAAGCGGGGTATACCATCAATTGGGAGGCGCTTACTGCCAACGCTCCAAACCAGGCCAATTTGGGGATGAATGCGTATGCCTTTGCCCATTCGGACCTGGCGGGTACCATTACGCTGCCCGGTAACGTCGATTTTGATGACTATGCGTTCGCCTACTGTGATAAACTGACCTCTGTTGATTTTAGCGGTACGATCTCCCGGTTAGGCGAAAACCTCTTCATGGAGGACAAGGCGCTGAGCGAGGTGCGGTTTGGCACCTTTGCACCACCACCGGCACATGGACGCAACGAGCTGAGCAACCGGCAATTCAGCGGCTGTGACAAATTGCAGCGCATCGAGTTTACCAGTGCTACCCCGCCGACCTTGGGCTTTCTGGGGATGGGGGATGCCTACGCCTTCACTTCCACGCCGGAGCAGGACGAAAAAAACAAGCTAACACTCACCGTGCCGGAGGGGAGCAAGCAAGCCTATTTGGATGCTTGGCGTTATGCCTTTGCCGGGTATGAGGACACAACGATCAACGGGATATTCAAGCCAGCCTACCAGATTATGCGGGAAAACATTAAGCATACGAGCAAGAACATTTCGGACGAAGAAGTGGACGCCAAAATCTACCAGACGCTGCTGTCCACGGAAAACCGCCTGCGGGGTCTGCTGGGGATGGAGAAGATCACAAAGCTGGACCACCTGTACAACTGGAAAACTACGTGGGGTGATGATCTCTTTATCCTGACAAGTGCTTACACGGATGCGACGGAAATCACGCTGGATGCGGAAAGGCTGGATTTGCCTGAGGGATGGTCTATCGACTATATTGGTTCTCATGCGTTTGCAAACGCGCCGAACCTGACGCAGGTGACGGCAGACGCGAACACGATGCTTGCCCTGTACAGCGGAGCCTTTGCGGATGCGGAAAACCATCCGATCACGCTGATCTTCACGGGGGATGCAGATCCGAACACGATGGGCGTTGGCCTGGTGCCCGCCGGGGATGGCAAACGGTTTGATTTTACAGGCTTGGAGAAGGTCGTTCTTCCGAAAGGGACGGAGCAGATCTTCCTGGATCTCTGGCTCTATCCCACGTCCGGCTACGAGGATTATGCAGACCTGTATCTCCAAACCGCAGACGAACTATATGAGCAGAAGGAGCTCACAGACAATGTGGAGGAAAATAAGAAACTGATCGATGCTCGAATGGCGGAGATCATGCTGCCTTATGAAAATCAGCTTCGGCAGCTCTTTGGTATGAAGGAAACCGACCGTTTGACGGCCAGTCTGAGTGAATATCACGTCGATGTCCCGGACGATCGGGACTGGGAGGACCTTGTCCAGGATGTGGAGATGAACAACGGCAGCAACAATGGATCGGGGGAGGATGACCTGACCGAAAGCCCTGCGCCGGGCCAAGATAACGACGGAGACACACCGGAGCCTGACATTCCCCCAGGGCAGGGTAGTTCCGACCAGACCACCCAGGACCAAACTACCCAGGACCAGACCGGGGAGGACAAGAAACCGGAGGAGACCACCGAGGGAGAGACCACGGACCGGCAAGACCCGCCGAAGCCGGAGACCGCTCAGCCAGATCAGCCGGAGGTCTCCCAGCCGAGCGGACCGGAGCCGGCGGAAACGCCCGGCAGCACCACAGAGACAGAGGAGGCTGCATCATGATCGTGGAACAATCCAAGCAGATCATCGAGGAGGTCGGCAAGGCCTTCATCGGGAAGACGGACCTGGTGGAAAAGGTCCTCATGACCATTTACGCCGGCGGCCACGTCCTCTTGGAGGACTGCCCCGGCGTGGGCAAGACGACGCTGGCCATGGCCTTTTCCAAGGCGTTGGGCTTGCAGAACAAGCGGATCCAGTTCACGCCCGATACGCTGCCCTCGGACATCACGGGCTTTACCATGTACAACCGGGAGAGCAACCGGTTCGAGTACCGGGACGGCGCGGCCAACTGCCAGCTGCTGCTGGCCGACGAGATCAACCGGACTTCCCCCAAGACCCAGTCGGCCTTGCTGGAGGTCATGGAAGAGCACACCATCACCGTGGACGGCAAGACCCACGCCCTGCCGACCCCGTTTTTGTGCATCGCCACCCAGAACCCCCTGGGTTCGGCCGGTACCCAGCCCCTGCCGGAATCCCAGCTGGACCGGTTTATGGTCTGCCTCTCCATCGGCTACCCGACGCTGGAGAACCAGATGAAGATCCTCAACGCCCAGCGGTATTCCAACCCCCTGCTGGACCTGCATCCGGTCACGGACGCCGGGAATATCATCGAGGTGCAGAATTATCTGGCGTCCGTGCGCCTGGCCGACCCGGTGCTGAAATACGCCATTCGGCTGTGTGAAGCCACCCGTGTCCACCCCCTGGTGGAGCTGGGCATCTCGCCCCGCGGCGTGGCGGCCCTGGTGAAGATGGCGCGGGCCAACGCCGTTCTGCGGGAGCGGAACTATGTGGTCCCGGAGGACGTGCAGAACGTGTTTTTGGACGTGTGCGCCCACCGCCTCGTTCTGCGCCCCCAGGCCAGAGTGGACGGCCTGACGGCCAGGGAGGTCTTGGAAGAGACCCTGACCAACGTCCGCCCGCCCCGGCCGGAGGACCGATAACGCCATGCGGAAACGACGCCTGGCCTATTGGCTCGTGCTGGCGGTGCTGGCCGTGTTTTTGTTCTTTTTCAGCCAGCCCTTTTTCTTGTGGGCCCTGGCGGTGTTCGGCGTGCTGGCCCTGGTGACGGCGGTCCTGCTGCGGCAGGATGCGAAAAAGCTGACCCTCCGCTTAGAGGTCCGCTCCGGTGGCCGGGAGGGAAGCCAGGTGCCCCTGACGATCGTGGTCCGCCCCAGGGGGCGCATCCTGGTGTCCCGCTGCATGGAGGTGGACCTGAGCATAGAGAACCTGATGTTCGGGAGCGTCCGCAGCAGGAAGCTGCATCTTCGTTTGGGGCGGGGGGAGCAGCGGTATCAGATCCCCATCCCTGCCGCCCAGTGTGGTCAGGTGTGCCTTCGGTGCGACGGCGTTCGGGTGCTGGATGTGCTGGACCTGTTTTCCGTGGCCTGCGCCCCCGTGCAGGAGGTGCAGACGACCATTTACCCCCGCCGGGTGCGGGTGCAGGTGCTGCTGTCCCAGGCCACCGTCGGCTCACCCAGGGCGGACAGCATGATGCAGAACCGCCAGGGCAACGACCCCAGCGAGCTTTTCGACATCCGGGAGTACGTCCCCGGCGACGACATTCGCTCCATCCACTGGAAGCTCTCCAGCAAGACCGAGCAGCTCATCGTCCGCCAGTCCAGCGAGCCCTTTTCCTATCACATGGCGCTGCTGCCCGACCTGGGCCGGAAGCAGGGGGAGCGGAGCGTGGATCAGGACGAGCTCAACGGCGCCGTCGCCCTGGGCAGCGCCATCGCCCAGGGCCTTTTGCGCCAGGGGGTGGCTTTCTGCGCTGCCCTGCCCACGGCGGAGGGCCTGGAGCTGTGTGAGATCCGCACCCAGAGCGATTTTGCCCGGTGCATGGACTGGTGGTTGAGTTACCCCATCCCGGAGAACCCAGGCGCGTCGCTCCAGGCCTTTTTGGCCCAGCATTGGGAGGGGTATTTCACCCGCCTGCTGCTGCTCACGGCGGGGCCCTGCGACTTAGACCTGACGGGCCTGGACGGCCAGATCGGCCTGACCGTGGTCAGCGCCGTGAATGCCTCCGCCCCCGCCACGGCAGAGATGAGCCCCACCACGACCATGGTGGAGCTGCCCACCCACCCGGACCGACAAGAGGCCTGGCGGGTGGTATGCTGACCAAAAACAGAGAAGAAAGGAGGGAGACCGACCATGCGCCAAGAGATCCAAGAGCTGCAGCCCCAGGGGGCTAAGCCGGGCCAGGCCGGTCTCCTTTGGCCGGTTTTTCTGTCGGCCCTTATGACCCTGGGGGGCCTGCTGGGCGTGTACCAGACCTTTGGGGAGCATACGCCCGGCATGCTCGCTCCCGTGCTGGCGGGGCTGGTGGCCCTGCTTTGCTGTCTGCTGGGGTGGGCGTTTCAGGAGAAACACGCCGTGTTGGCGGCCCTGCCGGTGCTGCCCTGGGTGATCCTGTTTGCCGCGGCCGGTCCCGCCGCCCTGTGGCGGGGCGGGAAGCTGTGGCTCAACGATCTCTTCACCCGCTGGAACCTGGCCCATGACGGGGCCTTGTCCCTCTTCCAGGTGGAGGGGACCATGGGGGACTTGCTGGCGCTGGCCTGCCTGCTGGCGCTGCTCTGCGGCTGTGCCGTTTGGTTTTTCGTGGCGGGGCGGCGGGTGCTGCCCTGCGGTGTGGTGGGGGGCCTGGTGGTCCTGCTGCAACTGCTGGGCGGGACCTTTTCGCCCCTGGCCTGCGCGTTGTTTTTGGGGGCCTTTCTGGGCCTCTGGATCACGCGGGACGGGGGAGCGCCCTCTCGCCGGGGTGTGTTCGTCTGGCTGGCGGCGGTGGTGCTGCTGGCTCTGGGCACCCTGTGGGGCGGCAGCAGGACGCTCCCCTCTGTGGACCAGCTGCGGGAGAACATGACCCAGGGCGTCCATGACCTGCGCTACGGCGAGACCGTCCTTCCCCTGGGCGATCTGCGCCAGGCGGAGAAGCTCAACGAGAGCCAGGAGGATATGCTCACCGTCCATACAGGCCAGGAGAAAGCCCTTTATCTCCGGGGCTATGTGGGGGCGGACTACCGCAGCGGCGTCTGGTCCCCCCTGGCAAACCGCACCTACACCGGCGAGAACGCCGGGATGCTGGACTGGCTCCACGAGCAGGGCTTCGACCCCCTCACCCAGCCGGCGGAATACTACCGCCTGAGCGGGGAGGAGGACCAACCGGAGCAGAACACGCTCTCCCTCCAGATCAGCGGCGCAGCCCGTGACCGGATCTACTTCCCGGCCTCCCTGTCTGCCGTGCCCCAGAAGGGCATGCAGTCGGAGCAGGACACCGCTTTGGCCCCCACGGGCTTCATCGGCAAGTGGAGCTATGAAGAGGACGAGCTTTCCGGCTCCCGCCCGGCCGAGCTGACCGTGGCAGAGGAGTGGGTCACAGCCCCCGGCAATGAGGCGCAGAACCGCTACTGCCAGACCGAGGCCGTCTACCGGGACTTTGTCTATCGGACCTACACCACGGTGGACGCCCAGCTGGCCGATCTCCTGCAAGCCATGTTCTGGGAGGAGTACGACCAGGAGGGAGACGGCGTCTACCGCGCCCTGCGTCAGGTCCGGGATACCCTGAACGAAACGGTGACCTACACCAAAGCCCCTCAGGCTGCCCCGGAGGGAGAGGACCCCATCCTCTGGTTCCTCACCCAGTCCCGCCAGGGCAACGACGTGCTCTATGCTTCGGCGGCGGTGCAGGCTCTGCGGGCCCACGGCATCCCGGCCCGGTATGCGGAGGGGTACTATCTCTCTGCCTCGGACGCGGCCAACAGCCCGGACGGGACCGTCACCCTCACCGGCCAGAACGCCCACGCCTGGGTCGAGGTCTATTTCGACGGTGTGGGCTGGCTCCCCACCGATGTGACCCCCGGTTACTACTATGACACCGTGGCCCTCCAGCAGATGGTGGGCACGCCGGACACCGTCCGCAAGACCGCTGCCCTGGAGGACGACCAGAGCGGCGCCGAGGGCGTCACCGGCGAGGACAACGGCGGCAGCGAGGAGAACATCATCCCCCCGGAGGCCGTGAAAAACGGGGCCATTGCCCTGGCGGGCCTGGTCGGGCTGTGCCTGCTGCTGGCCTGCATCGTGCTGCTGGTGCTGGAGCTGATGCGGGCGGCCGTGCTGTGGCGGCTGACCCAGCGCTTCCGGGCGGCGGATGCCGCCGCGCAGATCACCATGCTGGAGGGGCAGATCTTCACCTTCCTGGACCTCTGGGGCTATGAGGCCAGCTTGGGCTGGCACACGGAGGAGCTGGACGCGACCCTGGCCAAGGAATTTACGGCCATTGAGCCCGGTGAGTTCCGCCGGGTCAGCCGCCTGATGGAGCAGGCGGTCTACGGCGGCCTGGAGTTGGAGGAATACGAGACGCGGGCCATCAGAAGCTTCCTGTCGAAGATCTCCCTCGTCAAGCCGGGGGACGGCTGGAAGATCCGCCGCCGGCTGCGCTACGGCTGGCTGCCCATCTTCGCCAAACGCATCCACAAACGAAAAAAATAATTCCGACTGTGTGCGTAATGAATCGCACTGCGTCGGAATTGTTTTTGCTATTTTTAAAAAAGAGGGGTCAGGGTGTGGCGAGGACCTTGGGGTCCTTCCGGGTGATGATCCGGTAGGCGATGAGGCAGATGATGACGGACACCAACGACCCTGCCGCCGTGGCCAGGCCCATGGGGAGAAGGGACGCCGGGAACCAGAGGGAGGTCAGGTAAGCGCCGGGGAGCCGGGCCAGGCAGAGGGAGATGATGTTGTGCAGAAAGGAAAACTCCGACCGCCCTCTGGCGCAGAAGTAGCCACTGAAGCTGAAGTGGATCCCCGCCAGAGCGCAATCCAAAATATAGCCCCGCAGATACTGCCCGCCGGCCACCCACACGGCCTGGTCGGGTGTGAAGAGGGAGACGACCTGGGCGGCGATGAACTGCATGAGCACGGCCATGATGAGGCCGAACCCGGCGGTGATGATGACGGCGTAGCGCAGGGTGCTCTTGGCACGCTCCGGCTTGCCGGCCCCGATGTTCTGGGCACCCAGGGCGGAGACGGTGGAGAGCATGGAGGAGGGGACCAAGAAAAGAAAGCTGATGATCTTTTCCACGATGCCCACGGCAGCCGCATCCGTCAGCCCGCGCCCGTTGGCGATGACGGTGATGACGAGAAAGCCGACCTGGATCAGGCCGTCCTGGAGGGCGATGGGGATGCCGATGCGTAAAATTTGTCCGGTCACGGTCCACTTGGGCTGGAAGCAGGCTTTCGTGACCGGCAGGCCCGTCCCCTTGCGGCAGATGACGATCAGGGCAATGACCACGCTGATGCCCTGCGAAATGGTCGTGCCCAGGGCAGCCCCGGCAGGGCCCAGGCGCAGAGCGCCCATGAAGAGAAAGTCCAGGCAGATGTTGGCCGCGCAGGCGATGGCGATGAAATACATGGGGCTTTTCGAGTCGCCCATGCCGCGGAAGATGGCGCTGATGATATTATAGGCGGTGATGCAGGGGATGCCCAGGAAGCAGATGGTGAGATACTGCGCCGTCCCCGCCACGGCTTCCGCCGGGGTGGACATGACGGACACGATGGGATACACGAACCGCAGCAGCACCAGCGTCAAGACCACGGACAGGGCCAGAAAGATGGTCGCCGTGCTGCCCACGGCGTCGGCGGCCCGCTGGCGCTTCTCGCCGCCCACGGCCTGGGCGATGGTGACGGTGGAGCCCATGGCCAATCCCACCAGCATGACGGTGATCATGTGCATGACCTGGCTGCCGACGGAGACGGCCGTCGTGCTGGCCACGCCCTCAAACTGGCCGATGATGAACAGGTCGGCCATGCCGTACAGCGTTTGCAGAAAATAGGACAGCAGATAGGGCAGGGAAAACAGCAGGATATTCCGCAAAACGCTGCCGGTGGTGAGGTTACGTTCCATAGGCCAAGGCCCTCCTTTTATCCGTGGGTGCGACCACGCTGGCCGAGCCAATGGCGTAGAATATCCAAGACATGGTAAAAACCGCTCCCTTTTGTCGCTTAGTATAACACAAATAGACGAGAACGGAGGAACCAACGGGAAACTTTTGCCCTTTTGCCTAGAAAAATCGTGGCTTGGTTGACAGTATGCGAAAAATGGTGGTAAAGTGATAAAATCAGCCGCCGGGATTTTTGAGAAATACGGCCTGGACCTTGCCCTGGCGCGGGTCGAAGCCTGACCCTATTGAACGAGAGAACCGAAGGAGAAGCCCATGAGAGTACGATGGATCGCAGCCGCCCTGACGCTGGCGCTGTGTTTTTCCCTGGCCGCTTGCGGCCATCCCCCTGTGTCTGAGGAGCAGGAAGAAGATCTGACGATCTTGCGCATTGGCAACGACGACTATGAGCCGTACAGCTACCTGGACGAAACAGGAGACTTCACCGGCATCGACGTGGACCTGGCCAAAGAGGCCTGCCGCCGCCTGGGCTATCGGCCGGAGTTTCACCAGGTGGTTTGGGAAAACAAAGACCAGGAGCTGGCCGCGGGGAACATCGACTGCCTGTGGGGCAGCTTTACCATGACCGGCCGGGAGGACCTCTACCAATGGGCCGGCCCCTATCTGTACAGCCGACAGATGGTGCTGGTCCGGGCGGACAGCGACATAGCCACCTTGGCCGACCTGGCCGGAAAGCGCGTGGCGGTCCAGGCGACCTCAAAGCCGGAAACGGTTTTCCTGGAGCGCCCGGAACCGGAGCGCGTCCCAAAGGTGGGAGAGGTGTACTGCTTTTCTAGCATGGAGGAGGTCTACTCCGCCATCCGCAAAGACTTTGTGGACGCCATCGCCGGCCACGAGGGGGCCATGCGGACGTTTATGGAGGATTCTCCGGGATCTTGGCGGATCCTGGACCAGAGCCTCATGGTTTCGGGACTGGGGGTTGCGTTTCCCAAGGGCACCAACGAGATCTTGTCGGCCCAGCTGACTGCCGTGTTGCAGGAGATGCAGAAAGACGGAACAACGAAAGCGATCGTTGAAAAGTACGGATTCGATCCGGATCAGTTTTTTTTAGGGAGAGGAGGTAGCTCGTGATGCATCACACCAAAGAAATGCCAGCGCAGCCCCGCCGCCGCGCGGGGCTGCGCTGGGTCTCCCTGGTGCTGAGCATGGTGGTGTTGGCGGTGCTCCTGGTGGTGCTGTGGGGCCAAGACCAGAAGAACGTCCTGGCTACCACCGACGAGACCATCGACTTTCTCAAGGAGCAGGTGGTCCGCTATGACAACTACGTGACCAACGACAAGACCAAGAGCTTGATCCGCCTGCTGGATAAGACGGCGGAGCTGAGCCGGTGCCTGGGTCTTTCCGGTGCGGCTGACCAGGATATTTTTGATGACTACGTCTATAACCAGCGCCTGACCGGTGCCGTTGTGGTGGACGAGACCCTGCACCCGATCCAGCAGTCCAGCGCAGACGGGGATACCTACGCCTATTGGTATGACATGCTCCACAGCCAGAATGTGACCTCGATCATTACCTACCCGACCAAGTCCTACATGACCCGCGTGGAGCGGGACGGGGAAAGCTATGACGTGGCCGTGGTCGCCCGCACAGGGGAGAAGGGGCTGGTCCTGGCCTATTATAAGCGCCATGAGATCGTTGCCGGCACCGGGGAGATCACCATGGAGTCTCTCCTTACCAATTATAAATTCAAGATGGATGGTGTCGTCATGGTCACCGATGGGACGCAGATCATTGCCAGCAACCACCAGGATCTGATCGGTCAGACGGTGAGCGAGTGCCTGCAGTTTCTGGACAGCGATACGAAGACCTTGAAAAACGGCCTGCTTTGTGCGAAGGTCGGCGGCAGGAGCTGGTACGGCGGAAAAGCCCAGGCCAAGGGAAACTTCCTCTACGCCTTCTTCCCCTCCAACGAGGTCTACGCCACCTTCCGCACCGTGCTGGGCTATGGCTTGGCGGCCCTGGCGATGATGTGGCTGATCTCTACCCTGATCCGCTACCGGATCGAACAGGGCGACCTGCGCCAGATCCAGAAGCAGTTACGCACCATCCAGGCCATCAGCAGCGTGTACACGGCGGTGGTTCTGCTGGACATCCGGAGCAACACCTGGGAGCTTATCCAGGCGGAAGATCGGCTGCGGATCATCACCGACCCCAAGAGCACGGCCACCCAGATGCTGCAAAGTATCAACGAGCACCGCTTCAGCAAAGACAGCCGGGAGGATTTTGCGGCCTTTAGCGACCTGTCCACCCTGCCCCAACGGATGCAGGGCCGGGATTATATCACGCAGAACGTCCAGGATGTGAATGGCCGCTGGTATGTTTCGATGATCGCGCCCCAAAAGCTCGACGAGCAGGGGGCGCTCACGGAAGCCATGCTCATCTTCCGGGACATCACCGAGCAGCAGTGCCGGGAGCTGGACTACCAGATGGAACTGAAAAACACCGCCGAGGAGGCCAAGCGGGCCGACGCCGCCAAGACCAGCTTCCTGCGCCGCATGAGCCACGACATCCGCACCCCCATCAACGGCATCCGCGGCATGGTCGCCGTCAGCCGCTGCTGCATCGGGGATGAGGAAAAACAGGAGGCGTGCCGGGAGAAGATCCTGTCCGCCTCCGGCTTCCTGCTCAGCCTGGTCAACGATGTGCTGGACATGTCCAAGCTGGAGAGCGGCCAGGTGCAGCTGGAGCACGTTCCCTTTGACCTGCCGGAGCTGGGCGACGGCGTGTTGAGCCTGCTGGAAACGGAGGCCCAGAGGCGGGGCGTGACCCTCATCTCTGACCGCCCGGCGCTGCCCCACCCACATCTGCTGGGCAGCCCCCTGCACCTGCGCCAGGTGCTGCAGAACATCACCGGCAACGCCGTCAAGTACAACCGGGAGGGCGGCTCGGTCCGCACCGGCTGCGAGGAGCTCTCCTGCGACGGCAAGCGCTGCTGGATCCGCCTGACCTGCGCCGACACCGGCCTGGGTATGAGCGAGGAATTTCAGCAAAGAGCCTTTGAGCCCTTTGCCCAGGAGCACAACGACGCCCGCACCGCCTACGAGGGCACGGGCCTGGGCCTGGCCATCACCAAGGATCTGGTGGAGCGCATGGGCGGCACCATCGACTTCACCAGCAAGGAGGGGGAGGGCACGACCTTCTTCCTCACCATCCCCTTCGACATTGACCCCGACGCAGCGCAGACGATGGAGACGGAGCAGCCGGAAGCGCAAAGCTTCTCCATTGTCGGCCGGAACATCCTGGTGGTAGAGGACAACGACCTGAACATGGAGATCTCCCGCTTCCTGCTGGAAAACGAGGGCGCTTCTGTGACAGAGGCCTGGAACGGGAAAGAGGCGGTGGAGCTGTTTGCCCGCTCCGCCCCCGGTCACTTTGACGTGATCCTGATGGACATGATGATGCCGGAAATGGACGGCCTGGAGGCCACCCGGCGCATCCGGGCCATGGACCGGCCCGACGCCAGGACGGTCCCCATCATTGCCATGACCGCCAATGCCTTTTCCGATGACATCCAGCGCAGCCGGGAGGCGGGGGTGAACGAGCACCTCTCCAAGCCCCTGGACCTGCCGCTGCTGCTGCAGACCATCCACCGGTGCCTCCATCAATAAGCGAAGACCCAGCCGTCCGGAACACGGCTGGGTCTTTTGATTGCGTTTTATTGCGTTCGGTCAGCCGCGTTTTTCTTGGCTTCCCGCTTGGGGTTCTTGGGGAACCAGCCCTTGGCCACCCGCTGCTCCTGCTCGAAGAGCTCCTTGATGGTCCAGAGACAGGTGATGCCGAAGACGGCGATCAAGATGCTTCCAACTGTGTGGGCGATGAACAGCGATCCGATCAACGCCCCCGCGCCCACCACGGCAAAGAGCGGCCAGATGCCCTTTCCAAAATAATACTCGCACCGGATGACTACCACATGAAAGCTGCCAATGAGCAGAAACGTGGCCGCGCCGATGAGGATGCCCTGATAGTGCATGGGCTCCGTCCCTCCTTCTCTTTGGGTCATTGTCCGTATCATACCATAAGTCGTCCCAAAAAGAAAGAAGAACCGGTACTCACCCAAGCGCCACATCCAGCGCCATCATCACGCTGAACCCCAGTGCGAAGCAGAGCGTCCCTACGTTGGAGTGCCGCCCCTGGGACATCTCCGGGATCAAAAACCCGTAGACTGCTTCTATTGGACAAAAAAGCAGGGACGATCTACGGACCGCCCCTGCTTTTGGGTTTGATAGGGAGAAAAAATAGGCTCAAACGTAAAGATAATCATTCAGCACCGGCTGCAAGCCCTCCTGGCTCATGTCCTCATACATGGTTGCGAAGCTCCGCCCGTCGTTGATCTCAAACTGTTCATCGCCCTCGTCGGCCCCGGCGTCCTGGCCGGTGTACTTGCTCTCGTGGTCGCCGATGCCGGTGGAGACGCCGGCGGAGACCTTCGTGGCGGCGATCTTCACGATGCCGTCCCGGAAGCTGGCGCTCTCGCGGGAGGAGACGGTGATGCCCGCGAAGGGCAGGAAGATGCGGTAGGCGCAGAGGATCTGACAGAGCTCTTTTTCGTGGACATCCAGGGGATTGATCTTGTCGTTGTTCACGATGGGCCGCAGGCGGGGGCAGGAGAGGGACATCTCTGCGTGGGGGTATTTGCGCTGGAGATAGTAGACGTGCAGGGCAGTGGCCAGGGCGTCTTTTCGGAAGTCCGCCAGGCCCAGCAGGGCGGAGAAGCCCACGCCGCGCATGCCGCCCATGAGCGCCCGTTCCTGGGCCTCGAAGCGGTAGGGCCAGACGCGCTTGTGGCCCTTCAGGTGGAGGGTCTCGTATTTGTCCGCGTCATACGTCTCCTGGAAAACGGTGACGTAATCCGCGCCGCAGTCCCGCAGATAGCGGTATTCGTCGGTGTTCACGGGGTAGATCTCCAGGCCGATCATGCGGAAGTATTTCCGGGCGATTTTCACGGCTTCGCCGATGTACTCCACGCTGCTCTTGGCCCGGCTCTCGCCGGTCAGCATCAGGATCTCCTCCATGCCGGAGTCGGCGATGACCTTCATCTCGTGCTCGATCTGCTCTTTGTTCAGCTGCATCCGCTTGATGTGGTTGTAGCAGTTGAAGCCGCAGTAGACGCAGTAGTTTTCACAGTAGTTGGCGATGTAGAGGGGGGTGAAGAGATAGACGGTGTTGCCGAAGTGCTTCTGGGTCTCCCGCTGGGCCTTCCCGGCCATCTCTTCCAGAAACGGCGCGGCGGCGGGGGAGAGGAGGGCTTTGAAGTCCTCCACGGAGCAAGTCTCGTGCTCCAGCGCCGCCCGCACGTCGCGGGTGGTGTAGGTGGTGTAATCATAGGCGCCGACCTGCTCCATGACTTTGTTGCGAATTTCGGGAGAAATTTGCTCCATGCCGGGCTGGTAGGCCATGTGGTCCGTGCGGCTGGTGGGATCGTTCTCTAAGCGATGCTTTCGCGCCAGGGCCTCAGGGCTGAGATACTCCGAGTCGATTAAAAATTGGTTTTCCATGACGATCACGGCCTTTCTGTTGGATTTTAAAAGAGAGTCTGCCAGGGGAACTCAGTCGTGCAGGAACCCGGTCAGGGGGTCCGAGGCGGAGGCCCCGCGGGTCAGCACCCGGCCCAGGCCGGAGAGATAGGCTTCCCGCCCGGCTTCGATGGCCTTTTTGAAGGCGGAGGCCATCTGGGGCAGGTCCCCGGCGGTGGCCAGGGCGGTGTTGGCCATGATCGCCGCCGCGCCCATCTCCATGGCCTCGCAGGCCTGGGAGGGGCGGCCGATGCCGGCGTCCACGATGATGGGCAGGTCGATCTCGTCTACGAGAATTTGGATGAACTCTTTCGTGGCCAGGCCCTTGTTGGAGCCGATGGGGGAGGCCAGGGGCATCACGCAGGCGGCCCCGGCGTTCGCCAGGTCGCGGGCGGTGTACAGGTCGGGGTACATGTAGGGCATGACCACGAAGCCCTCCTTCGCCAGAATTTCTGTGGCTTTCACCGTCTCCTGGTTGTCGGGCAGGAGGTATTTGGAGTCCCGCATGATCTCGATCTTCACGAAATCGCCGCATCCCAATTCGCGGGCCAGGCGGGCGATGCGGACGGCCTCTTCGGCGTTTCTGGCCCCGGAGGTGTTGGGCAGCAGGGTCACGCCCTTGGGGATGTAATCCAAGATATTTTCATGGTCTTTCGTGTTGGCCCGGCGGACGGCCAGGGTGATAAGCTCTGCCCCGGCGTATTCCACGGCGGCCTGGATCAGCTTCAGGGAGTATTTCCCGGAGCCTAAGATGAAGCGGGAGGAAAATTCATGCCCTCCCAGGATCAGTTTATCGTTCTGCATGATAAAAAACGTCCTTTCTGTTTTGTGTCAGGGTTCTCTCTCTCCGGCGATGAGCCGGAGGATCATATTGGCCTCGTGGGCGGCGCAGACCAGCACGCGGGAGGCTACCAAGCCCAGCCCCACGGAGGAATCCGATGTGCCGTCCCCACAGAGATAAAAGCGCTGGGAGACCCGGCGGGTCTGGATCGTGTTGGCCGAGCCAAGTCCCGCCAGACCGGAGCCGGCCACGAGATATTTTTCCGGGAAGTGCTCTAAGACCCCGGAGACCAGCATGGCCTTGGCCTCAGCCCGGTCGAACGCTTCGCAGATATAGTCCTCGGTTTTGAGTAGGTCCGGCAGATTTTCCTCCGTGACCTGGATGGTGTCGCAGGTCACGTCGCAGTAGGGGGAGATGAGAGCTAACGTCTCCCGCAGGGCGTCGGTCTTATACTGCCCCAGCTGCCCTACGGCGTACTGCTGGCGGTTGAGATTGGTCAGGTCTACCCGGTCGAAGTCGATCAGGTGCAGATGCCCCACCCCGGCCCGCGCCAGGGCGATGGCGATGTTGGACCCCAGCCCGCCCAGACCGCACACCGCCACGCGGGCGGCGCTGATCTTGTTTTGCAGGTCCTCTCCGTGGCGGATGTTCAAGGCCTCCCGCATCACCTCGCGGGAGGGGATGGGATGCGCTTGCAGGCCGGCCATCTCAGCCACCTCCCACGAAGCTGACGACTTCGATCACGTCGTTGTCTTGCAGCACGGTCTCCCCATACAGCCGCTTGGGGACGATCTCTCCGTTGCGCTCCACGGCGATGCGGGTGGGGACGTAATCGGTGGTGTCCAGATATTCCTGCAACGTCTTTCCGGCGGCGATGGCAACGGGGGTGCCATTGACTTGGATCATCGTAAAAACTCCTCTCACAGCGCAAAAAAGCCGCACAAAAGAACACACCCGTGGTGGTGTGCCCCTTCGTGCGGCGTTACGCTCGTACTCTGTATCCTATTGTATCATGGGGAGAGAATTTGTCAAGGGGGTGTTTGGCAGCGAAGCGTCTACTCCGCCGGCATTTGTCGGCCCGTGTGGTCGATGGTGTAATCCGTCCCGCAGGTGCCGGGCAAAATGAGCTGGCCGACAGGGACGACTTGATAGCCTTCGCCCAACAAATACTCTAAGATGCCCGGCAGGGCTTCGGGGGTGTGGAGCGCGGCGTTGTGGAAGAGAATGATGGAGCCGGGCTGCACGCCCTCGGTCACGCGCTTGGTGATGGTGGCTGCGTCGTAGTCCTTCCAGTCCAGGCTGTCCCCCCTGGCAGCGGTTGGAGAGGTGCAGGATCAGGAGTGATACAGGTACTGTAAAATGTCGATCATGTCTTCGATATCAACTATATCGTCACCGTTGACGTCGCAGACGGAAGCGTTGCTCCAGTCGCTGTCGCCGGATCGCGCCTGATACCAGCGTTGGCAGGTGGTGATGTCCAGCTGGTCCACGGTGCCATCTTTGTTGACATCGTAAGAGTTACCCTCGCGCACTGCGATGCTGAGGGAGGGCGTCTTGATGTTGCTGAGCAGCGTCACGGCCTGGCCGTTCTTGTCGAAGCCGGTGACGGTGACGCCGGTCAGCTTGATGCCCAGGTTTGTGCCGTTTTCTGCGGTGGCCTTGAAGACAACGCGGGAGACGTCGGTCAGTGCCGCCTGGGTGAGGCTTCCGCCGCGGGTGCCGTCCTGTAAATAGCTGAGCATCAGAATGCCCTTGTTACCGTTCCAACGGATGTCGCCCAGGGCGGTGAAGCCGTTTTTGCCCTTGGCGGTGCCGACGGTGAGGGCGGCGTCCCGCTCAAACACGAACGAAACGGTAGCCACGCGCTTCAGCTTTTCCAGCTGGAAGTCCACAGGTAACTCAGCACCGGGCTGAATAGAAGCTGGGGCCTGGATCGAGGCGAGGACAGGTTCCTCTTCCGGTTCTGTGGGCTCCGGATCTACGATGGTGCCGCCGGTCAGGTCGTAGTAGTCGGAGACCGTCTGGTTGTCCGCATAATCGACCAGTCCGATCTTCGCCTGGGTGAGGTCGTCAAAGGCCGGGTCGGACAGGTCAAAGGTCACGACGGTCTGTGCCCCTGCTTCCCTCTCGTTCGGGGCGATCCAGCCGGTCAGAGGCTTGGAGCCCAGCGTTGCGCAGACGGCCTGGACGTAGTGGTTATCTGTGACCGTCACCTTCCACAGGCGTTTGCCGTTTTGAATGACGACTTCGCTCTTCACGACCTCCGGGGCCTGGTTGTCGATGGTCAGGGGGAAGGTCTCCGTCTCCGTCTTGCCGTTGAGCGTGGCGGTGACGGTGTAGGTGTAGGTCCCCTCCGGCAGGGCCTTGGCGGCGGTGAACTTCAACTTGGTGTAGCCCGTGAAGCCGGTGGCCGCCATCGGGGTGTGATAGGACTGCTGGCTGCTGCTGTAATAGGTCTTGCTCTGGTTGGTCAGCGTTTCCTCATAGACCTTGGCATTGCTCTCGTTTGTAACGGAGAACGTCAGTTTATCCGCGTTGCGCAGCATGGCCATGGCCGCCGTCACATGATACTTTGACGTTTTATTAGACATGGCGATGTAATTCTTGTCAAAGCGGTCGTTGTCCGTGGCGTAGAGGTTGTGGCCCAGGTAGTAGCCGCTGCCGTCTGCACCGAACAGGCCCAGCATGGTCCGGTAGACGGCCGGGCTCTTGTCCGTGTCATAGACGGAGGCGTCAAAGATGGGCGCGGCGGACCAGTCGCCATAGAAGCCCAGGAAGGGCAGGCCCAGGGAGATCGTGTCGCCGCCATTCACCGGTGTGAGCGTCACAAAGCCCTCGATATAGATGCCGTTGGGGAAGTCCTTACTCAGCGCGGCTTTGCCCTTTGCGGTCAGGGCCAGGGAGACGTTGACCGTCGCGGTGCCGCTGGCACGCAGCGTGACGGTACTGGGCGCAGTCACGGTCACTTCGTCTGCGCCCAGCTGGCGCGGGCTTTGGGCGAGATAGGTCTTGCCGTCCTTCGTTACCGTGTCCTCGGTCAGCACGGTCACGCCGACCTCATACTGGATCTCACTTGTGCTGAGATTGTTTGCCTGGAAGGAGAAGGAAAAGCTGCCGTCCGTGCTGTCGCCCAGCTCGGCCTTGGGCAGGCCGCCCTCTGCCGAGGACAGGTAGGCTTTCGCCTTGGTGGCGCGGCCAAGCTGCACCAGGCCGGCACCTTGCTTGCGGGGGGAGTAAGGCAGGCTCTGCTTGTTTTTCACCGGGACAGCGGTGCTCATGAGAAGCTTGTTGGACAGGGCGGTGATCTCCTGCTGGGTCATGTTCGTGCCGCCCAGCTCCTCCGTGATGTATTGGGCCATGACGACCGCAGCGCCTGCCATGTGCGGCGAGGCCATGGAGGTGCCGCTCATGCTGCCGTAGAGACCACCGGGCAGGGTGGAGTAAATGTCCCCGCCGGGGGCGGTGATCTCCGGCTTGAGCTTCAGGTCCGGCGTGACGCCCCAGGAGGAAAAGTCCGACATTTTGCCGCTGTAAGCGTCCTGGAACTGCGCAAGATAGCTCTTGTTGAACGAAACGTGCTTGTCCAATGCGGCCAGCATTGCTTCGCCGTCTGCCTTGCTGATGAAGACGGCGGGGATATTGCCGTCCGTCGACATATTGACCAGATCACCCTCCACATTGTCGTAGATGATGACGGCTTTGGCTCCGGCTTTTTTGGCGTTGGCCTCTTTTTGAGCGAAGGTGAGAATTTCCCCGTTCTCTTCCCCGGCCCGTTGGATGAGCGCGACCTTGTTCGTCAGGGTTTTGCCGGTGAAATCAGTCGTTGCACCGACACCGCAGGCCACGTACTCATACGTGCCATTCAGACTGGCGATCTGCTTGGAGACCGTTTCCGCCGGGTCGCTGTAGCGAATTTTCCGGTCACCCACCAACAGATAGGGGGCCGTGGCCTTCACGTTGTTCATGCTGGCCACGGACAGGGCCGCATCATAGGTAGAGGGGGAGGCAACGGCCCCGTTGTCCGGGTTGGAGGCCAGGGGCAGGTCGGTGCCGCTGGCGCTCTTGTAGGAGGAGCTGTACTCGTTGCCCGCTGCGCACATCAGGCTGATGCCTGCGTTTTTCACGCGCTGGTAGACCTGCTGCATCTTGGCCTCAGCGGCCTGGGAGAAGCCGGCGGTCATGCCCAGGCTCATGTTGATCGCATCCACGCCCAGCATGACGGCGTCATCCAGGGCAGCTAAAATATCCGAGTCATAGGCCCCGCTGCCGTCGTCTCTGAAGATCTTTAGGATCATCAGCTGCGCGTCCGGGGCTACACCGGTCACCTTCCCGCCGTTGGCGCCGACGATGCCTGCCACGTGGGTGCCGTGGGAGTTTCCGCCGGAGACGTTGGTGTCATTATCATAATAGTCATAGGCAAAGGGGATCTTACTGCTTTTGTACACCGAATCCACGCTGATCTCACCGGCCCGAAGGGGGTTGCCTGAGATTTTTGCTTGGATGTCGGTCTTGGTGTACTTTGCGCCATTGACGCCGATTTGAAAGGCCTCATGGCTGGTGTCCAGGCCGGTGTCTAAGATGGCCACGACCATGCCCTTGCCGGTGTAGCCGGTCTCTTGGGAAATATCCCCGCCGATGGAGGGGACGCTGTCGGCCAGCTTCGTCTCGTTCACCGGCTCGATGAGCTGGTAGACCTGGGAGACATAGGCATCTTTGACGCCGGGCAGGTCCTGGATGGTCTCCAGGTCGGCGTAGTCGGCTTCGACGGACAGGCCGTTGAAGACGGTCGTATACTCGTACCGAACCTCTACGTCGTCCAGCTTGGTGGCCAGCTGGCTCTTCACGGCCTTGCGGGCCCGCTCCAGCTTGCGCTCGGTGGATTGGGCGGCGCTGCTGTCCAGAAAGTCCGTCACGCTGGCATACTGGGAGACCTTGTGGCTGTCCAGCAGGGGGGCGTCCTCCAGCTCAATGACGATGCGGACTCGTTCGTCCGGCGCATAGGCCGTGACCTGCTGGCTGCTGTCCGGCTGGAAGAGGGAACCGGTGTCCTCGCTCTCCACCGCCAGGGCCGGCACGGCCGAGCCCAGCAGCGCCGCGGCCAGCAGTCCCGCGCCCCAGCGCCTGAATAGGGATGTTAGATTCATTTGCTTTCTCCTGTGTTTGCGATTCGTCTCAAAAAGTAAGCACAGGCTAATTTTGCATCATAGCGAATATCTCGCGGTTTGGCAAGTCCCAAAAAGACAAAAACCGACCAGAACACTCAGGATCACAAAAATTTCTTTGTTTTATACAATGCGTATATGTTTTGGGGAGAGCAAAAACAGAAAATGTGCCCTATATCTTTTTGCTCTTTCGTTGTGATATAATCAAAAATGTCTCAAAAAGTAAGGAAAGAGAGAATGTTTTGCAATGTTTTTCTTTTCACGGCAAGAGTTAGTGAGTGCTAACTAATATCCTGTCGGGTGGTATACAAAACGGATAAAAATGTCCGTTTTTTATTTGGCTATAAGTTAGTATACGCTAACTTTTTGCCATGTGCGCCACCAAAGAACATCCCAAAGGAGGAAAAAATTTATGACAGCAATCATCGACTCCCGCCCACGCATCCCCCGCCTGGCCATGGTCTTCATCGCCGCCGTGGTCGTGATGCTCCTCACCGCTCCGAAAGCAGGAGCGTGGGACGTCACGGATGGTGACTTTACCATATCGCGGGAGCGTAGTGGTTCCGGCTATGGCAATGTGACCGTGACTGCCTATAACGGCAACGGTATGGATATTACCTTACCGACCAAGGTGACATACAGCGGGACGGAATACGATGTTACCGCCGTTGGTAGCAACGTGTTGAGCAAACTTGCCGGAATCGACGGCGTAGAAACTACGGTTACTATCCCGGAAGGCTATACCTCACTGGAAGGAAATGCTTTTACCAACTGCTACGGACTGAAGGCAATTACGATTCCTAGCTCGGTAACAAGAATCAATTACAATGCTTTTGAGGGATGCAAAAATCTTGCATCTGTTACTTTCGCAGAGAGTAGTTCCAATCTCTCGTTTGGCAACAAGGTATTTCTCGGCTGCACTTCGCTGAATCACATTACTTTGCCTACTCGCTTGAGTGATTTGGGCGCAGGTGTATTTCAGGGTTGCACCTCGCTGAGCGATCTTACCATTGCAGCCGACAATGCGGACTATCTCATGCAGGATGGCAATGTATATGTGAAAAATGATGATGGCGAAAGCTATACGTTCCATTCCTACGCACCTGCTTCCTCTGCAACCAGCTTCACCATTCCCTCTGAGGTAAACGGGAAACCCGTCACGTCCATTTTTCGGTTGGCATTTCAGAATCATTCCACGCTGCAATCCGTGGTGATCCCTGCCTGTGTGACGGACCTTAAGGCTTCCTGCTTTGAGGGCTGCTCTGCGCTGAAAAAGGTTTCCATTGGCGCAGAAAGCATCACGCTGGGCGGCAGCGCTTTCGTCGGACTGCCCGAAGGTAGCGTCATTGAAGTTGCAAACGAAACGGTGAAGAACGCTTTTGAACCTTCGACTTATTACACCTATTACACTGCGGACAATACAACCATCAAGATCAAGGGCAGCGAACCTGAGGTGGAAGCCACGCCTGCTGCTTCCCTGACGGTCAAGGGCGCTGGCGTGAAGGTCGGCTACTCTTACTACACGGTAAAGCTGGATAGAGCCGCAAACCTCTCCACCATGATCATCAACCTGTCCTTTGACGCTTCTCAGGTTTCCCAGGACGCACAGGTGACGGGAAAACCGGCCGCTTACACCAAGGTCAAAGACGAGCGATTCACGTTGACTCCGAAGTGGAAGGAAGAGGTCGGCAAGGTCAAGGTAAGCCTGATGCTTACGACCGACAACAAGGCTGTGACCTCGGAAGAAGCTTCCAACCTGCTTCTGCTGGCTCTGCCCGTTAAGACGGGTGTCACCGGAAACATTGCGATGACTGTGGACAGTGCAACGTGTGGCGGTGTGGTTTCTGGCACTACTACCGGGGGCACCGTTAGCGTGAATGGCTCCCCGGCCTCCAACCGCGTGACCAGCTATGACGTGTATGCAGACGACAAGATCGACATTCTGGACATCACCGAGGCACAGCGGTTCTATCAGGTGTCCAGCAGCGACGATGACTGGGCCGCTGCCCAGAAGGCCGACGTCAATGCCGACGACAAGGTCGACATCCAGGACCTGATCGACATTTTCCTGCAAATCGAATTTTGACCCTAAGCGAGGTACTCTATGATACGTTCCACACAGAAACGACACCTGCTGGCGCTGCTTACGGTGGTGCTGGCCCTGCTTGCCCTGCTGCTGATGCACCCGACGGCGGGAGCCGTTGACGCCGACGAAGACGAGCTGATCGGCGCGAACATTCAAGACGGCGTCCTGCTGGGCTATTACGGCCCAGGCGGCGACATCGTGATCCCCAACACCGTTACCAAGATCGGCGATGAGGCCTTTAAGGGAAACAAAAAGGTAACCGGTGTCACCATTCCCGGCAGCGTGGTGGACATTGGTAACAATGCTTTTGAGGCTTGTGAAAACTTGAAGAAAGTTGCTTTCACCAACCCTGGCGAAGCAAGAAATAACCTTCTCATCCGCCTCAGTGCGTTTAAGGACTGCACGAAACTGACCGACGTGGAGATCCCGGCCCGCGTGAAACAGATCGTCGGCAACATCTTCAAGGGCTGCACCAGCCTGATGGAGATCAAGGTCAATGCCAACAATCCCTATTACTTCGCACAGGACGGCGTGTTGTTCGGGCCTGCGCTTGTGGAGTATTCTCCGAAGTATGACGACAACTATGTCCTGCTGGCCTATCCCGCAGGCCGCCAGGGGGAGTATACCATCCCTTCCAAAGTCAATGGTAAGGAGATCGACCAGATCTGGACCAGCGGCTTTGAGGGCGCGGTCGGCCTGACGGACATCACCATCCCCGCCTCCATCGGGCGGCTGGGCACGGCGGCCTTTGAGAGCACCGGCCTGACCCATGTCACCATCCCGGATACCGTCCAGCAGGTGGACCCCGCCGTTTTCCAGAACTGCACCAAGCTGGTGTCTGTCAAGCTCCCGGCTGGCCTCGCCGAGATAGACCAGTATATGTTTGCCAACTGCATCAGCTTGCAGCATGTGGACATGCCGGATTCCATTACCAAGATCAACATCTATGCCTTCCACAACTGCACCAGCCTGACCTCCCTGGCTCTGCCCAGGGGGCTGACCTCGCTCTCCGTGGGCTGCTTTGAGAAGTGCTATAACTTGCAGCATGTGGTCGTGCCGCCCTCTGTCATCAACTTCCCCAAGGATGATGTGGGCGTCTACAATCCCTTTAAGTATTCTCCCGTGACGGTCTATGTGGAGAAAAAATCCACCGCCGATAAGTTCTTCACCAACAACCTGGAGGAATTGCAGGCTTCGGCGACGGCCTCCGGCGGTTCGCTGGCTGTGGTCACGCTAAACAGCGTAGCAGACCCGGCTTCTATCGACGTCAGCTCCCTGGAGCTGATCGACGCGGGCAGACAGATCAGCGTGGCGGGTAAGTTCCGCATCGGCTCCTATCTGAACGTCCAGCCCCTGACTTCTGGCAGCGATTACAATGCGTTCTCCGCCAAGGCAAACGGCAGGGCGTTCCAGGCCTATGACCTTTCCCTGCTGCCCAGCGGTACGACGGCGAGCGGTTCCTTCACCCTGACCATTGGTCAGCCAGAGGGCTATGCCTCTTCTGCTACGCTGTATGGCGCAAACGCTTCCGCACTGACGACGGCTTATGCAGACAACTGCTTTACAGCCTCTCTCTCCGCCCTTGGCCCGGTGGCACTCATCGACGTGAAGGAAGCCACCGGCGGTACGGAGGTCACATCCGTTACGCTGAACAAAACGACCCTGAGCCTGGACGCCGGCAAGACCGGCAAGCTCTCCGCCACGGTCCTGCCTGTTTCAGCCACGGACAAGTCCATCACCTGGTCCAGCAGCAAGACGGACGTGGCTTCCGTCAGCTCGGACGGCACCGTGACCGCGAAAAAGGCAGGCACGGCAGTGATCACCGCCACGGCCACCAACGGCAAGAACGCCTCCTGCACCGTGACCGTCACCGGCGGCACGACAGACCCCGATCCCGGCCAGCCGGAGGCTGTCGTTTCCGCAGACGTGGCCCTGCGCAATGCGGGCCTGGCCGATCATAACCCCAGCTTCCGTCTGGCGCTGAAACATGCGAAAAACGTGACCACCGTCCGCGTGCGCTTTACCGTTGACGCCAGCACCGTATCCATCACCGGCCTGAACGGCTTCCAAGTTCTGGATCAGCCCAAGGGCAGCGTCTCGAACGGCAAGTACACCGGCGAGGTCATGCTGGCTTACCTGAACACCGGCCGCACGGCATTCACCCAGACAGGAGAGACCGGCATTGCCTCTTTCGTGACGAATGGCGGCGACACGCCGACTCTCAAGATCACTGGCGTGACGCTCTCCGGCTGGGACAGCGACGGCAAGGCCATCTTTGGTACCACCGGTAGCATCGACCCGGATGAGGTCAAGTTCGTCGCCACGACGTATGACCTGAACGGCGACGGCAAGGTCGATCAGCTGGACATCACCGTGGCGCAGGCAGCCTACCAGGCCCGCTCCGCCGAAAGCGACTGGAACACGCCAGGTGCCAACGGCGTGGCCCCCTCGGCCTGCGACGTCACCGGCGACGGTGTGGTGGACATTCAGGATCTCATCGCCATTTATCTGAACGTTACTGCGTAATCAAAACGGATCAAGCAGGGTGTGCCCGCCGCGGC
>OLNF01000915.1_pt1 | contig 26167 bp, 26 predicted proteins | sample 1673061 | NCBI WGS metagenome assembly OLNF01 (sample SAMEA3136751, study PRJEB25190) | human gut metagenome
CCGATGTGCACGGGGGGATCCATGCCGCAGTCCAGCAGCAGCTGCGCCAGCATGGAGGAGGCCGTGGTTTTGCCGTGCGCGCCGCTGATGCATATGGCGTCCTGATGGCCTTCCATTACCTGACCCAGCAGCACGGCGCGTTCCATCTGGGGAATATCATGGGCGAAGGCGTAGGCGCGCTCGGGGTTGTCGGGCGCGATGGCCGCGGAATAGACGATCAGCGCCGCGCCCTCCACATTGCGCGCGTCATGGCCGATGAAAACCTGCACGCCTTCGGCCTCCAGCCGCTCCACCGCGTGGCTGTGGGTGTTGTCAGAGCCGGTGATGTGGTAGCCCTGATCCAGCAGCATCTGCGCCAGCCCCGACATGCTGCTGCCGCCGATGCCGATCATATGCACGCGCTGATCGCGGAAATCACGAATGTGCGGCGTAGTCATGATAATCCCCTCCAATTTATATACCGTCATTGCAGGGATGGGCGCTCACCCTGCGGCAAGCGCCCATCCGTGTATTGATTGATTTTTATTTGCCCAGCACGCGCTTGGCGGTGGCCACTACGTTTTCTACCGTGAAGCCGTATTCCTTGAACAGGATGGCCGCAGGGGCGGAAGCGCCGTAATGATCCAGGCCGATCACCGCGCCGTCCAGACCCGTGAAGCGATACCAGGGCATGGTAGCGCCGGCTTCCATGGCCACGCGGGCACGGATGGCGTTGGGCATGACGGATTCGCGGTATTCATCATCCTGCTTGAGAAACGTTTCCATGCAGGGCATGGAAATGACGCGCGCGGCGATGCCGTCCTTGGCAAGCTCGGCCTGCGCGCCCAGCACCTGCTCCACCTCGGAGCCGCTGGCCATGAGCAGCACGTCGGGCGTGCGGTCGCAATCGGACAGGATGTAGCCGCCCTTGAAGCCGCAGCGGCCGCAATGGTTATACTGCGGCAGGCTCTGGCGGGTAAGCACCAGGCAGGTGGGCAGGCCGGAGGTGATGGCCGTCAGCCAGGCGGCGGTGGTTTCCTTGCCGTCGGCGGGGCGAATCACCTGCAGATCGGGGATGGCGCGCAGGCCGGCCAGCTGCTCCACGGGCTCGTGGGTAGCGCCGTCCTCGCCAACGCCGATGGAATCGTGCGTGAGCACATAGGTGACGGGCAGCTTCATGATGGCGCTCATGCGGATGGCGTGCTTCATGTAATCGCTGAACACGAAGAACGTGCCGCAGAACACACGCAGGCCGCCGTGCAGAGCCATGCCGTTGCAGATGGCCGCCATGGCATGCTCGCGCACGCCAAAGTGCATGTTGCGGCCGGAGCGGTTTTCGGCGCTGTAATCGCCGCCGTCCTTGATGTAGGTGTTGTTGGAGGGAGCCAGGTCGGCGCTGCCGCCCACCAGGTTGGGCAGGCGCTTGGCCAGGCGGTTGATCATCGTGCCGCTGGTGGCGCGGGTGGCGATGCGGCCGTCATACTCCCACAGCTCGGGATCGTCCATCAGCCCTTCGGGCAGCTCCTGGTTGAACCAGGCGTCGTATTCCTTTTTCAGCTCGGGATACTTTTCGGCATAGCGCAGCATCAGGTCGTTCCATTCGGCTTCGCGCTGCTCGCCGCGCTTGACGCACTCGGCCAGGTGAGCGTACACATCGTCGTCCACGCAGAAGGCTCCCTCGGGCATGCCCAGGGTCTTCTTCATGGCCAGCACGTTATCATCGCCCAGGGGCGAGCCGTGGCAGCCGGCGGTGCCCTGCTTGGCGGGGCAGCCGTAGCCGATGATGGTCTTGCAGATGATCAGCGAGGGACGATCGTCGCGGCGGGCCTCGGCGATAGCGGAAAGAAGCTTCTGCACATCGTTGCCATCGTCTACCTTGATTACCTGCCAGCCGTAGGCGGCAAAGCGCATGCCCACGTCCTCACGCATGGCGATGTCGGTGTTGCCCTCGATGGAGATATCATTGTCATCGTACAGGAGCGTCAGCTTGCCCAGCTTCATGGTGCCGGCCAGGGCGGCAGCCTCGCTGGCGATGCCTTCCATCATGCAGCCGTCGCCGCAGAAGGCGTATACGCGGTGATCCACCACGGGAAATTCAGGCTTGTTGAACTTGGCGGCCAGCATGGTTTCGGCGATGGCGAAGCCCACGGCGTTGGCGATGCCCTGCCCCAGCGGGCCGGTGGTGGTTTCCACGCCGGGGGTGTGGCGATATTCGGGATGGCCGGGGGTCTTGCTGCCCCACTGGCGGAAGTTCTTCAGATCATCCATCGTCAGGCCGTAGCCGAACAGGTGCAGCAAGGAGTAGAGCAGGGCGCTGGCGTGACCGTTGGAAAGGACGAAGCGGTCGCGGTTCTGCCACTGAGGATCCTTGGGATTATGGCACATGGCGTCCGCCCACACGGCGTAGGCCATGGCGGCCATGCCCATGGGCGCGCCGGGATGACCGGAATTGGCCTTTTGCACGGTATCAACGGCCAGGGTGCGGATGGTATTGATCGTCTTTTGCTGAATGTCCATCATAAACGCTCCTTTATTGTTTGCTCAGATACGCGCGGATGGGGGAAATATCGATATCCTCAATGCCGTCCAGTACGGAAAGCAGCTTGGAAAGCATGGTACGCACGCCGCCGGGCACGTCGCTTTCCACATTCAGCGGCAGCACGGGATCGTGCACGGACAGGCGCAGCAGGAACCAGCCGTTTTGCAGCCCGTCGTCCAGGTCAAAGTTGATGCGCACGCCCTCGCGGTTATCGGGGGCGATGTGCCAATCGGTCTCATAGGAGGCGTGATCCATCACGCGCTCGATGACGGTGCGGCCGGCCTCGCGGAAATCAGGGGCGGTGATGTTCAGCCGCAGCTCCACGCTTTCCACCGGCTCGCGCAGGCCGTCCAGCAGGCTGGACAGCTCCTTGCCCTCCTGCTTGAGGCGCATGGCCTCGACGATCAGTACCGTCACCAGGTACATGCCGTCGTCCAGGAAGTGGTTTTCGCGCAGGGCGGCATGGCCGCTGGTTTCAATGGCCAGGGGGCAGTCGATGCCCGCGGCGTTGAGGCGCACGGCCTCGTCGATCACATTGCGGTAGCCGCGCTTATAGCGGTAGTGCACGCCGCCCCACTCGGTGATAAACTGCGCCAGCCCCGAGGAGGTGACAGAGTCGGTCACGATGGTCGCGCCGGGCTCCTTATCCAGCAGGATGGCGGAGATCAGCGCAATCAGGCGGTTGCGGTTGATCTCGCGGCCGGCTGCATCCACAATGGCCGCGCGGTCACAGTCCGCGTCAAAGATGACGCCCAGGTCGGCGCCCACCCTGACCACAGCCTGGCTGATGGCGGCCATGGCCTGCTCGTTTTCGGGATTGGGAATATGATTGGGAAAATGGCCGTCGGGCTCCAGGAACTGGCTGCCCTCGGTCCATGCACCCATTTCGCGCAGCATTTCTTCATAGAAGCCGCCCGCGCCGTTGCCCGCGTCCACCACCACATGCAGCCCAAGCAGGGGGCAAGCCACGTCGGTATCCAGGCCGCGGCGCATGCGATCCATCAATTGCTGCTTGTATACGGGCAGGAAGTCGCGCTTCTGCACCGCGGGATGCGGGCTGTCCACCGGCGCGGTGTTGGCCGCGATGGACAGGATCATGCTGATATCGGTGGCTGATACGCCGCCCTCGGGCAGGAAAAATTTGAGCCCGTTGCGGTAGTATGGATGGTGCGAGGCCGTCACCATGATGGAGGCGTCGGCCTTGAAGCCCTCGGTCAGCAGGCTCATATACATGGCGGGCGTGGTGCACATGCCATAGTCCCACACCTGCGCGCCTGTGCGGGCCATGCCCTCGGCGCAGGCAGCCAGCAGCGCGGGGCTGGTCAGGCGGGAATCCCGCCCGATGGCCACGGTCAGCGCGCCGGGACGCTTGCCGGTCTTTTCGCTTAGCCAGGTGATAAACGCGCCGCCGATGCACAGCGCCACTTCGTTGGTCAATACTGCTTTTTCGCCCAGGGCGTCGCCCCGGATATCGGTACCGCTCTTTAAGGATTGATAATCAGTCATACGTTCCCTCCCCAATGTCGCTTAAGCCGCGCAGCAGCCGCCACACAGGCGCGATGGCCTGAAAATCCGCCGCCACGCGATCGGTAATGGAAGCGTCGAAAATCCATCCAGGGTCGATATGCTCACGGGAGAAATAGATTTCCCGCATACAGTAAAGGGGTTGCAGCACGGCGGGCAGATCCTCGGGCGGGCGCAGCTTTTTCCACTGCGTGCCGCCAACGGAGAAATCGCGCTTCTGCAAAAGACGCAGAAGGCCGATCATCTCATCGGGATTGGCTACCATGCGCCGCCGCAGGCTGTCCATCATCGGGCGGTTTTCACCCCATACGCCCAGCCCCCAGTTGACGGCATCCAGCCGAATCTCGAACCAGTAAAAGGGCATGCCGTCCTTGCCGGCGGCCGCGCGCCGAAAAGCTACCCAGTGATGATCGCGATAGGGGGATTTATCCCGGCTGTAGCGCGTATCGCGGTTGATGCGCGACAGGCACTTGGCCGGGCGTACCTCCATATCGGGATCGATGGACAGCATCACGGGCGCCATCTCGGCGATAAAGGCGTAAAAGGGATCGCGAACCTTTTGGTAATACTCCTTGCGATGCGCGTCCATGAACGCCTTTTCATTGTGAAAACGGATATCGGCGTAAAAGGACAGCAGATCGCTGTTAAAGCCTTGAAACATACATTCCTCCGGGTATTCTCACCCAACCATAGATTATAATGGATAAAAGGCATTTTTTCAAGCCTGATCGCCGTATCCGCACATCTTTGCGAAAATGCGCCGCGGTTTGCGCAAATTCGCGCGGATTCGCGCTTGCATGCCGCATCACAGCGTGCTACAATGACATGGAAAGCATTGGATATGGAGGATTACAGCCATGCAGGAACCCAAAGCACGCAAAGATATGGATCCCCGTTATCTGTGGGATTTGAGCAGTATTATTGAAAGCGCCGCCGAGTTTGAACGCCAGTTCAAGGAGGCGCAGGCGCAGGTGTCTGCCTTCTCCACTTGGCAGGGTCATGTGGGGGAGAACCCGCGCCAGGCCATCCGCGAGGCGATGGAGATGAACCGGCTGTTGGAGCGGCTGCTGGTTTACGCCGCCATGTACGCCGATCAGGACGGCGGCGACAGCCAGGCGCAGGATCAGCTGACCCGCGCGCGCAGCCTGGCCGCAAAGGCCGAAAGCGCTGTGTCCTTCTTGCAGCCCGAGCTTCTTTCCCTGCCTGAGCAGACGCTGCTGGATATGAAGAACGACCCTGATTTCAGCGAGTACGACGTATTTGTGGACGATCTGCTGCGCAACAAGCCGCACACCCTCTCCGCCAAGGAGGAGCGCCTGCTGGCCATGACGAACGAGCTGATGGGCGCGCCCGACGCGGTGTATACCATGCTCAGCGACGTGGATATGCCCTTCCCCGTGGTAAAGGATGAAGAGGGCAACCAGGTAAAGCTCAGCAACGCCATGTACGGCCGCTTGATCCGCAGCCGTAACCGCGAGGTACGCAGGGGCGCTTTTGAAGCCATGATGAAGGGCTATAACGACTATCGCCAGACCTATGCTGCTACCTACCGTTATAGCGTCAAGGGCGATGTGGTCGGCGCGCGTGCGCGCAATTTTGACAGCGCCATCGAGGCCTCGCTGTTCCCAGATCGTATCCCTGTGGCGGTGTATGATAACCTGCTCAGCGGCATCGAAGCTATGCGCCCCGCCATGAAAAAGTATATGGAGCTGCGCAAGAAGAAGCTGGGCCTGGACGAGGTGCATCTGTACGACCTGTATGTGTCCATCGTGGACGACTTCGATATGAAGCTGACCTACCCCGAAGCCTTCCAGGTGGTCAAGAAGGGCCTGGCTCCGCTGGGCGAGCATTACGCGCAGCTGCTGGACGAGGCGTATAACAACCACTGGATCGATGTGTACGAGAACCGCGGCAAGCATTCCGGCGCGTACTCCTGGGGCACCTACGGCGCGCATCCCTATGTGCTGATGAACTTCACCGAGGATCTGAACGGCACCACCACCCTGGCGCACGAGCTGGGCCACGCCATGCACTCCTGGCACAGCAACCACGCGCAGCCCTTTGCCAAGGCGGGGTATTCGCTGTTTGTGGCGGAGGTCGCCTCCACCTGCAACGAGATGCTGCTGATGCGCGCCCTGATGAACGAATACAAGGACGATCAAAAGGCCAGCGCTTACCTGGCCAATCAGCTGCTGGAGGAGTTCCGCGGTACGGTGTACCGCCAGACGATGTTCGCCGCCTTCGAGCGCGAAAGCCATCGCATGGAGGAGGCGGGCCAGCCGCTGACCGCCGATTCGCTGGGCGAACTGCATTATCGCCTGAATCAGCAGTATTACGGCGACGGCTGTGCGATCGACGACTGCGTGCGCAGCGAGTGGATGCGCATCCCGCACTTCTACCGCGCCTTCTATGTGTATAAGTATGCCACGGGCTTCTCCGCGGCCGTATACATTGCCAACCGCATCCTCACCGAGGGTCAGCCTGCGGTGGATGATTATATGAAGTTCCTCAGCGCGGGCGGCAGCCTGCCGCCGCTGGATGCGCTGCGCCTGGCCGGCGTGGATATGGAAGACCCTGCCACCGTGCAGGATGCGCTAAAGGTGTTCGCCGATACCGTGGATCAGCTGGAGGCGCTGCTGTAATGTCCGTCATGCTGGGGCTGAACCCTGCCGGGGCGGCCGATTACGCGCTCAAGCATTTGGACTGGAAGCGCTTTCCCGAATTCCGGGATCATCGCCAGGCATTGTGCGACGCGCTGGTGGCCGCGCAGGTGGATTATCTGCATGCCTGCGGCGCGCTGGATGATACCGGCGATACCGGCGAGGGCGAGTATGACGAGGACGAGGCGGTGGAGTATCTGCTGGACGCGCTGCTGCGCGCCTTTCCGCTGGATGATGCGGGCAGCGTGCGCTATTGCGCGCTGATCGACGCCTTCTTGCCGCTGTTTGATGATTATCTGCTGTCCGCCGGGCTGCTGAGCCTGTAAGAAAAGGAGCATGACGCCATGACCGCCTATCCCATTCCTACCCATCTGAAGCCCTTCCTCACCCCGCTGGGGGAGAAAAACAGCGAGCTGTCCGTCACGGGCGTGATCCGCTGCAAGTGTGGGCACCTGCTCTTTACACCCTATGCCAACGAGGCGGGCACGGTGGCGGCTGCCAAGTGCCGCTCCTGCGGGAGCAAGATCCTGCTGTTCCACGCGGGCAGGCACGGCTGGGACGGCTTTGTTGCCAAGGCGGGCTATCTGTATGATCTTTCGGGCAGGCTGACGGCCATGGATACCTGCCCGCACTGCCGGCAGAAAACGGCCTTTGGCTTGCGGGTGAGCATCACCTCGGCGGGCAGACAGGATTTCATCGACGAAAGCGAGCTGACCGACGAGGACGGCAATGCGCTCAGCGAGGAGGATTGGGTAAACGCCTTTGATTCCTTCCGGCTGGATGTAATCTGCGCAGCCTGCGGCAAATCCACCGACAGCGTGATCGATATCGAAACGGCCTGATTTTGCTGGCATACTGTATATTTTCCCCTTTCCGCGGCGCATAATAGCCCGGAAAGGGGATGCTTTTTATATGGAAAATCAGGATACCCTGCGCCTGCTGCGCGAGTGCGATGCGGGCGCGAAGATGGGCGTGGCCTCCATTGACGGCGTGCTGGAAAACGTGAAGAACCAGGAGCTGCACGATCTGCTTGCCCAAAGCCGTAAGCGCCACGAGCAGCTGGGCAACCGCACCATGGAGCTGCTTTCCGCCCTGGGTGACGCGGGCAAGGAGCCGCCCGCCATGGCCAAGGGCATGGCCGCGATGAAATCGGGCATGAAGATGATGATGGGCAATCCCGATCAGCAAGCGGCTGATCTGATTACGGATGGCTGCGGCATGGGCGTGAAGTCCCTGAGCCGGTATCTGAACCAGTACCCCAACGCACAGCCTCAGGCGCAAAAAATCACCCGCGAGCTGATTTGCGAGGAAGAATCGCTGGCCAAATCTGTCCGGCCGTACCTGTAATATGGCGCAAGAAAGCGCGCTCCTTTCCGGCGCATGGAGAGGGGCGCGCTTTTGTTTTCACATAAAACTACCATTTGCAATCGCCAAATCGCATATAATAATGATCCTGCCGCGTCATCTATTAATGCAAATGAGAAAATATGATAATTCTGTTGCGATACAATATGCAACGCATGAAGCCGCAAATACCCAATCCATTTAACCCAAAGGGGCCGTTTTCAGCAAAATCGCTTTAACGCTCTACATGACAACGAAATGGAATTCGCGGGAGCGTCTTTATATATTGTGCCTGCCCTGATCGTTTACGGATGCTTTCAAAAAAGCATGCTGGACGGCATTCAATTGTCGGGGATGAAGTAAAGCCATTCAATAAAAAACGAGGAAAAACGAGCTTTAACACAAAAGAAAATCGCCTTTGTATTCACAAAGGCGATCATCTGGAGCTGATGGGCGGATTTGAACCGCCGACCTCATCCTTACCAAGGATGCGCTCTACCGACTGAGCTACATCAGCGTGACAACGAATTAATTATACACGAACTGCTTCCAAATTGCAATAGGGATTTTGCGCTTTTTTGCATTTTTTTTTGCAAAAATCTGGTTTGGGCAGGGGCAGCTTTGACTTCTGCCTGCTGTGCCGATATAATGAAAGCAGAAAAACGCAAAAACGGAGGGCAAAACCATGCAGATTCGGATGCTTCAGCCCGGCGAGGAGATGCAGCTGGCGCGCATGAAGTGGCTGCACTGCCAGGAGGATGACCGCGACTATGGCGAGCACAACCTGGACGGCGCGGATTACGCGACCTTTGCGGCGGAGTTTACGGCGTTTCTGCGCGCGCATCCGGAATACCGCGTCTACGTCGCCGCGCAGGGGGATACGCTGGCTGCGGCTATGTTTGTGTATGTGATTCCAAAGGCGCCAAAGCCCGGCGGGCACGCGCAGTCCATTGCCTACCTGACCAACGTGTATACCCTGCCGGAATGGCGCAATCAGGGCGTGGGCACGCGGCTGCTGCAAGCCATTGAGCAGGCGCTGGCCGCGCAGCGGTGGGAATTGCTGTTTGCCTGGCCCAGCGAGCGTTCGGTGCCCTGGTATGCGCGCAACGGCTTCCGCGCCGAAAATGAGATCATGGAGTGCCCGCTCTCGCCCGAATGATTACAGCCGGCGCTGGCCGTCTGTCCATACGGCGTGCACGCGCACGTCCTTGTCGATCAGCAGAATGTCCGCGTCCTTGCCCGCTTCCAGCGAGCCCTTGCGCGCCTGCATGGCGATGCTGCGCGCGGGGGTCAGCGCCGCGCAGTGCACGGCCTGATACAGCGGCGTGCCACCGTGAACGCAGTAGTTGCGCACCGCGTCGTTCATGCGCAGCACGCTGCCTGCGATGGTGCCGTCCGCCAGGCGGCATTCCACCCCATGCACAAAGATGGGCTGCCCGCCCAGTGTGTACTGCCCATCCTGCATGCCGCCCGCGCGGGTGCAGTCGGTAATCAGCACCAGGCGTTCGCCCTTGGCGCGGCGCATCAGCGGGAACAGGCGCACGTCCACATGGAAGCCGTCGGCAATCAGCTCAGCGTAAGCATCAGAGGCCAGCGCTGCGCCCGCCGCGCCCACGCCGCGATGGGTCAGCGGCGACATGGCGTTGAAGGTGTGGGTAAAGTGATCGGCTCCGGCTTCCAGCGCGGCATAGCAGGTATCGCCATCCGCGTTGGTATGGCCGATGGAAACGGCAACACCCGCCGCGCGCAGCGCGCGCACGCAGTCCATGCCGCCGGGCATTTCGGGGGCCAGCGTGACCAGCCGCAGGGTATCGCGCCAGGGCAGCAGACGACTTGCCTCCGGGGACAGGATGGCGCTGCCCGCCTGCGCGCCTTTCTTGGCCGGGTTGATAAAGGGCCCCTCGGCATGGCAGCCCAGCGCCCGCGCGCCGTCAAAATCTGGCTGGGCGCTTTCGGCCATAAAGGCGCGGATGGTTTCAAACGCGCGCGTCAACTCCTCCCAGGCCACCGTCATGGTGGTGGGCAGGAAGGATGTAACGCCGTTTTGCAGGATGCCGCGCGCCATGCGGCGCAGGCCGTCCAGGCTGCCGTCGGAGGCGTCCTCGCCCAGATATCCATGAATATGCACGTCCACAAAACCAGGGGAAACGTACAGCCCCTGCGCGTCAATGGTTTCGCAATCCGCGGGCACGGTATCGCTTAGGCCGGTCACGGCGCGGTCAAACAGCAGCGCTTTGCCCGAAACCACGCCGTCCGGCAGCAGAATTTTGCCATTGATAATCGCTTTCATAGTGAGGCTCTCCTTTCACATACGGAGGGGCAGGCGGCGCAGCCGCCCTCGCCCGTTTCACGCAGGGAGGCAGGCAGGGTGTCGCCCACCTGGCGCATTGCGTCGATCACCTCGTCGCAGGGGATGGGGCAGGTCACGCCCGCCAGTGCCAGATCGGCCGCCGACAGGGCGATGGACACCGCGCCGACATTGCGGAATACGCACGGCACCTCCACCAGCCCGCGCACGGGATCGCACCCCAGCCCCAGCAAATTCATCAGCGCAAAAGCGCAGGCGTCTGCCGCCTGCCTGGGGGAGCCGCCGCGCAGCGTGGTCAGTGCCGCAGCCGTCATGCCTGCGGCCGAGCCGCACTCCGCCTGACAGCCGCCCTGCGCGCCCGATATGCTGGCGCGGTTGGCAATGATCAGTCCGAAGGCGCCGGCCACAAACAGCGCGTCCACCAACTGATCGTCAGTATAGCCGTATTCCTCCTGCACGGTTAGCAGCGCGCCGGGCAGGATGCCGCACGCGCCCGCGGTAGGTGCGGCGACAATACGGCCCATGGCGGCGTTGCACTCGGCCACGGCCAGCGCCCTGGCACAGATGCGCCCCAGCAGACTGCCGCCCATGGTTTGCCCGGAAACAGCGGCCTGCATCAGTTTGGCGGCGTTGCCGCCCGTCAGACGGCTGACTGAGCGAAGATTGGGATCCAGTCCCTTTTCAGCCGCGTCGCGCATCACGCTCAGCGCTTCCGCCATGCGCGCGTTCAATTCCTCCGCCGTGCCTGCGGCGGAGTCGTTTTTTAACTGCCAGGCACGGGCGGCGTTGGCAATGCCAGTATCCTGCGCGGCAAGCAGCAGCTTTTCAACCGATCGATCCATGATAACCTCCTGTGAGGGTAATGGGCGGCGCTTTACGGCAGGCAATCCAGCCGCTGCCCCAGCAGCACCCGCGTTTCCTCGCCGCGGCGCGTGGCGGCAAAAAAGCGTTCGTCCACCGTTGCCCGCCCCTTTTGCAGCAGCAGCACCACGGTAGAGCCGCCATAATAAAAGCAGCCCTTTTCTGCGCCGCGCGTAAATGCGCCCGCGCCGTCATGGTTGCAGATGCGCCCCACCAGCAGGGCGCCCACTTCAATCTGCGCGACGGTGCCAAAGTGTCTGGTCTGCATCAGGGTATACTCGCGGCAATTTTGGATAAACACGTTGGTATGTTCTAACGCAATGGGGCGCACCGTGTGCAGCCTGCCTGGAATAAAAACATTCTCGCCTTTCTCACCATCGTCAATATAATGATAGCGGTGGTAATCATCCACGCACAGGCGAAATACCAGGCAATCGCCGCCTGCAAACAGCGCCGCGCGCGGATCGCCGCCCAGCAGGGCACGCACATCATAGCGGCTGCCCTTGATATCAAATACGCCCGTCTCCTCCAGATGATACGCGCTCAGCCGCCCGTCGCAGGGGGCGGACAGGCAGGCAGGATCCTGCGGCAGCGGACGCAGCTCGGGACGGATATGGCGGGTGAAAAAGTCGTTGAAGCTATGGTAGGTTTCGGGCAGATAGTCCGCCATGCGGACGCCGCTTTTGCGGATAAAGGGGCCGATCAGCGCGCAGGATACGCGCCGGTTTAGCAGCCATCCCGCGGCGCGCGAAAGCGGCCGCGCCGTCAGCGGGCGCAGCAGCATGCGGCCTGGCACCGTGCCGTATAAAAAGCGCAGCGCGCGCCCATCAGAACGCGCGGAAGCCATTGTATTTTACCAACAGGATCAGCAGAAACTCCAGCCCGCCGATGCCCACCATGATCAGAACCGTGCGCAGCGTGGGCTTGCGCATGCGGAATTTGCACACAAAGGCCAGCGCCGTCAGCAGCATCACCGCGTAATAGCCGATGGCGATGTCCGCGCAGATCAGGTGCCGCAGCAGCAAAAAGGTGGGAAAAATCAGCGCTGAACTGGTAACAGGCAGGCCATAATATACCTTTTGCACCTTTTCGCCCGCCGCGCAGCCGGCCTCGGCCTGCACATTAAAGTAGGCCAGGCGGATCAGCGCCGCCAGCACATAAATGACGAAGATGCCCACATACACGGCATAGGGCACCCGCGCCACCAGGCAGGGATCCTGCGGAGGATCGAAGATCATCGAGGCCTTGTACAGCCCTGCGCCGATGCAGGCGGGCAGCACGCCGAAGGCCACCAGATCGCTGAGCGAGTCGATCTGGATGCCGTATTGCTTTTCCTGCTCTGTGCGGTCGGTCTTGGTGCGGGCGATCATGCCGTCAAAGGCGTCGCACAGCCCGCTGATCAGCAGGAAAATGGCGCCGATGTAGGGATGGCCGTGCCCCGCCAGGGACACGAAGATCCCGATCACGGCCGATACCAGCGAGCCGTAGGTCAGCCAGACGGTATAATTGTAAAAACCCAGCATGCGCTTCACCGTTCCTTGCTTAACTTTCGTTTGGCGGCGTAGACAAGCAGCAGCGCCCCGCACAAAACGACGCAGCTGTAGAAGGAAATCGCGCGGGACAGCAGCTCCAGCAATACCGGAGACTGCGCAAGCGACCGGTATCCATCCAGGAAGAGATAGTCCGCCACGCCCACCGAGCCGGGCAGCGGGACGGCGTTGGAGCCCAGGATCACCATGGTCTGTGCGGCAAACGCCTCGCCTGTGCGGGCGCGATTGCCGCCTTCGGCCAGATACACGCACACGGGAGACAGCACGATGGCCAGCCGCTGCGCCAGGTTAAAGACAAAGCTCAGCAAAATCAGCTTCCATTGTCCGCGCAGCGCGCCGGAGCACTGCTGATAGTCGTCGCGCAGCTCGGCGTATTTCTGCTTGCGGCTTTCGATATCGCGGATCAGGTGCAGCTTATGGCCGATTTTCAGCGCCCAGTCCGCCAGCCGCAGGAAGATCGGCTCGTGGAAAATCAGCAGCGTCAGCCCGGCTAGCAGCGCCACCTGCGTGCCCGCGCCGACCCAGATCAGGATCCTGGAGGCGGGGCCGAACAGCTTCAGCAGCCCCGGATGCAGCGCAAGCCCAGCCGCAGCCATCAGCAGGATGGACAGGGTGTAGAGCACCAGGTTAATCAGCAGCGCCACGGCGGTGGGGGCGGCGGGAATGCCGCTGCGCATCATCAGCACCGCGCTGGCCGGCTGGCCGCCCGTGGCTGAGGGCGTGATAGCGGAAAAGTAAATATCCGCCGCAGAGTACAGCACGCCCTGCCCCACGCTGCGCCGGTAGCCCAGTGCGCGGCAGATGGTCAGCAGCGCCAGCCCTTCCAGCAGAATATACAGCAGCGTGCACAGCGCAGCGGCAGCCAGCCCGGCGGGATGCGCCGCGCGCACATACTCCCAAAAGCCTTCTTGTGTAAAGGAAGCGCTTTGCGAGCAGATGGTAAACACCGTCAGCCCGATCAGCAGCACGAATATCAGGCTGTACAGCCATTGCTTACGCTTCATGAGCAATTCTCCAGCGGGCGGCATAGCGCTCACCCAGGCGCAGCCTGCGCGATATCCACAGGCCGATTTCGCCCACCAGGATGCCTGCGGGAATATCCAGCACCAGGTGCTGGCGCACCAGGACGGTGGAGGCATAGATGGCAAGCGACAGGATAAAAGCGGCGATTTTCACCCACTTGGGCACGCGGCGGCAGCGGGCAAGGCCGCGCCAGCACAGGTGGCTTTCCATGCAGTGAATGGAGGGAAACAGATTGTTTGGCACGTCAGTCCAGTAGATAAATCGCACCAGGCGGGAAAAGATGTCGTTGCCCGTCACCGCAGGCCGCTCCATCTGGGTGGGCAGGATCAGGAAAAAGGCCAGGCATATGAGCTTGCCGATCATCTCGCCAAACAGCATGCCGCAGCGCTCCGGGCTGTCGGCGGCAATGACTATGTAGGCGAACCACCAGTATACAAACGACAGCATGTAGACCACGATAAACGGCGGCACCAGGGGAATGCGATGGTCGAGGGGCAGCGACAGATCGTAGGACGTCATGCTCAGGTTAAAGAGCCGGCTGCCGTAGTAGGCCAGCATATTCAGCGCCAGACAGCCCAGCAGCGGCAGCACCGCGTATTTGGGGACATAGTGTTTCATCCAATTGAAAAGCTTCATCCGGGATCTCCATTCCGGGGATTCGCGGGATAGCCCCGCTTTTGTTATCATATCACATCGTTGCTTGCAGTGCAAGGAAAAGCCAAAAACTGCCCGTATACGCCAAAACTGCCCGTATACGAAAAGCCTCCCGCGTGCGGAAACCCGCCGCGGGAGGGCGCTATGCCTTGGTATTGTAGGTATTCATGGCCTTGTCGATGCCGTGCAGCACAAAGCACTCCGCCGCCTCGGCCGCGCGGGCAAAGCAGGCGTCCATGGCCTTGCGCTCCTCCTCGGTCTGATAGCGGGAGAGCACCCAGTCCGCCAGGTTCCAGAAGGTCGGGCGCGCGCCTACGCCGATGCGGATGCGCGGAAAGCGGTCGCTGCCGGTTTTGAGCAGGATATCGCGCCAGCCATTGTGCGTGCCCGAGCCGCCAAAGGGGCGAACGCGCAGCGTGCCCAGCTCCAGGTCGATGTCATCCGAAAAGATCATCACATCCTGCGGCTGCACCTTGTACCATTGCATGGCCGCAGCCACGCAGTCGCCGGAAAGGTTCATGTAGGTTTGCGGCTTGATCAGCGCCACGCGCTCGCCGCCCACCGTACCCTCGCCGATCAGCCCATGGCAGCGCGCGCGCGTGACGGGGATGTGCCAGCGATCCGATAACCGATCGATCACCTCAAAGCCCGCGTTGTGGCGGGTGTGGGCATACTGATCGCCATAGTTGCCCAATCCAATAAATAGCTTCATATTAGAATTTACCTTAAATCTACCTTTTTACTTTACCCAGTCCGCCACGCGCACCTGGCTCGGCTCACCATCGCGGATATCACCCAGCAGCATTAGCGCTTTTTCACCCTCCACAAAGCGCTGCGCAGGATGCTCCATTGCCAGCACGAAGCACATGCCCACGGCCTTTACGTTGAACTCGCTCAGCAGCGACAGCATACCGCGCGCTGTGCCGCCACCGCGCATAAAGTCATCTACGATCAGAGCCGAGCCGCCCTCGCGCACCGCGCGGCGGCTGAGCGACATGGTTTCAATGCCGCCCTTGCCCGAAACGTAGTTGATGTTTACGGCGCTGCCCTCATATACCTTGGAGGAGCGGCGCGCGATAATCAGCGGCACATGCAGGGCTTCGGCGGTCATCAGCGCCACGGGAATGCCCTTGGTCTCCATGGTCAGCACAAAGTCCACGTTCGCATCATAGTATTCAGCCGCAAACAGCTTGCCCATGCCCGATACCAGCTGGGGATCGGACAGAATATCCGAAAAATACAGGAAGCCGCCCGGCAGCACGCGGCCAGGGGAACGCAGCTTTTCGCAGATGCCTTCCAAAAATGCGCGGCCCTCGCCCTCCTGCACCAGGGGACGATAGCGCATGCCGCCCGCCGCGCCGGTGACAGTTTCCAGCGTGCCCAGCTTGAAATCCTGCATAATGCCGGCCAGGATGGATGCATCCTCGCTGACCGTGCTCTTGGCCGCGCCGAACATTTCGCAGAAAAAAGACAGGGTGAAGATCCGGTTGGGCGCGTCGGAAAGTATCTTAGTCATGACCGCCAGGCGCTCATTGCGCTTGAATTTATCCATCGATGGCAGCCTCCTTGCCATGTAATTGAGAGCGACGACGTATTATACATCAGAATCACGAACAATGCAATAGATGCTGATGGCGAACGTTCGTGAAAATCTGATTTTTTTGCTTTTCAAGCGTGTTTTTTGCTTTTATGCATTGACCGCAGCGCTGGCTATCCTCTATAATAAGGGCGAGGAAGTGATTGCATGGATCAGAACCAGCTGAAGGATTTGCTTTATCGTGCTGACGCGGTGCGCTCCGGCCATTTTCTGCGAGCCAGCGGCCGCCACAGCAATTTGTATATTCAGTGCGCGCATCTGTTTGAAAACGCGCAGCGCGCAGGAGGTCTGCGCTCTGATTGCCCAGCATTACGCCAAGTCCGGCGTGCAGCTGGTGCTCAGCGCGGCCATTGGCGGTATGCTGGCGGGCTACGAGGTGAGCTGTCAGCTGGGCGTGCGCAATATGTATGCCGAGCGCCGCGACCAGGTGCTTACCCTGCGGCGCGGCTTTGCCTTTGCTCCTGGCACGCGGGTGCTGATTGTGGAGGATATGGTATCCACCGGCCACAGCGTGCGGGAGCTGATTGAGATCGTTCGCGCGCTTGGCGGTGAAGTGGTGGGAATATCCTGCATTATCGATGCATCGGGCGGTAAAGTGGCGTTTGAATATCCTTATTATCCGCTGTACTGCGAGAAAGTGGAAAACTATCAGGAAGCCGATTGCCCGCTGTGCAAGCAGAACAAACCCTTTGACAATGTATAACAGGAGCAGCGATTATGCAGCTGTTTGATATCATCGGGCCGGTTATGATCGGCCCTTCCTCCTCGCACACGGCGGGCGCGGCGCGCATTGGGCGCATCACGCGCATGTTGCTGGGCGAGGAGGTTCAGTATGCGGATATCCGCTTTCACGGTTCCTTCGCCAAAACCTGGGAGGGCCATGGCACCGATCGCGCGGTGATTGGCGGTTTGCTGGGCCTGCAGGTGGATGACGAGCGCCTGCGCAAAAGCCGCGCGTTGGCTGAGCAGGCCGGCATGCGCTATACCATCTCCGCGGTGCAGCTGCGCGACGCGCACCCCAACACCGTGTTAATTGACGCGGTGGGCGTAAGCGGCGCGCAGATCAGTGTGCAGGCAGTATCGGTGGGCGGCGGCAGCATTTGCGTGCAGTATCTCAACGGTCTGGAGGTGGGCTTTTCGGGCGAGCGCACCACGCTGGTCATTCAGCATCGGGATACGCCGGGGGCCATTGCCAAGGTGAGCCGCCTGCTGGCTGCCGCGCGGCTGAATATCGCTACCATGCGCGTATTCCGCGCCGAGGCAGGCGGGCGCGCTGTGATGGCGCTGGAGCTGGATAGCGTGCCGGATGATTCGCTGGTGGCTGCGCTGCGCAATGTGCCTGCCATCCAGAGCGTGACGCTGCTGGACAGACTGTAAAAAAACGAATAGATAAAAAAGCTGCCCTCTGGCTTAATGCCGGGGGACAGCTTTTTTGCGCGGAATGCGCCGATTATTCCTCGTCCTTGCCAATCAGGCGGATAGGATAATGACCGCTGTCGGCCATATCCTGCAGCAGCTGCAGGGCGCGGGCGCGGCCATCGGGATTCATGCTGTGGAAAACGGAAATCAGGATGTCCTCATCCGTGGAGCGTTCCTTGTTGTCCACCAGGCGAATGAAATCATCCATGGTCATTCCCAGCGCGTCCATGAGCTTCTGCAGGGACTTGTAGCGCGGATTATCCGTTGCGCCGGATGCGATTTTGTCGATTGTGCTCTTGGGTACGCCGCTCATGGCGGACAGCATGTCGCTGGTGACGCCCTGACGCTGCATGACGGTGCGAATTACTTCGAGTCCCACGATGACTACCTCCGATACATTCCTTTTGTGCTTGCGAAAGTGGAGACACAACGTTCTATACGCGGGATATTATAGCTCAGAATATATTTAAAGTCAATACGCTGATATTATAATTGGCAGATAGGCAGGATGAATTTCCCCATATCATACAATTATGAAAGTACAGCTATTCTTTTTTTGCATATCACTGTCATATCAGCCGTAGTTTTGACTTAATTGCTTTTTTTCGTTGACAGGCGCTTCCATTCTTTGTATAATAAAATGTACGCGAAAGCCCGGTAGGCAAGGCTACCGCAGGGATACGGACTGCTGCCGCGGAGGGGTGGAGACACCCTGAGCAGGTATGAGCAGACAATGTCGAAATACAAGGCATGGTCTAACGCAGTTTCATCGCCCGGCGATGCTGAAGCTCGAACGGTAGCAGCGATGCTTAGCATGCATGCGCCGCGCCGCCTCCGGGTGGCTGCGGCGCTTATTCTATTGCAAAAACCAGAAAGAAGGAGGGCCGTCATGGACGGAGACAGTAATGCCATGGGCGCGGACATAGGACGAACAACGCGCGCGGCAGGTCCTGCGCGGCCTGCCGCTGCATAGCGCAAAGCGCCTGCATCTGCGCCTTCCAGACCAAACTACAGTCAGGAGGGTTCAAAAATGTCGCAGATCGATAATGCCTTTGAAACCACAATGGAAAAATTGTGGGAAAACAAAAAATACAATACCCTGCGCGACGTGCTGGTTACCATGCAGCCCGCGCAGGTGGCGGCGCTGTTTGCCATGATGCCGGATAACGCGCCTGCCCCGCTGTTCCGCCTGCTGCCCAAGGAGCAGGCCGCCGAGACCTTTGTGGAGATGGAGCCCGATATGCAGGAAAAGCTGATCCGCAGCTTTTCGGATACCGAGCTGAAATCGGTGCTGGATGAACTGTACGTGGACGATGCGGTAGACCTGGTGGAGGAGATGCCGGCCAATGTGGTCAAGCGACTGCTGGCTCAGGCCGACCCGGATATGCGCAAGAGCATCAACGAGCTGCTGCGCTATCCCGAGGACAGCGCCGGCTCCATCATGACCATCGAATTTGTGGCCCTGCGGCCGCAAATGACCGCCGCCGACGCAATCGCCTCCATCCGCCGCACGGGTATGGATAAAGAGACGGTCAATAACTGCTATATCATTGACGAGAGCAGGCACCTGCTGGGCGTGGTCTCCCTGCGCGGCATCGTCATGGCGCGCGAGGACGCCAGGATGCAGGATATCATGGAGACCAACGTCATCTCCGTGACCACCCAGGAGGATCAGGAATCCGTGGCGCGCCTGTTCAGCCTGTACGATCTCAACGTCCTGCCCGTGGTGGATACCGAAAACCGCATGGTGGGTATCGTTACCGTTGACGACGCCATCGACGTTATCGAGGAAGAAACCACCGAGGATATCAGCAAGATGGCGGCCATCACCCCCAGCGACCGGCCGTATCTGAAGACCTCCGTGTGGATGCTGTGGAAAAGCCGCATTCCCTGGCTGCTGCTGCTGATGCTGTCGGCCACCTTTACGGGCATGATCATCACCCATTTTGAGGGCGTGCTCAGCTTTTCCATCGCGCTGACCGCCGCCATCCCCATGCTGATGGATACGGGCGGCAACTGCGGCAGCCAGTCGTCGGTTACGGTGATCCGCAGCCTGTCGCTGGGTGAACTGCACTTTAAGGATCTGTTCAAGGTGTGGTGGAAGGAAGCGCGCGTGGCCGTGATGTGCGGCGTGACGCTGGCTGTGGCTAACTTTGTAAAGCTGCTGCTGATTGAGCGTGTGGGCGTGCCCATTGCGCTGACCATTTGCCTTACGCTGTGCGTTACGGTGTTCATCGCCAAGATGGTGGGCTGCACCCTGCCCATCCTGGCCGATAAGCTGGGCTTCGACCCGGCCGTCATGGCCAGCCCCTTTATCACCACCATTGTGGACGCGCTTGCCCTGCTGATCTACTGCGGCTTTGCCGGGATGATCCTGGGCCTGGCCTAAACAAGGAGAACTGCTTTTGCAATATAACCGGACCATTCAGCTCAGGGATGGCCGCGCCTGTGTTCTGCGCCATGCCTTGGCGGAGGATGCGGCGGCGGTGATCGACAACTTTAACCTGACCCATGGCGAGACCGATTATCTGCTTACCTATCCGGACGAGAGCCGCAGCGATGTGGCAGCGGAGGCGCGCTTTCTGCAAGCCAAGGCCGACAGTGCCAACGAGGTGGAAATCATCGCCCAGGTGGGCGATGTGATCGCGGGCACGGCGGGAATCGATGCGGTGGGCGACAGATATAAGCTGCGTCACCGCGCGGAGTTTGGCGTCAGCGTGGCGCGCGAATACTGGGGATTGGGCATTGGCCGCGCTCTGCTGAACGCCTGCATCGATTGCGCCCGCCAGGCGGGCTATACTCAGCTGGAGCTGGATGTGGTGGCCGACAACGCCCGTGCCATGGCTCTGTACACCCAGGCAGGCTTTACAGAGTATGGCCGCAATCCCAGAGGCTTCAGATCCCGCACGGCGGGGTATCAGGAATTGGTGTATATGCGGCTGGAGCTGTAAAACACTGGAAACTGCATTGATGCATTCAGAAAAGTTTTATAATTAAACCGCGCGGGAGAGACCGAAGGAAATCTCCCGCGCGGTTTTTATGGCGCTGCTGTGAAATTACAAATCGTTATCGACTGCTTCACGTTCGGTTTTCTTTTCATCCAATGCAGCCTGGTATTCTGCATCTGTATATTGCTTGTAGCTTAAGTTGACTTCATATGTATATTCATAGTCTGAATTTCTATAGTAGAAGGAAACAAGATCAATTTTGACGTGATAATCGTCGCAATCGACAGTCCATTCGTCATAATCATAGTAGTCGGCGGACCAACCATTAAACGTTCCGAAGAGGTAAACCCATACTGCCATGTTGCTCATTGCAGGACCTGTAATTAAATGACAGCTGCCGTTGGTGTTTCCAAGAGGGCTCCCGTATTTGCGGACTAAGCTGTCATAAAGCGTTTTGTAATGGCTATTGGTTGACTCTCTGGATGTACAATCAAACTCATACGTCATACTTATGAGCTTGCCTTCATCATCGAATGCAAAGTCGCAGGTTGAGCCGCTGTAGCCGGCAATCGTGCCGGAAAAGGAGTTGCTGGTTTCGGAGGTGCGGGTGAGCGTGGTTTCCTTCTGAAGAATTGTTTCCATGGTGTCGCCGAAGTGAATATCGCTTCTTAGCGTAAAGTCATCTGCCAGCGCGGTAGAACATAAAAGTAGGATCATGCATAAGATCGCGATGGAAATACGGAATGATTTCATTGTTCTTTCCTCCTGCTGTAGTAAGTGCTGTGTTTGCTGGGGTAATATGACGATGGGGACTTAACGCATGCTGCACCAATCCTTTCTTTAACTGTCGGAAAATAACTGCCGTTTATATTATAATATTACCACCGGTTATTGTCAATAATAACCATGGAGATTTTTTAATATTACCAATCGTTGTTAAAATAGAATCACCGACAGGAGGTGATCACGTGCTGCCCAACCTGAAAAAGCTGCGGCTGGAGTATGGCATCAGTCAGCAAAAGCTGGCCGATATTTTGCACGTTACGCAGCCGGCTATATATAAATACGAGAATCTGAATATCGAGCCGGAAATCGCAATATTAAAGCAGATGGCGGCATATTTTGATACCTCTATCGATTATCTGGTGGGCAATACGGAGATACGCCGCCGCATCGAGCCAACGGATATGTACGCGCTCAACGAGCAGGAGCGTATGCTGATTGACGGCTTTCGCACACTGAAACAGGACGAGCGCGAGTGTATTGAAATGACGGTAAGAACCTTCCAAAATCATCACAGCAAAGGATAAAGCATGACAAACGATACGAGAGCCATCTTTCTGGACATCGACGGCACGCTGATTCCCTTTGGGGCGGAGGCGCCCTGCGAGCAGGACAGGACGGCGCTGCTTCGGGCACGCGCGGCCGGGCATAAGGTGCTGATCAACACCGGGCGCTCGTCGGGCTTTTTGCCGCCGGTGCTGCGGACGGCGGACTACCTGGATGGCTTCCTGTGCGGCTGCGGCACGCAGCTGATTATAGGCGGCAAAACGCTGTTCAAGCAGAAGATTCCCCGCGAGGCGCTGCGCCAGGTGCTAGCATACTTTTTGGCGAGTCCCGGCGAGGGCTGCTTTTTTGAGGGCGAAACCGCGCTGCTGACCATCCAGCGCACGCATCCGCAGGGGCAGATGCTGACCCGCGCGGATGATTTTGACACGCGCTTTGCCGGGGAGAGCGTCACCAAGCTGACCATCTGGGGCGCTCCTACGCAGCAGCAGCGCCGCCTGCTGGCGCCGTGGTTTGATCTGATCTGCTCGGAGCGTTGGTATGAGGCCGTGCTGCACGGCCACGGCAAGGGCGTGGGCATGGAGCATGCCTGCCGCGCCCTGGGCGTGCCGGTGGAAAACAGCGTGGCCATGGGGGACAGTGAGAACGATCTAGATATGTTCCGTCACGCAGGCTGGAGCGTGGCCATGGGCAACGCCAGTCCCGATGTGCAATCGCAGGCGGACTGGGTGACGGCTCCTGCCGGACAGGGCGGCATCGCCCGCGCGCTGGCGCATATCGGAATTTAAACGCCCTTATAATAAGGTATAAACCTTGTACAAAACGCCGTTTTGTGTTATAATGATAATGAGGAGAAATGCTGGCCTTTGCCGGTGCTTCTCATCGTGATTCGATATAACACGCGGCGTTTTTTGCGTATCGCTGGGGCCGGCGCGCCGCGTGCTTCATCTTTCCAGGGAGGTCAAAATGACGGAAGAAATGAACGCAGCTCAGAATCCTGATCATGCGCAGGGCCATTACGGCGCAGGCGATATTCAGGTGCTGGAGGGGCTGGAGGCTGTGCGCCGCCGTCCCGGCATGTATATCGGCTCTACCGATTACCGCGGACTGCATCATTGCGTATATGAAATTGTGGACAACGCCGTGGACGAGGCGCTGGCCGGCTACTGCACGGATATCATCATCACCATCAAGCACGATGGCTCGGTAGAGGTGCAGGATAACGGCCGCGGCTTCCCTGTGGGCATCCATCCCAAGGTGGGGCGTCCCGCGGTGGAGGTATGCCTGACCATGCTGCACGCGGGCGGCAAGTTTGGCGGCGAGGGCTACAAGGTGTCCGGCGGCCTGCACGGCGTGGGCGCGTCGGTTGTAAACGCGCTGTCCAGTCACCTGATGGTTACGGTATATCAGGGCGGCAAGGTATACCGCCAGGAGTATAATCGCGGCAAGATCGAATACGATCTGAAGATTATCGGCGATGCGGGCGAGCGCACGGGCACCACGGTGCAGTTCTGGCCCGATATCCGCAGCGAACAGAACCCCGACGGCGTGTTCGATCCTAATATTGAGTTTAACTACGATATCCTCAAAACCCGCATGCGCGAGATGGCCTTTCTGAACAAGGGCATCAAGATCGTGCTGCGCGATGAGCGCGAGGGCAGGGAGCAGGAGCGCGTTTTCCACTATGAGGGCGGTATCCGCGAGTTTGTCAAATTCCTCAATAAAAACCGCGAGGTGCTCTTCCCTGAGCCGATTTACATCGAGGGCGTAAAGAACGGCGTGTCCGTCGAGGCCGCGCTGCAGTATAACGACAGCTATGCTGAGAACATTTACACCTTCGCCAATAATATCCACACCCCCGAGGGCGGCACGCATTTGATGGGCTTCCAGGCCGCGCTGACGCGCGTGATCAACGATTACGGCCGCAATAAGTGCCGCCCGCCCGTGCTCAAGGATGCCGACGCGAACCTCAAGGGCGAGGATGTGCGAGAGAGCCTGACGGCCATCGTGTCGGTCAAGATGCATGAGCCGCAGTTTGAGGGCCAGACCAAGTCCAAGCTGGGCAACAGCGAGGTGCGTCCCATCGTGGATGCGATGGTGGCCGAGGGGCTGTCCACCTATCTGGAGGAAAACCCCACCGTGGCGCGCATGATCCTGGATCGCTGCTGCAACGCCGCCCGCGCGCGTGAGGCCGCCCGCAAGGCGCGCGACCTGACCCGCCGCAAGACCGTGCTGGAATCCGCCTCCCTGCCCGGCAAGCTGGCCGACTGCTCCGAGCGCGATCCTGCCAAGTGTGAAATCTTTATTGTAGAGGGCGACTCGGCAGGCGGCAGCGCCAAGACGGGGCGCGACCGCCACTATCAGGCCATCCTGCCCCTGCGCGGCAAGATCCTGAACGTTGAAAAAACGCGCCTGGATAAGATCCTGCTCAATCAGGAAATCAAAAACATGATCACCGCCTTTGGCTGCGGCATCGGCGAGGAGTTCAACGCCGATAAGCTGCGCTATCACCGCATCGTGTGCATGACGGATGCCGATGTGGACGGCGCGCATATCCGCATTCTGATGCTCACCTTCTTCTACCGCTACATGCGGCCGCTGATTGAAAACGGCTATGTATACATCGCCATGCCGCCGCTGTATAAGGTGACGAAAAACAAGCAGGAATACTACGTCTATGACGACGTGGAGCTTGAAAAGCTGATGCAGCAGATCGGCCGCGATCCCAAGCCTGAAATCCAGCGCTATAAAGGTCTGGGCGAAATGAGCAGCGAGCAGCTGTGGACCACCACCATGAACCCCGAAACCCGCACCATGATGAAGGTGAGCGTGGAGGACGCCATGGCCGCCGATGAGATCATGAGCCTGCTGATGGGTGACAAGGTGGAGCCGCGCCGCGAGTTTATCGAGCAGAATTACGATATGGTCACCGACCTTGATCTGTAAGGGGGCGGACGGATGAAAAAGCTATGTCTGCTTCTGGCCTTGTGCCTGACTGTATTGTGCGCCCTCCCGATGGGCGCGGGCGCGGAGGCGGCTGATCCCGCCCTGTCCGCCATGGTGCAAAGGGCCTTAAAGCTGGCCGACATCATGCAGGAATGCGCGCAGTCCGAAGCCTATTGCAGCCTGTATGCTGGCTCGGCTGAAATCGGCGCGCTGTGCGCCGCCATGGGCGAGGGCCCCTATGACGCGCCGGTATCCGGCGCGCTGCTGACGCTGTCGCCCGCCGCCATGGACAGGCTGCTGCAAATCGGCGACAGCGCCCCGGCGCTGTCCGAGGGCATCCGGCAAAAGATCTATGCTTCTCTGCCTGTTACGCTGTGTACCATGCAGGTATCCCGCGCGGGCGCCATGGCGCTGGCCGCCTCCTCCATGCTGTCCTGCGGAGATTGCGCCGTGATGGCTGCGGACATGCCCCAGGCGGCGGTGCTTAGCCTATCCTTTGGCGGCGCGTATGACGTGCTGTGCGCCTTTTATACCAACGAAAGCGGCGTGACCCAGGCAAACGCTTATCTGGTGGCGGCGGAAAACAACATGCTTTCCAGCCCCGAGCTGGCTGAGCTTCTGGACGATGCGGCCACGCTGCGCGCGCTGACGGCGGCGGAGCTTTCCGCAGCCCAGGCTGGCGGCCTTTCCCAACCGCGTCTGCGCCGACTGCGGTGCAGAGCAGACCCGCGAGATCCCCGCAAGCACCGAGAACTGCCCGTCCAAGGCCTTCTCCGACCTGGACAACACGCAGTGGTATCATGAGGGCGTGGATTACGTGCTGAACAACGAGCTCATGCTCGGCGTCGGCGGCAGCCTGTTCGAGCCGGACGGCACGGTGACCCGTGCGCAGCTCGCTATGGTGCTGTACCGCGTGGCCGGCAAGCCTGATGTGAAGAACACCGCCAATCCGTTCAAGGATGTCACCGAGGGCGTCTGGTATGCCGACGCCGTCAAGTGGGCGGCAGAAGCCGGTGTCGTCAAGGGCATCAGCGCCGACGAGTTCGCTCCCGAGGTGCCCGTTACCCGTCAGGAGATCGCTACGATGCTCTATCGCTTCGCCAAGGCCGAGGCCGTCGCGGAGGATAAGCTCGCCGCCTTCCCGGATGCAGCCTCCGTCGCCGATTGGGCGAAGGATGCCATGAACTGGGCAGTCGCCACCGGCCTCATCAACGGTGTGAAGGCCGCCGACGGCACGGTCACGCTCGATGCACAGTCCGGTGCAACGCGTGCGCAGATCGCAACGCTGCTTATGCGCTTCCTCAAGGGCTGATCTCATAAGTAAAAAATTTCCCTCCCGGTTCGCCGGGAGGGAAATTTTTTTTAATGAATACTGAAAACTGAAAAATGAAGAATGAATAATACGCAGGCCTTCGGCCGTTCACTGTAGGGGAGGGGCATGCCCCTCCCGGCTCCGCACCGGCGCAAATAACAGGCTATCGTTAAAACGGTATGTACCGATTGCGTCTGTAGCGGCGCTCAGTGAGCG
>OLNF01000918.1_pt1 | contig 26111 bp, 19 predicted proteins | sample 1673061 | NCBI WGS metagenome assembly OLNF01 (sample SAMEA3136751, study PRJEB25190) | human gut metagenome
CGCAGACGCTCAAGCAGGAATACCTCGATACATACGAGGGAGGTGAATGACATGAAACTATTTGAACAGCTGAAGTCCAATGCGTCGCGCATGGCTGTCTACGCCATCCTCGTGGCAACGGCTTTATGCGGAATCGCGGCACCCGTCTATGCGCTCAACGGGGAGAAAGGCGATGTCGAACCCGCGTACATGGCTTCGACGGTTAAGGACCGGTACAAAGCCTTCTCTGGAGACACGTTTTACGTAGCAGAGTACGACACGACCTACCGTCAGCTTCGCTACAACAAGAGATACGAATATCTAGGCCCAGAAGTAATCAGCTATACATCGGGTTGGTACCGCTCCAGCTATGGACACATAACCCAGTTCAAGTGTAACTACCGTGTGTACAACTAAAGCAACCCGGCCGGGACGAGGGGTGACGCAAAAGCGTCGCCCCTCGTTTTTAACCATGTCAACTGAACCTGGTTCAGGCTTCAATGCAAGAAGAAGCAGGCCGAGGTCCAGATTTCGGACAAGAAGAGGGCGCTCGCGCGCGAGGCGCGCAAGGCACGCAACCACGCGCTCATGGTCGCCGGCGGGCTCATCGTGAACCACGCGCCGTGCGGCAACTGGAAACGCATCGACTGGGACAGGCTTGCGGCGTGAATCGACCGCCACGGATACAAGATCACCGGCTCCACGCAGCACGGAATCTGGACCCGTAACCTTTCGTAGCCCAGATCAAAATACCGATTGTTTCCAGAAATCCTCTAGGAGGCGTCTAGATAGAGGATTTCTGGAAATGCAAATAACAATAATTTAGATTCCGAGCGTATCGACCGGAGCAACAACGATGCCTTCGCTAGTTACGTGAGCCGGCATACCAAACCCGATGACGATGAGTTTCGCCGCAGGCGGCCTCTCCCCGCGATCGACCAGCTTTCGCTCAAGTCGAAGCAGATTTTCCACTGCCTCTGGGACTTGGGGGCTCCCGAGCTTAACCTCAACGGCAACCCACGAGCCGTCACGACGATGGACAATCGCGTCGACCTCTAGGTCGTCAGCGTCGTGGTAGTGAGATACGGTCGCATCGCTGGCCGCCGCGTAAACCTTGAGATCGTGCAGCACAAGGGATTCGAAGAGCAAGCCAAGGGTCTTCGGATCGGATGACAACGACTCCGGGTCCGCACCGATGAGGGCGACGGCGAGCGATGAGTCCGCAAGGTGCCGCTTCGCGCCCTGCCGCAACTTCACCGGCGACCTGAGAGCCGGATGCCACGCGGGGACATCGTCGACGATATTGATACGGCGCAGCGCGTCCATGTAGCCGGTAATCGTATTCTTTGAGACGTCAACGCCCAAATCCCTTTCGATGGACCTCATGCCGGCAAGAGTCGATTCATTGCGTGCAAGCGACGAGAGCAAGGCCCTTACCTTAACCGGGTCGCGTTTCACTCCATCCGCCCTCGAAACGTCAGACTCGCAAACACCGTCAATATAGGCGGCGGCTATCCGCATTGCGTCGGCAGTTGTCTTACCGACCGCTTGGGGCCAACCGCCGCGGCAGAGCAAATCCGCGATACCGGCGATACCGGCGATGGATCCGAGTGACGCCGCAACGGAATCGCCATCGAGCAGCGCACCAAGCGAGACCGCTCCCGACGAAATACCGAGCTCGAAAAGCGTCATGGTATCCATCCGCAAACGGGCGATTCGACCCACACCGCTGTGCATCGGCTGGTTCTCGGCTCGCGGCGTCGCAGATCCGGTGAGAATGAACTGTCCTGGCTCCCCTCCCCTGACATCGCATTCGAATCGCACGGCATCCCATAGCTTCGGTTCTTCCTGCCATTCGTCGACAAGCCTCGGGGTCGGTCCGACAATTGCTTGGGCCGGATCGAGACGAGCGAGCTGGAGGGCCGCAAAACCGCCAGATGGGTCGGAGAGAGATAACGATGACTCGGCAAATCTCTGAGCTGTCGTTGTCTTTCCACACCATTTCGGCCCCTGAATGAGCACTGCACCAAAAATGCCAAGGTCGCGCTCGACCAAGCAGTCAACACAACGTCCTATATACCTATCCATCGGCTTTCCCTCCAATCATTCATTTGAAATTATAGCGTCTATCTGCGTCGTTGGGACAAATAACGATTACTTATTGGGACGATTGACGGTAATTTATTGGGACGATTGACGATAGCTTGTTGGGACGATTTCCATTTTCTTAAGGCACTAATCAACGAGACCCACTGTGAACTATGAGACGAATAAATTTAGCTGACGCCTCTCATGAGTTCAGCAATGCTGATTTGAAATCCGTCGGCAATCTTCTTGAGATTTGAGAGGCTGACATTACGCCGACCGACTTCAATGCTCGCGTAGTAGGAACGATCCATTTCAATCAAATTGGCGAACTGCTCCTGACTGCACCCGAGTCCAGCGCGGAGCTCTTTGCATCTCATGCCGAATGATTTCTGAAGCGTCGTATCCATGACAAAAAGAGTCATGGATTGTTGTATAAAAGCCAACGGACTATATACAACAATCCCAGTTAAGGCGCATAATTATCTCTATTGGAAAGCGCTCTGATGCCCAGTCGGATAGGGCACGGAAAAGGAATGGAACAGCACAATGACCCAGGGAAAGCACTTCGCTGCCGGTGGCGATCACTTCGCCGCACTGCCAAGCAAAAAGATTCACGCTCCGAAGGGGATCGCGCGTCTGACCGTCACCGTGGCGACCATGGCCGCCATGACCGGATCGAGCCTCATCTCACCGTTCGCGGCATTCGCCCAGACCGGTGACGGGGGCACGCAGCACCCCGCCGTGATGTCGCCGATCGCCGCCCACGCCGGCGCGGCATCCGGTACCGGCGCGAAATCCGCCGCACAGACCATCGCGGACCTGCAGAAGGCGGTCGACGAGGCGAAGGCGAAGGAGGACGCCGCCAAGGCATCCTACGATGAGGCCGCCGGTCCCTACAACGAGGCGGCTTCCGCCCGCGACCAGGCCAAGGCATCCTACGATTCTGCAGTCAATGCCGGTACGGCAGCCGACCGAGCGGCGATGGACGAGTACGCCCGTCAGGTCGCGGAGGGCAAGGACGCCGCCGATGCCGCCGGCAAGGACCTCGAGCAGGCGAAGGCGGGTCTCGCAGACGCCAAGGCGGATGCGTCCGAGAAGGACGAAGCGTACCAGTCCGCCATCAAGGCGGCCCAGTCTGCAAAGGACGCCCTCGATAAAGCCAAGGCCGATGCCGTAAGCGCCACCCCGGAGGCAATCAGTGCCGCCGAGCAGGCCGTGCGCGACGCCCAGGCTGCCGTGGACAGGGCACAGGCCAATCTCGCCAACGCCAACGCGACGCTTGCCGATGCCCAGTCCAAGCTGGTTGCGGCCCAGTCTGCAAAGGATTCCGCCGATGCCGTCCTCGCCGCAGCCCAGCAGAACAAGGACGCGGCGGATGCAAAGGCCGCAGCCGCCAGCGCCGCCTACGAGAAGGCGAAAGCAGACCTCGCCGCAGCGGAGGCAGGCGCGAGCGGCCCGGAGTACGATACGGCAAAACAGAAGGTCGCGGACGCGGAGGCAGCCCTCGCTGCCGCACAAGCGACACAGTCCCAGTGCGAGTCCGAGCTCGAGCAGGCGCAGTCCGCTGCGGCAACGGCACAGACCGAACTGAATGATGCCCAGGTGGCCCTCTCCGTAAAGCAACAGGCCGCGGCCGATGCCGAATCCGGCGTGAACGCCGCCCAGTCCGCACTCGATGCAGCGAACGCCGGCCTCGATGCCGCCAAGCAGGCGAACGTCGACGCCATCGCCAAGCTGGATGCAGCGAAGCAGGCTGTCAAGGACGCCGAGTCCGCCAAGGCAGCCGCCGACGTAGAGCTCGCGAACGCCAAGACCGCAAAGGATACCGCAGACGCCTCCGTGACCGCCGCGCAGCAGAAGGTCGACGAGGCACAGGCGAAACTCGATTCCGCCGACGCGCAGCTCAAGCAGGGAGCCATCGGCTTCTTCCGTGCCATGGGTGCCGAAGATGCAGCCAACATCATCCTGAACGCCAAATATGCCGGAAAGACCGAAGTCGGCAACTCCAAGGACGCCACGTCTCTTGACAATATGCTCAATGCGATCAGGTGGATGAAGTCCGTCAACGACTACCGCAAGTCGGTCGGCCTGTCCGAGCTCCATGTCACCTACAAGCTCATCGCCGGAGCCATTGCGGATGCCAACTACAGCGACACCGTGCTCGATCATGCCCGTCAATATGATTTTGCCGAAAACCTGGCATGGAATTACGGAATCGATCCGAGTGGGCAGTGGATCGAGCAGGAGAAGGGCTTTTTCGACAAGGCAACGGAGGCCCTTTATGGAGTCACCGGTCTTGTCGGCAAGGATGCCTATGATTTCTATGCAAAGAACGGCGTCGCAATCAACCATTGGGTTGCAGACAACTGCCGCTGGGAGAACGGCAGCAGCGGCACCGTCGGCCATTACATGAACATCATCAATCCCGAACTCGCCGTTATGGGAATGGCAACCTGCACCAAGGGCACCATGTCCGGGCTTCAGACGCAGTGCTACACCGCAGAGATCTCCGGCTGGTCCGGCTCCGGTTGGAACACGAACCCCATCTCCGTCGACGAGTACGAGCAGAAGCTGACCTCCTATATCAACGGCCTCAAGAACGCCAAGAGCGCACTCGACGTAGCCAAGGCCGATCTCGCATCCAAGCAGCGGGCAGCCGCCGGCGCCGCCGCAACCGTCCAGCAGAAGCAGGACGCAGCGGATTCCGCACAGGCAGACGTCGATGCCGCGAAGCAGGACGTCACCGATGCCCAGCGTGCCGTCGATGCCGCCAAGGCTGATGTCGCCGCCAAGCAGCAGGGCGTCACGGATGCCCAGACCGAGCTTGATGCGGCGAAATCGGACCTCGATGCCGCCAACGCGGCAGTCGATACGGCAAAGTCGACCGTCCAGCAGAAGCAGGTCGCCTTTGATGCTGCCAACGCAGCCGTAACGACCGCACAGTCTAAGTTGGATTCCGCCAAGGCGGACACCTCTGCCAAGCAGCAGAGCGTTGCCGATGCGAACGCCGACCTCGCGAAGTTCTTCCAGGACGTCGCCGACGCCAAGAAGGCGCTCGATACGGCAAAGAGCGTCCATGACGCGGCGGCAGCCGATCAGGTCGAGAAGGCGACCGTCCTCGCCGCCGCCGAGCAAAAGGCGGACGCCACCGCACGCGCCCTCGCGGATGCCCAGCGTGCCGTCGATGCCGCAAAGGCCGACACCGGCGTTGCCGCCGACAGGCTCACCGGCTCCCAGACCGATCTCGATGACGCACAGTCGAACCTCGACATCCTCACCGGCCTTGCCGCGAAGCTCGCAGAGTCACAGCAGCGCGAGCAGGATGCAGTAAAGGCCGTCAATGACACCAAGGCCGCCCTCGATGCCGCGAAGGCGGATGCCATCGCCGCCGAGTCCCTGGTCTCCGCCGCCGAGCAGGCGAAGGCGCAGGCAGACGCCAAGCTGTCGAAGCTGAACTCCATCGATACCGGCGCGGCGATCGCTTCCGGCCATGATGTGAACGCGAATGACGCCCTCAACGCGCTTTTCGCCGCCGCAGTCGAGGCACGTGCCAAGGTCGCGCCCGCCAAGGCCATCCTGGACGAGAAGCAGGCCGCGGTGGACGGGCTCCAGCCCGACTATGATGCGGCACTCGCCGCCTACGAGCAGGCGAAGTCTGACCGCATCGCAGCGGAGCAGAAGCTTTCCGATGAGATCGCACGACAGGAGGCAGAGGAGGTCGCAAAGCAGCAGGCGGCATACACCCCGAAGCACCTCGCCGGCACGGATACCGCCCAGCACGGCAGCCTCGCCCAGACCGGTGACCGCGCGGGACTCATCGGCGAGACGTTCGTCATCGGCGGTACCGTCCTCGTGGCAGCCGGCGTCTTCCTCGATCAAAAGAAGCGCCGCGAGCAGATGTAGTGCAAATCGCATAACGACTCGGAAAGGGGAATCCCGCAAAAGGGATTCCCCTTTTTCGTCTCGCCAGCCACGGTTCGTTGAGGCAGCTTCAGCTTAAGGGCCACAGATTAAACCGATCTACAACTGTGACCATATGACTGTGCGCACATATTAGCATGGTCATATGGTCACCTATTTACAGCTGCGATTATGCTGCAATAACTCAACCGTTAGTGCTTATTAAACAGCCAATCGAAGCCAGGCTTGCCCAGTGTTTGGCACATCTGCCCCACTTGAATCTCCGTCTCCACGCCATCCTTGCCGATGACGGCGGCCATGTTCTCAGCGGTCAGCAGCCAAGATAACAGACGGGCGGATCCAGCTCAGCATATAACGTTCGGTAATACATGACCATGTTAATGTAGTCATATGTTCACGCATTACAAGCTGGGACCTCATGTATTAGAGCTCGAGCTGCGCCCGTGCGTCCTTGGCGTCTCGCGTCCGACCGTCATCAAATGGCTCAAGCCGGGCTGGCGCGATAAGCGGAATGAGGTCGTGAGGCGGATGGACGCCGGCGGCGTCACACCCATCCGCCTCACGGACGATGAAATCGCGTGGACGCCGGAGGCCGTGACCGTCAGGGCGTCCGGCGGGGAAATCATCGGGCTCGATGCGTGGGGCATGGCGAAGGTTCTTACCGGAGCCTATGGTCCCGACTCTCCCGGTCGTATTCCTACCATATCGCCCCTAAATCACCAATGTGTCAGATAAAGAATGATGCAATGGTTATGATCACGCATACGGCGGATGCGGCGACTGCGCCTTTTTTCCTCTCCTTTAGTCCGACGATTAGGGTTGCCGTAAAGTAAAGGGCGGAAATGCAGTCTATGGCAAGCAAAACGAGTTCCTTGGGCGGTTTCAGCAAAAGGTCGCTAGCAAAGAGTGATGCGAGCAGGGCAAAGCCGATTGTGTCCAAGTATCTCGATTGATTTTGCGACAGCATGGCAACTTCCTTTTAGAACATGCAAGTGAATGTCATTGCGGTTGCAAACAAGCCGCTGCCAGGACCGGTTATCACGAGACCGGCGATAACGCATTTTCTCGGTTTCCAGCTCATGACAGACCCCTCTCTCTCATGGCGAAACGCATACATTATGAGATATGCACATTATCTCGCTAATTAATTTCAATATCCATCATCTAACTAAAGAATACTGACTCACTGGTTCAGCGACGATGCGTTTTTACCCTTGCGTTCCCACTCGCCGCGTCGGCGGTCGGAAGGGCCTCCGTCTCGCAATCAGCGACCTTGTAACCGTATCTCATGGCTGTAGGTTAAACCAACCCACAGCCATGAACACGTTAACGTAGTACCATACTAATTACTTAACATGCTCACGTATTTCTACCTGCGTCTTAGAATTACTTAATGTAGTCACATGTTAGTGTGCTAATATATGACTACGTTATTCAGAAAGGGGAGAACATGGCGACGAACATCCTGCTAGTCAACCAGAAGGGCGGCGTCGGCAAGACGACGTTCGCCGACGAGATCGCCTGGGGCCTCGAGCGCCGCGGCCACAAGGTCGGTTTCGGCAACCTGGACCCGCAGGGCGGTGCGAACCACGAGAAAAACCTGCTCGACGACGAGGACGCCGTGAACGTCATCGACACACCGGGCTTTTTGAGCGACGACACCGCCGAGTACGCCAAGAATGCGGATATCGCGATTATCCCGGTGCAGCCCGGAACGCTGGGCCTGAAGCCCATGAAGCGAACGATCAAGGTCATCACCGAGGCCAATCCCGACTTGTCGTTCGCAATCATCATCAACAACTTCGCCGGCAACCAGACCGTGGACAGACAGTTCCTCGAACTGCTCGAGGCCGACGACCTTCCCGTGCTGGGCACCGTACCGACCGCGGCGGCCTTCAAGCAGGGCGCGGCGCTGGGAAAGCCCGTGTATGAAATCGCCAAGAACGGCAAGGCCGCCCAGGCGATTGAAAACATCCTTAACGAACTGGAAGAGGTGCTGTAAATGGCAAAGTTCAAAAAGGCGACCTCCTACTTCGATGTCGCCGCGGAGAAGGCCGAGGAGAGGCAGCAGAAAATCGTTGAAAGCGCATCTGAGCCCCAGAAATCGGCTCCACAGGTACGGAAAGCCGGGCGCCCCAAAAAGGGCGCTGAAGGGGCATCTGAGAGGCTTGTTCAGCTGTCCGTGTACGTTCCGGAGAGTTACCGAAAACGTTTGAAGCAAGTGGCGCTCGAGGAGGACAAGTCCGTATCGGATATCGCTCGGGAGCTTTTCGATCGCTATCTGGCCGAAAAAGAGTTCTAGTTGAGTTAACGGGCACCGAAAGGTGCCCGTTTTTCTTTTACCTTGGCCACTGAGAGCCGATTTAAGACCCCGTTTTATCTATCAGTGAGAAAACGGTCGAACCTCACCGATAGGACGTCTTATTTTCGATTCTGTAGCTCCCTGCCGGTAATTGAAGTGAGGTTGACCAAATGTCGGTATCAAGATCAACCGGAAAACGGATTCGGCGTCATTGCCGAATTGTAGGGCTTGCAACTAAGTGGGATTAGTTCGCCCGGGGAGCCGAAGGCGACGCCGGCGCTGAGGGCTGACAGCGACGTAGTCGGGGAGCTGGGGCGTTAGCCCCCACACTTTTGGCCGAAGGCCATGCCAAGGAGCCGAAGGCGACGCGGAGTGAGGCATAGCCGACCGGAGGGCAAGGAGGCGCAGCCGACGCGCAGGGAGCCGTAGCCGACCGGAGGGCAAGGACGATGGCTTTTCTTGTTTGTATATCGTTCGATTATTAAATGCTTTCTGGTGGATTTCTCTGTTTCCCCCTTGAGCTCAGACTAAGTGAATCTAATTCACTCTAGTCAGACTTGGTGGGTTGTATGAACCCATAGGTGTGGTTATTTCAACCCATAGTTGTGGTTATTTCAACCCATAGTGCATGGGTTAAATGAACCCATAGTTGGCATGGGTTATTTCAACCCATAGTCTCGTGAGACAACCCATAGTTGATAAGTTGGCCCAGGTTAACACAGGCTCAAACTATGGGTTGAAATAACTATTTCGGTACTTTTTGGCGTTTTCCGATCGCTTTCTATGGGTTGAGTTAACCCATAGCCAGAAAAGTGGCTTAAATTTTCTATGGGTTCTTTCAACCCATAGCTCTACCGTCACAGAAAAGCATCAGCGATCCCTGTGAGCAAGTCTATGGGTTGTCCTAACCGATAGACTTGCTGAAGAACCGTTATTTAACCCCCTATCAATAAAATTATTTTTCGTCTAGCTATAGGTTAAACCAACCCATAGCTAGACTATAGGTTGGTTTAACCTATAGCTTGTAAGGAAAAGAAATAGGGCTATGGGTTGTATGAACCCATAGCCCTTCAAACTAGGCAGAATGCTTTGCGTCCCACTGAGCTTTGCGTTTCGCCGAATTCTCAGCACGTTGCTTTTTCTTGCCCTCCTCGACTTCGAGTCTGCGCTTAGCGATCGCCGTCATATCGAGCCGGTACTCAACCGATTTGTTATTCCCGCGCGGCGACTTAATCAAAAGACCGAGTTCGACAAGCTTGTCGATTCTCTTTTTAACATTCGAGCGATCCGACTTGACGTCAGCCGCCATGGTGGCAAGGCTGATGTAGCAGGTTGATTTGTAGACGTCCTTGCGCTGGAACGACCAAATCCGCCCCATAATATCGGTGTCGAGCCTAGGCAGACCGAGCTCGAGCATCCATGGCGGCTTGATGATCGCGACCTTCTCGCTGACCATATCCTGCACCATGTGGGCGACACGGGACGATTCATCCGATGCCCGGCGAAGTACCTCGCGGTGACTCTCACTATTGGCCATGGCGGCATCTGTGACGGCCTGATTCGCGAAATCGAACGCCGTCCCCATTCCAGACGGGTTTGCGGGACCGGACGGGTGGCTATCCGTGTCCCACGGATAGCCACCGCCCACATCCGGTTTTAAATTTTTGGTATCCATAAACTAGCCTCTCGTTGAGGCTATCTAGCCATCAGCCGAAGTGATGCCATAGTATTTTGGTAGTACTTCAACATAGGGGCCCAAATCGAAGCATACGTGTGCTAGGATTGCAGGTAACAGGCCAGAAAGCCACATTTGAACATGAAAGAAGCCCTTCTTACTTGGCGGTTAGGGGGCTTTTTTCATATCTATTTTTGCTCTTTAACACGCTCCAAAAACTCGGCGATAGCGATCGCCGCCATAGACGACTTAGCTACACCGCGACTCTTCGCGTAGTCATCGAGATCACGCCAAATTTCGAGAGGCAGAGTAACCTGGATTCTTTTCTTCTCCTCGGCCACTGCCATAGACAATTACCTCCTTCGTTGAACAAGCGAAATCGTACCACTACTGATTGAAACAAAGCGTATCACAAATACTGTCTAAAATACAAACTAACACAAAGTGGTACACCTAAATTCGCTAAATCTTTCCCATCGGTCAGATAGGCGCTCGAGTTTCCAAAAAGGACACAGGAAATTGCCAAAAGGGGCACAGTGAAACGTCCCTAGAATCAACTGTTACGATAAAAACAGGGGGTAACTCCGCGGACACGGCCTAGCGCGCTGCCATCCAGTGCCGATTCTGCCATACTCGCAATTCGGCAAGGATGAGGAGTATGAATTGATTGGGGCTTATAGGACAACACCAAAACCGGCATCGACGGCTCCATGGATGATTCGGATTCCAAATAGGCCCTGTTAGTTGAGCTACTTCTTTGCCGGTGTCGTATACGAAACCGCTATACCCGCGGCAATTGCCATGAGACAGCTCGCGATGAATCCGAACTCATACTTCAAAACGTTTGTTGCGGTCAGGGCGATAATCAACACGGTCGCAATTTGCAGAATTATCATTATTGCGAAGAGATTGATTCCTTGTTTGGCCGAAGTCGCTGAGTGAGTTTGGCTTTGTTGATTCAGGTTGTAGCTGACAACAAAAGCGATCAGTTCGCTTGATACGGGGCCGACTACATAGAAAAAGATTGCGCCAATGAAGCCTATAGTGTTGTAAGTGTTGTAAGTTGTTTCGCCGGAAAAAACAGCGTATAAAGCATATCCAAATCTTGGCTGATTCATGTATGAGTACGAAAAGACGAAGAGCGTCAATATTGCTACTACCAGAAGTGCATTCAGGACAAATCGTTTGCTTTTCATCGATCGCTCCTTCCGGGTGACTCTTATTTGTAATTCTACAGCATCCATTTGTTTTTCAAAGAATTTGACTGTCCTAAATAACATGCACTTTCGCTGGAGGGTCGCTGTTTGGCGGCCCTCTTTTTTGCACAGGCGCGGTGGGATGGTAATAATCGGGCGGGAGTCAGCCGCTCTGATAGAATCGTCCTTGCTGTCGGCAGCCCTCGTGCCGGGCAGAGCCCTCCATTTGATGGGAGGTGATGCCCATGACCGATTTCACCGAGCTCGTGAAGCTCCTGACCGCTATGGTCTCGCTCCTCACGGCCCTTGTCGGCCTTTCCAAGGCACTCAAGCAGGGTTCGAAGCCCAAAAAGAAAGGCCACCGTCGCTAAGACGATGACCCAACTTCATTAAGCAACGGCTCTGCCCAGCTCTCTACAACTTGGGCTGCCGTCGGCACCATTTTACCCTCCTGACGAGGAATTCGTCCATATTTCAAAAATCAAATTGTGCCTGCGTTGTCATCCTGCTATCGAAGCCTTGATTCTCATTTTCATTGCAACAGCCTCAGGACTCAGCGCAACGCGTTGCGCTCGGTGTCCCTATTTTCATGAAAGGCCCAGCAGTAGGACGCAAGCAAAGTGGGCCTTTTATCTGCAGTTATATGGTGTTCAATGATGCTTGATGAATAGTAGGGGGTAGCATTAAATCATATCTCCTAAAGCGGGTGCCGACGGTTCGAATCCGCCCAGGGGTACCAGAGATTTGCCGAGCCCGGTACCACCACGGTACCGGGCTCTTCTGGTTTAAAGTCACGTTCATCCATGGGCGGCAATCCCGCGTCAAAAGAAAAGCGCCCGCTTGCTGGGGGAGCAAGCGGGCGCTTCTGAGCGAATGTGTTTGCGGCCTAAACCGCTCGGAGCAACAAGCGATCGACGTTAGTTGCTAGACTCGGAATCGTCGCCGGAACCGGAGATAGAGACCGTCAGCGTAATCGTGCTGTCGGTGGACTGCTTGCCGGTGGGGGAGACGCCCGTAACGGTGGCGTTTTCGTTGCCGCTCACAGGGTTGCCGTTCTGATCGCAGAATGCGATGTTGTAGAAACCGGCGTTGTTGAGCGCGGTGACGGCGGCGGAGATGCTCTTGCCGTACAGGTTGCCCGGGACGCTGGCCTTGCCGGACTTCTTGGCGATGACGACGGTGATCGTGGCACCGGGCTTCTGCTTGCCGCTGGGGTTCCAGCTAATTACGGTGCCCTCGGTAACCGAGTCGTTTTCCTGGTAACTCACGTCGACGCCAAAGCCAGCCATGTCGAGAGCGTTGCGCGCCTGGGCCTCGGTCATGTCGGTCAGATCGGGCACCGAGGTGGTGTCCGGGCCGCCAGAGACCTTGTACGAGATGGTCGTGCCCTTCTCGACCTCCTTGCCGGCAGCAGTGCTCTGCTCAAAGACCTGGCCCTCTTCGGCCTCATTGGCTTCCTCCGAAGCGCTGCCCTTCAGGCCCACGCTTGCCAGTGCGGCCTCGGCCTGGTCCTTGGTCAGGCCGAGGAGCTGCGGAACCTCAACCTTCTCGGAGGGCTTGGGGCCCTTGGAGATTACCAGGTTCACCCTTGTGCCCTTGGCCTTCTTGGTGTTGCCGTTGGGGGTCTGCTCGGCGACCTTTCCCTCGTCGACATCGTCGTTGTAGCTCTGGTCGACGGTGCCAACCTCAAGGCCTGCTTCCTTGATCAGCTCAATAGCGGTTTCCTGGTCCTTGCCCAGCACGTCGGGCACCGTGACCTGTTCGCCACTGAACATGCCCGTGGCAAAGGCCACTACAACGCCAATTACGGCGACGGCGGCAATCACGGCGGCGATGATCTTGTTCTTGTTGGACTTAGGCTTCTCGACCTCGTAGGAGCCCGTGGAGCCCGAGACAGCGCTACGGGCGGTATTCTGACCGCTCACGCCCGAGACGGGACGAACCATAGCGCGCGTTGAGTCGGAAAGCTCACGGGTCTTGGTGGCACCCAGGTCGCCGGCGGCACCGATGATGCGCGTGGGCTCCGAGACGTTGACGGCACGGCCGGACAGGTAGCTGTTGAGTACCTGGCGCAGCTCGTCGGCCGTCTGGAAGCGGTTTGCCGGGTCCTTCTCCATGCACTTGAGGATAATGCGCTCCAGGTCGGCATCGACGCCGGAGTTGATCTGGCTCGGAGGGATGGGGAGCTCATTGACCTGCTTGAGCGCGACCGAGATGGCGTCGTCGCCGTCAAAGGGTACGCGGCCGGTGGCACACTCGTACATGACGACACCCAGCGAGTAGATATCCGAGGTGGGGCCGAGGTCCTGGCCGCGGGTCTGCTCGGGGCTTACATAGTGGGCGGTGCCCAGCACGTTGTTATCCTGCGTGAGGTGGCTGTTCTTGGCGCGTGCGATGCCAAAATCCATGACCTTGATGTTGCCGTCGGGCAGCACCATGATGTTTTGCGGCTTAATGTCGCGGTGGATGATCTCGTGCTTGTGTGCGACCGAAAGCGCGGAGCTGATCTGCGAGCCGATCTGCGCGACCTTCTTGGGATCGAGGGCGCCGTGGCTCTTGATGCCGCTCTTAAGGTCGGTACCGCGCAGGTACTCCATGACGATGTAATAGGTGTCGCCGTCCTTGCCCCAGTCGTAGACGCCCACGATATAGGGGGAGGACAGGCCGGCAGCTGCCTGGGCCTCCTGCTTAAAGCGGGCGGCGAAGGTGGCGTCGCCGGCATACTGCGGCAGCATGATCTTGACGGCAACCGTGCGGTCGAGGACCTGATCCTGTGCACGGAAGACGGTCGCCATACCGCCCGTTCCCACCTTATCCTTGAGGAGGTATCTTCCCCCGAGGACCCTCTGTTCCATTCCTGCTCCTAACATAACTATTCGCTCAACGATGTGTGTAGTACCAAATGTGTGGCCGCTGGGGCCGTGTGGAGCGTTGCCGCTAGCTCATCGGCCGCGGCGCGCCATAAGTATCCGCTTTGATCATGGGCATCACGCTCCCTGTGCGGCGAGCGCCGCGGTCAGGACGATGCCGGCAATCTTGGCCGCCTTGACGTCGTGTTTGTCGTAATCCTCCAGGGCCACCGAGATGGCAACCGTGGGTGAATCGTAAGGTGCAAAGCCAACAAACATAGAGTTGACGTTGGTGCCGCCGGTCTCGGCCGAACCGGTCTTGCCGGCAACCTTGACGCCCGGAATCTGGGCATCGGTGCCGGTACCGGACTGGACGACGGCGAGCATGGCCTGCTTAACCTGGTCGGCCGTGGCAGAGCTGACAGCCTGGCCCAGCGAGCGGGACTGCGTGGTCTTAACCACGGTTCCGTCCGGGGCGAGTATCTGGGACACAAAGAACGGATCCATGACTACGCCGCTGTTGGCGATAGCCGCAGCGATCACGCAATTCTGCATAACGGTGGTCTGCGGGCCAGGCGTGTGGTCCATGCCGACGGGCTGGCCGGCGCCTGCCCAAGCGGTCTCCCACTCGGTCATAAGCGACGGGTCGGCCATGATGGAAGCCGCGGTGGTCAGATCCTGACCGAGCTTTTGACCGTAGCCAAAGGCATTGGCAAACTGGACGAGCGAGCTGGCACCGACCTCGTTGGCCACCTGGCCAAAGACGACGTTGGACGACACGGCGAAGGCCTGCTGCAGGCTGATGGTGCCGTAGCTCTCGTTGGCATAGTTGGTGACCGGCGCGTTGCCGATGTCCATGGAGCCGGGCGCCTGGTACGTGCTGGTAAGGCTGGCGGTGCCGGTTTCGAGCGCCGCGGAGAGTGTGACGACCTTAAAGGTCGAGCCTGGGGTGTAAAGCGCGTCCATGGCACGGTCGTACATGGAGCCGTCCTCGCCGCCGCCCGACTGGAGCAACGCGTCGATGTTGGTGTTGTCGTAGGTGGGCGAGCTCGCGCACGCAAGGACCGCACCGGTGCGCGGATCCATGACCACCACAGCGCCCTTAAAGCCCTTGAGCGCCTGCTCGGCAGCCGTCTGGATGCGCGAGTCGATGGTGAGCTTGGCGGTATTGCCCGGCTGGGTCTGCCCCGCGAGCGACGCGATGGCGTTGTTCCAGCTGGAGTAATCCTTGGACCCGGTGAGCGTATCGTTCATGACGCTCTCGATGCCGGCAGTGCCGTATTGCTGGCTCACGTAGCCCACCACGTGCGCGGCCATGTTGCCGTTGGGATAGGAGCGGGCGTAGGTGCCGTCCTCCTGTTGCAGCGACTCGGCTAGTGTCACGCCGTCGGACGTGATGATGGAGCCACGCTGGATGTACTTGGAGCGTGCGATGGTGTGGTTGTTGGTCGGCATGTCCTGATAGTCCTTCGCCTTGATGACCTGGACATAGGTGAGGTTGCCGATAAGGATGGCGAACAGCGCCGTGAAGGCAAGCACGGCACGAGTCAGACGGTTGGCAAGTGCCACGCGGCCGAGCACGCCGGACTCAGGCGTGTCGAGCAGGCGACGACGCATGCGAGAACCCGCGGAGTGGTTGCCGTGGTTGTAGGAAGATGCGTTGGCAAAACGCGTACCGGTCGGGGCGGCAGCGGATGCGACCTGGTCATCGGTGATGGCGGCCATGGTGCCGGTGCCGGTGAGCTCGGCTTCGCGTCCGGTTGCCTCGTCGCCGGCGCGCAGCAGCAGCGCGACGATGATAAAGCTCGCCAGCAGCGAGGAGCCACCCTGGCTCATAAAGGGCAGGGTGACGCCGGTCAGCGGGATCAGGCGGGTTACGCCGCCAACGATTAAGAATGCCTGGAAGCTGATGGCCGCCGTAAGGCCGGTCGCGCTAAAGGCGGCAAGGTCGGACTTGGCGCGGGCGGCTGTGGTGAGGCCACGCACGGCAAAAAGCATAAACAGGATGAGCACGGCGCCGCCGCCCAAAAGGCCCATTTCCTCGCCGATGGCCGAGAAGATAAAGTCGGACTCGACGACGGGGATGTTGTTTGCCATGCCGTTGCCGATGCCGACGCCAACCAGGCCGCCGTCAGCCAGCGAGTAAAGTGACTGTACGATCTGGTAGCCCTGACCCTGGGCGTCCTTAAACGGATCGACCCAGACCTGAAAGCGCACCTGCACGTGCGACAGGAACTTGTAGGCGCCCACGGCTCCAACGGCCAGCAGCGCAAGACCGATGATGACGTACGAAAAGCGTCCCGTGGCAACATAGAGCATCAGCAAAAAGATGGTGTAGAACAGGACGGCCGAGCCCAGGTCGCGTTCGAAAACGACGATGAGCAGGCACACGCCCCACACGGCAAACAGCGGCAGCAGCAGGCGGAAGCGCGGAATCTTGAGGCCCAGGATCTTGCGGTTTGAGATGGAGAGCAGCTCGCGGTTCTCGGCCAGATAGCCTGCCAGGAACAGGACGATGAAGACCTTGGCGAACTCGCCGGGCTGGATGGTGAAGCCCGCGATGCGAATCCACAGCTTGGAGCCCGAGATCGTGGTGCCGATAAAGATCGGCAGCATCAGCAGGATGATGCCGATAATGCCAAAGGTGTACTTGTAGCGCATGACCACGTCAAGGTTCTTGACCAGTGCGAGCGTTCCCACCATGAGCGCCACCGAGACAAACAAGATGATGAGCTGCGAGATGGCGAGGTCGGGGGCCAGGCGCGTCACGAATGTGATGCCGATGCCCGAGAGCACAAAGACGATGGGCAGGATGGCGGGGTCGGCGCCGGGCGCCAGGATGCGCACGGCGATATGCGCCGCGGCGAAGGCGGCGAACAGGCCGATCGGCACGGCGAGCGTCTCAAAGGAAATCGTGGCACCCGCGGTGAGCACGTACATCGCATAGAGCAGGATGACGGGGAACGCCGAGGCGATGAGCAAGAGCAGTTCGGTGTTGCGGCGACTCATAAGCGGCACTCCCTTTCTAATTCTTATCGGAGGCTTCGGCCTCGGCTGACTGTTCGGCGGTTTTCTCGGAATCTGACTCGGAGGTGGATTCCTGATCGGTGTTGTCGCGAATCGTTTGCGCGTCAATCACCTGACGGGTCTGCTCTTCGTCAATCTGATGGCGGTACTTGGAAATGGTGTCCTGCGCATCGTCGACACTCGTTTGCGGAATGCCTGCCTTCAGGCGGTTTTGCGTGTCTTCGGGCAGGTCGGACAGCTTGATGCTGGTTTCGCTCTCGAGCCAGTGGAGCTCGACCCCGAGCGTCTTGCCGGGCAGGCCGCGCCAGACGGCGACATTGCCGTGGGAGGTTCCCAAGTAATAGGAGCCGGTGATGCCCGTGTATGCCCAGATGCCTGCTACCAGCACAAAGACAAGGGCCAAGATGGCGGCGATGGTGACATTGCGGCGTCGGACGCGTTTTGCCTCGCGCATGACGCCGTCGTCGACCAGGTCGACGACCACCACGGTCACATTGTCGTGGCCGCCGGCGGCGAGCGCCGCGTCCACCAAGTTGTCGACACAGATCTGTGCGCTCGAGGACTGCGTAGCGATGTTCTCGATATCGCTATCGGGAATCATGCTCGAAAGACCGTCGGAGCACAGAATCAGGCGGTCGCCTTCCTCGATGTGCAGGGTAAAGTGGTCGGCATACATGGCGGGATCCGAGCCCAGCGCGCGGGTGATGACCGAGCGGTTGGGGTGGACGCGGGCCTCGTCGGCCGTAATCTCGCCGGCATCCACGAGCTCCTCCACGTAGGAGTGGTCGCGGGTCACGCGGATGAGCGTACCCTCGTGGAGCAGGTAGGCGCGCGAGTCGCCCACGTGGGCGATGGCGAGCGTGTCGTTTTCGATGTAGGCGCAGGTGGCCGTGCATCCCATGCCGGGTTTGCCCAGGCCGTTGAGGGCGGCCTCGATCACGGCGGCGTTGGCGGCCTCGACGGCTGCGGCCAGGCGCGCGGCGTCGGCGGACTGCGGCGCCGTCTTGGCGATGGTCTCGACGGCGATGGAGGATGCTACCTCGCCGGCGGCGTGTCCTCCCATGCCGTCGCACACGCAAAAGAGCGGCGACTGCACCAGATAGGAGTCCTCATTGTGCGGGCGTACGCATCCGACGTCGGAGCGGGCGCCCCACATAAGCTGCGTGGTGGTGCCGGCGTCGTAGGTCGAGTCGGTCTCGATGCGCTCGTCGGCCAGCGGCTCAAAGCTCATGGTCGAGCCGGGATCTTTGAGCTTTGCCTCCACGGCGGCGACATCTATCTCGGCGGTGTCGCCGGGGGAGACGGCGTCGGCATCGTCTCCCGACTCGGCGTCGGAGACGTCCGGAAGGTTGAGATCTTCGGTTACGCGGTCGGCGGGATCGCCGCCCTGCTGCGGCTCGACAGCCGTCGGCTCGGGCGTCGCAAAGTGCGACGGCGCGGGCGTACTTTGGGGTTGAGCGGAGGGCTCGGGAGCTGCGGCGGGCGCGGCAACGGGCTGCTCGACTTCGGCAGGCGTTGCGGATGCGGGCACCGCCTCGCTTGCCGGGGCGACGGGGAATGCCGGCGCGGCAGGCTCGGGGGCTGCAAACACGGCAGCGCTCTCGTTAATCGCCTCGGCGACGGGCTCGGCAAAGTGAGCCGGTGCGGGCGTTGCCTCCGGTTCTGCGGACTGCTCGGCAGCGTGCGCGCCGATGGGGGCGTCGAGCTGCTCGGCGTCGGCGTCCTCGTCATCGACGAGCGCCGGATATTCTTGAGTTACATGCGAAAGAGGCAGGGAGAACACGGTGTCCTCGGGCTCCACGGTCGCAGGGCGCGCCGGAGCGGCATGAGCCGGCGCAGCTGCGGGGGCAGTCGGCGTCTCGGGCATGGTTGCGGACTTGTTCTCCTCGTCGATCATCGACGGTTCACCTTCATGACCACGTCGCCAATCTGGACCTCATCACCCTCGCGCAGCGTTGCGGGCTCTACCAGCTGACGGCCGTTAACGAGCGTGCCGTTCAGCGAGTTGAGGTCTTCGATGATGAGTGCCGGGCCCTGCAGCGAAAAGCGTGCGTGCGAGGCCGAGACAAACGGTTCGTTGATGCAGATGTCCGAGGACGGCGAGCGGCCCACGATGACGGGGCCGAGCATGTCTACATGGATGCCACGGATGCCGCGCGGACCTTTGTCCACATCGATCGTCCAGATAGCGGAGTCGCGGCGCTGGCCGCGTACGAGTCCCACGCCGGTTTTCATGACGGCGAACAGGAAGATGTAGAGCAGGGCGACCAGGACGATGCGGCCTGCAAAAAGGACGATATCGATGTTCATAAGCGACTATCCCCTAAATTCAAAGGTGCTCAGGCCAAACGTCAGTAGGTCGCCGTTGCGCAGCGGGCAGCGCGTGATGCGGCGGTTGTTGACGAGCGTGCCGTTGGTGGAATTGAGGTCCTCGATCGACCAGTCCGAACCGGTAAAGGTGAGCTGGGCGTGACGGCGCGACACGTTGGGGTCGCGCAGGGCGATGTCCGAAACCGAACGCTCGCGACCGATGGTCACCTGCGCGGAAGTGATGCTGTGGCTCTCGCCGCTCACGACGTCGACGAGCTGGGCGAGCGGGCGCTGCGGGGCGCGGGTGTTCGCCATGTTGGAGGCAATACCGGCCGCGGCGCCAAGGCCCACGGCGGCGCCGGTCGCGGCGGCCCCGCCCATACCGGCGAGGGCGTCACGAGAGACGGTCTGCGGCACGGGGATGGGCGCGGCGGCGGGGTCGGGGACGTTGGGCGCAAAGGGATCGGCCACGGCGAGCGGGTCGGGAGCGGTGGCACGGGGCGCCGGCTGCTGGGGCATGGCGGCGGGGCGCTGTTGCTGCGGAGCGGCGAATTGCTGCTTGCCGGCGCGGGGAGCGCTGGCGGCGCGGCTTGCGGCCGAGTTGTTCTGGCCCAGGCCATTCTGGTAGGCGCGCTCTTCCTCGTACAGACGACCGAGCGTGGGGGCGTCGACGTTCTCGGCAAAGACCGAGAACTTACCGGCACGCAGCTGCGGGTCGATCATAAAGCGAACGAGGGGTTCGCCGACAAACACATAGCGGCGCTTTTCGGCCTGTGCCTTCACAAACTCGCGAACTTCGCGCGAAAGCTCGGGGTAGAACGGGGCGAGCATGGGATCGTCGTCGGCGGCGATCAGGATGGTATAGAGTGCCGGCGCGGTGTTGACGCCGTTGATCACCAGAGTCTGATCCTCCATGTCGCGAGCGGCCTGCTTGGCAAGCTTCTTAAAGGAGAACGGGGCACGGGTGGCACCGAAGATGCCGGCCACGTGGTCCTCGAAGATGTTCAGGAAGTTCACGAAAGATCACTCTCCGTATAGGTTCTTTGGTATCCGAGCAAATATAGGCATATCCCAACGATTATAGAGGATAGGGTTCCCGCAACCGCCGCCTTGACGACGACCGCGGCCGCAAGGCTGGCAATTTCCATATGGTGTGCAAGACAGAGCGACGCCGCGGTGCCTATTCCGCAGCCGGCGATGGCAGCGATTGCAGCCAGGTTCGAGCCCTGCTCGGCACGCTTGGCATGGGCGTTGAGCAGCAGAGATGTCAGTGCAGCTGTCGCCGCGACAAGCACGACGGCAGCCCAGAAGAGCATGTCTCCCAGCGCTGCGGCAACATCGCCGAGCCCCAGCACGCCTCCGGCGGAAAGCGCAACCGTAGCCAGGCGGCCAAAAAGCGCGCCCATCCCCGTGGCGGCCGCGGCGCTTGCCGGGCCGAGCCAAAAGGCCGCGATGCCGGTGGCGACCCCGGCGGCAAGGAGGACGTCGCCCGTTAGGCAGCCAAGTGCCACCGCGCAGGTGAGCGCAGCGCTCGCGGCGGCCTCGGTGCGGCCCCAGGCGATCCACCAACCGGACATGGTGGCGGCAAAGAGCACCGCGACGGGCAGCATCGACAGGATGCCCTGCGCCTGCATGGTGGCGTTGGCCATAAGTACCAAAAAGCCCACGGCCGAGATAGCCGAGCCAATCTGCGGGGCCAGGCCGGCGGCCGCCCCAATCGCGATGGCCGCGGCAATAAGTCCGGGAAGCGCCGCGACGCCAGCCGTCTGCATGATCAAAAAGCTAAAGGCGCCGCACGTTAGCGCCGAGATGGCGCGCATGGTGTAATCGCGCGCGTGGCCCCAGCGCGTGCCGGCCCAGCCGAGTGCGGGGTCGACCTCGATGGTGTCGTCCTCATAGGGCAGCGATTCGATATCGTCTGCCGTGCGCTCGTCATCCGACAGCTCGCCCACCATCTGCTCTAGGCTGCGACGGCCCTCGCGCACGCTGCCCAAGCCGGCGAGCAGCTGGTCGCAAAATGCCTCGATGCTGCTGGGGCGGTCTTGCGGCATGGGGGAGAGGGCGCTCATGAGCGCAGCCTCGGCTCCCGGGGGAAAGTGCGGGATGAGCTCGCTGGGGTAGGTGGCACCGCCGATGATGCGGCCGAGCGAGTCGGCGGGCGTGGCGGCCATAAAGGGGGCGCTGCCGCACAGTCCCTCGTAGATAACACAGGCGAGGGCAAAGACATCGGCGCGCTCGTCAACCGTGCCAGTCTCGATGTCGAGCTGCTCGGGTGGCATGTAGCCGATGGTGCCGCCGCGCGAGCCGCCAAAGCCGCCGGCAGACGACAGCCGCGCCATGCCAAAGTCGGTGAGCTTTACATTGCCCGAGTGGTCGATGAGCACGTTGGCGGGCTTGATATCCAGGTGGAGCACGCCGTTGCTATGGGCGAAGGTGAGCGCCTGGCCCAGCGCGTCGGCAATTGCCGCGGCCTCGTCAAAGGTGAGCGAATGGCCGTCCACGCGATGCAAAAAGTCGGCGAGCGACATGCCGTCGACATATTCCATGACGAGGTAGGCATAGGCGGTATCGTGCGTAAAGTCGATAACCTGCACGATATTGGGATGTTGAAGCATGGCAGCGGTGTGTGCCTCGCGCAGGACATCCATGATGTCGCTGGCGGGCATGCCGGCACCGCCTGTGAGGGGGATGCGCTTAATGGCGACGCGACGGCGCAGGTGCGTGTCGCGGCAAATCTCGATGGAGCCAAAACCGCCGGTCGCGAGCGTCTCGAGCGGCTGAAACCGCTTGAGCAGCTCGCGAGAGCTGGTGCCCTCCAAGGGAACGTCCGGCGAGAACCGGGCGGTATGTTGCGAGAAAAGCGGCATGGCCAACCCTCGTGCGTTTAAAGTTCGTTTGCGAGCGGCGGGCCGGGGTCAAGCCGTTCGCGGTGGCATAGATGCTGCTAGTTTAGCACGCTCGCGCGCATGGTGAAGGTAGCGGGGCGAGGTGGCCTATCTGACTTGGCCTTAGCGCTTCCTCTTGTTCTTCTTCTGCTTGCGCTGTTTGGCCTTTGCATTCTTGGGCTCGCTTTCCTGCTTGGCCTTGGCAGCGGCCTTTTCGGCCTTCATCTTCTTGCGTTTGGTCTCGATGTGCAGCTTTTTGTTGATGCGCGCCTTGAGGAAGGAGCCAAACTGCTCGGCATCGCCACGCACAAAGGTGTCCTTAGGGATCGTCACGCCCTGGTCGGCGAACATGGCCACAAAGATGCGCTCGCCGTCGAGTACGTGGTCGAGCTTCTCAAACGGGAAGAACTGCGACTTGCCGCTCTTGCCCCAGACCATCAGGCCGTCCTCGTTGGCGGCGACGCGGCGGTAGCGGCCGCCCATGGACTCGTCTGCCTCGACGGCTTCGATAAAGTCGCGCGCGAGCGTATGGTGCAGATTTTTGCTCCACCAGGCCAAAAAGGCGCCGAATACAATCAGGACGACGCCGAACTTGATCCAGTTGCCGCCGGCCACCAGCATGCCGATGCCGATGAGCGCGGCAATCGCAGCGGCGACGTACAGGGAGCCGCGGCGCCTGGGCGAGGCAACCAAGCGGGCGAAATCGGTGACGAGGTCGTTTTCGTACTGATACTCGTTGAGGTACAGGATGCCGTCATCGGCTGCTGCCTGCGTCTCGAGCGCGACCTCGACCTGGTCGGCTGCTTCGGAGGGAACGAGGTTGCTCTCTGCGTCTGCCATGCTCTTTGGACTCCTATCGCGGCGGGCTCGCCGTACGGGTTATTATGAATGCAGTATGCCGTGCGACCGCATGGCCGCCGCGGCAACAAGACTCAGTATACCCGGGGGAGCACCCATGGAATCGTTGTACCGAAAGTATCGCCCGCTCACCTTCGACTCCGTGGTGGGCCAGCAGCATATCGTCTCGACGCTCGAGCACGCCATTACCGAGGGGCGCCTGTCCCACGCGTACCTGTTCTGCGGACCGCGCGGCACGGGCAAGACCACCATGGCGCGCATTTTGGCCAAGGCGCTGCTGTGCCGCAATGCCGAGGCGGCGCGCGCCGAGGGTGCGAGCGGCTGCATGCCCGATGGCACCTGCGAGGAGTGCGAGCTCATCGCCGAAGGCAACCACCCCGATGTCTACGAGCTCGATGCCGCAAGCCGTACCGGCGTGGACAACGTGCGCGAGGAGATCATCAACTCCGTTAACTTTGCCCCGGTGCGTGGCAAGTACAAGATCTATATCATCGACGAGGTCCACATGCTCACGACGGCGGCGTTTAACGCGCTGCTCAAGACGCTCGAGGAGCCGCCGGCGCACGTGATCTTTGTGCTGTGCACCACCGACCCGCAAAAGATTCTGGAGACCATCCTTTCGCGCTGTCAGCGCTTCGATTTCCACCGCATTGGTAACGAGGATATCGAGCGCCGCCTGGCATACGTGTGCGAGCAGGAGGGCTTCGACTACGACGACGAGGCGCTTGCCATCGTGGCGCGCCATGCCAAGGGCGGCATGCGCGATGCGCTCTCCACGCTGGAGCAGCTGAGCGTCTTCGGCAACGGCACCGTGCATGCGGACGATGCCCGCTCACTTTTGGGCGAAGTTTCGGACCAGATTCTGGGAGAGTTTACGCGCGCCATTGCCGATCGTGATGTCGCCGAGCTCTATGGGCTTATTCGCGCGCAGGTCGAGGAAGGTAACGATCTGCTGGAACTGACGCGCGACCTGGTGGCGCACGTGCGCGACGTGTATGTTGCCTGCGTTGCCGGTGCCCGTGCTGAGTTGTTTGAGGGCGGTGTCGAGCAGGCCGAGGCGCTTGCAGCCGAGGCCGCTGCCTTTGGCGAGCATCCTGCCGATCGTCTGGCTCGCGTGCTGACGGTGCTCGACGATGCCGCCTTGGAGATGAGGGGTGCGAGCGACGTGCGCCTGGTGCTCGAGATCGCCTGCACGCGCCTGACGCGTCCCGAGGCCGATTTAACGATTGAGGCATTGGCCGAGCGCGTGGCTCGCTTGGAGGCCATGGTTGCCAACGCCGCCGTTCCGGCGAGCGTGGCTGCTGCTCGAGCGAGTGCGCCTGCTGCATCCGCACCCGCTGTCCAGCAGCCGACGCTGATCTCGGGTGCCCGAGCTGCTACTCCTGCGGCGACCGCCGCCCCCGCTGCTACGTCTGCGCATCAGGGTGGCATGCCTTGGGACCGCGGCGCTGCTGTTCCGGCTGCCCAGCCTGCGCCCAAGTCCGCGGCTCCGGCTCCCGCGCCCAAACCTGTAACGCCTGCACCTCAACCCGTTGCGGCTCCGGCTCCCGCGCCCACTGCATCGACCGTGCCGGCGTCCAAGCCCAACAACGCCGCCCAGGTTGCCGCCGCCGGTGCTGCCGAGACCCCCGCGGTCGAGGACGCCGGCGAGCTCCAGCGCAAATGGGCCGAGGTCGTCGAGCGCGTCAAGGCCCAACAACCTTCTTATGCGGCTCTCCTGTTGAACGCTCGCGCTACGGCAGACGATGGTTCTAAGCTCACGGTCTCGTTCCCTACGGCATTTGCTATCAAGATGCTCGGGCGTGCTGATACACAGGCGGTGTTTTTGCCGACAGTCAGTGCGGTTTTCGGTCGTCGCACCGTCGACTATGTCTTGGATGGGGGTGGCACGCCGGCTCCTCAACATGAGGAGCATTCTCCATCTGCACGGGCTGCGGCATCTGCGGACCCGCAACCCGTGTCCTCGGCGGCCCCTGCATCCTCGAACGCCAGCGCGATGCAGCCAAAAGCGGCACCGGTAGCGGCACCGACCCCGTCGGCGCCTGAACCCGCTGCGCCCAAACCGGCTGCTCCGGTCCCCGCGCCCAAGCCCGCTGCCGCGCCTGCGCCCGAGTCATCCGACCTGGCCAAGGCCCCCTGGCTGCGCTCCGACAACCCCGCCGGCGCCCCCGCTACGGGTAAGCTCCCGACCGAACCCGCGCCCCGAGCGCCCGAGCGCGCGTCCGCTTCCAAGACTCAGCCGTCTGCGCAGGCTGCGTCGTGGGAATCCGAGCAGGTGCCCTACGACGACGCCATGGTCGGCGGCTTCGCCGGCGATACGAGCGGGGAGGATCTTCCTCCGTTCGACGTGCCTGCCGCGGTGCCTGCGCCCAGCCCTGCCGCTTCAGCCGCGGCTCCCGCAGCTGCGACGTCCGCTCCCACAAGCGATGACGCCCCCGCTGCCCCTTGGGAGTCCAACCCCGGCGCCGGCAGTCCCTTCGGCCACCAGGGCGCAGCCCCGAGCATCCCGCAGACCGAGGATGAGGCCAAGGCCCTCATCCGCAACGTCTTTGGACAGGCCACCATCTTCAAACCGGTGGAGTAACTGTGCGGGCGGGTACGCTGCTCAAGAAGAGATCTCTTTGTCCGGGCGCATCTGTATTTCGGACATGTGTAGTGTGGTGCCGCGTATATCGCATTCGAGCAGACAGGCGCGTGACGGTCGGCCTAGGATGCTGAGGTCGATACGATATGTCGCATGGCTGTCCGTGTATTCGACTTGCTCGGCGTTGACGGTTGCTCCGATTGTAAATAAAGAGCCCAGTTCGGCATCGACAATCTTGGAGTCCTTTATCTTGACCTTGAACTCTTGGTAGAGGGACGGGCTGTTGTAGTAAATGGTTCGGGTTCCGTCGGTGCACTCATCGGTCGCTTCCCATTTGACGACGGGCTGGTCCGAGCTGGCTATCAGTAGTTCTGCTCCAAAGGCTATGGCATGGGTGATGACAACCAGCAATGCCCAGCCGACAAAGAGATAGAGAA
>OLNF01000921.1_pt1 | contig 26078 bp, 28 predicted proteins | sample 1673061 | NCBI WGS metagenome assembly OLNF01 (sample SAMEA3136751, study PRJEB25190) | human gut metagenome
TATTACGTTACTCGTTACCCTGACTATTATGCTGTATGCTTTCTGGTTTATGGATATACCTCTGGGTTTACAAGCTGATTATGTTTACCCCAGACGTATAATGTAATATTATTTCAGAGATGATATAATGAAGATAGCCTCTCCTCGGGGTGAAGTGGTAAACTTATTTTAGACACAGAGGGGGTATTTTTTGTACAGATAATATATAATGGAATACACCAATATATATCACTGAACAAGGAATACTTCATTCTAAACAGGAGGTTTACCATGAAATACACTAAACAAGAAAAATTAGACATTGGTCGACGAATATATGACAGTGAGATTACTCGCTATCAAGCTGCAGAGTTATATAAAATTTGCGAAGGTACAGCACGCACTTATATGCGTATGTACAGAGATGCAAATAACCTGCCTGCAAAAAATTGTAAACAACAAAAATGTAATATAATACGTCCCGATTCCCCAGCACTTTCTGCAAATACGGATGACTTTCAATCCATGACCAAGGAAGAATTAATTCGTGAATTGCTTAAAGCAAGAATTGCAGAAGCCAGATTAAAAAAAGGCTATGCGGTGAAAGGGGATGGTACAGTAATTCTATACGGCAAGAAGAATACCAAGTAGTATTAGAGCTTTCCGGAGAATTTCCAGTAAAACTTATATGCGAAACCATGAATATCCAGCGCAGTAGTTTCTATGCTTGGAAAAAGAAGCTTGCGCATCCTTCTACAAGAATGAAGAGCCTGCTTAGCAATATTTTACTTTTTAAAGAGTACCATGCTAAGTTTCCTTCTCATGGGTATCGTTGGCTTAACGCTAAGATTCGTTTGGATACTGGTCTTGTACTTTCAGATGCATATGCACATAAGTGCTGTAAAATCACTGGCATTAAGAGTCAAGCCAAACATTATAAATACAAAAAGCCAGGAGATTCATACCGTGTTTTTCCTAATCTGCTTATGACAGAAATACAGATTGACGGACCAATGCAATGTATTGTAAGCGATATGACTGCTTTTTATGTAAAAGGGATCTATTATGAGCTAACATTGTATATGGACCTTTGGAATAATGAAATTGTAAGCCATTCTCTATCTTCCAAACGTGGTGACCGTATGACATATATTAGCGGTCTGGAGGATTTAATTGCTTTAAAGAAGCAGTATCCGGAATATGAAATGATCTTGCATTCAGACCAAGGATCTGTTTACACATCTAAGGCATTTAATGACTTGTTGCCAATGTATAGCATTACTCATTCCATGTCTCGTGCCGGAACACCTACCGACAATGCAGCAATGGAAGCGATTAATGGTTGGATAAAGGCAGAAATGTTTACCGATTTTCATGTAACAGGCGAAAGGCCTGTTGTAGATGAAGTAAAAGAATATATTCACTTCTTTAATGAACAGCGTCCAGCTTATTCGTTAAACTATCTGACGCCAACTCAATATCGCAAGTTGCATTACGAACGGATATCTGACTAACAGATAATTTTTTGTTGTATATTTTTTTATGATTTGTGTCTAAAATTTGTTGACTAGTGCAAAGTTACTGTTTTGTTGGGAAGCTCGCCGGCGGCTGCCTCACCCTTATCGCCATTGTCTACTTCTGGGCGTTGATGAAAGATCTCACGCCCGAGATCGGCGGGTGGTTCTTCGGCATCCCGCAGATGGTTTCCATGCTATCCCTAGCCTTCTATCTCGCTGTCAACTTTGCGATTCTCGTAGGGGTCCGCGTATCCGCTGGAACAGCCAAAGCCGCCCAAGTAATTTGCGTAATTGGCCCATGGATTTGCCTAGTTCCAATTTTTGCCTATTTGGTATTCGAGCTGTTCAGGGGAGCTGGCAATGAAATTCTTGCTGCATTGATTCTGACCCCTACCGCCTTTGCCGCGATCGCCGTCACCCGTCGATGGGCAAAAACCAAACCATACCTTGCAGGGAACTTGTTGCTGTTGCTAGGTGCGTTCTGTGCGGTTATCGGCATCGCGGCAATGTTCGCAATCGGCATCATCATTGCTATAGCGATGATCCCCTTCATTCTGGCTTTCTGCCTACTTCTTATCCCCATCTGTGCCCGTGCAATATAAGAACCCAGAAAGGAATCCGCCATGAATCTCAGCATCAGCGAAAGCGCCCTCGTTCTCACAGCCGCCTTCTTAGCAATTATCGTCTGCTTCCTTGCCGCGATGGTGTTCGGTGTCCCGTTCTTCATCGATCAAATCAACCAACTTCTCGTTAATGCGGGCACCGATTTCGAGATGCCCCTCCCCGCTCAATTCCAGAAATAAGCACGTTAGGAGCTTGCCATGTCTACAGGAATGAACAGCCAAATCTTCGACCCTGAAGAAGTATCTCGTCAGGTTAAGCAGCGAGTCTTCGGACAAGACGGGCACGTAGATAGAATTATCCGCTTCATCCATGCCGCCCTCACCCGCTCCACACTCATCAAGTCAGGCACCGACAGGGAAACGCTGCCCCAGCTTTCCTCTATGCTGCTTGTCGCGCCCACGGCATCGGGAAAGACGCACACTATCAAGATGATCGCCAAGACCCTAGGTATGCCGCTGCACACCATTGATGCAGGAAGCATTACCGGAGAAGGCTGGACCGGCGGAAGTTTCTCATCGGAGTGGAGCATCATCTCAAAGCAGCAGAAAGAAGACTCTTCGCTGGTAACTATCGTTTTCATTGACGAGGTAGACAAGATGACCCTGTACGATTCAAAGGAGCCGAGTTTCTCTCCAAAGTTCGACCTGTTAAAACCCCTTGAAGGAGGACTGCTCTCTGGCGAGGCGGGCAGAGGCAGCAGCTGTGAGCGTTTCGAGTTGGATTGTGATCGATGCATCTTCATCTTCAGTGGTGCCTTCACGGGAATCGACGAGAAGATTGCCCTTCGGCTTGCAACAAAAGGCAATACGCAAGCGGTGCTCGATGCCAGTAGCACCAAGGTCGACTACTCGGCATTCAGCGAGAATGAACTACGTGCTCAAATCTCCCTTGAAGACGTTGAGGCTTGGGGCTTCCCCCGTGAATTGGTCGGTCGCTTCTCGTTCGTGGACTTCATGCCTGCGCTGAGCGCCGAATCCCTAAAGCGCGTCCTGCTCGAAGACCTACTACCGCACTACAGCAATATGATGATGGGAGGAAGCATCACCGCGAGCAAGGACGCAGCTAACGCAATGGTCGGGAAGGCGCTTTCCGAGAACTACGGTGCGCGCAGCCTGAACCAGCAGATCTCGGAGGTGTTCTTTGGACGGTGCTGGGGTAAAGTCGTTTCATCCGACCGAGCCATCGATGCCGAGCTTCAGTTTACAGACGAAGGACAGTTATGCTGCTCCGTAAAGGAAACCGATCGCAATAGTATGCACTTCGATCTGCTCAAACGGGACGCTAAGACCGACTCATCAAGACAGCGCGCACGCAAGCACAATACGGCCATCACTAAACGAGCAAAAGAGCTGGAAGGCTTCAAGACCAATGATATAAGCCCTTTTGAGGTCATCGGCAATAATTTCGATCAGTATGCCGCCTTACTTTTACTCGAAACGGAAAGGGGCGCTGGCGCATACAGCAATGCGGAGATCGTGCTTCTCTTCTCGCTGCTGAGCTTGCTGCGCGATTGGTTCCGCTCCGATTTCAAACCTCAGGGAATCCGAACCCTTCTGGGGATGACAAACATCGAAGAGGCTCAAAGTTCCAAGGGCTTCAGATCGCCACTCGACCTAGTATATGAAGAAATCGAAACTGGTATGGTCACCAAAACAAACCCGTCCCACAAGAACGATTTGAGCGAGCCTCCAGCGATACTGCGACCTTCAAGCATGTGCCGCCGCGCACTAGAGGATCCGCAAGAAGGCACAGGGGCGTTCGAGCACGGGGGCTTCACTGCCGAAGAAGACGACGCTTTGGGATTCTATACCGACTTCAAATCATTCACACTTACGGAACGCTCAAAAGCGATTATGACCCTGTCGTACAGACTTGTTAGGGTTCAAAGCGAAAGGGGCGCAGCGTAATGATATCTTCAGCATTCACCAATAATAGCAAGCCCATTTCAGGGAAAGAGGACAAGAACAAAGCAGGATCCATGCCCGACATCCCGCAGAAACAGCGCAAAACGCTAACCCTGCAGCAAGCCCTGCGAAACTGCAGAGTCCGTCCAGGCAAGCGAATGGATGACATTTTCGTTGCCCAAGAGCCCACCTTCGTCGACTTCTCCTGTCGTACCGACTTCTATTGGGGGTTGTAACTGCACACCTGCAATGTTGCGCAGTTACGGTACGCAATAAAAAACGAAGACAATGGGCAAATTCTTGGCTGTCGGTCGCCTCACATGGACGAGAAAGCACGCGTCAATCACATTCCGCAGCAAGGAGGTTTAAACGCCTCGCGGGAATATATCTCTTGTTCGACCATGCCAATCAAACGGGAAACCGCCAATTCTTTGGCGGCTCCCCCCCCCGCAGCCAGCGAGAAAACATGGTTTCATGCCTACAACGGAGACCCATACCATTCTCGACACATCATTACCGCCGAGAGCATCTCCGTCTCCCTTTAAAACCCATCGAATAGGAGACGCCATGATTTGGTTTACCTCAGACACCCACTTCGGGCACGAGCGTATCCTCGAATTCACGAACAGGCCTTTTGACAACATTCGCGAAATGAACGATGCGCTTATCGCCAACATCAACGAAAAGATCAAGCCCGAAGACGAGCTGTACATCCTTGGCGACTACTCCTTCAAAATGACGGCCGCCGATGCCGCTGACCTTAGAAGAAGAATCAGGTACAAGAAGGTGCACCTTGTCCCCGGCAACCATGATAGGGACTGGAATCAACCCGCCGTAGCGGGGATTTTCATCGTTGAGCCACACGTCTGTACGCTTCGGCAGGACAAAAAGAAGTTAGCGTTGTGCCACTTTCCCATGGCAGATTGGCCCGCCATGTCGCATGGCTCAATCCACTTGCACGGGCACATCCATTCCGAGGGGCACGCCTACAACGAGATCAATCGTATGCAGGGGCTCTACCGCTTTGACGTCGGCGTAGACGCAAATGGCTATTCACCCGTAAGCCTTGAGGAAATCCTTAATTGGTTCAGCGGCATCGAATGCAACGGGCGCGCAAAGTGGCCTAACTGGGTTAATGCAACCGGAAGCAAACAAGCGGCAAGAAAGCTTGCAGGAATCAAACTCGGAAACTAGAAAGGACCGCACATGATTTACGTTACCGGAGACATCCACGGCGGTTGCACCATGAACAATATCGTCGAATGGGAAGAAGGCAAAAACCTCACTCATGACGACTACCTTGTTATTGCGGGAGACTTTGGCATTCCTTGGGAATTCAGCATCACGGAAGACGATTTGATCTATTGGATAGAAAGCCGCCCCTGGACCACGCTCTTCGTCGATGGCAACCACGAACGCTTTAGTTGGTGGAAGGATCAGCCAATTGAGGAATGGCATGGGGGACGCGTGCAGCGACTTTCCAAGTACTCCCGTATTCGGCGCTTGATGAGAGGCGAAGTGTTTGATTTCGACGGCACTACCCTGTTCACCATGGGCGGCGCTACAAGCGTTGACAGAGAATGGCGTATCGAGGGGTACAGTTGGTGGCCTGAAGAACTTCCCTCCGAAAAAGAGATCAAATATGCCAGGGAAATGCTTGACTCCGTCTATTGGGAAGTGGACTACGTCGTTACTCACACCTGCGCCAGCGATTTGCTATCAAAAACGCTCTATCCCTATTCCGGCTGGCAAAGCCCCGACACCGATCGCCTTACTAACTTTTTCAACGAACTCGAGTCCAAGCTCGACTTCAGGCGCTGGTACTATGGGCATTTCCACATTGACCGAAATATCGACCATCGGCACACAGCTCTGATGGATGCCATCGTCCCGCTCGGCGAGGGAATCCCGCTGGGTTATTCCATGGAACGCTAAACAGCAACTTCAAGTAGCCGAGGAGCCGCTATGCAAAACATGGCAGAAATCACCGTGAACAACAAATTAGCCATCGCGGATCGCCGCTTCCTCAATCAAAATACTCGTAGTTGTATTTGCTTTTCCGATGAGGCTTCTCATCGATTTTTACCTGCGCATCAAAATCCCTTCGGGCAGCCCTGCGCATCTGCCGTGCAAATTTCCCATGAGCCCCATGGTTGGCAGCAATCCACCATTTATGATTGTTACCTCCCAGGCGCCAAGGCTTGTCTTTACGCGCCCTGCTCATTAGCGCTTCTACGCCTGCTATTTATAAACAACGTTCCACATCCATTGCCATTGAAACACAGCCCCCGGCAAAACCTCTTCAAACAGCCGAGATAATTAAAGCGCTTTTCCATTTTAGGCTCTGCGTTTTTCGGTTTCGGGAACGCAGCCATTAGGGCACCGAAGGCATATTCCCCAATGAAAGCCTCCTGCTCCGCTGAGACATTCGCGTGCAGCTTTCTGACAAGCGTTTTATCAATGCCTGACGCAAGCTTCCTTTGCTCTAAACTATTCAAAATCTGATGATTGTGCTCAGACAGCTTTTCTTTATTGGGTTTTCGGAGCAAATGGTTTTCCTGAAGCCACAAAAAATCCTTGCTGCCCATCATTAAGGCTCGGAAGGAAGGGATAGGGCAATAAACCTATCCGCACTATTGAGACTTGCAGCATCGATATCGAGCCATAAGCAGCGTGGGACCCCACATGCTAGGCAATCATTGAGCCTACGTACAAAGTCAACAAGCGCCAACGAAGGTTGTCCCAAGCAATAGATAATTACAACTCTCTCATGCAACAAGCACGAAGCGTATTGAAAACAGGCTTCGTTCTCAACAACCAAGCAAAGCAACCTTGCGCCCGCGAAACGTCAATCCCCTTCGCGTCAATAAGCACACTTTCCGCAACACCAAGGCCGCAACCACCAGCCATCGAAGCATCAAAGATCTCTCCGTTGCAGCCATGAACTTCAATAGGTCCGGAGATCATCACCGTGCCGCTAGTTCGCTCTATACCGAGCATCTCTATCTGCTGCCATACATTAGAACAACTAGCCAAAGCATCTTTCATGCAAGGGCAATTGCACCTAAAAATACTGGCAAGGTGTTTTCCAACGCTTCCACCAGACTTTGAATCGTTGAAAGCATAGCATGCCAAGGTTCGTTCATGGATATATGAGCCTTGAGAAATCAGCTCGAAATAAGCATCAATTAGCTTGGCTGAAGTATCGGATGATGGGGATGATATCTTTTTCGCCCATCGATGAACCCAAGGGGGCAAATCTCGATTCTTAAGAAGCACATCGAATGCAGTGCTGGGCTTTTTCTTTGGTTTGGCGGGTTTCGCTTTCTTCTTGTTGGCAGGTGCCGCGCAATTCTGCGTCTTTTTATCAACATTTGGGCATTTAGCAACAATGAAATCAATGACTCGTTTGCCCTCTCTGCGCGTCCAACGAATCTCGGAAATTAGCCCCTCCGCCTTAAGGTGCATCGCGGCCCTCGAATAAATGACCATGCTTTTCCTTTTACTAAGCGCATAACCAGGAATAACCCCAGGGCTACAGCAGGGCCGAATAAAAATGCTCCCCTTTTTGTTTTTTCTGCCCTTCTTGGTCTGCTTTCTAATTGCAGTTTGGAGCATTTTCTTTGCTTTCATAAACTCATTTTTATCTGTCGCAAATTCCGGCAATGTCAGGCGCTCCGCAGGGGGGAAGCCCCAGCTGTTGATATTTGCTTCCCAGCATATCCATTTCTGCAATCTTTCTTAACGGCTGCTCAGCACGGTACCGTTGTACCGAATCTCTATTAGATCCAAATAGAGATTAACGAATCTTCTTGAAACACGTGTACAAGACAATGAACACCTGACAATATACGAAGACATGCCCCATCGATTTCAATGCCTCGGTAAGCCAGGTTAAAGCGAGTTCAAGGCAAAACTGTTCGCTCGGTTGGCAGGGCTTGACATACTGCAACTGACTCTTGTTTTTTGCTTATCGGCAACACCCCAATTCCATCTCGCATCAGATCCCCCTCACATCCAGCGGCACTACCCCATAAATCTTCTCCACCAGCCGTCTCTAGGCGAAAAACGAACTCGGCATAGTTTCTCGATCTCATGAAGCCGGCACGTCAGCATCCCGGGGCTGAACTCGGCTTCAAAACGCGGAGGAAGCATCATCTCAATACCTTTAAGCACATTCTCGGCATTACGGTCACCCGATGAGCAGCGCACAATAAGCTGGTTCTTCTTCGCATCCCTCTCAAAAGAACCCCTGTTTGCCGTAAAGTACCGCATTAAATCCCTTGCGGCGCGCTGGCACATCGGCGCTTCACCAAAATAGTCATCTACGCAAAGCGGCCTCACCCATTCGGGATTGCATCCCGAATCATCAAAAATGCCCAAAATCGTTTGACTTGATATCCGATACACATCGAGATCCCCTATCGGATCCGCATCCAGCGCTGCCTTGAATAGAGGTGCCGCCCTTCGCACATACTCGGCGTAGAAGGCTGATCCAATCCCGTCCACTAGGTGACCAGTGCCCTCTCCATGTATGCAACCCTCTTGATTCAGTGAAGCTGAAGCCTGAAAGAACAGGGCGCGCTTCTGGAATTCTTGAGGCATAGGAGGAGTGTGTTGCTAGTGGCAACTACGGCAGGATAGCCGTCGTACTCCATATCAAGCTTCCTTGCATAGGGGGTGGTCAGTAGCTTTCGCAGGGGACTGTCGGTCAGCTGCCCCTTAGGAACGTCATCGTAGAGAACGGGCAAGCCCTTCTGGTTTACTTGCATAAGCCGTGGTTTTCTTACCGTGTTCGCCTTGACATTCTTCACAGGATCGCCGTCTTTGAAATTGACGCCGGCGATCTCATCGATATCAGAACCGCACATTGCCTTTGCAAGAAACTTCATAAAGATCGTTTTTCCCGCATTAGCGCTCCCAAACAAAAACGTAAACATGGGAAGCGATATAAGAAGGCCCTCCTGTCGCGCTTGAACGCATGCGCGCCGAAGACGAGAGAAGAAGGGGGGTTGCGAAATACCAAACCATTATTTTCCAAGCATCCGTCTGATAGCCCTCCACATCACCCGAAAAGAGACGGAAATTGTTAACGAATTCGACTATGCGGACAGCATCGTTCTCGTATCCACAGCTGATTAGCTGTTTTCCATTGGTACTAACGGTTCCTTCATCCCAGTCAACAACAAGCCTCGGACATTCTTTGTCCCTCTGCTCTCGCTCCTCGGCTATCTTGTCTCCCTCAAGCATCAGCATCGTCAGATTTCCCTGGTCGATAGCGAATCCTGATGAGGATGAAGCAAAAAGGTGCTCGATCCTTTTAATTTGCGGTTGCTGTAATCCCCCTAACAAGGCGCACTCCGTCATCGAAACAACAACATCTGAATCTTCAGCATCCGCCTTATCAAAAACAAGCAAACCGCTCTTGCTCCGAAGAACAGGAATGTCGCCAAAACCGATCGTGCCCTCTTCGTCGATGCGATCCAGCGATGTTTTCAGATTCTTCACCTCAGTAGCGCAGGTATTCTTGAATGGTTTATAAAGCTTTTCAAACACCTCAAAGTAGGAATCTTTGTCATCGCAAACCTGTATGACCTCTTTTTGTCTATCGCCACTCCACGCTTTAGCAGAGAAGTTCGCCGACCCCGTAATCACCCGATACCTCCCAGCCGCTTCATCAGCAAGCAGATAAATTTTTTGATGCGATGAAACCGTATTCTCAAAGTAAAGCCGGCATTCCCCCTTCTCCATTCGCTCAGAGATCTCCCGACCCCATTTATTCTGAAGAGATTTCAGAGATTCAGCTTGGGTAACAAGAGGGGCCAAAGCCGAAAGCCGTACCTGCTTGTCCAGGATCGCTTTACAACCAAACACGAGCTCAACATCGCTAAACTTGCGCATCTGCTTTACAACCATGGGTAAGCCGTACGACCAAGTAATAGCTTTCATTGATGCAAAACCGTCGAAGAGGGAAGTCGCATCGTTGATGGTCCTCACCTTTAGGGAATTCACTTCGGTGATTTTTATCTTTCCATTACTAACCGCATCGTTTTCGGCATCGATCATCGCGGGAAACAGGGACTCTTGCATTTCGGGATCCTTTGTTCGCCCTACTCAAACAAACCCTTATTTACAACTTTTTTTGTTTTTGTGTGTACATCGTAATGGACATACCGAAATTTTTTTCTGATACGTAATTCTTATTTAAGGTTTAACGGGTTTATATTTGTGATTTTAGTTACTTGCACGGATCGCAACCCAATGATCTTGATGAGCCCAAGGCTTTTTTGCGCTCCAATTGGGAAGCTTAAGCTCTTTTTGATTCAGAGGAAAAGGCATAACGCCGCCCTCTGTAGCGATTGCAGCACTAGATGCAAACCTTCAAGCGAATAAGAGCCACGCAACGAAAGACGAACATCTCTAACCAGAAGCCAGCCCACCAAATCAGACAAAACCCCTACGGCTTCAAACAACCGATGGGCACAACATACACTCCATCGTTTCTTCGATAGGCGTATCCATCAGCCGTCACCACAAGCAGAAAAGAAGGCGCACCCATAATTGTCTGATCAACTTTATTTGCAACACGCCTTAACGAATCAGATGCGGCATCAGCTTGTGATTGGTTGAGCTTTATTTCGACCAAGCCCCATCTTCCATCACGCAAAGCAACAACCGCATCTGCCTCCAAGCCCACATTATCGCGATAGAAAAACACTTGCCCATGGTTTTTCTGGGCATACACCCGTAAATCCCTAATGCATAATGCCTCATACAGCATTCCGAGAGTCGGCATATCCTTCAGCAACGTATCGGGACTGGCTCCTAACGCCGCTGCAGCAAGCGATGGGTCGGCAAAATATCGCTTAGGAGTTCGGCTTATGCGAGCTTTTGCCCGAAGGGAAGGCTCCCAAGCATTAAGATCTTCTATGATCGATAGATTACGCAAGGCACCCAAATATGCCGAAAACGTCGGTCTCGACATCTCGCTCCCCTGCGCATTCACCATTTTCGACATTGATGACACCGCCATCTGCGAACCAACGCAGCGAGCAAATGAGCGCATCACCAATCTGGCATGATCAGGATTTCGCGAAACCCCATCAACGTTAGAAATATCCTCTTCGGCAACAGCCGTAAGGTAGTTATGCGCGGTCTCCATTGCCGCAGACCGGTCGGTCATCGTAACAGCACTCGGCCAACCACCGCGCGCAACCTGAAAGGCTATCGTTTCGACATCGCTATTAGACACCCCCTCGATATCTTCAGGAGCATCAAAAAGCGCCAGCAGCGAAACTTCTCCAGTCGACTCTCGGGATTCGTAAAGCGACATAGTCCGCATATCAAGAAAGGACATCCTGCCAGCTCCAGAATGCCTGGGCTTTTCCTTGGGAGTAGCTGAACCAGTTAGAATATATAGCCCTATTTCACGCTCTCTATCCACCGAAAAGCGCACAGCATCCCAAAGCTGCGGCGCTTCTTGCCATTCATCAATCAAACGTGGTTTCTCCCCGCGCAACAGGATAGATGGCTTCGATTCCGCAAGCATTTGGTTGCTCATCCGTTGATCCGGATCTTGCATAAAAAGAGCGCTCTTGGAATGCTTTAACGCGGTTTCCGTTTTACCGCACCATTTAGGCCCCCGAATCACCACGGCACCCGCTTGCCGCAATTTGGCCGCAAGCAAATCGTCAGCAATACGTGGCATGTATTCTTCGCTACTCATTGAGAACCCTCTCGTTTTATAAATTGCAACTATTTTATTTTACAGATTGCAACTATTTCGTTTAACAGATTACAAGAAGTTTGTTATACCAATTGCATCTTCACATTTTGCACCCGCATCAACAATGGCCTACAGCTTCTTGACGCCTCACGCAATCAGGCACAATCGATCAAACCAAAGCCTTCGTAAACCATAATCTGCTTCAGGCCAATGCTGAACTTTACTTACAGACATAAAGAAAGCCCGCCGAAGCGGGCTTTCGAATGCGTTTGAGTCAGAAGCAAGCGCCATTACTCAGCGCGCAAAGGCTCGAGCGCCTTCAGCATGAACTCGCTTGCTTCGGCGCACAGCTCGTCGGTGGGCGCTTCGGCCAACACGCGAATAAGAGGTTCGGTGCCGCTGGCTCGCAGAAGCACGCGGCCGCGATCGCCCAGGAACTCTTCTGCCGCCTTAACCGATTCAAGCACAGCTGCATCATTCATGGCTGCGTCTTTGTCGGCGACACGCACATTGGTCAGCAATTGAGGATACAGCTTCACCGGAGCGCACAGCTGCGAGAGGGTTTCGCGCTCAGCGCGGATGGCCTCCATCAGCCGCAACGAGGTAAGAATGCCATCTCCGGTGCTTGCGATATCGCCGAAAATAACATGGCCCGACTGCTCGCCGCCCAAGCTGTAACCATTGGCATGCATGCAGGCAAATACGTTTTTGTCGCCCACTGCAGTGGTTTCGTAGTTCAAGTTCGCCTGTTCAAGGGCCTTCAGCACGCCGAAGTTGCTCATAACCGTGGGAACAACCGTACCGCCCGACAAGCGACCATGCTTGTTCAGGTACACACCGCACACATACAGGATAAGGTCGCCGTCTACCACATGGCCGCGCTCGTCCACCGCAAGGCAGCGGTCCGCATCGCCATCGTAGGCAAAGCCCACATCAAGGCCCTGCTCCACAACAAGGCGCTGCAAACGGTCGATATGCGTGGAACCACAATCAACGTTGATATTGAAGCCATCGGGGGCATTGCTGATAACGCGAACATCGGCACCCAAGGCATCAAAAACAGGCTTTGCAACCGAAGAGGCGGCACCGTTGGCGCAGTCAAGACCAACCTTTACGCCCTGCAAAGAGAAATTCGCGCTGGCAATAAGGTGAGCGATGTAGCGATTACGGCCCTGCATATAATCAACCGTTGCGCCAATTGCGTCACCAGACACCATAGGAACCTCTTCGGCATATTCGCCGTCAATGTACTGCTCGATAAGCTGAAGCAGAGGTTCTTCCATCTTGAAGCCCTGGGAATTAACCAGCTTGATGCCATTATCCGTATAAGGATTATGGCTAGCGGTAATCATCACGCCGCAATCGAATGCGCCGTCGGTGGTTTCATACGAAAGGCCCGGCGTGGGAATAACGTGCAGCATATAGGCGTCTGCGCCTGAGGCAACAAGACCAGAGACCATGCCGCTTTCCAACATGTAGCTGGAACGACGAGTATCTTTGCCCACAACGATACGAGCCTTGCGGCCCTGGCGTGCGCCATAGTACCAACCAATAAAACGGCCGATTTTGTATGCATGCTCAACGGTAAGGTCAGTGCCGGCAACGCCGCGGAAGCCGTCTGTGCCAAAGTATTTCATTTCATTCTCCTGTTCACCAGTGAGCGTTGTTTATAGCGTTTGCAGCCGCGTCCAATGGCGGCATAACCTGTTCATTATCCTTCACTTAGCCCTATTCTGCACGTGCGGGAATTATCGAATATGAAAACGCCAGGTTATCTGCACTTAGCTGTTTGGATTTGCCGCCTCCTACCACCTCAAGCCCTTGCGCGCTTCAAGAGACTCATCTGCAAGGCATTCATTGGAGGAGGGGTATCGCAAAGCCCTACCGCACCGAACCATCCCTCATGATGCAGCAGATCTTTTCACGCCACGTATTCCAACTAGGCGCATCTTCTTTTTCGGCTTCATTGATTCAACTGGTCAAATATCCATATTTGTGGTGTTTTCGCTCAATCAAATTGATGCGTTTAACCTGATCAAACACGTAGGGACACCTGATATAACACGAATTATCGAATTGGTGCAATTCTTATACAAAACAGGAATACTTAGGTGCATAGAGAAAAACGCGTTCAAATGCTAGGATAGCCATTGAGCTGCTGATTCGATTCTTGTCTGAATCTCGGTTCCATTCAACACAGGAATAAGGAGAGGAACACATTATGGATTTCAAGCTTACCGACGAGCAGGAGCTGCTCATTGAGAGCGCACACGAATATGCTACTCGCTACTTCACCGATGAAGCAGTAAAGCAGGCATATGAAGTAGATCACCACATCAGCATCGAAGCTGCTATGGCTTACCGCGAGGCAGGCTTCATGCTTCTGGGCCTCCCCGAAGAAGTTGGCGGTGTTCCGGTAGACAAACTTACCGAGGTTCTCCTGGTAGAGAAGCTTCATGAGTACACTGGCGTAACCCTCCCCTTCGTTACCGACTTCAACACCATCACCGACGTAATTGACTTCGGCACCAAAGAGCAGCAGGAAATGATCATGGACGCTATCGAGAACGTCGAGAGCACCTGCATCGCTTGCTCCGCTATTTCTGAGCCTGCAGCTGGCTCCGATAACAACGCCATGACCTGCGTTACCAAGAAGCAGCCCGACGGCACCTATCTGCTGAACGGCCAGAAGACCTGGGTTACCCTGGGTGGCCTCTCCATCTACACCATGGTTGTAGCAAAGGACGAAGATCCTTCCTACGAGAACGACAAGTACTCTCTGTGGCTCGTTCCCAACGACACCCCCGGCTTCACCATCGGCCATCTCGACAAGGTTGGCCAGCAGGCTATTCCGTTCGTTGACCAGTTCTTCGACAACGTAGTTCTCACCGAGGACATGCGTCTGGGCGAGCCCGGCATGGGCTGGAAGCTTCTCATGAAGAAGCTTGAGTTCGAACGCTGCCTGGTTGTTGCATCCTCCCTTGGCCTTGCACAGGCTGCCCTGAACGACGCAGGCGCCTATGCATCTGAGCGCATCTGCTTCAACAAGCCTATCGCTCACCAGACCCAGATCCAGCTGCACCTGTGCGAGATGGAGAACATCATCCAGAACGTACGCACCCGCCTGTATCAGGTTGTTACCATGATCGACAACGGTGAATCCACTCGCCTCGAGTCCGCACTGCTCAAGGGCTATGCTTGCCGCGAGCTCACCCGCGTTGCCGACCTCGCAATGGCAATCTACGCAGCCATTGGCTACACCAAGGAAATCCGCGTTGGCCGCATCTGGGCAGACCTCCGCGGTAACGAAATGGGCGGCGGCACCACTGAAATCATGGACTACATCGCCGGTCGTCAGCTGGTTAAGAAGTACAAGGCAAAGTAATCCGCCTCTTCACCTGCACTCTTTTCGCAAAGCGACCCCTATTTGGGGTCGCTTTTTTGCGCTCATGCACCGTTTACCTAGTTTCTTTTCCGCTTAGTTAAATAGAATTACTCTCGAAACAATTCCGTAACGGATCGGTATACTAAAAAATTGCGGTTCTAGAGCGTCTGCACGTTCGAAGCTGCATCCTATCCCCAATCCTCCCATTCAAGGAGACATCTATGAAAAAAATTGCAGAAGCATGGTCGAGCTTGAGCCTTATCAAGCGCATTATCATCGGCCTTGTTATCGGCGCTTTGCTTGGCGCCTTTGGCCCTAAAGATCTTGCCGTTATCGAAATGCTTGGCACCTTGTTCGTTAGCGCCCTGAAGGCTGTCGCGCCGTTCTTGGTATTTTTCTTGGTTATCAATGCTTTGTGCCACACAAAGCTTCCTAAATCCATGAAGACCATCGTGGTGCTGTACGTGGTTAGCACCCTTGCTGCCGCCTTCACCGCAGTGGCAATCAGCTTTGCATTCCCCGTTGAGCTCACCCTTTCGGGCGTTGAGGCCGCAGACAAGGCAGCACCTACCGAAATTGCCGAAGTGCTTACCACGCTCATTGGCAACATGGTAGTTAACCCTGTTGATGCGCTTCTCAATGCAAACTATATCGGCATCCTGGTTTGGGCAGTTCTTCTGGGTATCGCAATGCGCTACACCACCGAGCCCACCAAAGACTTCTTTGCGAATATGTCGCACGTTATCTCTATCGTTGTTCGCTGGATTATCACGTGCGCTCCGTTCGGCATCATGGGTCTTATCTACACCTCTGTTTCTCAAAACGGCCCCGAGATCTTCATCGAATACGGCCAGCTGCTCCTTGTTCTTCTGGGTGCCATGTTCTTCATCTGCCTCGTCGTGAACCCGCTTTTGGTGTTCATCAACATTCGCAAGAACCCCTACCCCATCGTATTCCGCTGCATAAAAGACTCCGGCATGTACGCCTTCTTTACTCGCAGCTCTGCCGCTAACATCCCCGTAAACATGGAGCTGTGTAAGCGTCTTGGTATTCGCAAGGACACTTACTCTGTTTCCATCCCGCTGGGTGCCACCATCAACATGGCTGGCGCTGCCATTACCATTACCGTAATGGCTATGGCTGCTGCACACACCATGGGCATTGCCATCAACCCCGTTACTGCTGGCATCCTCTGCGTTCTGGCTGCAGTTAGCGCCTGCGGTGCTTCTGGTGTTGCCGGCGGTTCCCTGCTTCTTATTCCGCTGTGCTGCTCCTTGTTCGGCATCAGCAACGATATCGCCATGCAAGTTGTGGGCGTTGGCTTCGTAATCGGCGTTATTCAGGACTCTGTTGAAACGGCCCTTAATTCCCTTTCCGACGCACTGTTCACCGCTACCGCCGACTACAAGGAACGCCGTGAAGCTGGTGTGCCCTTCCAGGTTGGCAAAGATGCAGACGAATGGAAGCCTTCTACAGCTGAGTAGTTCTCTGCCAACAATAGGCCTAAGGAATAAAACGGGTGCTCGAGAGTATCGAGCACCCGTTTTTTATATCCACAAGGCAAGGTTAAAACTGGTCGAATCTACTGCAAGTTCCTCCCTGATGAGCAAAGAACCCAAGTGCATACAGAAAGCCAATACCGACAGGTAAGTTGAGAACTAATGGTCTAGCTCCCCGCCATCGCGGAGTACCTGCATCATGTCTCGCGTTAACGAATAGTCTTCGTCACAAGGAAGCTTATCTCTATCTATCCACTCGGCGCTCTCTAACTCATGATCGTCGAGCTTGATGCTATTCGAGCCATCAAGCTCGCAAAAGAAACCGAGGAGCAGTGACGAGGAAGGAGGCCATGGCTGACTTTTGTAGTAGCGAAGATTCTTCACCCTAAGCCCCACTTCCTCCATTACTTCCCGGTGAACAGTTTCTTCGACGGTTTCTCCCATCTCGCAGAACCCGGCGATAAGGGCATAGCGCTTGTATTCACGGTTCGCGTAACGAGACACAAGAACCTTGTTGCGCTGCGTATCGACAATACCCACAATTACCGCCGGAAAGAGCTTAGGGAATTCCATAGCGCCACATTGAGGGCATCGCACCATGCGCTCCACCATGTCGTGTACCAATGGAGTTCCGCAACGGCCACAGAATCTACGCGTCGCATACCAAGCGTCGTATTCGAAACCCACTAATCCAGCAAATGCCCTATGCTTCGGACCGAATTGCTTGAGCTGAGAAATTGGCATGAATTGCCATTTTGTTTGAGCGCATAGATCGTCTGTGCAGCCAATACAGCGGCCTTCAATTAATTCATCGAGAACATTGCAATCTGTCTCGCAACGAAAGTAACCGGTGTCTCCAACCGTGAATAGGAAAACCGCTTCTGGCATCATTCCATCAGCACGCTGAATTATTTCCGCAGAATCAGAAACAACCGCGCCGATACCGCTAAGCATCTCAAACGTCGGAAAGCGCAACGTACCCTCCCTGGCTTCCCCTGAAACGTTCTGAGGGGTGGTATCAACTGACACAAGAACAGAAGAGCCTCGATATACAAGAACCCTGTCAGTAGACTCTGGATTGATCCATGCAAAATCATTGCAAAATGAATAAGGCGCTATATCCTGCAGCATTGGTACCTCCTTGGCGTACCAACTTAGCGTACACCCTTGCCCTTAAGATAGCGAAAAAAGAAAAGCCCTGGAACGCAACAGCAATTCCAGGGCAAAAAAGAACCGCTCCGAAGAGCGGTTCTTTGCTAGACAGCCTATGCCTGAGCGAAGATCTCGATCTGGTCGCCTTCAGCAACCGTAACCATGGCCTTCTTCCAGGTGCGGGTCTTACCAAGCTGATAGCGAACGCGCTTCGGCTTGGGCTTAACGTTAATGGTGTTAACCTTAACGACCTTTACATCGAAGATGGCTTCGATTGCCTGAGCAATCTCGATCTTGTTAGCAGACTTTGCTACCTCGAAGGTGTAGACATTGTTTTCCATGCCTTCATAAGAGTGCTCCGAAATGATCGGGCGAATGATTACCTCGCGGGGATCCTTCATTATGCAAGCACCTCCTCGATGCGGGTCAGGGCAGCGTCGGTAAGAACGAGTGCCTTGTTATCGATGAAGTCGAGCGTGTTGAGCTCGGAAACGCCGATCACGCGAACCTTGGAGAGGTTGCGGAAAGACAGGAAGGTGTTCACCTCGTCATCGGGAACGATGATGGTAACGCGACCTTCAAGACCGAGGTTCTTCAGTACTTCGGCAGCCTGCTTGGTAGAAGGCTTCTCGAAGGAAAGCTGATCAACAACAACGATCTCGCCGTCGGCAAGCTTAGCGGAAAGCGCAGAGCGCATAGCCAGCTTTACAACCTTGGCAGGTACCTTGAAAGCATAAGAGCGGGGATGAGGACCGAATACGGTGCCGCCGCCTGCCCATTGAGGAGCACGGATCGTACCCTGACGAGCACGGCCAGTACCCTTCTGGCGCCAAGGCTTCTTGCCGCCACCACGAACCTGACCGCGGGTCAGGGTGTCGTGGGTTCCCTGGCGCCTTGCAGCGCGCTGGGAGCGAACCACTTCGTGCATAACATGCACGTTAGGCTCAATCTCGAAGACTGCTGCGGAAAGCTCGGCGTCTTTGACCTTCTTGCCGCTCGCGTCCTTCATTTCAATAGTTGCCATAATTTATAAACTCCTTCGCACCGTTCTTACGCCATGCGAACGCGAACTACGCCATTCTTGCCGCCGGGAACTGCACCCTTGAGCATGATGAGGTTCGCCTCTTCGTCAACGCGGATTACTTCAAGGTTCTTGGTCGTAACGGTATCGCAACCCATGTGACCCGGAAGGCGAACGCCCTTGAACACACGGGAAGGATATGCGCACTGGCCAACGGAACCGGGAGCACGATGGAAGTGTGCACCGTGTCCGCCAGGGCCGCCTGCGAAGTTGTAACGACGCATAACACCTGCGAAGCCCTTACCCTTAGAAGTACCGGTTACGTCCACCTTCTTTACCTCAGCGAATGCGGCAACGGTAACTTCTTCGCCAATAGCATGCTCGGAAGCATCCTCTACGCGAACCTCGCGGAGATGGCGAACAGGCTCAACGCCCTGCTTGGCGAAATGGCCAGCCATGGGCTTGTTGACCTTCTTTTCCTTGATGGTGCCGAAGCCGAGCTGAACTGCTTCGTAACCATCGGTAGCAGCGGTCTTAACCTGGCATACCTTGTTGGGGTCTGCCTTGATAACCGTAACAGGCGTAACCTGGCCATCTTCGTCGAAGAGCTGGGTCATGCCGATCTTGGTACCGTAGATAGCGTTAATCATTCAGTATCACACTCCCCTACAGCTTGATCTCGATGTCAACGCCAGCAGGAAGATCGAGACGCATCAAGGAATCAACCGTGGAAGGGGTCGGATCCAGGATGTCGATCAGGCGCTTATGAGTGCGCATTTCAAACTGCTCGCGAGAGTCCTTGTTTACGTGCGGACCCTTAACTACGCAATAAAGGTTGCGCTCGGTCGGCAGCGGAATAGGACCGGAAACCTTAGCACCCGTCTTCTGAGCGGTGTCTACGATGAGCTTGGTGGACTGATCCACGATCTCATGATCGTAACCCTTCAAGCGGATGCGGATATTCTCTTTAGCCACTTTTACCTCCATAGTGAGCGGTGGGAAAGCTTTGAGCCCGAGGGCTTAAGCGTTGCCACCAGCCTTGCTGATAATCTCTTCTGCCACGTTCTTGGGCACGGGCTCGTAGGTGTCGAACTGCATGGTGTACGTAGCACGACCCTGAGTGCCACTGCGCAGGTCGGTTGCATAACCGAACATCTGGCTCAGCGGAACCTTAGCAGAGATGCAAACTGCGTTGCCACGCTGCTCCTGGCCCTGGATGAGACCACGGCGGCTGGGGATATCGCCCATAACGAAGCCGGTGTACTCTTCAGGAGTCTCAACCTCAACAGCCATAACAGGCTCGAGGATAACAGGATCGGACTTCTTCAGTGCATCCTTGATTGCCATAGAACCAGCAACCTTAAATGCAGCTTCGGAGGAGTCTACATCGTGGTAAGAACCGTCGATGAGCTCAACCTTGATGTCCTCAACAGGGTAACCAGCCAGAACGCCAGAGTTGAGTGCTTCCTGAATGCCCTTGTCGATAGCGGGGATGTATTCCTTGGGAACTACGCCGCCAACGATCTTGTTCTCGAAGACATAGCCAGCGCCAGCTTCCTGCGGATACATGTTGATGATGGCATGACCATACTGACCACGACCACCGGACTGACGAACGAACTTGCCCTCAGCGTTGAGTACTTCATGGCCAGGACGCTCACGGTAAGCAACCTGGGGCTTACCAACGTTAGCCTCAACCTTGAACTCGCGGAGCAGACGGTCGATGATGATCTCGAGGTGAAGCTCACCCATGCCAGCGATGATGGTCTGACCGGTTTCATGGTTGGTGGAAACGCGGAACGTCGGGTCTTCTTCAGCGAGCTTCTGAAGAGCGATGCTCATCTTGTCCTGCTCTGCCTTGGTCTTAGGCTCAACAGCAATGTCGATAACAGGATCAGCGAACTGCATGGACTCGAGAATGATAGGAGCGTTCTCGTCGCAGAGCGTGTCACCGGTGGTGGTGTTCTTCAAACCAACTACAGCAACAATGTCGCCAGCAGAGCAAGTGTCAACATCGATACGGTTGTTGGAGTGCATCTGCAGAAGACGACCGATGCGTTCTTTCTTGTCCTTAGAAGCGTTTACCACGTAGGAGCCGGAGTCAAGAGTACCGGAGTATACACGCAGGTAAGTAAGCTTGCCAACAAACGGGTCGGTCATGATCTTGAATGCCAAAGAAGAGAAGGGAGCCTTCGGATCGGAAGGACGCTCGTCTTCTTCGCCAGTCTCGGGGTTGGTGCCCTTAATAGCAGGAACATCAATAGGAGAAGGCATGTAATCAACAACAGCGTCGAGAAGCTCCTGAACACCCTTGTTCTTGTAGGAAGAACCTACGAATACAGGATGGAGCTTGCAAGCGATGGTGCCCTTGCGGATAGCAGCCTTGAGTTCCTCAACGGAAACTTCCTCTTCCATGAGGACCTTTTCCATCAGGTCGTCGTCGCAGTCTGCAGCTGCTTCGAGAAGTTCCTGATGATAGAGCTCTGCATCTTCCTTGAACTCAGCGGGAATCTCGTCCATGGGCTCAGGGTAGGTCATGCCCTTGTCGTCGGCCTTGAAGTCCCATGCGGTCATGGTAACCAGGTCGATTACGCCCCAGAAGTTGTCCTCAGCGCCCATGGGCATCTGAGCAGCAACAGCAGGTGCATCAAGACGGTCACGCATGGTCTGAATTGCATGGAAGAAGTCAGCGCCAACACGGTCGTACTTGTTGATGTAGGCAATGCGGGGTACACCATAGCGGTCAGCCTGACGCCATACGGTTTCGGACTGAGGCTGTACGCCAGCAACTGCGTCGAATACAGCCACGGAGCCGTCGAGTACGCGCAGGGAGCGCTCTACCTCAGCGGTGAAGTCAACGTGGCCGGGGGTGTCGATGATCTGGAAGCGGTATTCCTGACCATCCTTCTTCCAGAAGCAGGTGGTAGCTGCAGCGGTAATGGTTACGCCACGCTCCTGCTCCTGAACCATCCAGTCCATGGTAGCTGCGCCATCATGAACCTCACCGATCTTGTGCGTCTTGCCCGTGTAGTACAGGATACGCTCGGTAGTGGTGGTTTTACCGGCATCGATGTGAGCCATGATACCGATGTTGCGAGTATGCTCCAGAGAAGTCTTAGCCATTATTCCTTCTCCTACCAACGATAGTGCGAGAATGCACGGTTGGATTCTGCCATCTTGTAGAGGTCTTCGCGCTTCTTGATGGATGCGCCGGTGTTTTCGGCTGCGTCCATGATTTCGCCTGCAAGACGCTCCTTCATGGTGTTTTCCTTGCGCTTGCGGGAGAAGTCAACCATCCAGCGAATAGCGAGGGTGGTTGCGCGGCGGGAGTTAACCTCCATAGGTACCTGGTAGGTAGCGCCACCAACACGCTTGGGCTTAACCTCGAGCGTGGGGCGGATGTTGTCCATTGCCTTCTTGAATACGGTCAGGGCGTCCTGGCCGGTCTTCTCTGCAACGATGTCGAATGCATCGTAAACGATACCTTCTGCGGTAGACTTCTTACCGTCAAGCAACACCTTGTTGATCAGCTGCGTGACCAAACGGTTGTTGTACTTAGCGTCCGGCTGCGTTTCGCGGCGGACTGCTGCTGCACGACGCGGCATATATCTTCCTTTCGGTTTATGCGACTAACTGAATCGCGAGGGTTACTTAGTTCTTGGGCTTCTTAGCGCCATAGCGGCTGCGTGCCTGACGACGGCTGTCGACAGCTGCGCAGTCGAGAGCAGCGCGGATGATCTTATAACGAACACCAGGAAGGTCCTTTACACGACCGCCGCGGATAAGCACCATGGAGTGCTCCTGGAGGTTGTGACCTTCACCGGGGATGTATGCGGTAACTTCCATGCCGTTTACGAGACGGACACGAGCAACCTTACGAAGTGCCGAGTTAGGCTTCTTGGGGGTGGTGGTGTACACGCGGGTGCACACGCCACGCTTCTGCGGGTTGCCCTTCAGCGCCGGAGTCTTCGACTTCACGGCAGCCGTTTTGCGGCCCTTGCGGACCAGCTGATTGATGGTAGGCAAAATCTTCTCCTTCGCTCTTGCCTCCGACGGCGTACGAGACCGCCGTCGCATTTCTTCGTCGGCCACTCGTGTGCGTTCAGCTGATGCGCACACGACGACCTTCACCTTTTCAGGCGCGAGTTGGAACTTTAACACCGGGTATAGGGGCTGTCAAACGCCACGCACCCGGGTGTGTCTATTGCCATTGTACCGTGTTTTGGCTGGTCATGCAAGGTTTTTTCGACGCGTGAGCCACGTTTTGCACACAAATTCGGAAAAGTTGTTGCAAATTTTTCGCCGCCGTGGGTGGGGTTTAGGGAAGCGTGGATTCACGGGCAGCACACCGCAGCGACTTGTGCGATAACCGGGATGGAGGCATAGACGAGCTGTATTATTTGCGCGCGCCCAGGATGAGCTGCTCCACCAGGCGCGCCGTGCCTTCGAGGTTTTCCACCGTGATGTACTCGTCGCGCGAATGGTAGTTCGCCATGCCCGTGGCCAGCGTGATGGCGCGCACGCCGCGCCCGGCAAGAATGTTCGCGTCCGCCCCGCCGCCCGAGGCGTGCAGGCGCGGCGCGAGGCCCGCAGCGCGCGCAGCGGTAACCACACTCTGCACAAGCGGATCGTACTCGTCATAGGAAATAGGCAGGTAATCGGTGCGCCACTGGATGTCCACGCTGCCGTGAGCTTGAGCGGCCGCCGTGCGCATGGCGTCGTCCATGGCCGCACGCTCGGCGCGGGCGCGCTCAACCGACGTGGAGCGGCATTCCCCCGACAGCCAACACGTGGCGGGCACGACGTTCGTGGCGCCGTCGCACTCGATGACGCCGACGTTTGCGGTGGTGTGGGCCGACACGCGGCCGAGCGGCATGTGGCACACGGCCTGCGCGGCCATGCGCAGCGCCGAGTTGCCGCGCTCGGGCTCCACGCCCGCGTGGGCGGCCTGGCCGTGAAACGTTGCCGTGAACGTGCAGTGGCACGGCGCCGACTGGATGATGGTGCCCGGGTCGCCGTCGGCGTCTAGCACGTAGCAGGGCGCGCCGGCCGGCAACGCCGAGACGTCAAGCGCGCCGGAGCCAAGCAGGTGCAGCTCTTCGCACGTGGTCAGCACCACGCAGATCTCGGGCAGCTGCTCCCCTGTTTCCACCAGGCTGCGCACGGCCTCGAAGGTGCCCGCGACGCCCGCTTTGTCGTCGGCGGACAGAATGGTGTCGCCGGCCGAGCGGATGACGCCGTCTTCGACCACCGGCTCGATGCCCGCGCACGGCTGCACCGTGTCCATGTGGCCGCACAGCACCAGCGCACCCGGCACGTCGCCTGCGCGGCGCGCGATGAGGTTGCCCGTGTCGGAGCCCGTCTGGGCTGCGGAATCGTCGAAGCGCACCGCGAAGCCGAGGGCTTCCAGCTCGGCGCGGCACCGCGCGGCCATGGCGCTTTCGTGCCGCGACGGGCTTTCGATGCGCACAAGCTCGCAAAACAGGTTCAACAGGCGGTCGGGTTTCATGGCGTCTCCGTTTCCTACAGCGAAAGCCGCGCAAGGCGGCTTTCGGTCATTGGTTTTCGTTACCTATTATATGGTGCGATCGGGTGCGGGCAGGCGCAAGGGCGCGGGCGGCCGGCAAAGATGCGTAAAGCGCATTCCGCATGGGCTATGCAACTGAAACCTGCCGGCATATAGGCGAATTGCGTCTGGCAAGCTTCCGCAGAAGATGGACGCGTGCGGGCACAAGGAAGCAAGCGGTCGGCAAAGATATGCAAGCGCATTCCGATGGGATTCGCAACGCAATGATGCCAGTACGCAAATGCATTGCGGTCGATAAGCTTCCGCAAAAAGCCCTGCGCGCTATGCGCGAGCTGCGGCCTGGGCGTCTTGGGCGTCCTGCTCGCCACGCAGGCGGTCGCGTTCGGCGTCGATGGCGCGGTTGCGGAAGTACACCACCCAGTTCGCGGCGATGCACACCACGTTGATGAAGTACACGGCAAGCACCCAGTTGATGGTGCCCGACACGAACTTCGCCGCAATGCCGGCGAAGTAGCCGAGCGTGATAAGCAGGATGAACTGCCAGCTGGTGCCCGCGGCCGTGCGGGCCTTGAAGTTCTTGTACGCGTTCATCGGCCACGAAAGCCCGAAGCAAATGAGCATGGTCGCCTCGAGAGCCTCTGCCATTTCCGTCATCTCCTTGGTGGTATTCTGCAGGTGCGCTGTGGGCGTATGCCCGCGGCGGTTCGTTATGGTAGAACTGTTAACGTTATGGTTTAAGCGTTTTCGATAATCTTCGCGTTATCGACACAGAGCAACACGACAGGGGCGAGGCTAAGCATGGAGCTTTTGCAGCTGCGATATTTTCACGAGGTGGCGCAAACGCAGCATATGACGAATTCGGCGAAGCGGCTGGGCGTGGCGCAGCCGGCGCTGACGCAGTCCATCCGGCGGCTGGAGGGCGAGCTTGACGCGAAGCTGTTCGAGCGGCAAGGACGCAACATCCGCTTAACGCCGTGCGGGCAGGCGCTTGAGGAGCATATCGCGCCGCTGTTGTCTGGGCTTGAGCAGGTGCCCGACGTGATTGCGCAGGCCAAAGGTGCCGAGCGCAACACCGTGCGCGTGGACGTGGAGGCCGCCACGCTTATGGCCGTCGACGCCATCGCGGCGTTTCGGGCGGCGCGCCCGCAGACGGCGTTCGTCATTAACCAGGCGAATGCGGCGGCGCGCTGGGACGTGCGCGTAAAGACGGTGCTGGCGGGGGCCGCCGTTGACGCGAAGGGTGCGCACGCGTTTCGGGAGCGCGTCTGCTTGGCGGTGCCGCGCGAGCGCGTGGGCGAAAGCGGCAGCGTGGCGCTGGCGGATTTCGCGGAGGCGCCGTTTGTGGCGCTGGCGGGCTCGCGGGCGTTTCGCGCCGTGTGCGACGAGCTGTGCAGCCAGGTGGGGTTCGCGCCGAACGTGGTGTTCGAGTCCGACAGCCCCGATGTGGTGCGCAAGTTCATAGCGCTGGGGCTTGGCGTGGGGTTTTGGCCCGAGCACAGCTGGGGTGCGCTTGAAAGCGCGGACGTCGCGCTGGCACCGATTGCCGACGAGCGCTTCGCGCGCGATATCGTGGTGGAGGCGGCGGCGCGCCCGCTGGGGCACGGCGTTCCGCGGCATCCCCCGCCTCCACGGCATCCGCCCGCGGCGGCAGCGGCGCACAGATCGGCCACGCGGTGGCTATGGCGCTGAAAAACCTGATGGGTCTGGTGTGCGACCCGGTGGCAGGACTGGTGGAGATCCCCTG
>OLNF01000923.1_pt1 | contig 26068 bp, 20 predicted proteins | sample 1673061 | NCBI WGS metagenome assembly OLNF01 (sample SAMEA3136751, study PRJEB25190) | human gut metagenome
AAGACGCCATACAACCCGCGAAACGCAACACGAGCAACGCCTGCGGCGACCTTTTTCGAAAAACGCAACGACATGGCCTACATGTCCCACTTCATGATGGTTTTCCCAGCGCTCTTGCGCAAATCCGCCTCGAACGCAGTGCACATGTCGGCAATGGAGCGTACGGGGAAAACGCCGCCGATAAGCGACTCCAGATACCTTGCCATGTCGGGATGCTGCTTGTACATTTCCACAACGCTGACGAAATCCGCGCGACCGCTGCGACTGCTGCCGAACAGGCGCAGGCCTTTTTCAAGCACCATGCGCGTGTTCACCGGAACGGGGTTTTCCGACACGCCCAACAACGAAACGGCTGCCTCGGGCCTTACCGCGTCGATGATCTGCTCGATGGCAGCCACCGACCCGTCGCCGCCGCAGCATTCGAAGGCGTGATCGCACGTGCACTCGCCCGGCGCATCGTAGGTCAGGTGCGTTTCGTCGGCGAACGTGAAGTCGTTCAGCTTATACTCGTTTCGCCCATACACGCAAATCTGCGCTTGCGGATAGCGCATCTTCAGGATAAGCGAAACGATGAACCCCAGGTTGCCGTCGCCCCATACACCGATGCGGTCGCGCTTTTCGTGCGCGATGGAATCGAATCGGTTCACGGCATGGGCGGCAACGCTTACCAGTTCGGTGAACGCAGCAACTTCGTTGGGAATGGAATCGGGCAAGGCAACCACGCGTTCGGGCGGAAGCACCACAAGCTCCTGCATGAAGCCGTCGAAGCCGCTGCCGCAAAACTTGCTGCTGCGCAGGTAGTTTTCCGCAATGTAATCGCTGGTCTCGCAGGGCGCGTTCGGCACCATGACTACGCGCGAGCCGCGAGCAAACGTGCCCGTTGCGTCCTTGACCACCACGCCGATGCCCTCGTGGATAAGCGCCATGGGCAGCTTCTTGGCAAGCACCTGCGGCGAGCGCGACCCCTGGTAGTAGCGGATATCGGCATTGCACACGGAAAGATACGTGGGACGCACCACCACGCCCGCCGATGCATTCAGCTCCAGCTGAACCGGCTCGAAAACGCGCGGCGCGGTGAGGCGATAAGCACAGCTAAGCACGGCAGCTTCCCATCAAAGCCGTTGCCACGCGCAAATCTTGCGGGTACGTGATCTTCATGTTCGAAACATCGCCGCGCACAAGGGCGACCGCTTTGCCGCGCAGCGTGTAGATTTTGCACGCGTCCGTCAAAACGGCCTCTTCATCAGGCGAAAGGCTTTCCATAAGCGCTTTGAGCTCAAGCAGCTTGAACGATTGCGGCGTTTGCCCTTGATACAGTTGGCTTCTGTCGGGAATGGACGAGATGACCTTGCCGTCAGCGCTTTGCACGATGGTGTCGGTTGCGGGTACGACGGTATCGCAAGCTCCGCAGTCGATTGCGGCCTGGATGTTCTCTTCGATAATGCGATGGGACACGAACGGCCTGACAGCGTCGTGCGTGACGATGATGCTGCTATCGTCCACAGCATGGTTTTCGCACAGATACGAGATGGCGTTGCGGACGGTGTCGTTCCTGGTAGACCCTCCGGCAATAACCGCAACATCTTGGCAGCAATCGGGACAATAGCGGCGCAGGAGGTCTTGCGTTTTCTGAATCCACGATTCAGGGCACAGCACCAGCACGCGCTCGAAAACGCCTTCGGCGCAGAACTTCTCGACGGTGTGCGCGATGATGGGCTTCGACCCCAGCATCATAAACTGCTTGGGCTTTTCGGGGTTGCCCATGCGCGTTCCCGACCCGCCAGCAAGAATTGCCGCGTACACGTTGCGTCCGCTTTCCATGCGCTTCGCTCCTTAGTAGTTCTTCTCGTAATAGGCCGTTGCGGCTTCGATGGTGTCATCGAACACTTTCTTGCCGTGGTCAAGCACGATGCCGCGGCTGCAGAATTCCTTCGCCGTGGAGCTGGTGTGCGTGACGAACAGCACCGTGACGTTCTCGTCCATCATAATCTCGCGGATGCGGGCGATGCACTTGCGCTGGAACGCGCGGTCGCCAACGGAAAGGGCCTCGTCGACCACCAGGATTTCCGGGTCGATGGCCACCGCGAACGCAAAGCCCAAGCGCGCCTTCATGCCGCTTGAGTACGTGCGCATGGGCTGGTCGATGTACAGGCCAAGTTCGGCGAACTCGATGATCTTCGGCTCAAGCTCTTTGATCTCGTTGCGCTTCAGGCCCAGAATCTGACCGCGCAGCGATATGTTCTCGCGCCCCGTCAGCTGCATGTCGAAGCCCGCAGTAAGCTCCAGCAGCGCGCTGACGCGGCCTTTGACCTCGACGTTGCCCGTTGTCGGGTGCGTGACGCCCGTGACCATCTTCAGCGCCGTGCTTTTCCCGGCGCCGTTGCAGCCCAAAAACGCCACCGCTTCGCCCTTCTTCACCTCGAACGAAAGGTCGTCGCTGGCGTTGACGCTGCCCAGAAACGTGCCTTTCTTCTTGTAGTTAAAGATGCCCAGGAAGCGGCCGCGGTCGTTTTTGTACAGGTTGTACGTTTTCGTCACGTGATCGAAGCGGATGACCACCTCGTCGCTGACGCTGGTTTTGTGCTTCGCTTTCGCGTCGCCCAACGTTTTCTGCTGGTCGTTAGAGGACATCGGCCACCTCCTCGTTGAACTTCTTGTACACGAACAGCGCCAAAACAAGCGTCACCACGAACACCAGCGTAAAGCCTGCGCACAGCGTGGGGTCTTCCCAGAACCACACCTTGTCGTAAAACGCCCCGCGAAACGAGGTGACGAAAAACGTGATGGGGTTGAAATACAGGATGGTTTGAATCCAGTCCACCGGAACGCTTTTCACGTCGAAAATAACGCCCGACAGCCAGAAGAAAGGCGTGGACATGGCGTTCATCAGGTTCTTCACGTCTTTACTGATGGCCGACAGCTGGCTGAACATGATGGACACGATGTCCCAGAACACAAACATCAGCAGCAGCAAAATAGGCACTTGCAGCAAATACACGTCGAACTGCATGCCGCACACTGCATAGATTATGAACAGGGCAACCATCAGCATAAGCTGCACAAGCATGGTGGCGCCGGTGTAGATGGTGGAAATGCCGCTGAGCGGGAACTTGATCTTGTTGACCAGGTACGGGTAGCGATGCATGACGTCGATGCCGGCGCCAAGCATGTCCTGCATGAAAAACCACGGAATCAAGCCCGCGCACAGCCACAAGATATACGGCGGCGCGCCGGCGTCTGCCGCGCCGCTGCCAACGCGCAAGCCGATGTCAAGCGCGAACCAGAAGCAGAAGATGTACATGGCGGGCTTGATGAAGAACCACGACCATGACAGCACCGCGCCGCGGCTTTTCTTCACCAGTTCGAACAAGGCAAGGCGGGCGATTTGCTTTCGCCACTCCCAGTTGTCCTTCAGTATTGTTCCGAGCGTGCTCACGCAGTTCTCCATTCAAAACGCCCTGTTAGCAACCACTGATATTACCATAGCCATGCGCAGCGCATGTGCTGCTACGGCATAGCGGGGCCCTCAACGACGCCAGAGGGGTCGCTGCCGGAATCCACCGCGGCCATAAGGTCTTCCCAGGCCTGCGAGTTCTGGTCGACCACCCACAACCCGCTGCTGTTCACGTCGCCCGTATATGGCCCCGTGCACGAGTACAGCGTCACGTCGTCTTTATGCAGGGCAAAATCGACGGCCAGGTACCCCACCTTGCTCATATCAAGGTTCGTGGAGGTGTTGCGCTTCAGGCTGACCAGCGCCTGGTCGATATCGCTTTCATTGGGCATGTTCAGCACGTTGCGGAAGATGGCGGCCTCGATTTGGCGGACGTTCGCCTGGCGCACGGCGTCTTGGTTGTCGGCATATTCCTTGCGGGCGCGCGCGAACACCAGCGTTTCCGAGCCGTCGAGGTGCTGGTTTTGCCCCTTCTGCACGGTGACGTCCTCGGCCGTTGAGGGGTCGGGCACTTTCACCGTGGCGGGAACGTCAACCGTCACGCCGCCTAAGGCATCGATGAAGTTTTCGAACCCCGTGAACGTGGTCATCATGTAGTAGTCGATTTCGACGCCCGTGAGCCGCTGGACCGCGTTAACGGTTTCCATGGGGTCGCCGTTGACAAGCGTGTCGTTGATTTTGCTGCTTTCACCAGGCAAAACTGTGTCGCGCGGCACCGTTACCAGCGTGATTTGGTAGCTTGCGGGGTCGACGCGCACAAGCGTGATGACGTCGGAATGCTGATCGACCTGAGCGTGATCGGACGCCTTGCCTGTGTACAACGCCGTGCCCTTACGAGAGTCGGAGCCGATCAGCAGCACGTAGAACGGGTCTTGCTGCTCAACCGCCGAAAGCTGCACGGTGTCGGCAACTTGCCGCGGACCGGCCAGCGCGCCGATGCCCAAGCACACCGCAATGAACGCAGCGGCGAACACCGCAACGCCCGCAAAAGCACGCGCGGCCATGCGCGTTGACCTGCGCTTGTCGTCTTCACTGATACCGTGAGCTCCAGCTGCCATCGGCTACTTCACCCGCTTTCCCTGGCTATGCGGCAAACGAGGGCCCGACCTGCCCTTATTGTCGTAGTGGTGCCTCAGCACCGGCTTGAACAGGCCGAAGTGCCAAATGATCACGAACAACGCAACGGCCAGCAGCGCGATGATGCCGATTTGCACCGGGCCGGAGAAACTGCCGATGAGGCACCCCGCCACCGCAAGGCACGCGGAGCACAGCCACAGCAAGGCAACGGAACGCTTCTGGCTTAAGCCCGCGCGCATAAGGCGATGGTGGATGTGGCCGAAGTCGGCGTGATCGATGCGCTCGTGGTTGCGCAGGCGGCGGACAACGGCAGACATGGTGTCCAGCACGGGAACGCCGGCGATGACCAGCGGCACCAGCATGACCACGAAGCCCTGCGCGCGCACCACACCCGAAACCGAGATGACGCCGACCATAAGTCCCAGCAGATGGCTGCCGCAATCGCCCATGAACACCGATGCCGGGAAGAAGTTGTAGCGAAGAAACGCCAGGCACACGCCGATGACCGCCAGGCACACCAGGGCCATAGTGACGCTGCCGCGCTGCCACACGAGGAATAGCAAGCTGGAGCAAGCGATGGCGACGATGCCGGCGGCAAGTCCGTCAAGGCCGTCGATGAGGTTCGTGATGTTCACGAACACGACCAGGTACGCAACGGTAAGCGGGAAGTCGAGCCACCCCAAGCTCACATAGCCGCCGGCCTGCGCAAACATGGTGTGCACCATGCCGATGGACACGCCCGAAGCGGCAACGACGCACGCGGAGACAACCTGGCCCAGGAACTTCAGTTTCGGCGGCAGCTGCGTGACGTCGTCAACAAGCCCGACGGCAAACATGGCGCTGATGCCCAGGAACAACCCGATGTAGTTGATGCCGCTGAGCGTGTACAGGTCGTTGAGTTGCCAATCGAAGAACACCAGCCCGATGTAGGCGGCAAGAAATGCGGCGCAAAGCCCCAGGTACAGTGCGATGCCGCCGCAGCGCGGCACAGGGCCACGGTTGACGCGGCGGTATCCGGGCTGGTCGATAGCGCCAAGCGCGACGGCTATCCTGCGGGACAGCGGCACGGCGCAGTACGTGACGATAAACGCCGCGCTAAACACTATGGCAACTTGAACAAAAGCCACAAGTTGGGACCTTGCCCCTTTCCATGCAGAGAACCGGTATTATGCAAATACATTTTATTATACTTTAAAGTAAACCTTACGATTCCTCAACGCATCCGTCACCGAGGAGCATTCGAACACCATCGGCAAACGTCACGAACGCTTGCATTCTTGAAAGGAGCGAGGCAATTGTGCGCACAGCTTCACAACGCGGCCGTTGACGTCATTGTTACCGCGCACAACATGGAATCCTGCATCGGCGCGTGCCTTGATTCGCTTGAACGCCAGACGTTCGAGTCGCTGCGCGTTGTTGTGGTGGAAGACGGGTCGACCGACGGCACCGCGGCGATTGCGCAAGACTTCGCTGCACGTCACGCGCGCTTCTCCGTTATTTCCACAGGCGGGCTTGGCGCCGGCGGCGCACGCAACAAGGGCATGCAGGAAGTGCGCGCGCCCTACTTCATGATTCTGGACGGCGACGACGTGTTCCATCCCGACATGGTTGAGTCCCTGTACCGCGCAGCTGTAGACGGCGGCGCCGACATCGCCATCTGCGACATGCAGGAAATGGACGACGCAACGGGCACCCTCACGCATCCTCTGTGGGCGCTTAAGCAAAGTCAGCTGCCCCCAACCGCCGCATTCGACGGCTGGCGCGCCATGAGCGGAAACCTGTTCGCCGCCTTCATGGGCTGGCCCTGGGACAAGCTATACCGCACCGAGTTCGTGCGCGGGCGCGGGCTTTCGTTTCCTGAAGACCTCCCCAACAGCGAGGACATGGTGTTCACGTACCAGGCGCTGGTGGAGGCGAAGCGCCTTGCCGTGGCGAACCGGGTGCTGGTGGACCACCGCATGGGGCGCGGCAGCACGGTGTCAAGCTCGCGCGAACGGGCGCCGCTTGCCTTCTACGACGCCATTTGCCGTGTGAAGGCGTTTTTGCGGGAGCAGCCCGACGACACGTGGGAAAAGCTGCAAAGGGATTACCTGAGCTGGGCGTTCGACTGGACGCTGTGGAATATCGAGACCATGCCCGACGAGGGCACGCGCCGCATGATGGCGCGCACGTTGCACGATGGGGCGCTCGAGGCGCTGGAGCTTAAGGAGCATCCGGCATCGTTTTTTGCGGGGTATCCCCGCAGCATGCAGCGCTACGCCACGCTTATGACCTGGCTTGATGCAGATGCGCGCGACAGCGGTCCGCTCGGTCGGCTTGACGCGCTGCCTTACGGCGCCTACAAGTTCTGGGACTTCATGAACCCCGCGCAGAAAGCGCTGACCGCATGGAGGGAACGCCACCCGAAGCCAAGCGAGTGGTAAAGCGAGCGGCGGCGCGGCTGCGGGGTGCGAACGGGCGGAGACGCGGGCACGCTGGCTGCCACGCGAGCGAAGACGGCGGCGCGCCACCCCAACGGCGGACGCGGGCAGCGACGTTACTCCCCCGGCTTGGCCTGCGGAAGCTCCACCAACTTGCGAATTTTCTGCGGGATGGCGATAAGCGCGTGGCCAATGCGGTATGCGTGCGACGTTTCGTACTCGTCGTACACATGCCCCATGCTGCGCCACAGGCCCAGCACGTGCATGTCGAACGCCGCGAACTCTTCGGTGGAAAGCCCCTCGCGATACGCAGCCACGTCCGCTTCATCGATCTCACGAAGATAGCGAGCCGCCACCTCACGCGTGTCGGACGTCCTCCAAGCGTAAGCTTCGCAGAATTCACGCGAGTATTCGCCAGCGTGTGCCGCCAGCCATTCTTGCATGCGTTGCGCCGTTACCGCCAAGCCGTGGACGTTGCGCATGGTCGGCCGCGTGGTCATGATGGAGCCTTCGCGCATGCGACGCTGGTACAGCGGCTCGTTCAGAAACGCTACGCGCTGCGGATGCGGGATAAGCTGCATCTGGAACAGCACGTCCTCGTGCAGGATGCCGTCAAGAAAGCGCAGGCCACAGTCGTCAAGCAGCGCTTTGCGGACGGTGTACAGGCAGGCGGAGGGGCGAAACGCCTTCGTGCGCTCCATCAGCACGTACATGTCGGGGCCGCAATGCACGCCTTCAACGCTTTCGCGCACTTCTTGGTTCTCGTAGTGCTCCCTGCGAAGCTTGCGGCTTTCGTAGAACGACGCCGCGCCGAAGTACAGCATGTCCAGGTTGTCCGCCGTAATGCGCGCGTCCAGGCGCTCAAGCGCATCGGGGGCGTAGTAATCGTCGCCGTCCAGGAACATGATGAACTCGCCGGCGGCCGCGGCCATGCCCGCATTGCGCGCGGCAGACAGGCCGGAGTTGCGCTCCAGGGTCAGCACGGTGAAGCGATCATCGCCGGCGATAGCGCGACCGATGGCGTCAAGCGTGCCGTCTTGCGAACAATCGTTGACCACGATGCACTCAAAATCGCCGAACGACTGGCACTTCAGCGATTCCAGGCATTCACCGATGTAGCGTTCAACGTTGTATGCGGCAACAACAATGGAGAATCTCACGAGTGGCCGTCCTTAGAACGAGTCCGGATGTGCCGCCGCAAACGCCTCGGCGCCATCGCGAAGAAGCTGCTGCAGCAGGGCCGCATCATCGGGCGTGAACAGGGAAAAGTCCAGCTCACCTGCAGCGTTTGCCGCCTGATATTCGGCAGCCACGCGCTGCGCGAAGGCCACGTGCTCGCTTTGCGAGATGCGCTCGTAGTTCCAGCGGTACTTCCCCCACTTGTCAACCGCAAGCCACGGCAGCAACACCGCCGCGCGCTCGGGGCGGCGGCGAAGGAACGCCTCGGCGTCGGCCACCTCGTCGCACACCGTGAACACCTTATCGGTGGTCTTCGACGACGAGCCAGGGTTGTCCATGCGGTAGTGCAGCAGCGGCCTTTTCACCAGCGCGCATGTGCGGGCGGCAAACCACACCTTCAGGCTGAAGCCCGCGTCCTGGAATGCGGCGCCGGGCGTTTCGCGCAGGGCGATGCCCTCGCGCTCCAGGAACGACTTGCGGTACAGGCCCGTCCAGATGGACGGGATGGTGCACACAACGCGAGGCTGGTCGACGGGATCGAACGGGCGCCTATACGGCAGGCCGGCAAAGTTTTCCACCAGATGATCGGCGCCGTCGAAGTAGTTGCAGTAGTTGCACTTCACCACATCGGCGCCCGTGCGCTCAGCAGCCTTGAGGAGCTTCTTGAACATGCGACGGTCAGGAAAGTCGTCGGGCTCGACGATGCCGACGTACTCGCCCGCCGCCTGGGACAAACCCATGTTCAGCGACGCGCCATAACCAGAGTTGGCCTTGTCAATCACGAGAACCCTCTGGTCACGGGCAGCATAGTCATGCAAGATAGCCGGCGAGCCATCCGTCGCGCCATCGTTGATGCAGATAATCTCGATGCCGCGCAACGTTTGCCCGCAAAGCGCATCCAGACACTGCGGCAAAAACCGCTCCACGTTATAAACCGGAACAAGAACCGAAACTTTTGGAGTGAACATGGCTACTTCAATCCTCGTACAGCTCGCCCAATTGATTTCAAAACCTCACGGCGTCTCGACCCAAACGGAGCAATTGGGTCAACAACCTTACGCAACGGACTATCCTCCGATACTGCACTTTCGTGGTCATCAATCGCAGCTTCTTCCGCCAGCTTCTGCTTCACGGATTCCGTATGTAAGATGTCTGCCAGCTGAACGTAGAATGGCGTATCCTTCGCATACTCCCAATACAGGCCAAACCTATCGCAGCTCGTCACCTTCCACGGCTTTTGCGCGCCGGCATAGTGAACGATCTTCTCATGATTTCGCGAATCATTGAACGCGTCGAAAACGACAGCCGGCGCAAACGAGAAAATGCGCCCGATGCGACCATAGCAATCGGTCATGACGTTCCAATCGTAATCGAGGAACTTCACGCGTCCTTCGCAGTGAGCATTCAGAATGTCCTGGTCGTTGTAGATATAGCGGTCATCGGAAGCGAACTCAAGCCACTTCTCCATGGGGTGCAGCTCCCTCATGGCCTTCGTATTCAAAACAAGCACGCCGGCCTGGAAATAGTCGAACGGTTGACGCATGCCAAGCACTTCTTTCGTATAGCGCATGCGAATTCCGTCCTTCATATTGAGGTTGCCGCAATAATCGACATCGCGAACAGCAGCAAGAAGGTTGTCGCCCAGGTCGACCGAGAACAGCTCCGAAACATCGCCTTTCACAATCAGGTCGGAGTCAAGGTACAGGACCTTGCCGTAATACGGCAGCAGCTGCTGAATGAGAAAGCGGTAATACGTTTCATTGCTGATGTGCGGATTGTTCGTTGTCAAATTATACTGATTCACGAAGCGCGAAACGTCGCAGAATTGCAAGCCGGCATTTTCGAACTTCCCAAAGAACGCCTTCATCGCATCCTGGTTTTCCCACGTAATACCCTCGTGGAGGATAACAATGTCGTAACGATAATCATCGGACGCATTCTTCAGCATCGAGTAAATCGTCGTGGTGACCATGGGAACGTAATTGTTGTCGGAGGCAAATACCACCGGAATCACCGGCTTGTTTTCGCTTCCAAAACTCAAAGCTGTGGGTAAGTAGTATTTGTCGGGATTGGTGAAGTGCACGCACTGCAGCTGCTTCATCTTCCAGCCCGAGCCAATACGCTCATGGTGCAGCAAATAGATGTTCAGCAAGCGCTCTGCCAAATGGCCCGGCGTGCGAACCCCCTCTTTGCTGTACAGGCTCATGTCTGTAGACACCACGAATTCTTCCAAAATCGGGAACAGCCACGCGCAATAATCGCGGAATATGTCACGCTTCATGATGAACATGTTGCAGAAACGCCCCGTATGGCCAGCAAGAAACGCACGCGCATCTTCTTCGTATTCAGGATGATGAGAAATGAGGATATCGACGACCTTGTCCAAATCCTTTACAAACAAGCGATCCGCCGCGTCGTATTGCGACCGAATCGAAGCCCCTTCACCCATGTACGAGCAAATATCCTCCATAGGGGTGGTAATCACATCGAACTGCTTGATGACATCACGAACGGAAGCGTCATCAAGAGCATACTTGCACTGCGCGGCGACATCAATGTAGTCGTCCATCACCTCGCCATAGATGTTCTCCTCGTGGGGAGTCTCGGAGAAGTCAAAATAGCGGCGGTAATGGCAAAAACCGATGTATTCGGCATCAACGTTTTTCCATGCCCAATATTGCGTGGTCAACTCACAATACATGGGATTCAAATCCGATATATTATCGCCCTCATCATCGTGAAGAGCCCAGGAGAACCTCTCCCCTGCACACGTCGCACCCACCTGAACAGGCTGGAAAACCATGCTGTCGAACGTCTCAACCGGCTTATGAGCAGAAACGAATACTCGGATCGGCTCATCGGCAAATCGCGCGACGCGCTCCATTTCGCGAACGGAGCGAATATGATCATCGGCCGCCGACAAATACGAAGCGAAGTTCACGCTGTTCGCGTTGCCGCCATCCGCGATGCGATATGCAGTATCGCGCCAAGCCTGCATATCGTCCGCACACGGCCCCTCACCCATCGTAAGCTTCTTATAAGAAGCATCCCGAACGCAACGCATAACCTCGGAAGACACCACGGAAGTATCAAGCACCGAAGATACTTTCTCGATTGAGGCCATCTTCTCATCGTTCAATACACGGACGCGCCAATCATTAAACAAAAGTTGCATGAGCTTTCGCTTGGCGCCCTTTGCAGCAGCAAGCGAATCACGCGATCGGAATGAATCGGCATATTGCTGGATTTGGCTAGAACACGCCCAGAACGATTCCGCAACGGACGCAAACTTATCCGCAGTCCACGGCGAAGCACCGTTCAGGCCACGGCCCAAATGATATCGAATACCGATAATGTCATTGCGCGTCACCTCTTTCGAGGCCAGCGACGAGATCACGAACATCTCGAAAGCGTCTTCCGCGCAATCAAGACGCTGAACGGGCATCTTCGAGAAAGCATCCTTGAGCAAGCGCGCCGAGAATGCCCTTTGCGGCATCCTCCAATCCTGACGATACGAGCCGCGGCCCCCAAATACCGACGAAAGGACGTCAACGCCCTCAAGCGTTTCCACCGGTTGGTTCACAAACGACTCGAAAGAAGAGCACGACTCATCCGAGACGCCTTCCCCAATGACGCGAATTCCGAAGTGAAGCATGTCGATCTGCTGGTCTTCGCGCAAAGCGCCATCGACCTTGCCAAGCAGCCCCTCTTCGAATTCATCATCGGCATCCAAGAACAAAATGTAGTCACCGGAGCATTTTTCTATTGCGGTCCTATGCCCAAGGTGCAAGCCTTCGTTTTGGCTTTTGCGAATAACCGTGATTCTCTTATCGTTTTCGGCGTACTCTTCGAGAATCGCCGCAGAACCATCGCTGCTCGCATCGTCAACGATAATGAGCTCGTAGTCGGAGAACGATTGATTCAACACGCTATCAATGCACGCACGCAAATAGCGCTCGCCGTTGAAAACAGATATGCAAATCGAAAAGCGGGGCACCGTCCGCTCCTTCCAGAATGACTAATGGACGTCTATCTTTACGCAATCGCAACACAATCATATCAGCATCAGCGGCGCGACAACTTATCCTTCACGAAGCGCAAGGGCTTAGTCACAAACTTACCAACACGCCAAGTAGTCGAAGCAGTAACCTCGTTCAAGGCCGCAACAGCCTCATCCCTTTCGCAAGAAAGCCTGCCGAAGGAAGCTTCCGAACTAACGCAAGCACCATAGCAGATTCGCTCTTTCAAGACGCACTATCCTAGCGGGCAACAGGTAATGCAACCGCTCCAACCATCGAGATGGCACTATACCCTAACGGCATTGTTCTGCTGAAGTTGCATGATAATGATGCCCGCTTCGCAGATACGGTAGAATACGGCAAGCAAACAACGCTTTATTAAGCGAGAAAGATAAGGACTATGGCTCATAAAGTAACCGCACAAACCGAATTACAACGAAATTGGTTCACTATATCCTCCCTCGTTTCCAAGGATTTCAAACTCAAATATCGACGCAGCGTCTTAGGCGTTGCCTGGTCGGTGCTCAACCCATTGCTGATGATGTGCGTCCTCGCAGCTGTTTTCACCAACGTGCTGAAGTTTGGCGACGTTGCCAACTTCCCCATGTACCTGATTCTGGGCAACGTGTTATTCGCTCTGATGTCCGACTCAACAAGCACGGCCATGACTTCAATTCTGGAATCAGCGCCCCTTATTAAGAAGATTAAAATCTCGAAGATGATTTTCCCTATCGAGAAAGTGCTGTTCCAATTAGTCAACTTTGCTATTTCCCTTATCGCAGTAGTCATCGTTATGGTGTTCTTCAGGATTGCGCCTACCGTTAATCTGCTTGCCTTACCGTTGCTTCTCGTATATATGCTGCTGTTCTGCAGCGGTTTGGGTATGTTGCTTTCCGCGCTGGCCGTTTTCTTCCGCGACATCTGCCATTTTTGGAGCGTCATCATCACGGCATGGACATACGCAACACCGCTTTTCTACCCCGTAAGCCTTTTGCCCGATTGGATGCAGACCGCCGAGGCGTTCAACCCCATGTATCACTACGTCAGCTACTTCCGAGACATTGCTATGTACAACACACTTCCGGGTGTCCAAGAAAATCTCGTATGCCTTGGCATAGCCGCCATCACTTTTGCAGTGGGATTCTTGGTATTCCGCAAAACTGAAAAGAAATTCATTCTCTACGTATAGGTCGCCATCATGCCAGAAATCGTTAACACCACTCCCCTTGCAATCAAGTCGTCTTTCGACGAGGCAAACGACAATCGCCCCATCATGGTCGACGTTAATCACGTGTCCATGATCTTCAACATGGCCAGCGAGCAGCTAAACAGCATCAAGGAATATATGATCGCCCTCGCCAAACGCGAGCTCATGTTCAAAGAGTTTCGCGCACTTGACGATGTGTCGTTCACCGTCAGAAAAGGCGATGTGTTCGGCATCTTGGGAACAAACGGATCAGGCAAGTCTACGGTGCTCAAGGTTATCGCCGGCGTGCTTGAGCCGTCAAAAGGAACGTGCACGGTAAACGGGAACATCGCACCGCTCATTGAGCTTGGCGCCGGCTTCGACATGGAGCTTACCGCTCGCGAGAATATCTACCTGAACGGTGCGCTGCTTGGCTATTCGCGCAAGTTCATCGATGAACACTTCGACGAAATCGTCAGCTTTGCAGAAATCGAAAAGTTCCTAGACATGCCTATGAAGAATTATTCGTCGGGCATGGTTGCGCGAATCGCTTTCGCTATCGCCACTGTAATCATTCCCGATATCCTTATCGTGGACGAGGTGCTGTCTGTTGGCGACTTCATGTTCCAGCAAAAGTGCGAGCAACGCATCCAAAAGCTTATAAAAGAGCACGAGGTTACTGTCCTCATTGTTTCCCACAGCAACGATCAAATCGAGCGCCTGTGCAACAAGGCAATTTGGATTGAAAAAGGTCATGCCCGCATGATGGGATCTGCGGCAGAAGTTTGCCGCATGTACCGCTTGCTTGGCGGACACGTTGGAAGCCAAGAAGCGGAGTCCAAAGTAGTTGAGATGATCAACCGCAATATTCATTACTCCGACGATGTCGTTACCACGCTTTGCGGTGACGACAAGTATAGCTCGGCAGCAAAACTGATGAAAATGGCATCGACAAAGCGAAACGATATCGCAATCCTTGCGCCTGGCGACGCTATGTCTTCATGCATTCTTGCATCTTCACTTGCCGGATTGATCGAATGCCCGTTTTTGCTTACAAAGAGCAGCGCCATTCCCAGCAGCACCGCCGATTTGCTCAGCACTTACAACGTGAATAGCATCGTTGTTGTTGGCAATGTTGACAACACGGCCATCGAGCGGTCGGCCCGCGAACACAAACTTGATGCCGAAATCACCCACATAGTTGCTAAAGATACACAGAGCCTATCCGCCGCTGTGTACGATTACGGCAACGCGCTAGTCCATGCAAACTGGAGCAACAAGTTGATTTTCGTGAAAGAAGGCCAACACGGAGACTACATTACCCAGTTGCCGTATGCATATGCCAATAAAGCACCTGTTCTTATCACTGATAGCGCAGGCATGCTATCCGAAAAGCAAAGCTCAATCAGCCGCGAAATGAAAGACGGAGAGGTGCTCTCCTTTGGCATAAGCGCACAGGACCTCGAAAGCCAGCTTGCATTTAGCCACAGAAACGTAGCTATTCATGATTTTATGGACGATGGCCCATACAACGTCAACTGCCACTTTAACGAATGGCAATTTAGCAAAACCCACTGCAGCATTTCGAACAAAACAGCACTTGTAGCATCCGTCTGGGATCCCTTCGATGCGCTACTTGTTGGACCGTATGCGGCTCAGAACGGTTACCCTTGCTTCTTGGAAGATCCGCAAGACCTGGATAGCGTATACAGGTTGTTCATGTTGCTCGACGATCTAAAAGGCACGGTTTCGAAGCTGGAAGTCCTAGGAAACGGCTCGCTATACACGCAGCTAGATAAGCAGATTCTTGCAAAAGCGATAACGTTTGCGAAAACAAAAGACGGCATTAAAAATCGCTAGCATACCATCTCAATAACGAAAATGACCCATGATGTTCCAGAAAGCATGAGGGTCATTTTCGTTGTAAGGCGCAACTAAAACAATTAGAAATCCGACTTCGCAATCTCGTACAATCGCATATCGCCTTCCTGATCAACAAGATTGAAACCTTCGGTCGATTCGTTAATTAACTGAATTCCATCCCAATCATCGAGTTTGTATGTATGGAAAGAGCCTTTGCCATCGGGGCTTGTCAGTTGAAGAACATATCTGATGTTCCATCTTTCAACAATTGCTTGAACCGATTCATTCGTTGCGATATTTTTCAAATTATGACGAATAATCTTACTTTCTAGAGACTCACCTTTAGTATCTGCGTAATTACGTCTATACAAAACATTCGCATCGTCATCAGCATAAGCAAATGCGCTTCCGTCATCAGGACAATTGACTATTACGGAATTGTTATCAACTTCCCCAAGAACCCTCGCAACAAATGCTTTCTCGCTTGTGCTGTAAATGCCAACATCATCAGAGCCGATAAGTTCATCCACGCTATGGCATATAACACCGTTGAAAGATTTGCTTGCATTTGTCGATATCGTCAAAGTAGGAAGCGCAATAACAGCTGCACAAAACACCGCACTGACAACCACTGGAATAATCAGCGACTTTTGATGAACTAGTAAAGCAGTCTTCTGCAACATCGCATCGAAACCAATGCACAAAATCGGAATCGAAGCGATGCACGTCAGTGCACTCAAACGAGCAGGGTCAGTGTACCAAAAGCCCCCAAGAATATGTTTTATATACGTGCCGTCAGAAGACACCGAAGCGATATACGCCATTGCAAAAAACAGCCACGGAAGAATAAGGTAGAAGCCTTTACGGTTCTTGATAATACTAAAAGCCCCGACAACAAATACAATTAGCAATAACGGCTGAAGGGGGGCTTCGCCAGAAAACGAAAACAGAAAAACGCTAGCAATTCCCTCTATAACGCCCATTGTGCTCGGCCATTCAAACTCGACCAAAGACCGCATAAAAGGCATTTTGTAACAAACCAACCAAACTAATCCAAAGCCGACGAACGCAGCGCAAACAACTCCAATCGAATAGTTTCTGCTCTTCTTATTGCAATGTTGATAGGCACAATGAGCGATATATGCTGAAACAAAAATAAATAATGCGAATACAGAACTAGTTTGCAACAATGCAAGAGATATGCACCCGAAAAGAGAAACGAAAACGAAGCCCAGCTTTTCCCTCCATCGTTTCGAATCGACCGCCGCAATAGCAAGAGAGACAACCAGAGGAAGAAGGGCAAACGAAGAGAACTGAGGAAACTGTTCACCACGTAGCAACATAGCCCAAGGGAAAGCAAATGTACAAATGGATAGAAAAGCACCCGCAATATAACAGCTAATGCCTTTTTGTTTTTTTAGGAATTGAAGCAATAGCGAGAAAATACCGCTTGGATAAATGACTGCTGCAAAGACATAATTCAGAGCATTAGCGGCAACATTCAGCTCTCCGGAGTTAGCTTCTAGAGCAAGCGCACATAGCCCATGCCATGCAGATGGATAGAATCCTCCCGAAGATTGAGAAAATGGCGAGAGACCGCTCTGATATAAAGAGGCGGTCAAGGAACTGAAGTTTTGGGAATCGAAAAATGAACGAATAAGGTTCACGTGAAATAACGTATCGAACCCTTGAATCATAAAAGAAGGATCTTGATATCTTCTATAGAAAAGAAAAAAGTATAGCAATGAGCTAATAGTTATGTAGACGGCCCCTAGTAAAATTACACGATGCGGAGATAATGCGATTCCGCCATCAAACTCGTTTGTTCCAAAAAAGCGCCTTCCAATGACGAGAAAAGCAAGGCAAGCAACTAACATAGCAAACAAACACGAGCTCAGCGAGCAAGCCACACCCATTATGCCAAACAAAATAAACAATATTGCATAGCACGCAATGCTAACGGCAGGTGCTGCAAATAACGCCAAATCAACGCGTAGCCCAATAGCTCTACAAATCAGTAAACCTGGGACGTAAATAATCGCCAAATAAAGAACGCCAAACAAAAAGAAATGCAGCCACATATTAGATATACCCTATCGACATTAAGCCATAAACTATCCCGCCTAATACAACAGTTAAATATATCATTAGATAACGAGCCGCGAACACAGACTAATTCATTGGCATAAAAGGGCTGCAGCGATATTTCGCACTGTAACCAATACAAGAAGCCGCATTGTCTTGAACTTCTTTACGCCGCTTCAGCAGTCAGGTCGGCGGCCTCAAGCTCTTCGGCCTTCTTTACGGCAAGCACGTGCGCAAACGCGATTGCGCAGATGCCTGCCGCCAACTTGCCCAGAAGCACCGGCACGATAAGCGAGGGCTGGAAGTTTGCCGTGAACGACAGGTGGTCGCCGAACAGAAATGCGCAGCACACGACAAACGCCATGCAAATGACCTTGTCGCGCGCCTTGAGGTCCTTCACCATGGAAAGCAGCACCAGCACGTTGGCCGAACCAGCCAGCAGGCCGGCCGTGGCATCGGACGACAGACCCACGGCGCCGCCGATTTTCGCCAGCGGCTTTGTCAGGTACTTCCTGATCAGGTACACCATGGGGAACGCGCCGCACAGCATCATGCCGATGGCGCCGGACGTCTCAAGCGCTCGGAACATGTCCTCGTCGTCGGCGATGATGGGATCGAAGCCGAACGAACCGAACACCGTGGTGAAGATGCCGGTGAAGTATTCCACAACCACCAGCACGAACACGATCTTCAGTGCGCCTTCCATAACGCGGCCGAACACGATGAAGCCCTTGATCATGGCGTCGGGCTTGAGCTTCAGGCCCAGCGCCAGCGCCACGCAGATGATGATGAGCGGCACCAGGTTCACGCCGATCTGCGTCCAGCTTAAGGCCAGCTGATACGTGGCATCGGCGTTCGTGGACACCACCTCGCGGATAACCGGATGCGACAACGCGATGATGGCGCTGGCCACGAACACGCCGATAGGGATGGCCAACAGGCCGCTCATGACGCCCAGCGCAGGTACTTGCGGTCGCGCTTTTCCAGCATCTTCAGCGCTACGGGAATGGTAAACACGATGGTGGCACCGGCCATATAGCCCGTCATCATGGCCATAATCCAGCTTTCGCGCGTTTGCGCCAACGCATCGGCCAGCTGGTAACCACCCATGTCAACAGCGATAAACGTCGTGGCCGCCATGGCCGGGTCGGCTCCCAGCGCACCGTAGGCCGGGCCGGACACGCCCTCGACGAACGCCGTCAAGTACGGCGCCGAAGCCAAGATGCCCGCCGACGGCAGGATAATAGGGCCGATGGAATCAACGCCAGCAATGAACTGCTGACCCAGCTCGCTTTCGGGCTTGATCGCCGACGCCACCGCGCCCGCAATCGCGCACGCCATGATGATATACACCACCACGGTACCTATCATTTCCACGATTGAATTCCTTCCTCTTCCAAATTCAGGCAGCAAAAACCTAAGGAGTCCCCCTAAGATCCCGTTACCATGTTCCCTTTGTCCAAGCTTGCGCTTTCCGCGCTACGCCTTTCCGTAACGCTCAAGCGCCAATGCCGAATATTGCTTCGCGTAGCGATACCACAGGTACAGCCACTCGCCCACCGGGTCGCCCGAGGACTCCTTGTACAACGCCCACACGAACCAGTAATACGAGGCCAGTGCCACGTATGCCAGGCAATGGCGCAGCTCTTCGGGCGTTGCCTTGCGGCCGAAGTACGCACCGAACACCTGGCACGCCTCTTCGTAGGTGTAATCGGAGCAGCAGATGAACGTGCCCAGGTCAGACGCATAGTCCGACATGGCCGAGTACTCCCAGTCAATCAGGTGCATGTCGTTGCCGGACACCAGGAAGTTCGGCGCGTAGTATGCCTCGTGCACGTAAGAGCGGAACACGTTCTCGGTAAAATAGTCGTCCGACGAGCAGATATAGGTATTGCCAAGCTGTTCGCGCACCAACATGAGCGTGGAGTTGTTGTTGCGGCTGACATACTGCTCGTTCACGCGAATCTTCACGCCGAACGCGTCTTCCAGGTAGAAGAACGCCTCTTTCATATAGCCAACCACCACGGTAATGTTGGTGATGCCCGCCTCTTTCAGCTGGCGAATCTGGCGCTCAATGAGCACTTCACCCTGCACGCGTAAAACGCCTTTCGGGCGCTCGTACGACAGCGGAACGAATCGCGACGATAGACCTGCCACCATGATGATGGCGTTGTCAACTTTGTAAGGGGCCAACGCTGCTTCGCCCGCTTCGGTCAAGGTAAAGCCATTCATCAAACCATCTTCGCGCAGCTTCTTCATGATATTGTTAACCGTACCCAACGACACATCGGCTTGCGTAGCTACATCACGTTGCGATGAAGCCTTCCCGTCGTGAAGCGCCAGCAGCACAGCGAATTCTCGTTTTGATAAACCCATGACATTCCCCTTACAATCTCAAGCGAGATTATAGGGATTGTTCAATAGTCATGTCTAGATTTGTTGGTTTGAACACACAAGGTTCATGTCGGTAGTCAGGCACGCGAACCACAGCGCACAAATGACACCCTGCAAAAAAGTGTGCACCGTTCATGAGGTGCACACTTTGACATTTCGTATATATTCAGTTTAACGCGCCCGACTAGCAGCGGTACGCTTCGTCGATTTCCTGCAATTCGGCGAACGTATCGATTTCGCGTACGTCATCGAACGTGCAAGCGCGCACGCGCACGTTGAAATCATCTGGATACCAGTTCAAGGCAACATCATCCCAGAATATCTGCTTGCCATCATCGCGCTGGAAAACCGTTTGCATGCGATCGGCCAAGCGGCGGCCATCCGCATCGGTCCAATACGAGATGCCGAACATGTGGTAGCAATCGTCGCCACCCTTTGCAATGTGCACGGCGCGGCCGTCTTCGACCGTCAAGCACCAGTCGTCGGTATGCTCAACCGGCACGCCAATGTAGTTCGTAGCGTACTGATAACGCGTGATGAGCTTCGGGTTGCGCAGCAGCAGGTCAGACTCGAACACATAAGCGTCACGCATATACTCGGCCGCGGCAATGGCCGACGAGATATTGTTCGTGCAGTTATAATGAGGGTTATCGATGAAGTGAATACCGGGGTTTTCCTGAACCAACACATCAAACTCGTGCGGCAGGTAGCCGCGCACCACGTAGATCTCGTCGATGCCCGCAGCGCGCACCGCATCGATAAGCCGCTGAATAATGCGAACGCCGTGCACGCGGATAAGCGGCTTAGGCGTGTTCAGCGTGATAGGCACCAAGCGCGAACCAAAGCCAGCGGCGAAAAACACCGCGCGCTTGGCGCGATACGGCTCAAGCGCTTCAATGCCGCTATCGGTGATTGCGCCATCAGCGACAAAGCCCTGCTCGGCAAGCCAGGCAGCTTCCGCAGCCGGCACCTCACAAGCCGCCTGGCCCGTTCGCTTCGCTTCCTCAAGCGCCACCAGTGCGTTGAATTGCTGCTCGTTCATCGATTACTCCGCTTCCTTCCCCATCCACACGTCGGACAACGCGCACGGTTCGCAAGGGAACTTGCCCGAACCGCGTAGCGCATCGACCGCATTCGCATACTCAATGGCCGAACGATACCACTTATAGAGCCATTCGCCCATAGCGTTGCCCTGCGATTCCTTGTACATTGCCCACACGTACCAGTAAAACCCCACGACCGCCGTGCATGCCAAGCAGTGAAGCACCTCCTGCGCCGTTGCCGGACGACCGAAGTACAATTCCAACACTGCAACGGACTCGGCAACGGAGTACCCCGAGCCTTGAGCGAAGAAGTTTCCCAGGTCGCAGCCGTAATCGCCCATAGCTGCGTACTCCCAATCGATTAGGTGCATGCGATCGGGACCCACCAGCACGTTGGGGCCATAGAAATCGTTATGGCACATCACCGGCGCTGCTCCTTCGGCGGCAAGGCGCTGCGCAATTCCCGCAATACGCTCGCTCAGCGCATCGAAATCCGCCGGGAACGGATACCATTTGTCACGCAACAGCTTCGTCACATGCTGCGTTTCCTGGGCGAAATCGAACGACCACGGCGATGTTTCGCCGCTTTCGTGCAAACAACGCACAAGCTCAAGCGCGCCGCGCACGTGCTGCGGATTGCGGTAATCAAACGGGACGCAGCCGTCAACGTAGCGCGAAATCTTCCAACCCTCATCGGCTTCCGCAAACACATACGTGTCGTCAAGCCCTAAGCGCTTGGCCAAGCGCAGCGCATATGCTTCGCTTCGGCGGTTCACGATCTCCTCCGTGCCATCACCAGGATGCCGATACACATAGCGAACCCCATGCACGCTGAACAGCACCGACAGGTTCGTCAGACCCGCCTTCACCGGCTCGACGCCAACAATGTCTTCGCGCTCGCACGCAAGCGTCCGGCAAATGTTGTCCAGAATGGCGGAGTCCACGTTCGCCATGAAATCGCGGTCGAACGCGCATAAGTCGCTAAGGTAGTCGAACTCGTACACCACGCCTGGCTCGAATTTATCGAGCATCATGGGCGGCAGCTCGCGCAAATGTTCTGCCAGCAAATCCTCCCACAGTTTTGGTGCGGTTTCGGGCTGATAGTATTCCCGCCGCAGCACATCAAGAAACGCCTGCGAAAACGATGCATTGAAGTAGGCATAGCCAAGCAGCGTCCACACTCCGGCGCCGCCTTGTTGTACATGGGTAATCGTTCCGCGCGCTGAGCATTCAGCACAATGCTCAGCGGTTTCGCCCTCGGAAAACACCGATGCATAGCATGCCTGATATTGATACGGCTCGAACACGTTGCGAGCGTAGTAATTGTCCGATGAGCAGATATAGGTGTTGTGCAGCTTATCGGCCACCTGCATAAGCGTGCCGTTGTTGTTTCGTGTAGCGTATGTAGGGTTCACCACGATATTCACGCCGAACGCGTCTTCCAGATAGAAGAACGCCTCCTTCATGTAGCCGACTACCACAGTAATGTCGGTGATGCCCGCTTCCTTCAGCTGGCGAATCTGGCGCTCGACGAGGACTTCGCCGCGCACCTCGAACAGGCCCTTCGGCTTTTCGTACGAAAGCGGAGCAAAGCGCGCGGAGATACCCGCCGCCATAATGATGGCATTGTCGACCTTGTAAGGCGCCAGCGCGGCATAGCCCTGCGGGGTCAGGCGGAAGCCTTCGGCCAAGCCATCATCGGCGCATAACCGCAAGATGCGATTCGCAGAACCAAGCGACATTCCAGCAGCCGCAGCAAGTTGACGCTGATTAGCAATATCGTGCTGCGCCAGCGTACGGAGCACATTGAAAACGCTGTGCGATATATCCACGTAAACAAACTCCTAGACTCGAACTCTTGGAGACGAGTCTAGGGTGTATGTTCATTTTTGTAAAGCTTTTGTAAATTATGAACACTTTGCAAAATCGCATTCAGCCTTTACGAGCAAGTCCCGAAATCAAGCACAACCGGCGCATGATTTCGGCGTAGAGGCTCGGGAGGTAACTCGCACCACGTAGAGCCATACAACTGCAGCAAATAACCCTCAACATTGGCAGGAGCAGAGAAAACGTGCCCTTCGAACATAATCTCACCTGTCGGAAGTAGCATCTCTTTAGGAAATGGACCCCCGTTAGCATACGACGCCAATAGCAAATGCGTAGCATTTGGGTCATCGCGAGCCATCATCGCCGCAGAATCGAAATCCTTAATGATACGAGTCGGGTCTACGAAAGCCTTAACAAAAATATGAGCAACGCGACACGCAACTCGCTCGACCGCGCCAAGAACCCCTCTATGAGGAACTACTATGTGCTTCGTATGATACAAATACGAGATGCTCTGCCACATAAAACAACGCCGACGCTGACGCTTTGCATCGTCAAATTCGGAGCACACTGCATCATATGGGAAGATGTCAATAAATATTCCCTGCTCAAAGCCCGCTTCTTGCGTTTCTTCAGTTTCAAAACGCGTGTCAGCAAGCATAACTTTTGCAAATAGAGATGCCTGATGCGAATTCGTATTCGGGCAACTGACACAATAGCGTCCCCCCAAGGCCTCCGGAGCCTCCTGCAAAAACCGCTCGTAATCATCTCGCGGCATGCCCAAATCAACATCATCATCCCAGGGAATGAAACCGCCGTGGCGTCTCGCTCCCAGCAACGTTCCCGCATCCAAAAAATAGGTAATGTTATGCTCGCGGCACACACGATCGATATCCTCTAGCATTCCCATCTCCGTCAGCTGCAAGCGACGGAGTACTTGCTGATCGTATTGCAATATACCTCCTTATAGGTTCCTTCCCTTGCTGGCAGCGCGCTGGTAAAAATCCGCGAGCCAACGCGATGTTTGCGCGATGTCGAAGCCATGTTCCCGCACGTCATCGACCGCATCGGCGCGCGGCGTGGCACACGCCTGCTCGTACGCCTGCACCGCATGGCGCGCCCACGCCTCGACGCCTTCGTCAAGGGGCACGCGTTTGGCAGCCGCGCACACGCGCGCAAGCTCGGGCACGCCCGTGGACATGACGCACGGAAGACCGCTTGCCTGCGCCTCCACAGCCGCCATGGCCAGCCCCTCCGACGTAGAGGGGAACACGAACACATCCATGGCCCGCAACACGGCGGGTACATCGTCGCACACGCCCAGAAAACGCACAGCGCTGCCAAGGCCCAGGCGCTGCGCCTTCCCGCGCAGCTCGTCCTCAAGCGGCCCGCGTCCCGCCATGATCAGCACCGCGTTGGGAAGCTGTTGGCGAATATGGGCGAACACGTCAAGCAAAAACGCGTGATTCTTCTCGGGCGCCAAGCGCCCCACGTGGCCAAACACCGGCGCCCCGCCAAGCCCCATCTGCTGTTTCGCCAGCTCATGAGCCTGCTGGTCGCAGACGTAGCGGCTAAGGTCAATGCCGTTGGGCACGATGGAGAAGCGGTTGCCTTCAACGATGCGTTGGCCGAAGCGGTCGATGCCGGCCTCACGCGAACACGCCATGAAGTAGTCCGCCACGCGGCGCACCGGATACGCCACCACGTTGAACGCAAAACCCGGCAAGCCGCCCAGGAAGTTCTGCGCATGGCTGTGCGCGATGGCGTAACGGCCGGCGCGCCTGGCCTCGCCAAGGTAGATAGGCGCGCAGCTGCCGATGTGCCCGTGCACGATGTCCCATTCGGGATGGTCAGCCAAAAGCATGCGCACCTGCTTGCGGTACGCATGCTCGTTGACGCCCGTAAAGCGCGGCACGCGGAAGAACCGCCCGCCAAGCCGGCAGATCTCATCATCGTAGTCGCCTTTGCGCTGTTCGTGCACCAGAAAGTCGAACTGCACCTGGCTGCGATCCATGGCGCGGTACAAGTTCATGATCATCGTTTCGGCACCGCCGCGGTCCAAGACGCCGATGACCTGTAAAACCCGCATCATGAGGCATCGCCCCCGTTCTTGCTGCCCGCTGACGCCAGCTCCCTACGCTCAAGCGGCTCGGGGCCGCGGCGCACCACGTGGACCAAAAAGCCCAGCAGCATCAGCACGCCAAGCAGGCACGCGCCCGCACCGGCGAAGCTGACGCCGTTCATATCCCACACGTCAACGCACATAAACGTCAGCGGGATAACCGCCAGAAACGCCGTGACGTTGCCGGCAAAGTTCGCCCAAAAATGCCGCAACGTGATAAGCAGGTCCCCGAAGAACCACAAAAACGCCGTGGCCGCCGTGGACACGATGATGGGCTGAAGCAGGTACACATACGGCGCGATGCTTTCGCCAAACAGCAGCTCAAGCGCCCAGCCGCCGATGAACTCAAGCACGATGGCACACGCAACGGTGATGCCGATAATCCCCAGCACCGTTTTCACCAGCAGCGCCAAAAAGCCTTTGTTGTCGCCCTCGAAGAACAGACGCGGAAAAATGTCGAGCAGCGGTCCGTACAGATATTGCGCGCCCATCTGGATGACCAGCGCCGGCGCGGCCACGGACGCGTAAATGCCCAGCGCAGCGTCGCCGGACACCACGGCCAAATACTGCTTGGGGATGGTGAAAATGGCGCTTGCAGCCACGGACGCCACAACGGCCGGCAGCGACGTGCGCAGGAAGAACAGGGCCTTCTTCGCCGAAAGGCTGACCGTTACGCGCGTGAAGCGGCGGCAATGCGGGATGTCGAACAGCACCAACACCGCCGTGACCGCCACCAGCATGGCCACGATGGCCACGTTGAGGTCCAGCGTGATGCCGTACACCACGGCAAACGCCGCAAGCGTGCAGACGCCCTGCAGCATGAACGATTTGCCGATATAGTCCATGCGACGATTGATCTGGTCTTCGCCGTGCAAAATGTCGATAAGCAGGCCCACGGCCTTGAACACGTAGAACAGCGCCACCGTGATGAGGGCATACGTTGCACATGTCAGCCACGCGTACACCATGCAGGCCACAAACGACCCCGCAAGCGTCAGGCAGCGGAATCCCATGTACTCGCCCAGCGTGTTCTCGCGCTTGATGTCCGAGATCTGGTACGTGCCCATCTTGTAGTTGGCGAACGTGCCGAAGATGCCCACCACGGACATGGCAAGCGAAAGCAGGCCCGCGTCGTCGTAGCCCGACGACAGGCGCACCACCACGATGGTGGTAAGCCACTGGCAGGCCAGGTACGTCATGGAGCCGATGGAATTCCACAGCATGTTCGCCTTCACGGAAAGCTGCTCGGGGCGCTTTTGCTCCTGCGAAGAGGCACCGCCCATCGAGGGTTCGCTCATAGGCGATACGCTTCCATGACGTGCACGGGGCGCGCGTTTTCCGCCGGCGGCGTGCGCCAATCGCCGTATTCGATGGTGAGAAACTCCTCGTAGCCGGCCGG
>OLNF01000927.1_pt1 | contig 26003 bp, 24 predicted proteins | sample 1673061 | NCBI WGS metagenome assembly OLNF01 (sample SAMEA3136751, study PRJEB25190) | human gut metagenome
CAAGTCCGTTCTCCTTCAGGGTGGATCCGGTTTCCACAATATCCACGATCACCTCAGAAAGACCTACGATCGGTGCCAGCTCAATGGAACCGTTTAGTTTGATGATTTCCACTGTCTGGTGCTTTTTGTTGTAGAAATAATCCTTTGCAATGTTTGGATATTTGGTCGCAACACGGATCAGCTGATTGGAGGAAAGGAGAGGTCTTGCACTTTCCGGGCCGCAAACGCACATTCTGCAGGCTCCAAAACCAAGATCCATCACTTCATAAAGCTTCCGTCCCTCTTCCAGGATGGTATCTTTCCCAACAATTCCAATATCCGCAGCACCATATTCTACATAAGTAGGAACGTCAGGCCCTTTTGCAAGGAAAAAACGCACTTTCAGATCTTCATTTACAAAAATCAGCTTCCGGGAATCCTTATCCCGCATTTCCTCGCAGGTAATGCCAATTTTCTCCAGCATGGAAAGAGTTTTGTCTGCAAGTCTTCCCTTTGTAAGGGCAAAAGTAAGATATCTCATAATTCCACCTCACATACCTTTGTTACTTTTTCCGGCCTGAGGGCGACATTTTTGCCCTGGGAGCGGAGTTCTTTAGCCTTCTGGATGGCCTGGATGCGGTTTTCCTTCCGATAGGTGATAACCGTTACGCAATCCTCCACAGAGGGCTCCAGCTTCTGGCGGGAAAGGGCCATCAAAAGATTGTCAACCACAATGGCAAAGCCTATGGAAGCAGCCGGTTTTCCAAAATGCTTCATCAGCTGGTTATAGCGGCCTCCTTTAATAAGTGCCTCGCCGGTTCCATAGGTATATGCCTGAAAAATAATTCCGGTATAGTACTGGTATTTACTGAGCATTCCGAAATCAAAGGAAATATATTTCTCGTATCCGTAATTCTTCATGATCTCGTAGATCTCTTCCAGTCTGGAAACTGCCTCCAGTGCACAGGCGTTGTTTGTAAGGCTTCTGGCCTTCTTTAAAACTTCTTCTGATCCGAACATCTGCGGGATTTCGATGAAAGCTTTCACCATGCTGTCCTTAATCTTCTGTTCTGCTACAAACTCTTCTACACCAAAAGAATTCTTCTGGGAGATCAGGGTGCGGAGACGTTCTTCTGCTTCCTGATCAAGTTCTGCTTCTTTTAATAAGGATTTAAAATAATCTACCTGTCCAACACTAACCTGGAATTCAGTCAGTCCTGCTGCCAGAAGACACTCAACTGTCATAGCAAGAAGTTCAGCATCTGCATCTGCAGATTCATCGCCGATTCGCTCTACGCCCATCTGAGTAGTTTCTTTAAGATGACCTCTGTAACTGGAATTATTGATGAATGTATTGCCTGTGTAACAGAGACTTACCGGTTCTTTATCCGGCGAAAAATAGGTAGCGCAGGCTCTGGATACGGACGGTGTGAAGTCTGGTCTGAGTACCAGAGTATTGCCTTCTCTGTCAAAAAATTTATAAAGTTCTTTAGATGGAATAGTTCCTACTTCACGGCTGAATACTTCAAAATATTCAAAAGTTGGAGTTTCTATATCTTCATATCCATAACGATGGAAGACACGATGAATTTTCTCCTGTACTTTCCTTTTCTGGCTGCATTCGCCATTGTAAATGTCTCTTACACCTTCCGGGGTGTGAAAAATACGCTGCATGGTTTGGTCCTCCTGTGGTTATGTATTGTGGTTTCTTATAACTCTCAATTAATATTGTTCTCTTTGTTTTTACTTTAGTTTAGTAACGTGATACTAAGCTAATACGAAAACTAGGTAAAATTATAATGGGTTTTATTGGAATTGTCAATCCCTTCTCTTTAGTTATTTAATAAAGGACGCTCAGAAAGATAGTTTCTCTCCAATGCGGTTTCGGCATCTAAGAGCTTCTAAGTCCGCCGAAAATCTGCTAAAAGCATGAGAAGAAAAGCCCGGAATTACTCGCTAACGCTTAGACAAAAGGGGCTTTTCCTCTCATAACGCAGATTTCCGGAGAACTAAGAATCACTAAGACGCCCGCAAATGCATTGGAGAGAAACTATCTTTCTGAACTGGGTTATTCAATATGGAAGTCTGCGAGTGGCTGGGATGTGATGCATCATTTTTATAAACAAAATTCACCTGCATACAAGCATCTACCGCCAACAGCTTATTGCCTTTCGCAATTGAAGCAGAGAACTTACTTGATTTGATTAAACAGCGTAGAAATGAAATCACTCTTCTCTTTCATTTAAATCCATCTGAATCCCGTCAAGATAAGGAACAAGAAACCCACTCTTCTTATTTAAATAGTATTGGTCATCCAGTTCCTCCCGCCGGAAGCTTTTGCGTCCGCCTTCCTGCATTCGGTTCCAAAATATCATAAGATGGCGCAAGGGAAGATAGTAGAATTGGTTTTCGTGACTGTAGAATATAAGAAAAAATGCTACTCCTCCCTGTTTTTCAAATGCTTCCATGAATTCTACCTGATGAAGATGAATATTCGCGAGAGGAAAGGTGTCTGTGGCACATTCCTTGGCGTCAAAGCAGACGGGGATTCCCTGTACTGCTCCAATGTAATCTACGGTGCTTCGCTGTTCAAAGTAGGCCAGTGTAATGTGACGGTTCTCTTTATCCATACGGACGGGCGTTATCGGCGTCGGGATTTTCTGGATAAGTGCCAGTCCTTTTTCTCTGTATTGTTCGTTAGTGCGGTTTACAAGGTCTTCTAAAGTAGAGCCTCGTAACCCTCTGCTGTTCCAGGTTGCCACGGTGTTCCTCCATTGTACTGTTGAATTGTGTTTTCATTTTTACTGATATTTAAATCTGATCATCTTACACCTATCAGTCCAAATGATTGCCTATAGCAATTCCAGAAAATAATATAAACAAAATAGTTCCGTAAAATGTGAAAGGTTCCGTATTTATGGACTTACTATAATCATTTCAACAATTTTACAGACGGATAATACCGTATAATTGCTTTGCCGACAATTTCATCAAAAGTAACGAAACTGGTGGTTTTCCAGTAACGGGAGTCCTTTGAGTGGTTACGGTTATCCCCAAGTACGAAGTAGCTATTCTCAGGGACTTCGTATGGACCGAAGGTTCCTCTTGGTGCTTCGGGAACGAAACTGTCATCCAGAGGGATTTCCGAATCATTAATATACACTTTCCCGTCTGTGATCTGAACTTTTTCTCCGGGAAGACCGATGATTCGTTTGATGAAAAGCTGGCTCTCATCGTCGGGATATTTAAAAATAACGATGTCAAAACGTTCAGGGTCTTTTGTTTTCTTTGAGATCTCATGTCCAAACAAGTTCATATTGATTCCGTATGCCAGGCGAAATCCAAAGATACGATCTCCTGTCATGATGGTTTTTTCCATTGATTCTGATGGAATCTTAGCGTTGATAAGTATGACGTTATTTACGAGAGTCACGATCAGCACCACTACAATGATCATTTTTGCGTAATCCCATACTTCTTTCCAGATTTTCATGATATACCTCCTCCAGGCGTTCTTCTTTGATGATTTTGAAAAAAAGCTCCGGTACCGGCGCCACGAAGGTCTGGTCTGTTTCCGGAATTACTAATCTGTATGCATGGAGAAGCTGGTGTTTTACTCCATGACAAGAGTATCGTTTATTAAATTCACTGTCTCCGTATTTGGTATCGCCCAGCAACGGGTGACCTGTACCTGCAAGATGAGCACGAATCTGATGCGTACGCCCCGTAATGAGTTCCACTTCCAGAAGCGTCATTTTTCCATTGTTTCCCAATGGACGATAGCCTGTCTCAATCGGCAGAGAATCCGGGAACTCCTGCCTGCTTACCGTTACTTTGTTGGTCTTTTTATCTTTGTGCAGGTAACCTTTAATGTGAGCAGGTTTATCCAGCGATCCCTTTACCAGGCAGAGATAATATTTATGAAGAGTTCTGTCGTGGAAAATTCTGGACAGAAACTGAAGTCCAGAGAGGCTTTTGCCTGCACAGACCATTCCACTGGTATTGCGGTCAAGGCGATTACATACAGATGGTTTGAATGTTTTGAGCTGGTCTTCTGTAAGTTCACCTTTCTTCAGAAGATATCCGATCAGGTATTCCACCAGAGATGGTTTACCGTCATCCGCAGGCTGTGAAAGCATTCCTGCAGGTTTATTGATAATGATGATGTCGGAATCTTCATATATAATATCCAGGTTGCAGTAAGCACGTGCCACCTGGGTAGTTCCGGCGAATTTGTCAAAGGTTTCATCACTCAGAAATAGTTTAATGGTATCTCCCTTGAGAAGTTTTTCATTCCCTGTGGCTTTCCTGTCATTCAACGTGATGTTCTTCTTGCGAAGCATTTTGTAGAAGAAACTCTTTGGAGCTTCTTTGAGAAGTTTGGCCAGATATTTATCAAAACGCTGACCGGTTTCATTTTCTTCTATGATAAATTCTTTCATATTTTATTTTTCTTTCTTATACACTATATATTACTGTTCGTTCCACTCTCAACAACCTCAGAATGTTTTCCTGAACAATATTTATTTTTTAATACACTGTTATACTGGTGTTAGGGTCAAAAAGTATTTTGAACCTAACTTGATATCTACGAATTGCTGCGCTGCTAAGCAGCTCCCACAATTCTTATCCTATTACAGACAGATAGCCAGAATCGTCTGACGGATGAGTTCGTTTCTGGTAAGATCCGGGTATTTCTCGTCCGGAGTGAACTTAATTCCTTCTTCCAGACTTTCTTTGTGCTCATTCATGGAATCAAGACGTTCTAGGAACGGGCGGATATCTGTAAAAATTTTCACTGTAGCTTTGTAGCCGTTTTTGCGGACAATCTTCTGAGCATTCGTTTCCATGAAAGCCGCGTCAATTTTCGGATCACTGCTGTATGCTGCTACTGTGTTTCCACATACTGCTACTGCGTCAATGTAAGCACTCTTCTCATAGAAAGTCATATAGAGTTCATATGCCATATCCAGTTTTCCCTGATGAACACGTATTTTCTGATAGAGTGTGCTGTCCATTGGTCTGCATTTTAATATCATAATCAGGCTGACCATGGATTTGCAGGCCGGAAGACATCCTACTACTGCTACGACCGTCCATACAGTCATTCTGGTCTTGAAATAAATCCAGGATGTAAAAAAAATAAATAATGGCACTGAAAAAAGAATGGCCGTAATAATCAGGCGGCGTTTCTTTTCACTTTTGAAATATCCGAAGTCACCTTTGGAAATTTTTTTAGATGTTTTCTGATTTGTCTTTACTGTCACTTGCGTCCTCCTCTGGAGTTTTTCTTATGTGCATTTCGTATTGTGTTCTTCTTGGATACTGAAATATTTTTATTGTTCTTTCGGGAATTTCCCTGACCTTTTCCAGGCGTTTTCGTTGTTCGGCTGTTTCCTTTTCCCTGATGTTCACCATGATTTTCACGTATCGGACGGATCAGACATTTCGGACCATATCCTACCAGATCCATTCTGCCAGTCATCTTCAATCCTTCCAGTACCAGTTCTCTGTTTGCAGGATTTTTATACTGCATCAGAGCACGTTGAATAGCTTTCTCATGCGGATTCTTCGGAACATAGACCTTTTCTCCCGTGAGAGGATGGATTCCCGTATAATACATACAGGTAGAAAGAGTAGACGGTGTCGGATAAAAATCCTGCACCTGTTCCGGTGTAAAACCAAGATCACGAACATATTCAGCAAGTTTTACTGCCTCTTTCATGGTACATCCCGGGTGAGAAGACATAAAATATGGCACTGCATACTGTTGCTTTCCGGTCTTCTTATTAGCTGCATTATAATCATTAAGAAACTGCTGGTATACACTGTGACTTGGTTTCCCCATATATTTCAACACCTGATCCGAAACATGCTCCGGTGCCACTCGTAACTGTCCACTTACATGATGCTCTACCAGTTCACGAAGAAAAGTTTTATCCTTATCTGCCACTACATAATCAAAGCGCACCCCGGAACGGATAAACACTTTCTTAACGCCAGGAATCCTGCGCAGTTTTCGAAGTAATGAAACATAGTCGGAATGATCTACTGTCAAATTCTTACATGGTGTCGGAAAAAGACATTGCTTGTTCTTACAGACCCCCTTGGTAAGCTGTTTCTGACAAGAAGGCTGGCGGAAGTCTGCTGTTGGACCGCCTACATCATGGATATAGCCCTTGAAATCAGGATCTCTTGTCATTCTGGTGGCTTCTTCAATCAGAGATTCGTGACTTCTGGTCTGAAGAATCCTTCCCTGATGAAATGTCAAAGCACAAAAATTACAGCCTCCAAAGCACCCTCTGTTGCTTGTCAGACTGAATTTAATCTCCTCTAATGCCGGGATTCCACCCATCTTATCATACATTGGATGGACCTTCTCTGTATAGGGAAGTGCATAAACATCATCCATCTCCTCCTGTGACAGAGGCATTGCCGGAGGGTTCTGTACAATATATCCTTTTGTTCCATAAGACTCTGCCATTGGTTTTGCACTAAATGGATCCGTATTCTGATATTGAACTGCAAAGCTGTCTGCATAAGCCTTCTTGTCCTCTTTTACCTCTTCATAAGATGGCAGAACGATAGGGTCGTAAACCCTGGACAGATCTTTGCACTTAAATACAGTCCCTGCGATAAAAGTAATCTCCTCTACAGGAAGTCCACTGTCTAAGGCTTCTGCAATCTCTATAATAGAATGTTCGCCCATTCCATAGGAAATCAGATCTGCACCTGAATCCAAAAGCACACTGTGTTTTACTTTATTATCCCAATAATCATAATGCGCCAGTCGTCTCAGGCTGGCTTCAATCCCGCCCAGAATAATGGGCGTCTTTTTATAGGTCTGACGTATCAGATTGCTGTATACGATCACCGCACGATCAGGGCGACGTCCCATCTGGCCGCCAGGAGAATAAGAATCCTTCTGTCTGTGTTTTTTGGACACTGTATAATGGTTTACCATGGAATCCATGTTACCCGCTGATACCAGAAATCCAAGACGTGGCTCTCCAAATACCTGGATACTCTCTTTCTTTTTCCAGTCCGGCTGACTGATAATTCCTACTTTATATCCTCGGCTCTCCAGCAGTCTGCTGATGATCGCCGTACCAAAGGAAGGATGGTCCACATAGGCATCGCCTGAAATATAGGCAAAGTCTACCTGGTCCCACCCTCTCTCTTTCATTTCTTTTTTATTTACCGGTAAAAAATCCTGCATTTATATCTTTCCTCGTATGTACCTGATAATTGTATCTGCTATTGCCGACTGACTATATAAGCCATTCCCTGCAATCTCCTGTCCAGATTAATCATAGAATAGGCCTTGTTGTTATCAGACATGATGATACACTGCCTGTGCACGGTAACCTTCTGAAATGATATCAAGCTGTCTGTGGAATCGTTTCAACTGCTGGAGATCCTTTGTCCGGAATACTCTCAGGAATTCGTCCTGGATTTTCATAATCTCCCGCTTGTTTGCGATCTTATACAGATTCTCGATATTGATCAGAATATCCTTCACCAGATTCGACTGCATCTGGGAAGAATTCTGTGCATCCATAATCTCATTTCGAACAGATGACATCTCATGATCAAGGGCATTAATCGCATCTGCAGCATTGCTCAGACGTTCTGCCACATGCTCAGGCATATCCCCTTTATATTTATATTGGAGGGAATGCTCAATAGTTGCCCAGAAATTCATTGCCATGGTTCTGATCTGAATCTCAGCCTGAAGTTTCTTCGGTCCGTTAATAGTGTCTACTGTATAGTAAATAATCAGATGGTAGCTTCTATAACCGCTCTGTTTAATATGTTTCAGATAATTCTTCTCACTCTTTATTATCATATCGCTTCTTTTCTGGATTATAGAAGCGACCGTCTCTATATCCTCTTCAAACTGGCAAATAATACGGATACCTGCTATATCTTCCAGTTCTTCCTCCATTTTTTCCATCGGAATATGTTTACGCTGCATTTTCTCAAGGATACTGCTCACACTTTTAACTCTGCCTTCAACCTGTTCGATCGGGCAGTAAATATCATTCTCTTTGCATTCCTCGATAATGTGGGTGAATTTAACTTTCAGCTCTCTCACAGCCAGTTCATACGGGCACAAAATGCTTCTCCATAACTGTATTTCCATTCTCACTCGCTCCTTGCATTTCATACATTTTGTTATTATAGCATAGATTAAAAAAAATATCTCGCTAATATGAATAGTTTCTGATTTTTTTAGAAATGGCTTTCAGTACCCAGTACGGGTTTACGCTCAATTCCTCATAATGCGGTGTCCTGATGTAAATTCCCAGATGGAGATGAACCGGGAACATACCCTGCGTGCCTTCACCGCCATAACCTGTATTTCCCATATATCCCAGAATATCTCCTGCAGATACTTCTTCACCTGTCCGAAAATTCTTCTCATATGCATCTAAATGGGCATAATAAAAATACCCGCCTTTTGGGGCACGTATTCCGATTCTGTAGCCGCCCAAAGGAAGCCAGCCGATATTCTCCACTACACCATCTGTAATACTCAAAACCGGATAAAATCCCGGTTCTTTCTCTGTACCAAATAAATCGCAGCCTTCATGTGTGCGCGGGCCTCCGTAATCTCTGGGTGCACCATAGGAATTCTCGAAATAAATCTCTGTAGATGGAATGGGAAAATATTTCAGATCCGACCACACAGACTGGTAAGCATCTTTCAACTGCTCATATTCTGCCGGTTTATACTTCTTATATGGTGTACTGTCAGGCAGTATCTGTTTTGGATAAAAATCCGAATTCAGCATAGTCGCAGTCAGAATATCAGCAAAACCATCTGTACCAGCCTTCGTATCCTCTGTCATCTTCTGCAAGCCGCAATATAAACCAGACGTTACATACTGCTGCCTGAAATCAATCTGTTCACAGGAATCTTCTTTCAAACCAGACGCCCTGCTGCGTAGTTCCAATGTTGTCTGTATCACAACAATTACAAGCAAAAGAACCAGCAATGACAAAATATACCGAAACAGAAAAGTCCGTGAGTCGTACGGATTAAACATTTGAGATACCTCCGCATTCTGATACAATATATGCAAAGAACTAACTATATAGAACTGATATCTTTAAGTTTTATCTTATATGATACAGCAGCGAGAGGACGTTAGACCATGATGACATTTGCAGGAGTTCTAGTAGTACTTGGCTTCGGGGAATCTGCGTTATTCTCAAATTGCTCACTGTCTGAGCCGCCCAGCGGCGAGTTTGAGCAATTTAAGAATGTTTTTAGCAGATTTTCCGAAACCTAGTACTACTTAACTCCGAAACCGAATCATGGTCTAACGTCCTCTCGTTGCGTACTTTAATCAGATAATTCAAAATGCACTCCATCATCTTATCATGACAGAGTGCATATACTATTTTCTTATCAGTCTTTCAATGTTTCCAGAACTTTCACCAGATATTTCCATACTCTCTCTGTAGAAGAAACACTGAGCACTTCCTCTGAAGTATGAATATCCTTCATATCCGGTCCAAGAGATACACAATCAAGCCCTTCCATCTTCTTATAGAAAAGACCACACTCAAGTCCCGCATGGATTGCTACTACATTCGGTTTCTCACCATACATTTCTTCGTATACCTCTACCATCTTATCGCGAAGCGGAGAATCTTTACGGTACTCCCATGCAGGATATACACCCTGTCTCTCATATTCTCCACCAAGAAACTCTGTCAGATACTGGATCTTGTCAGAAAGTGCATCGCGCGCTGTTTCCACTGAACTTCTGATACTGGAGCTTCCCAGTACTTCATCTTCAGATGTTTTCAGAATACCAATATTGGTAGATGTTTCTACCAGTCCCTCAATCGTTCCACTCATTTTCTGAACACCATACGGCACATTTACAAGGAAAAATACCACTTTTTCTTTGCTTGTCGGATGGAAAACTTTTACTTCCTTCTCTCCATCATCTGAAACAGTTACTGTGATTTCCTCATCAGTTCCTGCATATTCTTCTCTCCATGCATTCTGCATATAAGCCGCATATTCTTCAACTGCTTTCAGATCTTCTTTAAGAATAAGAAGTTCTGCAACAGATTCTCTTGTAATAGCGTTATCTTTCTGACCACCCTGTACACTGATCAGCTCATAATCAGCTGCTTTTTTAAGTCCATAAAGAAACTTACCCAGCAAAGAGTTTGCGTTTGCACGATTCTTATCAATTTCAGCGCCGGAATGGCCACCCATCAGTCCACTGATCTTAACTGTCAGTTTCTCACCTTTTGCTTCCAGTCTTGTTACCGGGATATGGCTGACTCCGGAAAGTCCGCCTGCACAGCTGATCCAGAGACTTCCTTCTGCTTCGGAATCAAGATTGATAAATCTTCTTCCTTTTAACACACTGCAATCGAACCCAACTGCTCCAAGAAGTCCAATCTCTTCATCTACAGTAATAAATACTTCAAGTGGCGGATGTGCGATTGTATCACTCTCCAGAAGCGCAAGCCCATAAGCCACTGCAATTCCATCATCACCACCAAGAGTGGTTCCGTTTGCAGAAATATAATCACCCTCCACAGAAAGATTTAAGCCATCCTTTGTGAAATCATGCTCTACATCAGGACGCTTCTCACATACCATATCCATATGTCCCTGAATAATAACAGTAGGAGCATTCTCATATCCTGCTGTTCCTGGTTTGTAGATAACTACATTATTCATCTCATCCTGTATATAGTCCAGCCCATGGTCTTTCGCAAACTGTACCAGGTAATCACTGATCTGCTTTGTATTTCCTGATCCGTGAGGGATCTTACAGATTTCCTCAAAATAATGAAATACTCTTTTTGGTTCGCAATTCTCTAAAACTGCCATAATTACATTACCTCCAAAAATCACACTTTTTTCTGATAAAGTATCTGTTCAGATATATTTTACTTGAATACTATAGCATTTATTTTTATTCTGTGCCATATAAATTTTATAAAGAATTTCTAAAACTGATTGCTGTTCATATCCGAACATTTTCTGACTCATATGAATATAAACAGCAACCTTAGAATGGTGCCTATGGAACATATTATAACTGATAATAGATTTTTACTTTCCAATATTCAACAAAAAGCAAAAAAATTTCTTTCTTTCTGCGCAGTCTTTGGTCTCCTGATTTTTCTTTTAATACATCCGTCAGAAAGTCTAGAATGTGCCAAAGCAGGAATGACATTGTGGCTGAATACGTTGATTCCTACTCTGCTGCCTTTCATAATCCTTACAGGGACACTCACACATATAAACAGTATCCAAAAACTTCTGGCACCTCTTGAATCTTTTTTTCGCATTGTGCTTGGCGTCAGTATCTGGGGCGGTTACATATTTGTACTTGGCATGCTGTGCGGCTACCCTCTGGGAGCAAAACTGGCTTCTGATCTGTATACATCCCGCAAGATCAGCAAAAAAGAAGCACTGTATCTTACCACGTTCTGCAATAATGCAAGTCCGGCTTTTATCATTACTTATCTGAACAAATTGTGCCTTAAAAATACAATCCCTGTTTCATTGATTTTTATCAGTATTTTTTCTGCAAATCTGATTTGTATGCTATTCTTTCGATTTGCAGTATACAAAAATTCTATATACAGCTTTACAGTATCTGCGCCTTTAAAAAAAGAAACATCTCATACAGCTTCACAGGAAAGCATTCTGGATGTTTCTATTATGAATGGTTTTGAAACAATCACCCGGCTTGGAGGTTATATTCTTCTCTTTTCTATCCTGGCCGGATGTATCAGATATTATCATCCGTTTCCGGTATTTTATCAGTATCTGTTATTGGGATTTACCGAAATTACTACCGGTCTTTCTATTATCGCATCTTCAGAATTGCCGGCTATAACACGTATCCTTATATCGGTTTCTGCCACATCATCCGGTGGACTATGTATTCTTGCACAGACCCGAAGTATCCTTCACCGTGATCTCAGCCTGCTGCCTTATATTATTTCGAAATGTGTCAGTGCAGTTCTTACATCAATCATTCTTTACTGTCTGATATAACAAAAATTTGGTTAAAATGTTCCCTACCTGCAGCAAACAGATCTGCCTGCAATTCCAATAATCTTCTCAACACGAAAGAATCCTGCTTGCAGGATTCTCCGCCTGCGGCGAGGGGGCACTCCAGCGACATGATTTCTCTCCGACGCAGTGCGATCCTACCCTGAGTTTATTATGTCATAGGAACATTACACAGTAATTTCCTATGACATAATAAACTCAGGGCCAGGAACTGTTCCTGACCCTGATATGTTCATATTTATTACTCTTAGTTGTCACCCAGATCATCTAACAGATCATCATCCTTATCCTCTTCATCATGATAAGAACCTGTGATTGCAGCTGCCTGTGCTGTCTGAGGTGCAAGTTCCTGACGGTTGTGGTTAACAACATCAAGACAACTCTGCAGAGAATCGATAAATGTTTTATATTTAACACCTGCATCTTCTAATGTTGTATTAAGAACACTGCCAATATTTGCCATCATATCATCTGTATAAGTGATAGCACTGAGGCGAATACTGTTTGCATCCTGTGTTGCAGAATCCAGAATCTCCTGAGCCTGCTTGTTTGCTGCATTGATGGTATCATTTGCCTGTGCATATGCTTTCTGCATGATTTCATGCTGAGTTACCAGTTCCTGAGCTCTTGCCTGCGCATCTGCAATCAGAGCATCAGCTTTAGACTGTGCATCCTCAAGGATAGCGTCTTTATTATTGATGATCTTCTGGTAACGTTTGATCTCATCCGGAGTTTTCAGACGGAGTTCTCTCAGAAGTTCTTCGATTTCTTCTTTATTTACAACAATCTTGGTAGTTGACAGTGGCTGAAATTTACAGCTTTCCACATATTCCTCGATTTCACCGATAATCTGTTCAATTCTGCTGCTCATAGTATATACTCTCCTTATTTTCTCTATTTCTCATCTGCTCTTTGCTGTAACTTGCTGATGACTGCATCAGTTATTTCCTTTGGTGCAAATTTACTCAGGTCGCCGCCAAAATTAGCAATCTCTTTCAATATAGTGGAACTTAGGTATGCGTATTCCAGGCTTGTGGTCAGAAATACCGTATCCACATCCGGTGCAAGTACCCTGTTTGTCTGGGCCATCTGAAGCTCATATTCAAAATCCGTAACTGCACGAAGCCCACGTATGATTACCTGAGCGTGATTTTCTCTGGCAAAATTTACTGACAATCCCTCAAATGGTTTCACCTCAACATTAGGAATGTCCTGAGTTGCCTTTTTTAATATATTAACACGTTCTTCTACAGAAAACAACGGACTTTTTGAAGAATTGTGTAAAACACCTACGATAACCTTGTCAAAAGATACTGCTGCTCTGCGGATCACATCAAGATGACCATAAGTAGCAGGATCAAAGCTTCCTGGATATACTGCTATTTTCATGTATTTCTTACTCTCTCTTTCTTCCGGCACCTGTGCATGAAAATATGATCATCATCTGCATATCAGTTAAATAGCATTACTTTTTGCAGATAACAATCTTCATACACGTTCTAAAAATACGTGCTTATTAGTTTTATACTCTTTTGAACGAAGCTGCCTGTAACCGAGAGATTCCACATAACTGAAATCCGTCTGCAGATCTGCCTCTACAATAATAAGGGTGTTCTCATCAACAACTGTACTGTCTTTAAGATATTCCAGTACCTGACGTTCCAGATCATTATTATATGGCGGATCCATAAAGATAATGTCAAAGACACCTTTTCCTTCAAGGGAACGCAGGGCCTGCAGCACGTCCATGTTCAGCAGTTTACCATCTTCTGCAAGTTTTGTAAATGCAAGATTTTCCTTAATACAGGATGCAGCTTTCGGATTCTTCTCCACAAATACTGCATAAGAAGCACCTCTGCTTAACGCTTCAATACCGATTCCGCCGCTTCCTGAAAAAAGATCAAGGAAACGACATTCCAGAAGTTCAGGCTGCAGAATATTAAACAATGTTTCTTTGATTCTGTCGGTAGTAGGTCTTGTATCCATTCCTGGAACAGTTTTTAAATTAAGCCTTCTGGCCTTTCCTGCGATCACTCTCATTTCAGATTCAGTCTCCAATCCAGGTCTCCTCTTGCGAGTCCTAAAATAAGAAGTTCTGCAGTGGCAATGTTTGTCGCTACAGGAATATTGTACTGGTCACATCTTCTCACAATACTTGTGATATCCGGTTCTTTTGGATCGATCATAACTGGATTGTAGAACAAAATGACCATATCCAGATCCTGACGCTCTACCATTTCCATAAACTGCTTGTCTCCACCAATACTGCCGGCAAGGAATTTATGCACATGAAGGCTTGTCGCTTCTTCAATTCTTCGTCCCGTTGTACCTGTCGCGTAGACCTCATGTTTGGCAAGTATATTCTTATAAGCGATGCAGAAATCTTCTATCAGTACTTTTTTGCTGTTATGTGCGATTATACCTAAGTTCATAGTTTCTCCTCTCCGATTCTCCCATTTATTTTGCGAATTCTTTCCATTCTTCACAATTCTAAATGTAATTATAACAAAGTACTAAATAAAACGCAATTAAAACTTGAAAAACGTACACAATTCATAATTTATTAATATTTTCTATATTTTTTCTATATGTATAGATTTCCTGAGGTATGTATATGCCTCTTTTAAAGATCTAATTGTCCGTTCCATTAATACAATTTATCAGGAAAAGCTTGTCATCGGACAAAAACAATGCCGCTTTATCTCCGATATCATAAACATATGATACAGCAATAAAGCGACATCATTTCATTTTTTAGTGATATTATCCCAACAATCAGCTACACTCTATATCTGATTCTGTCATATGGTTTTGAGACAGTATCTTAGTACTGCTGTCCACCCTGGGAACCGGAACCACTGGACATCTGTCTTTCCTGGGCTTCGATCATTTTCTTGACCATATATCCGCCGACAGATCCGTTCTGTTTGGAAGTCAGGTTTCCGTTATATCCATCTGTAAGCGGCACGCCTAATTCATTTGCAACCTCGAATTTGAAACGGTCTAACGCACCTTTTGCTTCCGGTACTGCTGCCTGGTTAGAAGATTTTGTGTTTGACATATCAATTTCCTCCTTGGTTGTCATTTTCATTTTTGATTGTATTGATGTTACAATGCTAGTATATGAAAACCAAGAAATAATACACTGGAAGTTTTCTCTTGAGCAGGAAGACCATGGAAAATCTTATTTTTTATCCAACAGCAATTTGATTTTAGACACAAATAAATCAAACGCAATATCATTTTTACCACTGTTGATCACAATATCCGCTTTAGAACGTGTTGGTTCTACATAGAGATAATGCATCGGTTTTACAGTTGTCAGATACTGTTTGATAATACCGTTGAGATCTCTTCCGCGCTCTTCTACGTCACGGGAAATTCTACGCAAAATTCTCTCGTCTGCATCTGCTTCCACATATACTTTGATATCCAGAAGATCCCGCACTCTTGGATCTGCCAGCAGCAGGATTCCCTCTACCAGAATAACCGGCTTCGGATCAATACGGATTACTTCGCTGGAACGGTTATGTTTAGTATAATCATATACTGGACACTCAATAGATTTTCCCTCTTTCAGTTGCTTCAGATGTTCCACCAGAAGTTCTGTCTCCAGTGAATCCGGATGATCATAATTTACGGTTACTCTCTGTTCAAAAGGAACTCCATCCTGTCTGCGGTAATAATTATCATGATAAAGAACAACTACGTCATCCCCAAAATATTCCTTAATTCTATTTGTAAAAGTAGATTTACCAGAGCCGGAACCTCCGGCAACTCCGATCACAATGCTTCCCATCTTTTTATCCTCCATTGGCTGTATCATCCTATTTTTCATCTCTATCCTGTGTATTATAATTCAGTCCAAATTCTTCCGGCATAAAACGCGGACAGATATTTTCAGAAGTACAGATTACTGTAGAAGAAAGACGTGTACCGATTCCACATGCTTCCTTTAATGTTTTTCCATAAGTAAGTCCTGCACAGGATCCCGCAAAAAAAGCATCTCCTGCCCCTGTGGTATCAACTACATCTACTTTCATAGCCGGGCAGACGCCACACTCTCCATTTTGATCCGCATATACAGCGCCCTGACCCCCCATTGTAACGATCATCTGAGGAATACGTGCTGATTTCACACGTTCTGCCAGGATCTTAGCCATTTCCTCCGGCTCTGTCTGGCTGTAATCTTCAGAAAAGAGAATCCCCGCTTCCTGTTCATTACAGACAAAACATGACGTTCTCTTCAGGAAATCTCTGCGTTCTACAGCGATGCTCATGTTGGATACCATTGCGTATACTTTTTTATTATATTTCTCTGCATACGCAAATGTCTTCTTGACAATTTCCCTGTCTGTATCAATCTCTATGGCAATGCTGTCTGCATCCTTAAAAATCTCATCACCACATTCATCCAGAATATACTCTACAGGTGTATGATCCGGTCTCTTTGAAACAGAAGCAACCACATCTCCGTTATTATCAAAAATTGCCAGCCAGGTTCCCATACCATTCGGTACCTTACGCATAAATCTGGTGTCTACTTTATGACGTTCCAGCTTACGGACAACTTCTTCACCCATTGCATTATCATCTACAAGACCGATAAAAGTCGGCTTCAGTTCCAGATTTGCGATATCCTCTGCAACATTTCTGCCTACACCGCCGTGAATCTGTGCGATGGTTCCTACATTTCTTCCCTGAGGGATATAAGATGCTATCGAATATCCTTTTATATCAATAAATACATCTCCTATCACAACGATTCCCATATTTTGAATTTACTCCTTTGCACTTTTATTCTTTTTCATCTTTTTGAAGACCATTTTTATATATCACTGTTCCGTACAGAACGGACAGCAGTTTTTTCACGTTCTTATTCTGGCCATTATTATCATGATAGCATAAAATACTTTGTCCGTAAAGTTTCTAATTTTTTCGATCTTATTCGCTCAGGAAAAATGTTACTGTTCACTCCTTCGGCAATACGATTAGTAGGACATAACCTGTAACAGTAACGGAAAAATCCTTTCCGGAAGATTTTTTTATCGTAAAAACATTACAAAATAATTTCCTGTGACATAAAAAAGATCCCTGTTTACTGTTATTCCCAGCTAAACAATAAACAGGGATCTTACCCGATCCGGATCAGACAGATATTCGCAATCTTTTTTGTTACTTGGTTTGAGTCAGGCGGATAAAATCATCCGCTTCGCTACTTTCTTGATTCGGTTAGAACAAAGGAATATTTAAACCGATCATATGAACGACCAGTGCTGCTGCCCATGCGACCACACACTGCCACAAAACCACGCCTGCTGCCCATTTACCACCAAGTTCACGCTTCACAGATGCAATTGCAGCTACACACGGAGTATAAAGCAGGCTGAACACAAGCAGTGATGCCGCTGCCAATGAATTCAATACAGCCGCTATGTTTCCGCCAAAAAGTACTTCCAGAGTAGATACTACACTCTCTTTTGCCATAAACCCGCTGATGAGAGCGGTACAGATTCTCCAGTCTCCCAGTCCAAGAGGTTTGAATATCGGAACCAAGAGCCCGGATATCATTGCCAGAATACTGTCAGATGAATCTTTTACCAGATTCAGATGCAGATCAAAGCTCTGGAGAAACCAGACTACCATAGTCGCAAGCAGAATTACAGAGAACGCTCTCTGCAGGAAATCTTTCGCTTTTTCCCAAAGTAGCTGTGCTACATTCTTTGCCCCGGGCAGACGATAATTCGGAAGTTCCATAACAAACGGCACCGGATCTCCTTTAAAAAGAGTTCCATTGTACAGAAGCGCCGCCAGAATTCCAACCAGGATACCCAGTAAATAAAGCCCTGTCATGATAAATCCGCCTTTTTTCGGAAAGAACGCATTTACAAAGAAAGAATAAATTGGAAGCTTCGCGGTACAACTCATAAACGGAGTAAGCAAAATAGTCATCTTTCTATCACGTTCACTTGTAAGAGTTCGTGTTGCCATAACCGCCGGAACTGTACAGCCAAAACCAATCAGCATCGGCACAATACTTCGTCCGGATAATCCAATCTTACGCAGGAGCTTGTCCATCACAAATGCTACACGGGCAATATAGCCACTGTCCTCCATAAGGGACAGAAAGAAAAACAGCGTTACGATGACCGGAAGAAAACTCAGGACACTTCCAACGCCTGTAAAAATTCCATCAATCACCAGACTGTGCATAGCACTGTTGACATTAGCCGCAGTCATAGCTGCATCCGCCAATGCAGAAATCTGATCGATACCCGCTTCCAGAATTCCCTGCAGCCATGCACCGATCACATTAAATGTCAGGTAAAAGACAAGTGCCATAATTCCTATAAAACATGGAATAGCCGTATATTTTCCGGTCAGGATTCTGTCTATCTTTTCACTTCTGATCCTCTCTTTGCTTTCTTTCGGTTTCACAACTGTATGTTCACATAACCGTTCAATAAAGTCAAAGCGCATATCTGCAATCGCCGCACTTCTGTCCAGCTGACGTTCTGTTTCCATCTGCTGAACAATATGCTCCAGCATCTCTGTCTCATTTGTATCCAGCTTCAGCTGTTCAAGAATCAAAGGATCACCCTCGATTGCCTTGGTTGCAGCAAAACGCGCCGGAATTTCTGCCTGAGCAGCATGATCCTCGATTAAATGCATTACTGCATGGATGCAGCGGTGAACTGCACCATCATGATCATTTTTATCACAGAAATCCTGTCTCAGCGGGCGTTCCTGATACTTTGCTATATGTAACGCATGATCTACCAGTTCATTTACACCCTCATTCTTTGCAGCAGAAATAGGAATAACCGGTACACCCAGAAGCGCTTCCATCATATTTACATCAATAGAGCCCTGATTTCCCAGTACCTCGTCCATCATATTCAATGCTACAACCATAGGAATATCCATTTCCAGAAGCTGCATGGTCAAATATAAATTTCGTTCTATATTGGTCGCATCTACAATATTGATGATCGCACAAGGTTTCTCATTCAGGACAAAATTTCTGGAAACGATTTCTTCACTGCTGTAAGGTGACATAGAATAAATTCCCGGCAGATCAGTAATTTCTGTATCCGGATGACCTTTAATGGATCCTGTTTTACGGTCTACTGTTACACCTGGAAAATTTCCTACATGTTGATTGGATCCTGTCAGTTTATTAAACAGCGTCGTTTTTCCGCAGTTCTGATTTCCTACTAATGCATAGGTCAGTGTTGATCCCTGCGGTACCGGATGCTCATCTTTTTTGGAATGATATTTTCCATTTTCTCCCAGACCCGGATGGTCTGTTTCTTTCAACAGTTCAATTCCTTCGTGGCTTCTGCTTCTTTTGGGAATCTGTTCAATTTCTATTTGTTCCGCTTCTGCAAGTCTCAATGTTAGTTCATACCCGTGAATCTGTAATTCCACAGGATCACCCATAGGTGCAAATTTCACCACTGTTATTTCCGCTCCCGGAATCATACCCATATCCAGAAAATGCTGACGCAGAGCTCCCTTCCCGCCGACAGATCTGATCACTGCGCTTTTTCCTATTTCCAAATCTCTTAATGTCATTATCATTCGCTCTTCCTTTGTTTTTTCTTTCAATATTATTGTTTTATATTGATTATTTTTCTCAATAATATATTCCTATTGAAGATAGCTTATCCTAACTGATAATTTTTGTCAAGTAAAGAGCGTACTGAATTTCTTTTCCTGAAATCTGATATTTTCGCAATATAACAAAAACCCAGATGAATATATTTTATCACCTGAGTTTTTATAATCACATCCGCCGAATCATTAACCCGCCCGGACGATTCTTTAATTTTGTTTAATTCGTAAATTTAAAACAGACTTCTCTGCTTTATTTATTACCTCTTATGTATCAGAGTCCGATAGCCCCTGTTACATCACCATTGATTACATAATATGCTTTATATTCTTCTGGTTTGATATAAATCTTAACGTCTTTAAGATCTTTCTCTTTTTTGCCCATTTCTTCTGTCCAGATTTTCTTAACATTCTCTAAGACATCTTTTGCATATACTTCTCTGCCCATGAACTGAACATATACTTCTGCAGTTACTTCTTTCTTTGTTGTTCTTCTTGTTGTAGTCTTCTTTTCTGCAGCAGCCTTTTCAGCCGGTTTCTCAGCAGCCTTCTTTGTTGTTTTTCTTGTTGTGGTCTTCTTTACTGTTGTTTTAGCAGCCTCTTTTTTAACAGGTTCTTTCTTGGCAGGTTCTTTAGCTGCTTTTGTTGTTTCTTTTACGGTCTCTTTTACAGCTTCTTTTGCATCTGCTTTTACTGTCTGTTTAGCTGCAGATTTCTTTACTGCTGTCTCTTTTTTTACTGTTTCTTTTTTGTCAGCTTCTTTGTTTACAGCTACTTCTGCAGCAGTTGTCTTTGCAGGAGCCTCTTTAACTTTGGTTGTCTTCGCAGTGGATGTGTTGAGATCTGCTGTAGTTGTTTTTGTTGCCATATGATAGCCTCCTTACAAGGTATAAGTATTCTTTTACGGAAATAGAATACTACGAATCTCCTGCTTTTGCAATGTTTTTTACCTTTATATAGATAAAATAACAACAAATAAAGTACTTTTGTCTTGCTTCACGGCAGCCCATTTTGTGCAATATTACATATAATCATCGAAACTTTCACAAAATATTTTAACCAGATCAAGTATGTCCCCTGTTTCAATTGCGAAAAGCAATAAGCAGTGGGTGGGGACTTGCTTGTCTCAGGAAGAGTGCAAGCTCTTTCTGATAAACTGCGGAGCAGTTATTTGGTGTAGAGTCACGTAGCGAAGCGGATGATTTTATCCGCTTGACACATAATCAAGCAGATATTCGCAATTATAATCCAAGGTTCTGCAAATCTTCTTTCATATACTCAGACAATTTTTTCTGTAGTTCGTGATTCTGCGGAAGACTCAGGTCTTCATCAAGAGAAAGAATATCTGCAGCAGTCTCACTGGCTGCCTTTAAAATATCTGCATCCTGATAAATATCTCCCAGCTTAAATTCCAGCAGACCACTCTGTCGAATTCCAAACAGATCACCGGGGCCGCGAAGTTTCAGATCTTCTCCTGCAATATAGAATCCATCATTAGATTTATTCAAAATTTCCAGACGTTTGGAAGTTTCTTTTGCATCACTTCCCTGCATAAAAATACAATATGACTGATATTCTCCACGACCTACACGTCCGCGAAGCTGGTGAAGCTGTGCCAGGCCAAAACGTTCAGCATTCTCTACCATCATTACCGTCGCATTCGGCACATTTACCCCTACCTCCACGACAGTTGTTGATACAAGAATCTGAACTTCACCTGCTGCAAAAGCCTCCATGACTGCATTTTTCTCTTTCGCTTTCATCTTTCCATGAAGAGATGCCACATGAATATCCGCTGAAAAAATATTTCGAAGTTTCATCGTATAATCCAATACGTTCTCTCCATCCATACCTTCACTCTCCTCCACCATCGGACAGATCACATAAACCTGACGGCCCTGACGAATCTGTTTTTCCATAAAAGAGTAGGCTTTTGGCCGATAAGAAGTATCCACAACACAATTCTTAATAGGGAGTCTCTGCGCAGGAAGCTCATCGATCACAGAAATATCCAGATCTCCATATATAATGATAGCAAGGGTTCGCGGAATCGGCGTAGCGCTCATAACCAGCACATTAGGAGGATTTCCCATAGTAGTCAATGCCTCTCTCTGTTTTACACCAAAACGATGCTGTTCATCTGTAATGACCAGACCAAGGTTATTGTACTGCACTTTCTCCTGTATCAACGCGTGTGTTCCTATTACTATATTTGCCTCTTTTGATGCGATCAGAGCATATTTTTCCCGTTTCTCTTTCGCTGTATCTGACCCGGTCAACAATACCGGATGTCCAAAATTTATGTTCTGTTCCTGAAGCAATTTTTCCATTGCCTGAAAATGCTGTCTGGCAAGAACCTCCGTAGGAGCCATCAACACCGCCTGATAACCATTTTCTGCAGTCATGATCATTGCAAGAAACGCCAGAATCGTCTTACCACTTCCAACATCTCCCTGGATCAGTCTGGACATCAGCGCCTGGCCACTTAGGTCCCGTTCAATCTCATGCCATACATTTAACTGCGCATTTGTCAGATCATAAGGCAGATTCTCTATAATCTGCTCCGTAGTCCATACCGGATGCATAGGAAAAGCATTCGGCGCCTCTTCTGTCTTTTCCTTCAGCATCTGCACAGCAAGAATAAACAAAAGAAACTCATCAAATACCAGACGTCTTCTGGCAGATAATAACTCCTGCATATTTTGGGGAAAATGTATCGCAGGAACCGCAAAATTCCTGTCTGCCAGATGATATTTTTCCTTATACTCATCTGCCAGATACTCTACCTGAAGTTTCTGCTCATCCAACACCTGATGGATCAATTTCACGATCGTCTTATTAGAAAGTCCCGCTGTCAGTCCATAAATTGGCTGAAGACTGTGTAGTATCTCCTCATAAGCCGCCGGAGTAAAAATCTCCGGATGCTCCATTTGCAGCTTTCCCTGCTTTCTGGCAACACGCCCACGCAGAACAAATCTGCTGCCTTTCCTGACTGTAGAGCGTAAATAAGGTGCATTAAACCATGTAACAGAAATCTTCCCTGTAAGATCTGCTACAGTAGTCGTTATGACCTGAAGATTTCGTACTTGATTTACATACACACCTGCCGTAACCGTTGCAGAAATCGCCGCGACAGCCCCCTCCTCCAGAGACTGAATTTCCACCGGTTCCTCATATGCATCATAATTACGCGGATAATAACTCAACAAAGACTCTATATCCGTAACCCCAATTTTTCCAAACAGCTTCTCCGTTTTCTCGCCCACACCCTTGAGGGTTCGCAAAGACGTTGACATATATCACCGATTCCTTTCTATAGAAAATAATTCACAAAAGCCAAGCAAATATTCCTATGATTGTTTCCAATAATTAATAACAAAACACTTTTTCATCCGTCAAATATTATTCAAAATACTCTCACATGTTCAAATACCAGGCAGGAAAATTATTTGTTTGGGGTGCATTTGCAGGGCACTTAGATATTCTTAGCTGGTCAAAATCTGCGTTATGAGAAAAATGACACACTGTCTGAGCCGCAGGCGAGTTTGTGGCATTTCTCTCATGCTTTTAGCAGATTTTGACCAGCTTAGAATATCTTAGTACCCGAAACCGCACCACAAACAAATAATTTTCCTGCCGTCCTATGTCAAGCGGATAAACTCATCCTCTTCGCCACTTGCTTGATTTGGTTAAAACACGAAAACGGATATACCCACTCTCAATAATGGCCCATACCCGTTTTCATTACATTAACTATTCATTTATATCTTTCAAAAATCCAATTATTCTACAGAAATAACATAATAATAAATCGGCTGTCCGCCTGCATTAAGTTCTACATCACAGTCCGGATAAGCCTCCTCAAGTGCCGCTGCCAGTTCCTCAGCTTCCGCTTCCTCAATATCAGCGCCATAATAAATACTGATCACCTCAGCCTCATCATCTACCATCTCGGCAACAGTCTCCTTGGCAACCTCCAGACGATCCTTTCCAACTGCCAGAATTCCATGATCACCGATACCCATCATATCTCCTTCATGGATCTCCTTGTCATCGATTCTGGTATCACGGACTGCATAAGTAATCTGACCTGTCTTCACGCGTTCAATTGCCTGAAGCATAGCCTCTGTATTCTCTGCGCTATTCTTCTCAGGCACGTAGCTGATCATAGCTGTGATACCCTGCGGAATAGTCTTCGTAGGTACAACTACAATCTCTTTATCCTCTGTAAGATCCCTTGCCTGATTAGCTGCAAGAACAATATTCTTATTATTTGGGAAGATATAGATAGTCTTTGCATTTACTTTTGCAATGGCATTCAGCATATCTTCAGTACTTGGATTCATTGTCTGTCCGCCTTCGATCAGATAGTCAACACCCAGTTCTTTAAAAATCTCTGTCATTCCATTTCCAACAGATACAGAAATAAATCCAACTTCCTTCGCCGGCTGTGCTGCAATCTCTTTCTCTTCCTGCTCAGCCTGCTCTTTAGCCATCTTCTCAGCGTCTTTAATCAGTTTCTCCTGATGCTCTTCTCGCATGTTGTCAATCTTCATACGGGAAAGTGCACCAAATGTAAGTGCCTTCTCAATTGCCTGTCCAGGATGATTAGTATGAACATGTACTTTTACAATTTCATCATCAGCAACAAGTACAATAGAATCGCCAAGGGACATAAGGAATTTCTTAAATTCATGCTCTGTTTCTTCAGACATCGGCTGATTCAGCAGAATAATAAACTCTGTACAGTAACCGAACTTGATGTCAGCTTCTGTCTGAGCATCGATCTTAGTAACTGCAGGACCCTTCGCCTTATCAAACTGAGTATAATCGATTTCTTTTCCAAGGAATCCGTCATATGCTCCGTGATATACTTCCAGAAGACCCTGTCCACCTGAATCTACTACTCCTGCCTCTTTCAGAACCGGAAGCATTTCAGGAGTCTTTGCCAGAGTTGCCTCTGCATGAGCAATCACACCCTGGAAAAATGTATCCAGATTCTCCGCTGTCTCTGCAATCTCAACAGCCTTGGCTGCCGCTTCTCTTGCAACAGTAAGAATTGTTCCTTCTTTTGGCTTCATAACTGCCTTGTATGCAGTCTCCACACCTTTCTCCATTGCTGCAGCGATAGCCTGTGCATCTAATTCCTGACTCTTCTTAACACTCTTGGTAAAACCGCGGAGAAGCTGGGAAAGGATAACACCTGAGTTACCTCTTGCACCTCGCAGAGAACCTGAAGAAATCGCTTTGGCCAATGATTCCATATCAGTATCTCCAAGAGATCCTACTTCTGCAGCAGCTGCCATGATAGTCATTGTCATATTGGTTCCCGTATCTCCATCCGGTACCGGAAATACATTCAGTTCATTAATCCATTCTTTCTTAGCTTCCAGATTCTTGGCTCCTGCAAGAAACATTCTGGAAAGTATTCTGGCATCTATGGTTTTGTTATTCACCACAAGTTCCTCCTCTATCCTAATCAATTGCGCGTACACCTTCTACGTAAATATCAATCTTATCGATCTCCATTCCTGTAAAGGCTTCGACTTTATATTTGACATTGCTGACAAGGTTGTCCGCAATTGTACTTATATTCACGCCATATGCCACAATAACATGGAAATTCAGGCGGATTTTATTGTCCTCTGTAATTCTGACACTGATACCATGTTTCAGGCTATTCTTTCCAAGAAGCTTTACCAGTCCGTCTTTCATGCTGACTGCTGCCATGCCCACGATACCGAAGCACTCTACTGCAACGCTTCCTGCGTAGGTTGCGATTACATCTGTGTCAATTATGATCTGACCTAATCCGGAATCTATACGTCCATTCATATGGTTACCTCCAATGCTAATATATTGTATGTAAATGTATTATAACCTCTTTTGCTAGATAAAACAACGACCAATTTCGTCTTGATTCATCTTACACCCAAAACACGCTATTTTCAAGGGTTTTCGGCTCTTTTGTTCTATTTTATGTTTCGTCTAGTTTCATCTAATTACTTTCATTTGTCATAAAATTTGTCACAAAAAAGCCACACCCAATAAAGGGAATGGCTCTGATTTTATATGATGTTCTCCAGCTTTTTCATTTCGTTCTGTACTCTTACAGAATCCACATGATTGTAAATATCCATGGTGGTGCTGATATCGCCATGACCCATGATATACTGTAATGTTTTGGGGTCGATTCCGGCTTCTGCCATTCTTGTACAAGCGGTATGCCGCAGGATATGTGGATGTGTCAAGTATAGGACAAAAAAAATTTTATTTTTTTCTGCCGAAGACTATCTGACGCTTCCATCAGGTAGTCCCAGCACCTTTATTATCTTCTGAT
>OLNF01000934.1_pt1 | contig 25885 bp, 23 predicted proteins | sample 1673061 | NCBI WGS metagenome assembly OLNF01 (sample SAMEA3136751, study PRJEB25190) | human gut metagenome
ATCTTCAACAAAATTTTTTGTTTTTTCGTCTGTCTACTTGACAGGGAGCGGTTCACATGCGGCAGGGGGAGTTTTTTTCCACAAAACAGAATAAATTGTGGAAAAAGAAGCAATTGTTTTTAAAACATTAACACATCCAGCCAATTGGGTGGAAAGCCCATACAGCTCAAAATTTTATTTTCCTGAATCAGTTTTGTTTTCTGACAAAGCTGGTCGATCTCCGTCTTGATTTTAGAGATGGTTTTCTGAAATTCCTCCGAAGACAGCAGGTATTTGAAGCAGACAACAGCGGCAAAAAGGTCATTCTGTCCTTTGCGATAGTAATTTTTTGTTTTTCCAATGTTCAGCTGTGCGTGCAGAGGAAGCGCTTGGATGGCTCGCTTTGTTCCTGCTTTGAAATCATAAAGGCGCTCATTGTGTGCGCAGACATTTCTGACCCTAGTCAGGAAATCAAGCATACCAACCAGCTGGTGCTCTGAGATGACGGGAAATTCTTTGCTGACGGCTGCTTGCACATCTTGTGTGCAAAGGCTGTACATTTTGGAGGTGGTGCCAAGGGTCACAGCTTTGATCGCAACCCAAAGAGGCACATTATTGTGGTGCTTCCACTGATGTTCAATATATTTTTGTTCAAAGGGCGGACGCACTTTTCCCTCGAATGTTTGCACCAGACGCTTTACAGCAGCGCAGCGTGCGTAAGTATCTGCTTGTGAGGCCACAATGAAGTGATAGTTGTTCGGGTTTAGGTATGCTGACTGATGATCTCCGTATTTTTCTACAAATGCGTGAGAAAGAAGAGACTTGATGTGCTTTTCAATGATTTGGATCGCATGAAAAAAGATGTCCCGCAGTTCATTGTCGAACTCAAATAAGGCAAGCAGGTCTTCGATAGTAGCACCCGGCTGATACGTTCCATTTGCCTGCTTAAACAAGGTTTTGTAGCCGGATACAAGAGAAAAGTAGCTGTGTTTTTTCAGGAGAGAGATCACACGTGCTTCATCTGGAATGGAAAGTTTTTTCTCATCGCGAAGTTTGGCGACTAAGTTTTCATAGCTCTGAAATGGTTTGTCCATAGGAGCGCCCTTCTTTCTCTATAAAGAAAGGGGAACTCAGCCGAGTTCCCCTTTCAGGTCACAGGCCCCACAGGCTTCTGTGACACGATCACTGTGAACTTTATACCACAAAACCACGCTTCCGTCAAGGAAAAGTTCAGTAGCTCTAAGGACAAAGCTCCTCTGCTAGTATATGCAGAGAGGCAAGGGTATTTCATCAAAATTTAACGTTCCTCAGGTTTTTGATTTAACTTCTTCTGCGTATCCTAACATAGTATGGATATACTGCATTGAATACAGGAAGAAGGAACGAAATGAAACAAGCGGTCATTGACATTGGCTCAAACTCGATGCGTCTCACCGTCTACGAGACCACCCCGCCCCAGATCTTCCGGGTCCTTTTTAAGGAAAAGATCATGGCAGGTCTGGCAGGCTATGTAGAACACAATGCCCTGAGCCCCGACGGCATTGAGCGGGCGATCCTGGGCTTACTCTCCTTCCGCGCGACGCTGAGCGCACTGGACATCAAAGCCGTGGCAGTGTTTGCCACGGCCTCTCTGCGCAATGTGAAAAATACGGACCAAGCAGTTGCTGCCATTCAGCGAGCCACGGGCTACCCCATCGAGGTCATCTCCGGCGAGGAGGAGGCCGCCTTCGGCTATGCCGGGGCCATGCAGGAGCTGGACCTCACCGACGGGCTCTTCGTGGACATCGGCGGGGCCAGCACCGAGGTGGTGCGGTTTGCCGGGGGCGTGATGGAGTCGGCCAACAGCTGCCCCGTGGGGTCCTTGAAGCTCTACCGGGACTTTGTGCGGAAGATCCTGCCCAACAAAGAGACCATCCATCACATGGAAAAAGCCATCACAATGGCGACTTTGGGTGTGGTGGAGCGCCCCGTCCGCCAGGGCTTGCCCCTGGTCTGCGTGGGCGGCACGGCGCGGGCGGCCCTGAAGCTGGCCAAGCGGGTCTGCCGCCTGCCGGAGACGAGCAACAGCATCACCATCGGCCAGTTAGACCGGGTGTGCCAAGAGCTCTGCGCTTCCCAGAAGCAGGCCGCCGACCTGATCCTGAAGATCGAGCCGGAGCGCATCCACACCATGATCCCCGGAATGCTCATCCTGCGCCACATGGTCCAGGGGTTCGGGGCCGGCCGCGTGATCGTCAGTCAATACGGTGTGAGGGAGGGGTATTTATGCCAAAAGATTTTGAAGGCATCGTAAATGATTACAGTTACACCCAGAACCGGGAGCTGAGCTGGCTTCGGTTCAACCGCCGGGTGCTGGAGGAGGCCGCCGATGACCTGGTCCCGCTCCTGGAACGGCTGAAATTCATTTCCATTTTTTCCAGCAATCTGGACGAATTTTTCATGGTCCGGGTGGGGAGTCTCCTGGACCTTTCCCTCGTCTCCCCGGACGAGATCGACAATAAAAGCGGCCTGAACCCTGCCGAGCAGCTCCAGGCCATTTATGAGGCGATCCCCAGCCTGCTGGAGATCAAGGGGCAGTTATACAGCCGGGTCAGCACGCTGCTGGCCCAGGCCGGGGTGCAGGACCTGAGCTACGACGACCTGACTGCGGAGGAGCAGGCCCAGGTGGACGACGATTTCCGGGCCGTCGTCCTGCCCGTGCTTTCCCCCCAGATCGTGGGGCAGCGCCACCCCAGCCCGCGCCTGGACAACAAGGCGCTGTATATCACGGCCCTGCTGCGGAGCAAGAGCGGCAAGGCGGCGCTGGGCTTTGTCCCCTGCCCGGCGTCCCTGCCGCCGATCTTCCCGCTGCCGGGAAGCCGCGGGCGCTTCCTGCGGCTGGAGACGATCTTGTGCCACTGGACGCCGACCCTCTTCAAAAAATACACGGTGGAGGAGCTCTGTGTCATCAGCGCCACCCGCAACGCCGACCTGAGCTTTGACCGGGAAAAATTTGAGGACAGCGACCGGGATTTCCGGACCATGATGACCCAGATGCTGAAAAAACGGGCCAACCAGGCCATCGTCCGCCTGGAGATGGACCGCCGCCCCTCGCAGGAGCTGCTGCGTCTGCTGGGAGAGAGCATCCAGGTCCAGACCCATCAGATCTACTGCGACAGTGCCCCCTTGGCCATGGGCTATGTCTATGGCCTGGAAAACGCCCTGCCGGAGGACCTGCGCCGGTCCCTGACCTACCAGCCCTACACCCCCCGCTGGCCGGAGGATCTGAGCCGGCAGGAGAGCATGATCGAGCAGATCCAGCGGAAAGACCGTCTGCTCTTCTTCCCCTTCGACAGCATCGACCCCTTCCTGAAGCTCCTGGAGGAGGCCGCGGAGCGGCCAGACGTGAAATCCATCAAGATCACGATCTATCGTCTGGCCTCCACGTCAAAGATCGCCCGGATCTTATGCCGGGCGGCGGAGAACGGGAAAGAGGTCGTGGCCCTCATGGAGCTTCGCGCCCGGTTTGACGAGGCCAATAACATCGCCTGGTCCAAGATGCTGGAGGAGGCCGGGTGCAAGGTCATCTACGGCATGGAGAACTTCAAGTGCCACAGCAAGCTCTGCCTCATCACCCTCCAGGACAAAAAGGGCACCCACTACATCACCCAGGTGGGCACCGGCAACTACAACGAAAAGACCAGCGCCCTCTACACGGACCTGAGCGTGATGACGGCCTCCCCCAGCATCGGGGCCGACGGCGCGGCGTTCTTCCGCAACATGCTCACGGACAATCTGGAGGGCAGCTATCAGACCCTCTGGGTGGCCCCCTACGGCCTGAAGCCCCGTATCTTAGCGCTCATCGACGAGCAGATCGCCAAAGGGCCAGAGGGGTACCTCTGCTTCAAGGTCAACTCCGTCACGGAGCGTGAGGTCATTGACAAGCTGCGCCAGGCGTCCCAGGCGGGCGTTGAGATCAAGCTCATTGTCCGCGGCATCTGCTGCCTGCGGCCGGGGGTGCTGCACCAGACGGAGAACATTCAGGTCACCAGCATCGTTGGGCGGTATCTGGAGCACGCCAGAGTCTACGTCTTTGGCCGGGGGGCGGACGCGAAGTATTTCATCGCGTCTGCGGACCTGATGACCCGGAACCTCCGCCGCCGGGTGGAGATCGCCTGCCCCATCTTTGACCCGGCCATCCAGGACCAGCTGCGCTATCTTCTGGACCTGCAATTGCAGGACAACGCCAAGGCATCCTTCTTACAGCCCAGTGGGGCGTACCTGCGCAAGGAGGTCCACGGCCCCCGCATCGACAGCCAGGCGGAGCTGATGAAGACCTCGCTGCACCGCCCGGAGCCGGACCCGGTCCCCCGCCCCAACCAGTCGTTCTTCCAGCGGCTGATGGCGCTGCTGCGGGGGGCGTGAACGCTCCCCCGCCCAAGGCGGCCACCGGACGATCCCTTTCTTTGCTTTTTTCTTCTTCTCTTACATCCCCTACATCGCAAAAAGCTCCCCTGCGGAACTTCCGCAGGGGAGCTGTCGTTCGTCAGAGCTTGACGGAGAGGGATCAATACTTGTAGAAGCCCTCGCCGGTCTTCTGGCCCAGCAGGCCAGCGCGGACCATCTTCTTCATGGTCAGAGCGGGACGATACTTGGAGTCGCCGGTCTCGGTGTAGATGGTCTCCATGATGGCCAGGCAGATGTCCAGACCAACCAGGTCAGCCAGAGCCAGGGGGCCCATCTTGTGGTTCGCACCGTACATCATAGCGGTGTCGATGTCTTCCTTGGAAGCGATGCCGTTCTCCAGAACGATGATAGCCTCGTTGATCATGGGGAACAGGATGCGGTTGACCACGAAGCCGGGAGCCTCGCCGACCTCGACGGGGTTCTTGCCCAGATCCTTGGCGCAGCCATAGACAGCCTGGAAGGTCTCGTCGTTGGTACGGGCGCCACGGATGACCTCGACCAGCTTCATAGCGGGAGCGGGGTTGAAGAAGTGCATGCCCAGGACCTGCTGAGGACGCTTGGTAGCGGCAGCAATGGCGGTGATGGAGATGGAAGAGGTGTTGGAAGCCAGGATGGTCTCGGGCTTGCAGACCTCGTCCAGTTCCTTGAAGATGCTCTTCTTGATGTCCAGGACCTCGATGGCAGCCTCAACGACCAGGTCGCAGTCCTTGGCGTCGGCCAGCTCCAGGGTGAAGGAAACGCGGCCCAGGGTCTCGTTCTTCTGCTCCTCGGTGATCTTGCCCTTGGCAACCTTCTTCTCCATGTTCTTCTTCAGAACGCCCTCGCCGCGCTGAATGAAAGCATCAGCGATGTCGCGGACGATAACGGTCTTGCCAGCCTCAGCGAAAACCTGGGCAATGCCCATGCCCATGGTGCCTGCACCCAGGACCATAACCTTATTGATAGCCATTGTTCTTTTCCTCCTGAAAATATAAATCATAAGAGTCCAGGCCAGAGCGAGGAACCCCTCGCCCTGACAGGACAGGTACAAACCAAGTGATCAGAGCTGTTAAGCGCTCTGTCTCTGTTCTGGGATCGAAAGATCTCAGCGGTTCTTGAAGCCGTCCAGCTTCTTCTTCTCCACGAAGGCCTTCATGGCGTCCTTCTGGTCCTCGGTGCCGAAGCAGGTGGCGAAGGCCAGGGCCTCGTAGGTGGCGGCGGTGGAGATGTCGCACTGGATGCCATAGCGGACAGCCTGCTTGGCAGCGCGGATAGCGACCTGTGCCTTGGAAGCGATCTTGTTGGCCAGCTCCAGAGCGGTATCCATCAGAGCGTCGGGAGCGACGACCTTGCTCACCAGGCCGATCTCCAGAGCCTGCTGGGCGTTGATGGTGTCAGCGGTGAGGATCAGCTCCATGGCGTGTGCAGTGCCGCAGATGCGGGGCATACGCTGGGTGCCGCCGAAGCCGGGGGTGATGCCCAGGCCCACCTCGGGCTGACCGAACTTGGCCTTCTCGGAAGCGATGCGGATGTCGCAAGCCATGGACAGCTCGCAGCCGCCGCCCAGAGCGAAGCCGTTGATGGCAGCGATGGTGGGCTTCTCCATTCTCTCCAGGCGCAGCATAGCCTGGTTGCCCAGATCGCCGAAGTTCTTGCCTTCCACGACGTTCATGGTAGCCATCTCGCTGATGTCAGCACCGGCGACGAAGGAACGGCCAGCGCCGGTGACGACAACGACATAGATCTCCTCGTCGTTCTCCACCACGTCGAACGCCTTCAGCAGGTCAGCGAACACAGCGCTGCTCAGTGCGTTCAGGGTCTCAGGGCGGTTCATGGTCACGATACCAACGTGGCCCTGCTTAGATACCTCTACAAATGCCATAGGGGGATACCTCCTAAAAAGATTGGGCATACAGATCCTATTTTTATCTGTATACAACAGTTCTGCACTAGTATACTGCATTTTTCGCCCTGGAACAAGGCGAAAGTTATCGCTGTTTTACCGAAAAAACCCCAAGAACCACACTGTTTTCTGTGGGGTTTTTCCTCTGTTTGGCCAAATCGTTTTCCAACGCAAATTTGCAGGAGAAAACTTCCGTCCATTCAAGAAGGATTTGCTGCAGACGAGCAATATATTCCAAGGAACTTGACAAAAATCCTGCATAGCATACCCGCTCCCGCCGCCGCATACACTGACCAGAACGCAGCTGCTGCGCCAAAGCCCCGGCGTCCCAGGAGGTGATCTCTCATGGCCAGCGTAGCACTTCTCACTGTCACCGGCATCCTCTCCCAGGCCGTGGGCTTTGCCTACCGGGTGGGGCTGACCCGCCTGGCCGGGGCGGAGATCATGGGGCTGTATCAGCTCATCCTGCCGGTCTACTCCATCCTGCTCTCCCTGACCTCCGTGGGCCTGACCACGGGCGTCTCCAATCTCTCCGCCTGGTACCAGGCCCTGGGCGACCGGCGGGCCATCTGGCAGGTGCGGGGGCAGGCCATCCGGCTGTTTTTCCTCTTAGCGGCGCTCCCCTGTATTCTCCTGCTGATCTTTTCCGACGCCGTCTCCGTCTATCTTTTGGGGGACGCCCGGACGCGGCTGGGGCTGATGCTGCTCGTCCCCTGCCTGCTGCTGACGGGCGTGGAGAATTTGCAGAAGCATTACTTCTACGGGACAGGACGGGTCTTCCCGGCGGCCATGACGGAATTGGCCGAGATGGTCCTGCGGGCTGCCTTGGTCCTCTCGCTGGTCAAGGGCCTCTCCCCCGCCACGGCGGAGGGTGTGGTCGGGGCCATCGTCCTGGGCATGGCCCTGTGTGAGATCGCCTCGGCCGTGACGCAGACGGTTTTATTCCGACATGCGCTCGGCCCGAAGAGCCGGCTCACCGGTCCCGGCACCACATCTCAAGTCTTGCGGGGCAAGCTGGGGCGCATCGCGGCCCCCCTGGGTGCGGCGGCGCTTTTGGGCAATCTCATCTCTTCGGCCAACGCCGTCCTCATCCCCCGCCTGCTGGTCTCCGGGGGGATGGACCAGAACCAGGCCGTGGCGGTCTATGGCGTGACCTTTGGCATGACCCTGCCCATGCTGCTCCTGCCCACGGCCTTTCTCAGCGCCCTGGGCTTAGTGTTGACGCCCAAGCTCTCCCAGTGCTCTGCGCTGAACGACCAGGGGGAGATCCGGCGGCAGGTCAGCCGCTCCGTGGGCCTGGCGAATCTGATCTTGATCCCGGCCCTGGCGCTGCTGGCTGTCTCCGGCCCGGCCATCGGGGCGGCGTTGTACGCAGATGCCCGCGTGGGCGACCACCTGCCCCTTCTGGCTCTGGGTGTGCTCTTCTCCTGCTGGCAGACGCTCTGCGCGGCGATCCTCAGCGGCGTGGGCCGCCAGGGGGCCGCGGCGGGCATTGCGCTGGCGGCAGATGGGGTGCAGCTGGTCCTCACCTGTCTGCTCGTCTCCGGCCGGGGGATGCAGGGCTATGCCTTCGCCTTCACCCTCTCGGCGGTGCTGGGCGCGGCGCTGAGCTGGCGGGTCGTGGCGCGGGAGATCGGGCTGTCGCTACCGGTCTTTCCGTGGTTCACGGCCCCGGTCCTGTCCGCGTGTCTGGCGGCGACCTGCGGGGATCTCATGGAGACGGTCTTGCAGCGCAGCGGCCTGTCCCCCTGCGCTGCCGCCCTGGGCGGCCTGGGGTTCGGCCTGCTGCTTTATCTGGCGGCCCTGCAAGCCCTGGGCGCCGGGACGAAAGAAAGCGGCCTTCCCCCGCCCGCTTCCCCTTGCCACCCGGTGAAAAATTCGGTACAATGGCAGAAACGAACGACTACGGGGAGGCACCGCCCATGAGACAAGACCACGAACCCTATATGCGCCAGGCCCTGGCCCTGGCCGAAGAAGCCGCCGCCGCCGGGGAGGTGCCGGTGGGCTGTGTCATCGTGGATGAAAGCGGTCAGGTTCTTGGCCGGGGCCGCAACCGACGGGAGGAGGACCACGATCCCCTGGCCCACGCCGAGCTTTTGGCCATTCAGGACGCCTGCCGTTCCCACGGCGACTGGCGGCTGAAGCACGCGAGACTCTATGTTACGCTGGAACCCTGCCCCATGTGCGCGGGGGGCATCATCTCCGCCCGCATCCCGGAAATTTATTACGGGGCCAAGGACGCGGGTTTCGGGGCCTGCGGCTCCATCCTGAATCTCTTTGAGGAGAACTTCCGCCACCACCCGAAGATCATCGGGCATATCTTAGAAGACGAGTGCCGCCAGGTCCTCCAGGACTTTTTTGCAGGGGTGCGGCAGAAAGACATGCAAACTTAAAGGTTTTGTAACATTTCCGGCCTTTTTCTGTAATAAGTCTTTGGTACTATAATCCTGCAAGAGTCAAGAACGCTTCTTTTCATTTTAACCTTCGGAGAGATAGGGCCGGCGAGTGGTTTACGCAGGCCCTGTTTTTCTGCCCTTTTTTCGAGGGAGACGCAAAAAAGACGCTGCCCGCCGGCAGCGCCTTTTTCATAGATAAGATTCCGTTCTCACCGCTCCTCGCGGAAGTAGCTCAGGCCCAGGCTCTCCGGGGGCTGGTTGGCGCGGCTGTGCTTCAGGCTGACGGCGACCAGGACGATGGCCGTGACGATGTACGGCACGATGTCGTAGATGGAGGCCGGGATGAAGGAGATGGGGTAATAATACCGCATACAGGCCAGGCCGCCGAAGATGAGGGAGCACCAGAGCGCCCGCTTCGGGCTCCAGACGGCGAAGATGACCAGGGCCACAGCCAGCCAGCCGTAGCCGTCGATGCAGTTGTAGACCCACGCACCGCCGACGCCGGAGGCGGCGTTCATCACCAGGTACAGGCCGCCCAGACCCGTCATGGCACCGCCGATGCAGGTGGCGAGATATTTGTATTTGGTCACGTTGATGCCCGCCGCGTCTGCGGTGGCGGGGCTTTCGCCCACGGCCCGCAGGCTCAGGCCCGCCCGCGTCCGGCCCAGGAACCAGGCCAGGAGAATGGCCAGAAGAATGGCCAGATAGACCATGAAGTTGTGGGAGAAGAGCAGCTTTCCGATGTAGGGGATGTTCACCATGCTGTCCGGGAAGATGGGGTTGTTGAAGATGCCCTTCACGGCGGTGCTGACGGACAGGAACCCGGAGGGGTCTGCATTGCCCACGGCCTCGCCAAAGTAGTTGCCAAAGCCCGTGCCGAACATGGTCAGGGCCAGGCCGGTGACGTTCTGGTTGGCCCGCAGGGTGATGGTCAGCACGGAGAAGACCAGGGCGCCGACACCGGCGCAGACCAGCGCACAGACCATGGCGATGATCAGGGCGACGTAGGGGTTGGTCCCCCCGGCTTTTTCATAGTAGTAGGGGCCGAGGATGCCGGCGATGCCGCCCATGAACATCATGCCTTCGACGCCCAGGTTCATGTTGCCGGATTTCTCCGTCAGCGTCTCGCCCAGCACGCCGAAGAGCAGCGGGGCCGCCGCCAGGATGCCGGCGGTGAGGAAATTGATGAGGTTATTCATGCTCGTCGGCCTCCTTTTTTGCGGTGTCCGGTGATGCCGCCGGGGTTGCTGGGGCCGGTCCTGCCGGGACCTTGGCCTTGCTGCCCCGGAAGATCATGCGGTAGTTGATGAAGAACTCACAGCCCAGCATGAAGAAGAGGATGATGGCCGAGAGCACGTCCGCCGCCGAGGCAGGGATCTTGAAGTTGGTCTGAATGGTGTTGGAGCCTTTGGTCAGCACAGCCAGCAGCCCCGCGATGAGCACCATGGCGAAGGGATTGAGGTGGGCCAGCCACGCCACGATGATGGCCGTGAAGCCCACGCCGCCGGAGGTGCCGTTGTTGAGCGTATAGTCTGCGCCGGAGACCACCAGGAAGCCCATGAGGCCCGCGATGGCACCGGAGAGGAACATGGTGCGCATGATGATCTTGCCCACGTTCATGCCCGCGTAGCGGGCGGTCCGCTGGCTCTCGCCGACGACGGAGATCTCATAGCCGTGCTTACTGTACTTCATGTAAATGAACATGCCGACCGTGAGGGCCAGGACGATGATCCAGCCGATGTGGACCCCACCCACCTTCGGCAGGCGGGCCTTCTGGTCGAACATGGCGATGATGGGGAAGCCGGTGCCGCTGGGATCCTTCCAGGGGCCGTTCTGCAAATAGGCCTCGATGCCGATGGCGATGTAGTTGAGCATCAGGGTAAAGAGCGTCTCGTTGGTCCCCCACCTGGCCTTGCAGAAGGCCGGGACCAGGCCCCAGATGCCGCCTGCAAGGATACTCGCCACCGCCATGACGATCAAGAGGGCGGGTTTGGGGAATTTATCATACCAGTAGAGGGCGAAGTAGGTGGCCGCAATGCCGCCCGCCATGATCTGGCCCTCCGCGCCGATGTTCCAGAACTTCATCTTGAACGCCGGGGCGATGGCCAGGGCCGCGCCCAAGAGCGGGATGGCGACCCGGACGGTGACCTTGGCGGTAGACGGCCCGCCCAGGGACCCGGTGATGATGTCGTGATACACCGCGATGGGGTTGTGCCCCAGCACCGCGATGAACAGGGAGCCGACCACCAGCGCCAGGACAATGGCCATCAGGCGGATGGCCCATTTCTTGGCACCGCTCAGGTCATCCCGCTTGGCGAGGCGGACCAGCGGCTCCCGTTGGATATTCTGTTTCTCAGTCATGGCCGCGCCCCTCTCCCTTGTGGGTCGTCATCAGGAAGCCCACTTCTTCTTTTGTGATCGTGCGGCCGTCCACGATGCCGCTGACTTTGCCGCCGCAAAGGACCAGGATGCGGTCACACAGCTCCAGTAAGACGTCCAGGTCCTCGCCGACATAGATGACGGCAACGCCCTTCTCCTTCTGCTCGTTGAGCAGGCGGTAGATGGTGTAGGAGGAGTGGATGTCCAGGCCGCGGACGGGATAGGCCGCCATGAGAACGGCGGGGCCGGAGGCGATCTCCCGGCCCACCAGGACCTTCTGGACGTTGCCGCCGGAGAGCTTGCGCACGGGGGTGTTGATGCTGGGGGTCACGACCTCCAGCTTTTCTTTGATCTCCTGGGCCAGGGTGCGGGGAGGCTTGGCATCGGTGAAGAAGCCGTTGCCCTTGTCATAGCTTTTCAGCATCATGTTCCCCGTCATGCCCATGGAGCCGACGAGGCCCATGCCCAGCCGGTCCTCCGGCACGAAAGCCAGGGAGATGCCCAGGTTGCGAATGGCCAGGGGGGACTTGCCCACGAGATCCTCCGCCTGCGCATCGTGGCGGTTGTGGTAGATGATCTCGCCGTGGGAGACGGGATACAGGCCCGCAATGGCCTCGCACAGCTCCCGCTGGCCGCTGCCGGCGATGCCGGCGATGCCGAGAATTTCCCCGCTCTTGGCGGCGAAGCTCACGTCATCCAGGACCTTTACGCCCTGGCCGTCGAGACAGGTCAGCCCCTTGACCTCCAGGCGGTCCTGCGGGTCCTTTGGTTCGGGGCGGTCGATGTTCAGGGTGACGGCGTGGCCGACCATCATGTCGGTCAGCTGCTGGGGGCTGGTCTGGCTGGTGTTCACCGTGGCGATAAACTGGCCCTTGCGCAGCACGGAGACCCGGTCGGAAATGGCCATGACCTCGTTGAGCTTGTGGGTGATGATGACGATGGACTTCCCGTCGGCCCGCATGTTCCGCAGCACGGAGAAGAGCTTCTCCGTCTCCTGGGGGGTCAGCACGGCGGTCGGCTCGTCCAGGATCAGGATGTCTGCGCCCCGGTAGAGGACCTTGATGATCTCCACCGTCTGCTTCTCGGAAACGGCCATGTCGTAGATCTTCTTGTCCGGGTCTAGATCGAAGCCGTACTTGCTGCTGATGTCCCGGATCTGCTGGGAGATGGCTTTTCGGTCGAACTTGCCCTTGTCCTTCAGGCCCAGCACGATGTTCTCCGCGGCGGAGAACACATCGACCAGCTTAAAGTGCTGGTGGATCATGCCGATATGCAGGGCGAAGGAGTCCTTCGGGGAGCGGATGGAGACTTCCTTGCCGTCCACCAGGATCTGTCCGCTGTCGGGGAAGTAGATGCCCGCCAGCATGTTCATGAGTGTGGTCTTGCCGCTGCCGTTTTCGCCCAGCAGGGAGAGGATCTCGCCCTTGCGGATGTCCAGGCTCACGTGGTCGTTGGCCACGACCTTGCCAAAGGTCTTGGTCACGTCCCGCAGCTCTACGGCGTTGACCGGTCGGTTCGTTGGTTGCAACGCTTGCACCTCAGCTTTCTCTGTTCTCTCTTTGGTTTGCCGGTTACAGGTCAGCCGTCATCCTCTGACGGCTCGCCTCTGACAGGCAAGCGCAGGCTTGAGCAAGATAAAAAGTCACCGGGGAATCAAAGCACACCCTCGCCGGGAGGCAAGGGTGCGCTTTGTTGGTTCCGGAAAGATCAGGACAGAACGGTGACGCCGTCCACGATGTAGGTGAAGGTGGGAGAAGAGCCCTTCTCGTTCTCCTTGTAGTACTCACCCTCAGCCAGGTTCAGCTCGTTGCCGTCGGCGTCCTTGCCGTGCAGGGGGCCGGCAAAGACCTGAACGGAGCCGTCAGCCAGGCCGGCAGCGGCCTTCTCGATGGCTTCCTTGGTGCCGTCGGCGATGATGGCATCATTGAAGGGGGACAGGTAGCAAGCGCCCTCGGCGTAGCTGCCGCACCAATCCTGGTCAATGGCCTCGCCGTCGATCAGGCACTTGAGCGCATACTCATAGTAAGCGCCCCAGTTGACGCGGGCGGAGACCAGAGCGGCGTCGGGTGCCACGGGGATCATGTCGTCGTTGTAGCCCACGGCGAAGACACCGTTGTTCTGGGCGGTGGTGGCGGGGGCGGAGGTGTCGGAGTGCTGGGAGATGACGTCGCAGCCCTGGTCGATCAGAGCCTGGGCGTTGGTGGCTTCCTTGGTGGCGTCGGACCACTCGTTGGTGTAGTTGACGTACATGGTCACGTCGGGGTTGACGCTCTTGGCACCCAGATAGAAGGCGGTGTAGCCGGAGATGACCTCGGCGAAGGGCTTGGCAGCCACATAGCCGAGCTTGTTGGTCTCGGTCTTCAGACCGGCAGCGATACCGGCCAGGTAACGGGCCTCGAAGATCTTGGCGAAGTAGTTGTGGGTGTTGTCCAGGGTGTCGGTCGCGCCCTGGTAGCCGGTGGCGTGGCAGAACTGCACGTCGGGGTGGTCGGGAGCGGCCTCCTCCATGTACTGCTCGTGGCCGAAGGAGTCGGCGAAGATGGCGTTGCAGCCGGCATCGAGCAGCTCGTTGATGGCGTCGGCGCAGGTGGAGTCCTCGGTGATGTTGGCCTTCACGACGACCTGGGAATCATAGTCCATGCCGTTCTTTTTGCAGGCCTCTCTCATGCCGTCGATGTGGTTCTTGTTGTAGGCATCGGCGGCCTCACCGACCAGGATCAGGCCGACCTTCAGCTTGTCGGCAGCGATGCCGGTGGCGGCAGCGGTGTCGCTGCTGCTGTCGGCGGTGGTGTCAGCATCGGTGCTGGTGTCGCCGCCGCCGCAGGCGGTCAGGCCCAGGGCCAGAGCACCGGCCATGAGCAGAGCAAGAATACGCTTTTTCATTTGTGTTCCTCCTAAATGACATACTTTTTCAAAACGGCGGGATCGAGTTTGGACCCGGCCGGAATGAATGGGACAAGCGGTCGGCCTGCAGGACCGGCCCGGAGCAGGGCAGCAAAGACCCGGCTCAGTCGCAGAAAACGACCCCGGTCTCCTCGCTCATGCTGGCGATGCGGGCCAGAGACTCGACCCGGATGCCCTGGCCGCGGATGCGCTCGCCGCCGGGCTGGAAGGCCTTTTCAATGACGATACCTGCGCCCACGACCTCGGCTCCGGCCTGGTGGACGATGTCGATGAGGGCGTTCATGGCGCTGCCGTTGGCCAGGAAATCGTCGATGAGCAGCACCCGCTCGCCGGGGTGCAGGAACTCTTTGGACACGAAGATATTATAGGGACGCTTGCTCTGGGTGAAGGACTCGACCTGGCTGATGTACACGTCCCCGGCGATGTTCTTGGTCTTGTTTTTCTTGGCAAAGACCACGGGGGGGTTGCCAAAGGCAGGGGCGGCCAGGCAAGCAATGCCAATGCCCGAAGCCTCGATGGTCAGGATCCGGTCCACGGGACATCCCTCGAACCGCTGCCGGAACGCCTGGCCGATGGCCTGGAGAAACGGCACATCCATCTGGTGGTTCAGGAAGCTGTCGACCTTCAATACCTCGTTGCTGCCCCGTACTTTTCCGTCCCGCAGGATCCGCTGCTTTAACTCTTCCACAAAAGAACGCCCCTTCCACTGCAATTTTTGAATGGATTTATCCATAATTCGGCCCACTTCGGCTCTATAATACATCTATTCTACTGTATCCCACCCACTCTGACAAGATGGGAAGTCCGCCAAAAAAACAACGGAAAAGCAGGAAAAATTTCATCGTTTTTCAGCGCTTTTTACAGAGCCGAATTTTGAGGCTAAAAATGCAAGAAGAATGTGTAGAAAATGCAAGTTTTCGCTTGACATTTTTCCGCAACCTGATAAACTGTACTCGACTGTTTACGCCCCGCTTCCCCGCTTTGCCGGGGGCCGGGGCGCTCATCGGGGGCTTTTCCCTCCGGGAGTTTTATTTTTATTCTTTTTATTGGAAAAGGAGATCGTAGAATGGATTTTCAGGCACTGTACAAGAGCAAGCTGACCACCGCTGCCGAGGCCGTGAAGCTGGTCAAGTCCGGCGACTGGGTGGACTACACCTGGTGCACCAACCACCCCATTGAGCTGGACAAGGCTCTGGCTGCTCGTCAGAACGAGCTGGAGGACGTGAAGGTCCGCGGCGGCGTGACCATGTGGATGCCCGAGATCGCCAAGGCAGACGACGCCGGCGACCACTTCGCATGGCATTCCTGGCACTGCTCCGGCATCGACCGTAAGATCATGAGCAAGGGCATGGGCTGGTTCTCTCCCATGCGTTACTCCGAGCTGCCCCGCTTCTACCGCGAGAACCTGGACCCCGTGGACGTGGTGATGATGCAGGTCCCCCCCATGGACGAGCACGGCAACTTCTCCCTGTCCCTGGCTCCCTCTCACCTGTATGATATGTGCGCCCGCGCCAAGCACATCATCGTTGAGATCAACGAGAACCTGCCCGTTGTCTACGGCCTGAACAAGACCGAGGTCAACATTGCCGACGTGACCTATGTCGTCGAGGGCAACAACCCCGCCATCCCTGAGCTGGGCTCCGTGCCTCCCACCGACGTGGACCGCACCGTGGCAAACCTGATCGTGCCTGAGATCCCCAACGGCGCCTGCCTGCAGCTGGGCATCGGCGGCATGCCCAACACCGTCGGCGCTCTGATCGCTGAGTCCGACCTGAAGGACCTGGGCGTTCACACCGAGATGTACGTCGACGCCTTCGTGGACATCGCCAAGGCCGGCAAGATCAACGGCAAGAACAAGACCCTGGACTATGGCCGTCAGGTCTTCGCTTTCGCCGCTGGCACCAAGAAGCTGTATGACTACGTGAACAAGAACCCCGACGTCATGGGCGCTCCCGTTGACTACACCAACGATGTCCACGTCATCTCCCAGCTGGATAAGTTCATCTCCATCAACAACATCGTCGACCTGGACCTGTTCGGCCAGGTCAACGCCGAGTCCGCCGGCATCAAGCACATCTCCGGCACCGGCGGTCAGCTGGACTTCGTCATGGGCGCTTACCTGTCCAAGGGCGGTAAGTCCTTCATCTGCCTGTCCTCCGCCATGAAGGGCAAGGACGGCCAGCTGAAGTCCCGTATCGTCCCCACCCTGACCAACGGCTCCATCTGCACCGACCCCCGCTCCACCATCCAGTACCTGGTCACCGAGTACGGCATGATCAACCTGAAGGGTCTGAACACCTGGCAGCGTGCCGAGCAGATCATCTCCATCGCACATCCCCAGTTCCGCGACGAGCTGATCAAGGACGCAGAGAAGATGGGCATCTGGAGAAAGTCCAACAAGCGGTAATTTTCCTGCGCCTCTCTACTTTATTTACACTTGACTTGTTTCCCCACCCCCGACCTGACCGGCCGGGGGTGGGGTTTTCTGTGTAAACGATTCGGGTAGAAAAAAGCCCCGAGCCGGACAGGAATCCGACTCGGGGAAATATGAAGCGAGGTAGAATACAATGTGTGGTTGCTAATGTGAGGTAGCGATCAATGACCGTGGCCGGACAGGACCGCGCCGGAGATGACCATTTTCTGGATCTGGTTGGTACCCTCGAAGATGCAGTAAGCCTTGATGTCGCGGAAGCACTTCTCAACGCAGCCTTCCTTCATGTAGCCCTTGCCGCCCATCAGCTGCACGGCGTCGGTGCAGACTTCCATGGCGCTCTGGGTGGCGAACATCTTGGCCATAGCAGCTTCCTTGGAGAAAGGCAGGCCCTTGCTTTGCAGGTCATTGGCGTGGATCACCAGCTGACGGGAGGCCTCGATCTTGGTGGCCATGTCAGCAATCATCCACTGGATGCCCTGCCGCTTGGAGACGGGAGCACCGAAGGTGACTCTTTCCTTTACGAAAGCAATGGCTTCGTCCAAGGCCCGGCGGGCAATACCGACGGCCAATGCGCCCACACAGGCACGGGACTTATCCAAGGTCTTCATGGCATAGATATAACCCTTGCCTTCCTCACCCACCAGGTTGCTGGCAGGAACACGGACGTGATCGAACTTCAAGGCGCAAGTGGAGATGGCGCGGAAACCGCACTTATCTTCATACTTGGTTACGGAGAAACCAGGCAGATTCGTGGGGACCATGAAAGCGGAAATACCCTTTGTGCCCTTGGAGGGGTCGGTCATGGCAAAGACGCAGGCGATGTCTGCTTCACCGCCGTTGGTGATGAAGCACTTCTCGCCGTTGATGACCCATTCATCGCCATCCTTGACAGCGGTAGTCTTGACGTTGGATGCATCCGAACCGGATTGCGGCTCGGTCAAGCAGAAGCAGGCGTAGCCTTTCCCTTCCAGGATGTGCTTAGAGAAATACTGAACCTGCTCCGGGGTGCCGCCGATCAGGACGGGCTTCAAGGCCAGGTTGGTGGTCTGCATGACGGAGGCGAAGTTGCCGTCATAGTATCCCATCTCTTCATACATCACCGCAGCTGTGGCCAGGTCGACCTTGCTGCCGCCGTATTCCTTGGGGATCTCAAAGGCGTTCAGGCCCAGCTTGAATGCCTTGGCATAGGCATCAAAGGGAATGGCCTTGGAGGGATCGGTAACTTTGTCCCAGTCCAGCATGATGGGCTCGATCTCTTTCTTTGCGAACTCACCGATGACATCACACCAATGCTGCTGTTCTTCTGTTAAGATTCTTGACATAATTCGTTACCTCCTACGAATATAAAGTCTGACAAATAACAGGACTGAAAAAGATAAGGCAGGACAGGAACGGCGGTAAAGTACACAGCATACTGTATATCGTACCAAAAGAAGAACCACGAGACGAACCGTCTGCGGAGAAAATAAAGCATACTGTATATCTTAGAAACACATACCTTTTCTGTTCGCCTTTTACTTTAGCACAATCTCAGGGGGAGTGTCAAGCCCTTTTTTTACTTTTTTTCATATTTTGAACATTTTTTTCATGTGACAGGAGGTGGGAAGCGGCGTATGATAGGGGCACTACTGAAGGCCTATGCTGGGCCGGGAGAAGTGAGGGGAAGACGAAGAAATGGAACAGAACAAGGAATATACCTTAGCCCGGCTCATTCTGCGCCTGGCTAACCGGATTGTGAAAAACCGGGACCGCCACGTCAAAGAGCTGGGCCTGACCACAGAGCAGGCCGACAGCCTGCTGTTTTTTCTGGATCGGAAAGACGCCGTTATCAACGACCTGAAAGATCATCTGGGTGTGACCCATCAGACCGCCCGCGGCATCGTCCAACGGATGGAGAGCAAGGGCTTGGTGCAGACCCGCAAGTCCAAGGAGGATGGCCGTTACCAGGTGGTGTCCCCCACGCAGGCGGGCTGGCGCACCGGATCGATCCTGCTGCGCAACGGCATCCAGACTGGCAGCTGCCTGCTCCATGGCCTGACGACAGAGCAGGAGGAGCAGCTTTACCAGATGCTGCAAGTGGCCATGAAGAACTTGGAGACGGCAGGATATCAGCTTCTTCCGAGAAATGACCCGGAATGACCTGATGCACGCCATAAAAATATTTCCCCCTCGACGCCGTTCCCAAGAAAAGGTCTTCCAGGAAATGGTAAACTCTGGGTGTTCCCAGAAAGGAGGCCAGAGAAATGCCGGTACTATATCGCCGTGGACTGCTGGAAAGCACACGGGTGACCATGATCGCCCCGGAGTACATCTCCCCCAACCCCGACCAGCCCCGTCGTTACTTTGATCCCGATGGGCTGAGCGAGTTGGCGGACAGCATCCGCGCCCACGGGATCTTACAGCCCCTGTCCGTCCGGCGGAAGGGCGGCGGACGCTATGAACTCATCGCCGGAGAGCGGCGGCTGCGGGCGGCCATGATCTGTGGCCTGGAGCAGGTCCCCTGCTTGGTGCTGGAGGTTTCCAGGGAGAGCTCCTGTCTGCTCTCCCTGATCGAAAACCTTCAGCGGCGGGACCTGGACTTCTGGGAGGAGGCCAAGGCGCTGGAGCGCCTGACAACGGTGTACGGCCTGTCTCAGGAGGAAGCCGCGGCGAAGGTGGGCAAATCCCAGTCCGCCGTGGCCAACAAGCTGCGGCTGCTCCGCCTGCCCCAGGACGTGCTGTCTCTGCTCCGGAAAAACGGGTTTACGGAGCGCCACGCCCGCGCCCTGCTCCGCCTGCCCACCGCCGAGGCCCAGCAGGAGGCCGCCGCCCTGCTGGTCCAGGAGGGCTGGACCGTTGCCCGCACCGAGCGCTACGTCGAGGAGGTCTTGCAGACCGAAGCGCCCAAGGAGAAGAAGAACCGCCGTCCCCTGCTCATCCGGGACATCCGCTTCTTCCTGAATTCCTTGGACCACAGCCTGGCCGTGATGCGTTCGGCGGGGGTGGACGCCAAATGCCACCGGGCCGAGGAGGGCGAAGACCTCCTGCTCACCATACGGATCCCGCGAGCCCGACCGCCTGCCGGTTGAAGTCCGCGTTTGAATCCATGATCCTTTCTCTTCTTTTTGGCCGGATGTTTCACGTGAAACATCCGGTCCTTTTTCTGCGTTTCCAAGTTTTTGTTTCACGTGAAACATGACGAGATTTGAGGGACAAAGCCTGTGACTTTCCCTGGGAAATCCCTTGCAAGCGTGCCATAGATGGGGTATAATCTTTACATTCCATTGAAAAGGAGGCCCCACCATGGCAAAAACCATCGCCTTTGTCAACCAAAAAGGCGGCGTGGGCAAGACCACCAGCTGCGTGAGCCTGGGTTCCTGTCTCCAGGCCGCCGGGGCCAGGGTGCTGGTCTGTGACTTCGACCCCCAGGGCAACGCCACCTCCGGGTTTGGCGTGGACAAGGGGGCGGTGTTCCCCACCATCTACGACGTGCTCATCAACGGTGCGTCCGTGGAGAAGGCCATCGTCCACACGAAATACGCCGACGTGCTGCCCGCCAACAAGGCCCTGGCCGGGGCGTCGGTGGAGCTGATCGGCATGGATCGGCGGGAATATTTGTTAAAAGAGGCTCTGGGCAAAGTGGTCGGCAACTATGACTTCGTGCTCATCGACTGCCCCCCTTCCCTGGAGCTGCTGACCTTAAATTGTCTGTGTGCGGCGGACACGGTGCTGGTGCCGGTCCAGTGTGAATACTATGCCCTGGAAGGGCTGAGCGACCTGCTCTCGACCGTTCGGGTGGTCAAGCGCCGCCTGAATCCGGGCATTGAGCTGGAGGGCTTGCTGCTGACCATGTACGACGGCCGCACCAACCTCTCCATGCAGGTGGCGGAGGAGGTCAAGCGCCACTTCCCCGGCAAAGTTTTTGCCACGGTCATTCCCCGGAATGTCCGCCTGTCCGAGGCCCCCAGCCACGGCAAGCCGGTGAACTATTACGACGGGTCCTCCCGCGGGTCCGTGGCCTACAAACAGCTGACAGAGGAGATCTTAGAGCGCAACCCTCTGCCGAGAAAGGAAGGGTGATCCCATGGCCTTAGGAAAAGGGCTGGACGCCCTGTGGGGGGACACCACCCTCCAGGACCAGGCCGGCGGCTCGGTGACCATTCCGGTCGCCCAGATCGAACCCGGCCTGAACCAGCCCAGAAAGCATTTTGACGAGGAAGCCCTGGCGGGCCTGGCAGAGTCCATTCGCCAGCACGGCATCATCCAGCCGCTCACCGTCCGGCGGCTCTCCTCAGGCTACTACCAGATCATCGCCGGAGAACGCCGGTGGCGGGCCGCCCGCATGGCGGGCCTTGCCGAGGTCCCGGCCATCGTCATCGAGGCCGACGACCGCATGGTCATGGAGCTGGGCCTGATCGAAAACCTCCAGCGGGAGGACCTGAACCCCATGGAGGAAGCCGCAGGCTACCGCTCCCTCATCGAGGACTATGGCCTGACCCAGGAGGAAGCCGCCCAGCGGGTGAGCAGATCCCGCCCCGCCGTCGCCAACGCCATGCGCCTTTTGGCCCTCCCCCAGGAGGTCCAGTGGCTCATCGAGCAGGGCAACCTCTCCGCCGGGCACGGCCGGGCGCTGCTCTCCCTGCCTACGCCGGAGGAGCAGATCGCCTTTGCCGAGGAGATCATGGCCCACCACTGGTCCGTCCGGGAGACGGAGGAACGCATCCGCCGCATCCTCCACCAGATGAATCAGCCGGACGAGCCAAAAGAGGACGCCCCCCTGAAGATCTATTTTCAGGAGGCCGAGCGCAGGCTCACCGCCGACCTGGGGCGAAAAGTAACCATCTCCCAGGGAAAGAAAAAAGGCAAGATCGCCCTGGAATACTACGACCAGGAGGACCTGGAGCTGCTGATGCAGGCCCTGGCCACCCTGGAAGCCAGAAAGGAGGGACGCGCCGAACCATGACCCCCGAAGAAGAAAAAAACGAAACGGACGCCGTCCAGACCCCGCCGGAAGAACCGAAGCAGGCGGCCAACCCCGAACCGCCCCAGCAGATGGACCCTCCCCCCAAAGACGAGAAAAGCCGCAGCCGCCCCGTGAAGGTCTATCTCACGGTGATGTTCTGCGTGGCGCTGCTTCTGCTGATGATCTCCTTCGTGATGCAGCAGCGGAACCACTTGGCGCTGCAAGACCTGAACCAATCCATCTCCGTCAGCCAGGACGTGGCGGACTTGCAGATGGAAAACCAGAAGCTCCAATACGAGCTGAAGGAAAAAGAGGACCAGGCGGAGGATCTGCAAGCCCAGCTGGAGAAGGCCGAGAAGCAGGCCCAGGCTCTGGAGTGGCTCCGCCGGATCGAGGCGGCGGTCCGCACGTCTTACCCCGAAGCCAGAACGCTGGTGGAGGAATTTGAGAAAACGGGACTGGAGAGCAGCCTGCCCACAGAGTCCGTGGTCGAGGGCGGCACCGCCCCGGCAGAAGCATATCGGAGCATTTACGCGATGCTGTTTTAAGAATCCCCCGTGTTTCACGTGAAACACAGGCTTGAGCAAATTTATCATGAGGTGAAAACAATGCTGGACATCAAACGAATTAAGGAAGACCCGGAAAAAGTCAAGGCTGGTCTACGGGCCAAGGAGGTCGACTGCGACCAAGAAGTCGACCGCATCCTGGAGCTGGACAAGGTCCGCCGGGACACCATCTTTGCCACCGAGCAGATGAAGGCCGAGCAGAACAAGGTCTCCAAGACCATCCCCCAGCTGAAGAAGGCCGGCGAGGATACTGCCCCCGTCTTCCAGCGCATGGGCGAGCTGAAGGCCCAGATCGCCGCCAACGACGAGAAGCTGCGCAGCATCGAGGGCGAGTACCGCACCCTGATGCTCTCCCTGCCCAACCTGCCCGACGACGACCTCAAGCCCGGCGGCAAGGAGAACAACGAGCCGCTGCGCTACTTCGGTGAGCCCCACAAGTTCGACTTCGAGCCGAAGCACCATGTGGACCTCTGCACCGACCTGGGCCTCATCGACTACCCCCGCGGCGTGAAGCTGGCCGGGTCCGGCTTCTGGATGTACACCGGCATGGGCGCCCGTCTGGAGTGGGCGCTGCTGAACTACTTCATCGACTGCCACCTGGCCGATGGCTATGAGTTCATCCTGCCCCCCCACATGCTGGAGTACCAGTGCGGCGAGACCGCCGGTCAGTTCCCCAAGTTCGCCGATGAGGTCTATAAGATCCAGAACCCCACCGACGACCGCACCCACTACATGCTGCCCACCGCCGAGGCGGCCCTGGCCAGCGTGTACCGCGACGAGATCCTCTCCGAGGCAGACCTGCCCAAGAAGTTCTTCGCCTACACCCCCTGCTTCCGCCGGGAGGCCGGGTCCGCCCGCGCCGAGGAGCGCGGCATGGTCCGCGGCCACCAGTTCAACAAGGTCGAGATGTTCCAGTTCACCCGCCCGGAGGACTCTGACGATGCCTTCGACGAGCTGGTCGCCAAGGCCGAGAACCTGGTCAAGGGCCTGGGCTTCCACTTCCGCACCGTGAAGCTGGCTGCGGGCGACTGCTCCGCTTCCATGGCCCGGACCTATGACATCGAGATCCAGATCCCCTCCATGCAGGGCTATAAGGAAGTCTCCTCCGTCTCCAACGCCAGAGACTACCAGGCCCGACGCGGCAACACCCGTTTCCGCCGCGAGGCCACCGGCAAGCCTGAGTTCGTCCACACCCTGAACGGCTCCGGCCTGGCCACCAGCCGCATCTTCCCCGCCATGGTCGAGCAGAACCAGCTCAAGGACGGCAGCATCAAAGTCCCTGAGGTCCTCCAGAAGTACCTGGGCGGTCTGGAAGTCATCAGCAAGAAGAAGTAATTAGACCACCTAAAAAAGCCTTCCCCGAGGGGGAAGGTGGCTGCGAAGCAGACGGATGAGGGCTACCTACCGCAAGCAGACCGTAGTGTATTAAGGTAGGACGCGGAGAGGCACCGCCGCCCTCATGGTGTTTGGCTTCGCCAGATGGATTTGATTTATGGGCCAAAACTTTGGGTGCTTACGTTGGTACATTACGGCTCATTATTTGCGACGTAGCCCTCATCCGACCCGGCTTCGCCGGCCCACCTTCCCCCTCGGGGAAGGCTCTGGGTGGGTGAAGTCCTGTACCCTAAAACATCATATAGAGAACGAGAATGGAGAATCGCTATGTCTGACGAGAGCAAAAGCGTCACCAAAAAGGCCCGTGGCCTGATCGGTGAGTTTAAGGCGTTCATCAGCCGCGGCAACGTGATCGATATGGCCGTCGGTGTCATCATCGCCACTGCCTTCGGCAAGATCACGACTTCCCTGGTCAACGACGTGGTCATGCCCGCCATCAGCTATTTCATCGGCTCGGCCGATGCCACTTCTCTGAACATCACCCTGCGCCCTGAGGTCGTGGACGAGGCCGGGAACGTCATCACCGAGGGCATCACCCTTGGCATCGGGACGTTCATCGGTACCATCATCGACTTCCTCCTGGTGGCCCTGGTGGTCTTCCTGGTCATCAAGGCCATGAACAGCGCCAAGGACAAGATGGAAGCTGCCCTGCACAAGGAGAAGGAGGCCGCCGAGGAAGCGTCCCCCGAACCCTCCCAGGAAGAGGTCCTGCTGACCGAGATCCGCGACCTGCTGAAGGAGCAGAAGAAGTAAGGAGTTCATCCCATGGAACCGGAACAGAACACCACCCCCTCCCCCACCCCGGAGGAGCCCACCGGCCAGGAGCCGACCCGCGAGGACAAGCCCGCCTACGAGCCCTATAAAAAGAGCACGCGCATCAAGGCCTGGCTGGGCGTGGCCTTTATGGTCTTTCTGGTCATCATGTACACCTATGCCTTTGCCAGCGGCAAAATCCTATTATTCTGAGGTGCCCACGCTATGACGGAACAAGCATTGGAAATCCTTCGCCAGGGGCTCGACCGCCTGGGCCTGACGTATCCCTCCGACGCGGTGGAGCGGCTGGCCCTGTACGGCGACCGCCTGCTGGAGAAAAACCAGGTGATGAATCTCACCGCCATCACAGACCCCTGCGAGGTGGCGCGGCTCCACTTCCTGGACAGCGCCTCTCTCCTGCCCAGCAAGACATTGCACGGGCGCAAGGTCATCGACGTGGGCACTGGCGGCGGGTTTCCCGGCCTGGTCCTGAAGATCTTGGACCCCAGCATCCGGCTGACCCTGTTGGACAGCCTGGGCAAGCGCATCGACTGGCTCCAGGAAGTCTGCGAGGAACTGGGCCTGCATGACGTGGTCTGTCTCAAGGGCCGCGCCGAGGAGACGGCCCGCCAGAAGACCCACCGGGAGCAGTACGACGTAGCGGTCTCCCGCGCCCTGGCGTCCATGCCCATGCTGGCAGAATTATGTATCCCCTATGTGAAGCCCGGCGGACTCTTCCTCGCCATGAAGAGCAACAAGACCGACGAGGAGATCGAAGCCGCCGAGCCGATCATCCAAGCCCTGGGGGGCGACAAGCCCTTTGTCATGGACTATCCGGTGCCGGGGACCGACATCTGGCACCGTATCGTCACCGTGGCAAAGCCCCGGCCCACCCCCAAGGCCTACCCCAGAAAGTGGACGAAGATCAAAGAATCAAAAATTTAGTGTGTTTGCACAAAAAAGTGTTGCACACATCTTGGCTTTATGGTACAATGGAGCAGAAGTTTCAGGAGGAATGGTTGTGGGCAGCGTCATCGTCATCACATCCGGAAAAGGCGGCACGGGAAAGACCTCTCTCACGGGGGGGATCGGGGCCGCTCTGGCCCTGCAAGGGCGTCAGGTGCTTTGCATCGACGCCGACGTGGGCCTGCGGAACCTGGACATTACCCTCGGCATGACCGACGCGGCGCTGATGGATTTCAGCGACGTGATGGCCGGCCGGTGTCCCCTGGCGAGAGCCGTTGCGCCCCACCCTTCCGTCTCTGGTTTGTTTTTACTCACCGCACCGCTCACCCTGCCGGAGGATTTCTCTGGCGAGGCGGGCTTCCGCGCTTTGTTGGCGGAAGCCAGGGAGAGGTATGATGAGATCCTCATCGACTCCCCAGCCGGTCTGGGCGCAGGGTTCCGTTTGGCCACCTGCGCGGCAGACCGGGCCATCGTGGTGGCGGTCAGCGACCCCTCCTCCCTGCGGGATGCCCAACGGGTGGTGAGCCAGCTGGGCCGCATCAAGACGGCCCATTTGGTGGTCAACCGGGTCCGCCCCCGCCTGCTCCGGCGGCAGGGGGTGACCATCGACGACGCCATGGACGCGGCGGGCCTGCCCCTGCTGGGCGTGGTGCCGGAGGACGGGGACATTCCCCGGTGTCTCAACCAAGGTGTGCCCTTATGCGACGATAATTATTACGCCGCCCGGGCCTTCTATAACATTGCAAGACGCATCGCGGGATATAAAATTCCGCTGATGAAGATATAAGCACCTGGCGAAAAAACTTCGTTTTTTCTGCCAAAAGGCTTGCAGCCTGCTGCGCG